>Ga0209542_10002670_pt1 | contig 39495 bp, 40 predicted proteins | sample RifCSPhighO2_01_FD_184028 | JGI IMG/M metagenome (GOLD analysis project Ga0209542, IMG submission 184028) | Soil microbial communities from Rifle, Colorado - Rifle CSP2_plank highO2_0.1 (SPAdes) (version 2) | ecosystem: Environmental > Terrestrial > Deep subsurface > Rock core/Sediment ... | reverse complement strand
CAAAAAACAAGCACCCGGCTCGGAAATTACTCCAGCCGGGTGTCACTGCTATCGAGATGGCGCTAAAAATTTCCGAAACCTCCGAAACCTGTTACGCAATTTTCGCCTCCTTTTCTTTTCTTTTTGCTGCTTGTCAGAGACGAACTTGCGTGCCTCTCGGTCTCGCTTACACTCTTCGAGGTATTCTTCAACGAGAGGATCATTAGACTTCTCGTCTTTTTTCATCGGCCGTCCCCTGGTTCTGCCTCTTCTTATTATATAAACCGTTTTCTCTCTTTATACAATGGGTAGTCTGTGCGTTTAGATACAGAGTCGCGGAATTTTGCTGGCTATAGTATATTCGTATGGATGGATCCCGTTAGAGGTCGCGGACCCGCAACAACTGTCGCTATGAATAAGGTCGAATACATTCAATCTAATTCTATAAGTAGGAACGTGCTTCTTTGGGTGCGCGTCCTACCTCTAACGGGATGGAAGGTATTCACATAGTCCTCAAGGCCGAAACACTGGGAATATTTTTTGGTATTCCCGTGACAAACGCACTCATAACGACTGTGGTCGTTTCCTTGCTTGTCGCCGGCGCCGCAATTCTAGCGGGACGGCGTCTTCGCCTTATACCCGGACGTATCCAGATGCTTTGGGAAATGGTTGTCGGCGACGTTTACGAATATGTAGCCGGGGTGCTCGAAAGTCACGATTTGGCGAAGCGCTATTTTCCCCTCATCGCAAGTATTTTTATTGTCATCCTTTTCGGCAATCTTTTGGCGTTCCTGCCGGGATTCGGGAGCGTCGGCTTCTATCATGCCGAAGGGGGAAAAGAGGTCTTTGTGCCGCTCCTTCGAGCGACAGCGACTGACCTTAACTTCACGCTTGCCTTGGCAATCGTGGCGTTTATCATGATCGAGTTTGCCGGGGTCGCGGTGCTCGGCGTCTTGAAGTACGGTTCTAAATTTGTTAATCTGAAATCACCGATCGGGTTTGCGATCGGCGTCATCGACCTCTTTTCGGAGATTGCCCGGCTTTTTTCCTTTTCATTTCGGCTGTTCGGCAACATTTTTGCGGGGGAAGTGATGCTCGGGCTTCTCGCGGCGCTTATCCCGATCGTGCTGCCGGTGCCGCTCATGGCGTTTGAAGTGGCGGTTGGCGTGATACAAGCGGCGATTTTTGCCCTTCTCACGCTCTTCTTCATCAAGATAGCGGTTACCGAAATGCACTAACCTCATGCGCAGTATTTATTAGCTTATTTTATTAACGTTTTATATGGACATTGAAGCGGCAAAGACACTCGGTATGGCGCTCGCCGTCGGGCTTGGGGTCATCGGACCGGGCATCGGCATCGGCATCATTGTCGGCCACGCCCTCGAGGCGATGGGTCGAAATCCCGAAGCGTCCGGCAAAGTGACGGCAACGATGTTTATCGGCATCGCGTTCACCGAAGCACTCGCTATCTTCGCACTGGTCATTGGTTTCCTGGTCAAATTCACTTAAGGCTTCTTCTTCGCGCTCATGGATCCCGTTAGAGGTCGCGGACCCACAACATTTGTCGCTATGACTAAGGTCGAATACATTCAACCTAACTCTGCAGTAGGAACGCGCTCTCTTAGGTGCGCGTCCTACCTCTAACGGGATGGAGCAGATTATCGGCGTCTTCGGCATTGATTGGCGGCTTTTGGCGTTTCAAATCGTCAACTTTGTCATTTTGCTTTTGCTTCTGAAGCGCTTTCTCTATAAGCCTGTATTCAAACTCATTGACGAGCGCCGGGGGAACATAGCTGAAGGAGTGCGTAATGCTGAGGCGGCCAAAATACAGCTAGGGGAAGCGCAGTCGGATGCGGCAGAGAAGCGCAACCGCGCAATTCGCGAGGCAGACGCCCTTGTCGAGGAAGGAAAGAGGCATGGGGCAAAACAGAGAGAGGAAATTGTCGCAGAGGCAGAAAAAGAGCATCGCGCCCTTACTGCCGCCGCCGAGCACGAAGCGAGCCTTCTTAAAAAGAAAGCGCTCGAGGAAAGCCATGAGGAGATTGCGCGTCTTGCTGTTTTGGCGGCGGAAAAAATCATTCGCAAATCAGCATGAGACCTACCTATTATGCACAAGCACTCGCGGGGGTTTTAGCGGGCAAAGAAGAGAGGGATCTCAAAGGCATACTGGTGCGTTTGAAGGAGGTTTTGAGGCTTCGCGGACATCAGAAATTGCTTCCGGCAATTATGCGCGCATGTACTCTTGAACTCATAAAGAGAGAAAGGGCAAGTATCGTAACAATGCGAACGGTAAGCGGCGCTTCACAAAAAGAAATACTTGAGCAGTATGGAGAGATGCTTCCAAAAGAGTATACTCTGCGCGCGGTAGCCGACCCAACCCTTGCTTCGGGGTTTGTGCTTGAAACACAACATCGCCGAATAGACGCAAGCGGAAAGCGCGCGCTCCGAGAGCTCTATCAAAAAATTCTTGTGCAGTAACCAGGATGCAAACCATTGTTGAAAAAATAAAAAAAGAGCTCGAGGCGTTTCAGCCACAGCCGATTGAAGAAGAAGTCGGCACCGTTATTTCTGTTGGGGACGGGGTTGCTACCATTGAAGGGCTTGGGAAGGCAGGCATGATGGAGATGATTCAATTTGACGAGTCGAGTGGCAAGAGTCTGGAATCGGCGCTTGCGCAAAAAGAGACGCTTTTTGGCATGCTTTTGAATCTCGAGGAAGAGACGGTGAAGGCCGTTATTTTAGGCGAAGGCTCCCGAGTCACCGAAGGAATGAAAGTGAAGCGCCTTGGGAGGGTGCTTTCAATTCCTGTTTCCGATGGGATGCTTGGTCGCGTTGTCTCCGCGCTTGGCGAGCCCCTGGACGGAAAAGGGGACATCGCAGAGGGGGTTGAGCGGCCGCTTGAGCGTATTGCCTACGGGGTTATTGATCGCGCTCCCGTTAATACGCCGCTCCAGACCGGCATCAAGGCAATTGACGCGACCATCCCCATAGGTCGCGGGCAGCGCGAACTCATCATCGGAGACCGCGGTACAGGGAAAACGACGATCACAATCGATACCATTCTCAATCAAAAATCCATACCGGAAGCCACACGCCCTATTTGCATCTATGTTGCCATTGGGCAGAAGGAGTCAAAGACGGCTCGCTTGGTGCATGAACTTGCAACACGCGGAGCGCTTTCATACTCAATCATCGTTACCGCTTCCGCGGCAGAAAGTGCCGCTCTGCAGTTTCTCGCTCCCTTCGCCGGTGCGACCATCGGAGAATACTTTATGGAAAAAGGAAAGGATGCTTTGGTGATTTATGACGACCTCTCCAAACACGCGGTTGCATATCGGCAGCTCTCCCTTCTTCTGCGCCGTCCGCCGGGACGCGAAGCGTATCCGGGCGATATTTTTTATCTCCATTCACGGCTTCTGGAGCGGGCGGCAAAACTTTCTCCAGAGCGAGGCGGCGGATCTCTCACCGCGCTTCCGATTATTGAGACACAGGAGGGCGACGTCTCCGCCTACATCCCGACGAACGTTATTTCAATCACGGATGGCCAGATTTTCCTCGACACCGATCTTTTCAACAAGGGAATGAAACCGGCGTTAAACATCGGTATCTCGGTGTCACGTGTCGGTTCCGCCGCGCAAACCAAGGCGATGAAAAAAGTCGCCGGCCGTATCAAACTCGAGCTTGCGCAATTCCGCGAACTCGAAGCTTTTATGCAATTTTCGAGCGACCTCGACGCGCAAACGCGCGAGCGCATCGAAAAGGGCGAGCGGCTCTCGGCGCTTCTGACGCAAAATAAATACGAGCCGCTTCCCTTGGCCCAGCAAGTCGCCTCCATCTACGCGGGCGTCAACGGCTTTTTCGACAAAACACCACTTCTCAAAATTTCCGAAACGGAAAAACGATTGCTCACTTATCTTGAGAACAATCACGCAAAAGTGCTTCAGAAAATTGCTGAAACAGGGGATTTGGCGGCAGATACAGAAACAGAACTCAAGCAAGCTATTGAATCCTTTTTTAAAGCGATGGCGTAATCCAGTACTAACGTGCAATCAAAAGCAATCAAAAGCAAAATTCGGGCAGTTGGAAAAACTCAGCAAGTCGCGAAGGCGATGGAAGCGGTTTCGGCGGTGAAGATGCGCAAAGCGCAAGAGAAAGCTCTTATCGCACGCCCCTTTGCACTCTCGGCGCTTTCTATTCTCACTCGGATTTCCGGTGCCACTGATCTTCGAGAACACGATTTCATTAAATCACGTGAGGTTCAACGTACTCTCATGATTGTTATGACAAGCGACCGCGGGCTTGCGGGGAGTCTCAACAGCGCCGTACTCGGGCGGGCCGTTTCAGCTCTTGCGGAGCGCGGGAGAACAAAAGAAACGGTTGGCGTTATCGCGCTCGGCCGGAAAGCGAGCGATTATTTCCACAAGCGCGGCTGGAATATGGTTCTTGCGCGGGAGCGCATGGAAGATTTTCCCGCTTTAGCCGGGCTTGAAACAGTCGCGAGTCAAGCCCTTGAGCTCTACAAAAAAAGAGAGTTTGATGAAGTGCTTCTTTGCTACACCAACTTTCTTTCGACGTTCCGGCAGGAGGCGGTGGTGCGTAAAATCTTGCCGCTTGATATGCAGGCGCTTCGTGAGGTCGTCGGAGGCATTGTCCCCGTTAAAGGAAAGTTCTCGGATTTATATACATCGGCCCCATACCGTGAAAGTGAAGTGTATACGCTCGAACCCTCGCCAGAAGATATTTTTGAGAATCTGACTTCCTACCTGGTTTCTATTTTTCTCTATCATGGCGCTTTGGAAGCGAAGGCATCAGAATTTTCTGCGCGCATGGTTGCGATGAAAAATGCGGGAGATAAGGCTGAGGACATGGGCAAATCTTTGAATCGACAATTCAATCGGGCGCGCCAAGCGGCAATTACTAAAGAAGTTTCGGAAATTATCGGCGGAACGCTTATTGAAATATGAATATGAAAGACGGCATTATCAAGCAAGTTATCGGACCGGTCGTGGATGTGTATTTCGAAAACGGCGTGCCGCCGATTCGAACTGCCCTTACTTGCGAGAACGATGGACAGCGTATGGTGCTTGAAGTGGCCCAGCATCTCGGGCTTGACCGCGTTCGGGCGATTTCTCTCTCCGACACCGCAGGGCTTTCGCGCGGCATCTTGGTGAAAAATACTGGTGCACCAATTAGCGTTCCGGTCGGCGAAAAAACTCTCGGGCGGCTTTTCACGGTGCTTGGGGAGACAACGGACGGCAAAGAAGAAATTCCTGCGGGGACGCCACGCCTGCCGATTCATCGGAAAGCGCCAACCTTTAAAGAGCAAAAGACAAAAACAGAGGTATTTGAAACCGGCATTAAAGCGATCGATCTCATTTCGCCCTTCATCAAAGGCGGAAAGGTCGGGCTTTTCGGCGGTGCGGGAGTGGGGAAGACCGTGCTTATTCAGGAACTCATCCGTAATGTCGCAACGAATCACGGCGGCTATTCGGTATTCGCGGGAGTCGGTGAGCGCGTGCGTGAGGGAAATGAGCTCTATCGAGAGATGACCGAGTCCGGAGTTCTGGCAAAAACTGCGCTGGTGTTCGGGCAGATGAACGAAGTACCGGGGGCCCGTGCCCGAGTCGGCCTCACGGGACTTACCATGGCGGAATACTTTCGCGACTCAATGGGCAAGGATGTTCTTTTTTTCATGGACAATGTGTTCCGCTTTATTCAGGCAGGTTCTGAAGTCTCCGCGCTTCTCGGTCGCGTACCGGGCGCGGTGGGCTACCAGCCGACGCTTGCGGAGGAAATGGGACAGATGCAGGAGCGCATCACCTCAACCGATAAAGGCTCTATTACCTCGGTACAGGCGGTCTATGTGCCGGCGGACGATCTCACCGACCCAGCGCCCGCGACTACCTTCGCCCACCTCGATTCAACGGTGGTGCTCTCTCGCCAGCTTGCTTCTATCGGTATCTATCCGGCCATTGACCCGCTCGCCTCTGGCTCGAGTGCCCTTGACCCTTCAATTGTAGGGGAAGAACACTACACCGTTGCAAACGAAACTAAAAAAGTGCTTCAGCGATATAAAGACCTTCAAGACATTATCGCGATTCTCGGCATTGAAGAGCTCTCGGATGAGGACAAGCTCATCGTGAACCGTGCCCGCAAGCTCCAGCGCTTTCTCTCCCAGCCGTTTTTCGTCGGCGAACCATTTACCGGCATCAAAGGCGTCTCGGTGTCGCTTGCGGATACCGTGCGAGGCTTCAAGGAGATTCTTGACGGCAAACACGATGAAAAAGGCGAGCAGGACTTTTATCTGAAAGGAGGCATTGAAACGCTCGGGAAATAATTTATTACGATATATCGTAATAATTTAAAAACCTATGACTTTTTCGCTCACAATCACGACGCTCTCTGACGTGCTTTTTCACGGCGATGCGAAATCGGTAACGCTTCCCGGCTCTGCGGGGGAGCTCACCGTGCTTGCTAAACATATGCCACTTGTAACGCCGCTTCGGCAGGGAACGATTACCGTTCGCACTGAAGGAGGCGAAGAAAATTTTTCCGTCGAAAAAGGGATTCTCGAAGTCTCCCGCGAAAAAGTCACCGTACTTTTGTAAACGCAAAAAGTTTTTGTTTTTTCCGCCCGCGGCGCTAAAAACGCCACGGTGAGTTATACACAGTTTTCTTTGACAAGGCGTCAAATACTATTGCATTCTCGCGAGATGGTTTTATACTCAATTGCAGCGGAGCTTTTCCGCGACCTTGCACAAGAAGGGGTGTCATGAGATGGAAAAACCTGCTCTTGAGGTTGCGGAAAGCGCAGCCGGAATTGTTCCAACGGTGGAGTACGGAGGAGTCCGCATCTCTACTGACCTCCACGATTGCCGCGGGCCTATAACGATCGCAGAAGGTGCTATCACGGCCTTTGTCGAGGCGCTTCGGGCGTCCGGCGTGAACGTCCAGTATTTCGGCTTTAAGCCCTATCCGGACGACACGACGAACCTCCACGCAGACCTTGGCGAATCGCATTGCTCTGGCGGCACTTACCTCAAGCGTCGCCAGGTGCACTACGAAGTTGTCATGTGCTTCGAAAGCCGCGACAACACCGACTTGGCTCGGGCTGCCGATCGGGAGCTCCAACGCGTGTTCAACGGCACTCTGGCCGAAAGGTACGAGATGCCATGGAGGTCGCCTTAGGGTTTCCTCCACCGTTCTTCACGGAAGCGTCGTCCTTCGGGCCGACGCTTCTACCTTTTGTAATTTTATGTAAGAGTAAGGATGCTTTGCGCGCGTCTGGGATCGAACCAGAGACCTTACGCGTGTGAAGCGTACGCTCTAACCGACTGAGCTACGCGCGCGGCACGATTATAGTACCTGCCTGCTGGCAGGCAGGCAACGGGGCAGGCACGATTTGGGATTCACTCTGGCTTCGGGGTGTAGTACAGCGGCAGTATACACGATTCGGGTTCGTGAGACGGGAGTTCGATTCTCCCCACCCCGAAGGCGGAGTGAATCGGAAGCATGGGGTGCTTCCGTGGAATTCGCGAGCAGCGAATTGTAAGATCCGAGTTCGATTCTCGGCGCCCCGAATATGAAGTGAACCGGATGTGCCCCGCACATCCGTGGAAATTTCGATAAGAAATTTGTGAGACGGGAGTTCGAGTTACAACTCTTAGTTTGCTAGCCAAGGTCGCAACCCCGCCTCGCAGCCAAGCTGCTCCGGCTTTGATTTCTGCTTAGGCAGAAATCAACTCCCCACCCCGAAAATGGAATAAATCGGAAGTGCTCAGCACTTCCGTGGAATTTGTGAGCAACAAATTGTGAGACCGAGTTCGATTTTTGGCGCCCCGATTAGTTCAGGATTTTTTTTCGAGCATCGGTCTGACCTTCTTTAAGATTTCGTCCGGCGCGAAGTTCGATTTGATGAGGAAGTCGGCGGCACCAAGTTCCATTGCGCGGTTGATTTCTTCACGCTGACCGAGGTTGCTTAGTATGACAACCGGAATATCTTTGATGGCCGGTTCTTGCTTGGCAATGCTCAAGAATTCGAACCCGTCCATTCCGGGAAGCAGGAGGTCGAGCAAAATAAGCGTTGGCTGTGATTCACGGACAAGCCGGAGTCCCTCTTCTCCGTCGTAAGAGGTTTTTACCGACAGTTTTTCTGAAGTAAGTTTTTTCTTGAGAAGTTCCTGAAGAAAACGGTCGTCCTCGATAAGCACAATATCGGTTTTTGATTGAGTCTCCCCTCCCTCTAATGGAGAGGGTGGCGGCGCCTCATGAGTTTTTTGCCGACGATGAGTAGAGCGGCGTGGCAGACCAAGGACCTCTTCCACTTTTGCCAGCACTTCGTCCGGCGTGAAGTTTGCTTTTACCAAGTAATCGCGGGCGCCAAGAGCAAGGATCTTCTCAACCTCCATCTCGTTTCCAGAGTTAGAGACGACAAGAACCGGCGTTTTGTTGCCTTCTTTCTGGAGTGACTCTAGGACTTCAATTCCATTTTTTGCGGGCAAAAGAAAATCTAAAAGCACGAGGTCCGGATGCCACTCTTTTATGAGCCTCAGACCCTCCTCCCCGTCCACAGCCGCTCGGACATCGTATCCCGCACCTCCGAGATGGGTTTGCATAAGGTCGAGAAGCGTCGTCTCGTCTTCAACAATGAGAATTTTTTTTGCCATACGTTTCTCTATAAAGAGGCTTTAAATTCAGACGGAGAGACAATAATATCCTTCGGGGCACTTTGCGGCAGATAACCGAATTTCTCCGCAATATCAAAAAGATGCTCGATGGCGACGACGTCTCGGTCGCTCCAATTTACCGGCAGAAATGCCGTCATTTCGTTACGGACAATTTGTTTTGCAGTCTCAGAAGTCAAATTATTTCGCTCCAAGTATTCCTTGATGGACGGGTTTGTATCTTCGGTCATGACTTCCGGGCGTGTGCGCATAAGTTCAATGGTTTCAAAATAGGCGTCGAAAAAGCGCCTCGCAGTATCACGGTTCTGAGGTTGTTCATACCAGTCTGCAAATACGGTATGAAAGATAAAAGGGTGAGGGAGGCCTCCTTCATTGGTCTCCCAAAGCTTTTCAAGTTTAGCGATGCTTGCATATTGGCCGGAAGCGAAAAGTCCCGCAGCGCCAGGGTAGGAAACAAGTGTGGCATCTACCTCGCCCTCAGCAAGAAGCGCGATCATTTCCGGAATTGAGCCATACGCGCTTAAGAGGTCGCGATCCGGGTCGATGCCGGCTGACCGGAAAATTATCGCAATTGATTTATAGGCATCAACGACTTTCGGCAATATCCCGACTTTTTTGCCCTTGAGATCAGAGAGGGTAGCGATAGAGGAATCCGTACGTACGGCAATCGAATAGGGCATATACGTTAGAGGAGCGAGAATTTTCATCGGGCGTCCTTCGAGAGTAAGGCGCGCCGCACTTAATGGTGACATAATGAGTATCCCCTCAAGTTCACCGCTAAATTCCTGCCGCTCGAGCTCGGTTGGATTAAGTGCAATTGGTTCCACGTCAAGACCATGTTTTCGGTCAATGTCGTAAAACTTCATTATCTTGATAACGATCTCAGCGGAAGCGCCGATTGCGGTCGGATAGGTGAGCTTGGTGAGCGATTGTGTTGACTGCCAATACGTGTAGCCACCAAAAGCTATCAAAAGAGCTACAGCAAGAAGAACGAGATTTCTTTTCATCGGCGATTGCATGCAGGTAACACTTGTAACAACAGTATACTCCCACACTATGGGGAAATAATAGTCGTTTGCCCACACAAGTAGACTCTATCCCAGAGTTATTGTAAGTTGTTGATTGTCAGTTCGGGCCTATAGTTTAGTGGCAGAACACGGCATTCGCATTGCCGAAACGGCGGTCCGATTCCGCCTAGGTCCAAAAAGAAGTACAATAGTTAGGCATGAGAAACGAAACACTTACCCTTTCCTATTTTACCCGCAATATGGGTATCATTATCGGCCTGGTGCTCATCTGGCGAGGTATTTGGTATGTTCTCGATGCATTCGATATGGCATTTCTCGGAGGTAGTCATATTTGGACTGCCCTTGGCGGAATCATAATAGGACTTCTGATTTTGTATTTGCCCGACCACGATTTAAAAGAAATTCAGAAATTGTAGAGCGGGCCTGTGGTATAGCAGTAACACGCGTCCATGGCATGGACGAGTCCGGGGTGCGACTCCCCGCAGGTCCACTAGGGTTCTCAAGCAAAGCTTGGGGTGTGGGGAGTCGCAGGTCGCAGGAGTTCGGCTTCGAGGCGCTGTCGCGAGGCGCGCGAGCACGCGCGAACTTGTGACCGGCTCCCATAGGTCCATCGCACAAAGACCGTTGTTTCCATTGGTTTCTGAGTGGAGTATACTTTCAATATGGATCCCATGATGTTCGGACCAAAACCAAGCTCGCCGCCGACGCCCCTAACGATCCACTATTACGGCGACATCGTGCGGGCGCTCCTGCTTGCCGCCGGAGCGATTGTTCTCGTATTCAGCCCCTCGCATCCGGAGCTTATGCCTCTGGGGACGCTCCCGGTCGTCATCGTTATTCTTCTCTCGGTGCTTCTTGCGGGGCTCACCAGCCCAAAGCAAATAGGCGTCATGTTTGCCAATGCGGCGGTCTCCGCACTCGGTATTGTCTTTTTTGAATACATTGCCATTGTCCATTATCAGAACGTGCACGATATCTCGAATATCGTTTTTATTCTGCAACAGCTTATCGCGGTTATTTTTTTCTTTGCGCTCTATTACGCCAGTAAGTCGATTCGCGGCAGGGTAGCGCCGTAAGTGCATGAATCCCGTTAGAGGTCGCGGAGCCCAGAACAGCTGTTGCTATGACTAAGGTCGAATACATTCAACCTAACTCTGCAGTAGGAACGTGCCCTCTTGGGTGCGCGTCCTACCTCTAACGGGATGGAGAAAAAGAAAGTTCTGGTATTACTCGGTCATTCTGATACGGAGACGCTCACCGGAGAAATTGCCAACGCCTATGAAGAAGGAGCGCGTGCGGCTGGGCACGAGGTGCGGCGCATCAATATCGGGGAGTTACACTTTGACCCCATTCTCCATAAAGGCTACAAGGTTATCCAAGAACTTGAGCCGGATCTCATCAGAGTGCAGGAAGACATTAAATGGTGTGACCACCTTGTCATTTTATATCCGAACTGGTGGAGCTCCATGCCGGCGCTTCTCAAAGGACTTTTTGACCGTATGTGGCTTCCCGGTTTTTCCTTTCGCTATTACAAAGAGGGGATCGGGAGACGTCTGCATTTATGGAAGCGGATGATGGCGAAAAAGACAGCCCGGGTCATCGTTACCTCGGGTGCCCGTCCATTTTTCATCTGGCTTTTTGTCGGCGATTATACGAATGAGATTGCCCGCGGCGTCTTATGGTTTGTCGGTTTTGACGTTGAGGTTACGCTTCTCGGCCCTTCCGAAAATATTTCGCCTCGGAAAAAAAGCCGCTGGCTTCTAAAAATGCACCGGCTTGGAGAACGGGCAAAATAGCTGATTGCGTCTTCAGGCAATTTTCGCTATCGTCAGAGAAACACATGGCGTCCTTGCCAAATGTAGCGATTATCGAACTTGGCTCCCAATACACGCTCCTCATCGAGCGGACATTGCGGGAGCTTGGGGTGCGCTCGGTGATACTCGATTCCAGAAACGCCGCGAGCTGGCTCAAGAAAAATCCGCTCAAAGCAGTGATTCTCTCCGGCGGGGCATCGAGCGTCTACAACAGCGATGCGCCGCAGCCGCCTGCCGAAGTGCTGTCCCTCATGCGGCAGGACGGTCAGCCGATTGCTCTCCTTGGCATTTGCTACGGCATGCAGTGGCTGGCACATCGCCTTGGAGGTGAAGTAAAGGCAGTGCTCGGCAACCGCGAATACGGCGAAGCGGAAATAAATCTTGATGAGAGAGGCCATCTCTTCTTTGCCGATACGCCAAGACGTCAGAGGGTTTGGATGAGTCACGGCGATTCCGTCATCTCGGTTCCTGAAGGCTTCAGTATTCTTGGACACACGGATACCGGAACTATCGCCGCAATGGCGAGGGGCGCTATGTTGGGCGTTCAATTCCATCCCGAAGTGACCCATACGCCATACGGCAAGACAATGCTCACGAATTTCTTGCGACTTGCAGGATGCGAGAACGACTGGATGCCGTCCTCGATAATTTCTTCGATTCGGGAAGATGTGTCGGCTCGACTTCCAAACGGACGGGTAATCTTCGGCTTCAGCGGAGGCGTTGACTCAACGACGGTCTCGGCAATCCTTGCGCCGGTGCTGAAAGAGCGGCTGCTTGCGGTTACTCTCGATGGAGGACAGCTCCGCGAAGGAGAGCTCGATGAGATTAAGAAGCACGCAGCCGATGCGGGAGTGAATCTCAAAGTCATGGACGCTCGTCAAGAATTCCAGAGTGCGATGGCGGGCGTAATCGACTCGGAGGAGAAACGCAGTCGTTTCAAAAAGGTCTATGTGTCTCTTTTCGTGCGGGCGGCCCAAGATTTCGGTGCAACGGCGGTGCTTCAAGGCACGCTTGCCACGGACCGTATCGAGTCCGGAGCGACCGGAGGCGCTCTCATTAAGTCCCACCACAACGTGGGACTCGACATGGGCGATTTATTGCAGCTACACCCGGTCGATTGCCTTTTCAAGTACGAAGTTCAGGCTCTTGCAAGAGAGGTTGGACTGCCGGAAAGCGTTTCAAATCGCCAGCCGTTCCCGGGCCCGGGACTCTTTCTGCGAGTCGTTGGGGTTCCGGCGACTCCGGAGAAGCTTGCTATCGTCCGCTTCGCGGATGCGCGGGTACGAGAGATTCTCATGCGACACGGCGTCTATGATCGGCTCTCGCAACTCATCGTGGCCTACTTGGGTGTAAACACCGTCGGGGTCAAGGGCGATGCCCGCGTCTACGGGGGCGCTATCGTCGTTCGAGCAGTCGAAACTATCGACTTCATGACGGCTCGGGGTATTCACTTCTCAGATGAGATTGAAGACGAGATATCGACAACACTCACACGCCATCCGGAGATTGTGCGAGTCTGGTACGACCCTACCAAGAAGCCCCCGGCAACGACGGAGATGGAGTAGTTTTTTGCCAAAGAAACTAATTTTAATTAGCTTTCAGATACGGCGAAATAATGGTAGATTCGCCCTAGAAGCACCTTCTGTGGTGCCGAGTTTTTTGACAATCTGTAGCTACAAACAACGAAGGAGTGCTGTCATGCTAATGCGACTTTATAGGCGCCCTAGCGGGCAGAAGCATTCCTTCGAGGAATGCTTCTACGTCGAACTTCAGCGGGCGCTTGCGCCCAACGAGCTTGACCTCTTGAAATGGCTCATTTCCGATCCGCTCGACAACATAAGCGTTGAGCCGGGCCTGAAAGACGCCGAAGTGGTGGAGATCGGTCCTCGACTTAGTGTCGAGACGCCGTTCTCCTCAAGCGCGGTCGCAATTTGCCAGTCGATGGGGTTGCCCGTGCGGCGAATCGAGAAATCGAGTCGGTACCAGCCCGGTACTTGGCCTGATATCGACTTAGATACAGACGAAATTATCCAGCACATCCTCGACCCGATGACCCAAGAGGTTTACGGTTCGAGCCTCACGACGTTCGACTCAGGACTTAAGCCCGAGCCGGTGCGCACCGTGCCCGTTCTCGAACAGGACGAGAAAGCCCTGCGCGAGGCGAACACAAAGCTCGGCCTCGGGATGGACGACTGGGATATCGCACACTGGACGGAGCTGTTCAAACGTCTAGGGCGGAATCCTACCGATGTCGAGTTGTTCCAAATCGGCAACGGCAATTCTGAACACAGCCGGCATTGGTTTTTCCGCGGCATCCAAGTGATCAACGGCAAAGTTATGCCAGAGACCTTGATGGATATCGTGAAGGAGCCATGGAAGCGCGACCCGAACAACAGTCTTATTGCCTTTCATGATAACGCCGGCGTCATTCGCGGATGTGAAGTCGAGGTATTTCTACCAAGAATGCCCGGCCAACCCTCTGCGTTTGGCACAAAAAACTTGCTACAACATATCACCGCAACGGCGGAAACGCATAACCATCCGACACTCGTCGCTCCCTTCCCCGGTGCCGAGACAGGCGCAGGCGGACGGATACGCGATAATCGGGCGGTTGGTCGCGGGGGTCTGGTTCACGTGGGGCTTTCGGGCTATTGCGTGGGCAATCTACACATCCGGGACTTCAATATCCCGGGCGAGACGATCGGCGGCGAGATAAGCCCGCGGCATGCGTCGCCTCTCGATATTCTCATCGAGGGCAGTAACGGCGTCTCGGACTACGGCAACAAGATTGGTGAGCCTCTCATCGGAGGGTTTTGCCGATCGTTCGGCCTTATGGTTAGCGGCGCTCGTCGCGAGTTCCGCAAGCCGGTGCTCTATACCGCCGGTATCGGGCGAGTGCTCGACAACCATGTCCAAAAGCGCTCCCCAGAGAAGGGAATGCTTGTCGTTCGTATCGGTGGTCCTGCGTTCCGGATTGGCGTTGGAGGCGGCAGTGCCTCGAGTATGATCCACGGAGTACAAGACGAAGGGCTCGACTTCAAGTCCGTACAGCGCGGCAACGCCGAGATGGAAAACCGGGCCAACCGGGTCATCCAGGCGTGCGCCGAGATGTGCGGCGGCAACCTTATCGAAAGCATCCACGACCAAGGCGCCGGTGGCCCCAGCAATGTCCTCACGGAGTTGATGGAGCCCTCAGGCGGTAAGGTCGACATCCGCAAAATCACCGTCGGTGACCAAACGATGTCGGTGCTCGAGATTTGGGTTGCCGAATACCAAGAAGGCTACGGCTTGCTCGTGCGGCCGGAGAATTTCGAGATGTTCGAGTCGATCTGTCAGCGCGAGCGGGTGAACTGCGAAGTACTGGGCGTTATCACCGGCGACGGCAACGTTGTCGTTGAAGACTCCGCCGACAACACGACGCCAGTCAATCTCTCGCTCAAGAACATTCTCTCGGAAATGCCGCGCAAGCGGTTTGCATCCGAGAGTCCACGCGTAGTGCATAAGCCGATCGTGGTCCCGGAAGGGCTCACGGTCGACGAGGCACTGCAAATGGTCTTCAAATTGCCCCAGGTCGGCTCGAAAGGATTCCTGGTGCGAAAAGTTGATCGTTCAGTCACGGGCTTAGTCGCGCGGCAGCAATGCTGCGGGCCCAATCAGGTACCAGTTGCTGACGTTGCGGTTACAGCGGATGGCTACTTTGGCTTGACCGGAGCGGCAACTGCGCTTGGCGAGCAACCTATCAAGATGCTCGTCTCTCCCGCTGCGGGTGCTCGTATGGCGGTGGCAGAAATGCTCACCAACCTTGCAAGTGCTTGTATTACGAGACTCTCGGACGTGAAGTGCCGTGCCAACTGGATGTGGGCGGCCAAACTTCCGGGAGAAGGAGTGTTCCTCTATGATGCCGCCGTCGCGATGCGGGACATCATGCTGCGGCTCGGCATCGCCATCGACGGAGGCAAAGACAGTCTCTCGATGGCGACCCAGGTCGGGAGCGACTTGGTGGTCTCGCCCGGAGAGTTAGCCATCTTAGGCTACGCTCCGGTCCCCGACATAACGAAAGTCGTTACACCCGACCTCAAAGGCGGCGGCTGTCTCGGTTTCATCAATCTTGGTGGCCCGTATCGGCGTCTCGGTGGTTCGGCTCTCGCTCAAGCCCTCGGGCAAGTGGGAGACGAATCGCCGGATCTCGACCTCAACGGCGTGTCATATTTGCGGTATGCGTTCGAAGCGGTGCAAGAGCTTATCGACAAAGAGCTCATCACTGCCTACCACGATGTGAGCGATGGCGGCCTCATCGCGGCCGCCGCGGAAATGTGCATCGCCGGTAATCGGGGTGCGTGTCTTCGCTACAATCGCGGTATCGATCCCTTCTCGGAGCTCTTCTGCGAAGAGGCGGGAATGCTGTTCGAGTTCGCGCCTAAGTCTCGCGGGGCTATCACCCGCGTAATGAACAAGCACGGCATGTTCTATGATCAGATCGGTACTGTCGACGCCAAAGAGGGTGGCAATCTCTGCATCCTCAACAGCACGACGCGACTTCTTGATCGCAAGGTCACGGAGCTCCGGCAATGGTGGGAGGCAACGAGCACCAGACTGGAGCGGCTTCAAGCAAATCCGGACACAGTTGAAGCCGAAAACAGAAGCCATGCGGACGGGAGAACTATCCAGTACGAACTCTCGTTCGTTCCCAAGTCGTTGTCCTTGTTTGTGCGTTCAGTGCAGTCGCACAAGCCAAAAGTGGCGATACTACGCGAGGAAGGGACGAATGGCGATCGGGAGATGGCCGCCGCTCTCTATACGGCCGGGCTTGAGCCGTGGGACATCACCATGAGTGATCTCTTGGATGGACGGGTAACTTCCTTGGATGATTTCCGAGGGCTTGTCAATCCGGGCGGTTTCTCATATGCCGATGTGTTTGGTAGTGCAAAAGGTTGGGCGGGTCCAATCCGCTTCAATCCTCGCGTGAAAGCAATGTTCGATAGCTTTCACGATCGGCAGGAAACATTCTCTCTCGGCGTCTGTAATGGTTGCCAGCTGATGGCCAACATCGGATGGCTGCCGTACCAGGGCATTCCGGAAGCCTTGCAGCCTCGGCTGGTGCACAATCAGTCGGGCCGGTTTGAGTCTCGATGGGTGGGGGTGAAAATCCTCAAAAGCCCGTCGATATTATTGCAAGGTATGGAAGAGTCGGTGCTCGGTATTTGGGTTGCGCATGGCGAAGGTCGGTTCTTGTTTCCGGATCCGCACGTTGCGGATGAAATCCGGAAGCAGGAGCTTATCCCACTCGTCTACGTTGGCCCCGATAGCGAGGCGACTGAGACATATCCGTACAATCCCAACGGCTCGCCGGAGGGATGGGCGGCTCTGTGTACTCCGGATGGCAGGCATCTTGCGATGATGCCCCACCCGGAGCGGTGCTTCCTCAAGTGGCAGTGGCCATGGATGCCGGAAAAGTTCCGGGAGCTCAACGCTTCGCCATGGCTGCAGATGTTCCAAAACGCGTACGACTGGTGCCTTCGGGGCTAGTCCTCCACGTGTCGTTCTTTCGCCCCCGGCTGTAGCAGCCGGGGGCATTTCTTATTTTTAGAAAAGATTGCTATGGTGGAAGTTCCATGGAGTTAAGAATCGGCATCGTAGGACTACCGAATGTCGGGAAATCGACGCTGTTTAACGCGCTCACTAAAAAATCCGTGCCGGCGGAGAATTATCCTTTTTGCACGATTGACCCATCAGTCGGCATTGTCCCGGTGCCTGATACTCGACTCGAACAACTTACCCGATTGAGCCGTTCAGCAAAGACAATTCCTGCGGTTGTTGAATTTGTCGATATTGCAGGTCTCGTAAAAGGAGCAGCGCAGGGGGAAGGGTTGGGGAACGAATTTCTTTCCCACATCCGTGATGTGGACGCAATTGCCGAAGTGGTGCGGCTTTTTGATGACCCTGATATCGTGCATGTCGAGGGAGAAGCGGACCCGTTGCGCGACATCGGTATCATCAATCTTGAGCTCGTGCTCGCGGATCTTCAGAGCGTAATGAAGCGCATGAGCGGCATCGAGCGCGATGCTAAGCGCGGCGATAAAGCCGCGCGTGAAGAATTCTCAGCACTTCAAAAAGTTAAATCATTGCTCGATGCCGGAGTACTTGCGCAAAGAGCCGAGCTTCTCGGTGAGGAGCGCGAAGCTATACAAAGTCTTAATCTTTTGACGCTGAAGCCCATCATTTACGTTTTAAACAAAAAATCGGGTGGGCAAAATATTGATGAACTCAATGATGGACGCTCCCAGAATCTTGAAGAATTTTTTGCCGAGACGAACGCACCTCGTGTTTCTGTGGATGCAGCGATTGAAAACGAATTGAAAGATGTCGCTGATGAGGAAAAGCATGCACTTCGGCAGGAATTAAGTACTGCCGGAGACGGACTCAACGAGCTCATTCGTTCGGGCTACAAAATACTCGACCTCATAACGTTTTTCACGACCGGCGAGGACGAAACCCGCGCGTGGACGGTGAAGCGCGGCTCAACCGCAAAAGAAGCAGGCGCGGCAATCCATACCGACTTTCGCGATAAATTTATTCGGGCGGAAATTATTGCCGCCGACAAACTACTCGAAGCCGGTTCCATAGCCAGCGCGCGTGAGCGCGGCACCGTGCGGACAGAAGGGAAGGAATACGTCGTGGAAGACGGCGACGTCATCGAATTTAAGATCTAACCCTTTTTATCCCGTTACCTGTTTCTCGGTAAGTGTTTTGATATATCAAAACAATACCATGTTGAAAAGAAACTGTGCCGCGTGGAAAGGGTTGGGTTCGTACAGAAGAAAAAACATACTTAATCTAAGATAAGAGTGCAGTTGAATTTAAAAATCGGCGCCCGGGAGGGCGCCGATTTTGTCTCCGTTCGTACTCGCCATCACTCGCTTAGGTAGCGAAGGTAGATGATGGAGAACACCACCGCGACACTCATGGCAGTCGCGCCGGAATTGCTCCACATGATGATGGGGTCCCGAATGAAGAAGCCGTGAGCCGCGAATCCTCCCTGAATGAGGATGAGGATTCCGAGCGTGGGGAGTGAAAGCCCCACGACGATTCGCGTCTTCCAGATCTGCCATAGCTGCGGGAGCATGAAGAGCGGGTTGATGAGCCCGATCAACCAGATAATTTTCTCCCAGTAGATAAGCCCTGCTATTTCCTCGCGTGTCATGCCGGTTCTCCCACAAACATTAAAGCCAAGATTAATTTACATAACTTTTGATATTTGTCAAGGTATCTCTAAATCTGCCTGAATTATCACCAGCCCCTTTTAGTTTCTTAGCTTTTTGGTGTAGTATTGTTGGCATTATGGATCCACAAAATAAGAAGATTACCCCGAAGGATTTTTTTCTTTGGGCGGGAGCGATGGTATCGCTTTATGCGAGTGTCTTTAGTTTCATTTGGCTTCTGTTTAACTATATCGACTACGCGTTCCCGAACGTGCTTGAATACCGCTCCGACCCCTATGCCGGCGGTATGCCCTACCAGATGGCTTCGCTTATCGTACTCGTGCCGGTGTTTTTGGTACTCATGCGTTTTATTCGCCGCACCATTCAAAGCGACCCTACGCGATATGACATTTGGATCCGGCGCTGGGCGCTCTTTCTCACGCTCTTTGCTGCGGGTGCCTCGATGGTCGTCGACCTCATTGTACTCTTGCACCGCTTTTTAAGCGGACAGGAATTGACCGCGGGCTTTATTCTGAAAGTGCTCGTGGTGTTGCTCATTGCCGGCGTGGTGTTTCTGCATTTTCTCGCCGACCTACGCGGCTATTGGAAGCAGAAGCCGGATAAAGCACGTATGGTAGGGTTTGGCGCAGGCATTGTAGTCATTGCTTCTATCATCGCTGGGTTTTTCATCGTTGGCACACCACAGGACGCTCGACTTATGCGGCTTGACAATCAGCGGGTCAGCGACCTGCAGAGCATCCAATGGCAAGTGGTGAGTTATTGGCAGCAGAAAGAACGTCTACCGGCCACCCTTGAAGAGCTACAAGACCCCATTAGCGGCTTCGTGATCCCACGTGACCCTAAGAGCGGTACAAGTTATGAGTATCGCGCAACAGGCTTGCTCTCATTTGAACTCTGTGCCACTTTTGCAAAAGAAGGGCAGGGGATGAATTACTATGTGCCGCGCATTGCAGTGCCGGCAGTATCAATTGAAGGAGGTAAAGCGATGCCCGAGCAAGATTCCTGGCAGCACAAAGAAGGGAGAGAGTGTTTCGAGCGCACGATTGATCCTGACCGCTACCCGCCGTTTAAGAACCAATAGGACTGGCTTTGTGATTTAAAAGGAAGGAATGAATGTCCAACTACGACCACAAGAGAATCGAAGCGAAGTGGCAGTTGCGCTGGGAAGAGGAGCGTCCGAATGATGTTTTGGAGGACCCGGACAAGCCGAAACAATATATTCTTATAGAATTTCCCTATCCTTCAGGGGAGGGGCTTCACACCGGCCATGTGCGAAGCTATACCGCGCTTGATATCGTTGCGCGTAAAAGACGTGCCGAGGGCTACAACGTGCTCTACCCAATAGGTTGGGACGCTTTTGGGTTGCCTGCAGAAAATTTTGCGATTAAGACAGGTACTTCTCCTCAGATAACCACGAGGAAAAGCATTGACACCTTTCGAGAGCAAATGAAGCGAATCGGTTTTTCTTTTGATTGGCATCGGGAGATTAACACAAGCGACCCGACGTATTATCAATGGACGCAGTGGATTTTTCTTCAGCTTTTCAAACACGGCCTCGCCTATAAGGCGAAGATGCCGATTAACTGGTGTCCAGTGGATAAAATTGGGTTAGCGAATGAGGAAGTGATAGAAGGGAAATGCGAGCGGTGCGGTTCACCGGTTGAGAAGCGAGAAAAAGAGCAATGGATGCTCGCCATCACAAAATACGCCGACCGGCTCGACCGCGACCTTGACACCGTCAACTATCCTGAGCGCATCAAAATTCAGCAGAGAAATTGGATTGGGAAAAGCGAAGGCGCAGAAATAGAATTTCGAATAACGAATACCGAATTACGAATTAAGGTCTTTACCACGCGGCCGGATACGCTATATGGGGCAACCTATCTGGTGCTCGCGCCGGAGCACCCGGCGCTCGCGAATAACGAATTACGAATAACGAATTACGAAGAGGTCAGAAAATACATCGAGGAGGCAAAACAGAAAACAGACATTGAGCGGACAGCGGAAGGGAAGGAAAAAACCGGAGTGGAGCTCAAAGGGGTAAGAGCGATCAATCCGGCGACGAAGGAGGAGATCCCGATTTTTGTCGCCGATTATGTGCTTGTCCATTACGGCACGGGAGCCATTATGGCGGTGCCGGCACACGACGAGCGCGACTTTGAATTTGCAACAAAGTTTAATTTGCCGATACGTCAAGTTATACAGCCAGTTTTTGGGATTGAGAATCGACGTCCTGATGCGGAAGCGCGGGAGACGGTAACCGCTATAGCCAAACGCAAAGATGGGAAAATTCTGATCCTTAAGTGGAAGAAGCAACCTTGGATATCAGCTCCAATCGGTGGCGTAGATGCTGGAGAAACATCAGAACAAGCAGCTGAAAGGGAATTGCTGGAGGAAACAGGTTATTGCGGAAAAGCAGTTATGGTCTCACCCATTACGATTGAATCTCATTTTTTTGCCGAGCATAAAAATGTCTGGCGTGCTCGCTATGACCACCCCGTTCTTCTTGAGGTTGACGAACAGTCTCCAAAACCAATTTCCCCAAAAGAGGATGCTTTACATAATGTTCAATGGATGACGTATGAGGAAGCGTTGCAGGCAGTAAATTTTAAAAATAATCGTCTTGCACTTGAACTTGTTCTTCATAAACCTCATTCCTATGAAGGAGTATCGTATGCTGAGGCGGAACAGATAATAAACTCTGGAGAATTTAACGGCTTATCAGCTAGTGAAGCAAAAGAGAAAATTACCGAAACATTTGGAGTAAAGAAAATAAGCTACAAACTGCGGGATTGGGTGTTTTCGCGCCAGCGGTACTGGGGTGAGCCTATTCCGCTTGTGTTCTGCGAACACTGCGCGAAACGAATTACGAAGGGCGAGTTACGAAGTACGAACGAGGGAGAAGTTAGGAATCCCGGGTGGGTGCCCGTGCCGGAAGAGAGCCTGCCGGTGGAGCTTCCGGTTGTGGAAAAGTACCAGCCGACGGATACCGGAGAGTCGCCGCTTGCGGCAATTTCAGAGTGGGTGAACGTGCGCTGTCCTACATGCAATGGTCCCGCAAAACGCGAAACCGATGTGATGCCGAATTGGGCCGGCTCCTCCTGGTATTTTCTGCGCTACAGTAATCCCTCAAACCCGGAAGTATTTGCAAGCAGAGAGAATCTTGAATACTGGCTCCCCGTGGATTGGTACAACGGCGGCATGGAACACACCACGCTTCACCTTCTGTATTCGCGTTTCTGGCACAAGTTTCTCTACGACATCGGCTTTGTCCCGACAGAAGAACCCTATGCGAAGCGCACCTCTCATGGAGTGGTGCTCGCAAACGATGGACAAAAAATGTCAAAGTCGCTGGGCAACGTAGTAAATCCCGATGAAGTCATTGGGCAGTTTGGCGCGGACAGTCTGCGGATATACGAGATGTTCATGGGTCCTTTTGACCAATCGGTTGCCTGGAGTATGGATAATATCGTCGGCTCACGGCGGTTTTTGGAGCGGGTATGGAAACTTGCGGATTCGGTCAAAGAAGCTCCTCTACCCGAACCGTTTGAAGCCCTTTTGCATCGGAGTATCAAAAAAGTAAGCGAGGATATCGAAGAAATGAAATTTAATACGGCGGTCTCTCAGCTCATGATTCTGCTCAATGAAATGGAAACGCTTCCGGATACTCCGCAGGAGGCCTTTCGTATCCTCATCCGTCTTCTTGCGCCATTTGCTCCCCATATCGCTGAAGAGCTCTGGGAGCGACTTGGGAAAGTAAGCTCGGTTCACAAAGCACCGTGGCCTTCGTTTGATGAGGAGAAGATTACGCTGCGGTCGGCGATTATCGTGGTGCAGGTAAATGGCAAAGTGCGGGCGCAAATTGAAAGTTCAACTGACGCTACCGAGGAAGAGCTCAAAGAGTTGGCGCTCAAGCTCCCTGCCGTTTTAAAATGGACCGGGGGAGGGGAAGTCAAGCGCACGATTTTCGTCCCGGGACGTCTTCTCAACCTCGTGGTGTAGTCCCCTTGACCCCGTAGTGAGTTTTGGCATCGTTGCTTTGTCTCAACGGTTATCTGAATAGTCATACTCGGCAATATTTTATTCTCCAGCGTTACGCTAACCGTTGCAACGGGAGACAATGCCAAAATCTACTACGGGGTTGACAAAAAATAGCGGGGGTGATAAATATTAGGGTACAAAATTTAACACAAGGCAATAACGCCATGCAGAGTACCCTTAAACCAAAACAGGTTGTCAAACAGCTTACCGCGGTGCTTCCGGAGCGTGTGCGCGACATTATTACCTCCCGCTACGGCCTCGGGGAGAGCCCCGAAAAAATGACTCTTGAGGCAATCGGGAAAAGATACGGCATTACGAGGGAACGTGTTCGGCAGATTGAAAATTACGCCCTGCAAAGCATTCGAAAGTCGAGCGCGTACGCAAAAGCGAAACCTTCTTTTGAAGAACTCCGGCGCATGGTAGATGAGCGCGGCGGTATCGTGCTTGAAGAGGATTTTCTTTCACATATGGCGAAGGATGGAAGTACCCGCAATCATGTGTACTTTCTTCTGGTGCTCGGGGAAACATTCATAAAACATAAAGAGGATGACGCGTTCCATCATCGCTGGCATATCGATCAAGGGCTTGCGGATAGCGTCCATAAGGCGCTTAAGAATCTTTGCGGCTGTTTCAATGGCGAGGAAGTAATGCCAGAACCGGAAATTATTGAAAATTTTCTCAAGGAGATCAAGGAGGTAAGCCAGAAGTACAAAAATAATGAGACTATGAGCCGCTGGCTCTCACTCTCAAAAGAGCTTGGCAAGAACCCCTTAGGCGAATGGGGGCTTGTCAGTTCCCCCAATGTGCGCGTGAAGGGTATTCGCGACTATGCTTATCTCGTCATCAAACGCCATGGCTCGCCTATGCATTTCACAGAAGTCGCAAACACCATAACTAAGCTTTTCGGTAAAAAAGCTCATATCGCCACCACTCATAATGAACTCATTAAAGACTCACGGTTTGTGCTTGTCGGTCGTGGACTCTACGCACTTAAGGAATGGGGTTACACCAGTGGAGTCGTCAAAGATGTCATCAAACAAATTCTCAAGCAGGAAGGGTCTCTTTCGCGCGATGAAATTATCGACAGGGTTCGCAAAGAGCGGTATGTGAAAGACAACACCATTGTCGTCAATTTGCAGGACTCGCGCCTCTTTAAACGCACTGCTGACGGGCTCTATACATTGGCCTGAGCTGTTTTAAAGGAATACCCCACACCAATTCTGACATCGTCGGACTTATGACAGCGTGTGGCGTCGGGGGTATACCCAGCACCACTTTGTATACAAAGTGGTGCTGGGTATACTGAGACAATGGCAGACACGGTTTTCGGCCATAAATTCGGCGACAAGACCTTCGGCATAAATAGTGCCGGACTTGCTTGTTTCTTTGGGGCTATTCTCTTGATTATCTACATTGCGTTTTCCTCCGAGGGAATGCTGAAGACGCTACGGGCCCTTGTCGTGCTCTCCCCGGTCTGGCTGCCGATTTTTGGCAGCCTAATTTTTTATCGCATGTGGGTTCGGTATCGACGGGCTCATTACCATCAGCATCAGCCGACGACCTTGCTTGAAATCCGAATTCCGCGGGAACAGCGCAAATCGCCGCTTGCGATGGAAGCGGTGCTCTCCGCGATGTTCGTCACCTTCGGAGAAACGACCTTCATTGACCGGAGTGTTCTGGGGAAGACCCGTACCTGGTTTTCACTCGAACTGGTTTCCACCGAGGGCGACGTACACTTTTATGTATGGACTCGGAGATTTTATGCGCCGCTTTTTCGATCCCATCTCTACGCGCATTACCCGGACGTAGAAGTATACGAGGTTGAAGATTATACAAAATACATTCCTTTGGACCTCAATGCATACCAATACTACGGTTGTGATTTCAAGTTAACTGGGCCTGACCCGCTTCCAATCAAGAGCTATATTGACTACGGACTTGAACAGACCGGAGCGAAAGAAGAAGAAAAAACCGACCCGCTTTCGGCGGTTATTGAATTTCTCGGGTCAATATCGAAAGGAAATCATATCTGGCTCCAGATACTGATCCAAGGACACCGGGGCTACCGGAGGTGGCCGTGGAGCAAACTTCGCGGTGTGAAAGAAAAAGCCGAGGAGGAAATAACTAAGATTGTTGAACGTGCGGCACGGCGCACGAAAAGTGTAACGGGGAAGATCGTAGGAGAAGAGGACGAAACAGGATACACGAGCGTCAATTTAACCGAAGCAGACAGGGAACAAATCAAGGTGATCCATCGGCATGCCGGTAAACTCTCATGGGACGCCGGCGTTCGAGGATTGCATGTTTCCGAAAAAGATAAATTCAATGCGATATTTCTGGTCGGAATGCTTGCTATCTGGCGATCCTTCAATGCGACACATTTCAATGCTCTGCGTTACACTCGCTATCTTGCCGGCTTTGACTATCCTTGGCAGGATTTTGGCAACATTATGCGCAATTGGCAGCGGCGGCGCATCTACGAAGCCTACCGGCGCCGCTCGTGGTTCCACGAGCCTTTTAAGACTCCCCGTTTTGTTTTAAGTACGGAGGAGATTGCCACGCTGTATCATTTCCCCGGTGAGGTTTTGAAAACGCCTACGGCGCCGCGGATTCCCTCAAAGCGTGCGGAGCCGCCGGCAAATTTGCCGATATAACTTCTCCGTATGAAATTATTTGGCGAAGACCGGGAATCGTTTTTTCGGCTGCGGCCTCATGTTGATTTTAGAAAAGCGAAATTGCTGCGTTTTTTTGGTCTAGCGACCACTTTGGTTTTTCTTTTATATGCGATTTTTGCAAGCGCGCCCGCCTCATTTCCAGCGGGGAAAAGTATCATCATTCCGAAAGGCGCGACGCTTGCTGAAGTAGTTTCGAAGCTCCAAAGCGAACACGTAGTACGTTACTCCTTCATACTTCGCATGAGTGTAGTGCTTTTGGGAGATGAAGGAAGCGTGCATGCGGGAACCTATCAATTTCATACTCGGAAAAACGTGTTTCGAGTTGCCCGAGCGATTATGACCGGGAATTTCGGCCTTGAACTCATCCGGGTGACGATTCCTGAAGGAGCCACCGCCCGGGACATTGCTGATTTATTTTCTGACAAACAATTTCCCGCTTTCGATCGCAAAGTTTTTCTTGCGAAAGCGGCGCCGCTTGAGGGATATCTTTTTCCTGACACCTATTTATTTCTTCCAACCGTGGAAGCCGAGGAGGTTGTCGTGACGCTCCGAGACAACTTTTCAGCAAAGTTAGTCGGAGTTCGCAAGGACATATACGGCACCAAACACTCTCTACGGGACATTGTCACCATGGCTTCTCTTTTAGAGCGCGAAGCGCGAAGTACCGAGGTGCGCCGCATGATCGCGGGGATTTTATGGAAGCGGATTGAGATTGGGATGTTTCTTCAAGTTGATGCGGTATTTGGCTATATTAAAGGCAAAGACACCTATTCGCCCTCGCTTGAAGATTTGACGATTGACTCACCGTACAACACCTATCGAAATAAAGGACTGCCCCCCGGTCCCATTAGCAACCCCGGGCTCGATGCTATGGTTGCCGCAGCAACGCCGGTTGAGAGCAAGTATTTGTATTACCTCACGGATCAAAGTGGGGTAATGCGTTACGCAGTAACCTATGAGGAGCATCTGGCGAACAAACAGAAATATCTACAATAAGAAACCGCCCCACGCGATAGTCGCCTTTGGCGACAACGCGCAGGGCAGTTCGCGGTAGTCTACGCTCCCTTATCATTGAGTACCTCCCAGTAGCCGTGCTCTCGGTCTTGTTCCCAGGTCTCAAGCGCTTTTCCGACCCAATGTCCACGCCTTGGGTCAAGAACAACGAGCCAGCAGGCCTCTCCCGCTTCACGCGTTACCGGATCGGTATACCGCACCAGGTAATATTTTGCGTGGTAGGCAAGCCCCTTCGGGTGCTTGCCAAGCGGGCCGGTACGCACGGGATTGCCGTCCTCGCCGCGCATAAACGGGTTGAGCAACGAACCAATTTCCTTGAGCACCACAATACTCAAGGTCGATTCCGAGCACTCTTCCTCATACGGCGTAAGTACCGCACCACCGTCCATCTTGCATCACCTCCATTTCAAGGACAGCATGCTTTTCACCGAGTATCAGTGTGCGGGTTGGCGACTGGAAGTCAAGAGTGGTATACCTTTCTCATGCACAACGCTGTTGAAAAAGGGAAAAAAGTCTTTGTGGCAATGTCGGGGGGCGTTGATTCTTCGGTTGCTGCGTTTTTGCTCCAAAAAGAGGGGTACGACGTCACTGGTGTTTTTATGAAAGTTTGGCAGCCCTTCGACGAAGCTCAGGGCAAGCCTCTCACTGAATGCACATGGCGAGAAGATCGGCAAGACGCGATGCGCGTCGCGGCTCGGCTCGGTGTTCCCTTCGAGACTTGGAATTTTGAGGAAGAGTACAAGCGGGACGTCGTTGAGTATATGATTTCGGAGTACCGCGCGGGACGCACGCCGAACCCTGACGTGATGTGCAATCGCCACATCAAGTTCGGTGTATTTCTGCGCGAAGCGCTTCGGCGCGGCGCGGATTATATCGCGACCGGACACTATGCAAGAATTCAGGAATCAGGAATCAGGAATCAGGAATCTCAATTTCACCTGCTTGCCGGTGTTGATAAAAACAAAGACCAAAGTTACTTTCTCTATGCGCTCGGGCAGGAAGAACTCTCCAGAACGCTTTTTCCCATTGGCAAGTACCTAAAGCCCAAGGTGCGTATCATTGCACAAAAAGCGGGACTTCCGACCGCGCAGAAAAAAGACAGCCAAGGACTCTGCTTCATCGGGAAGCTCGATATGCGGGAGTTTCTTTCACATTATATTGCGCCTGTGCACGGTGAAGTGATGACGAGTGCCGGAAAGGTGATCGGTGAGCATCGCGGCGCCGCCTATTACACGCTCGGTCAACGGCATGGTTTCTCGACGCGCGCGCAAAGCCCCCACGAATCCCCCTATTATATCGTTGCAAAAGATATCGGGAGCAATACGCTTACCGTCGCCCATACGCCAAAAACCGCTGAGAAAGAGGTAAGCGTGCGCGATACGCGCTGGACTCTTTCACCGCCGATCGTCAATAAGCGGTATACTGCGCGACTGCGTTACCGCCAGAGGCTTTTAGCTTGCAGCGTTCGCATCGGTAGCAATGCAGATGCGGTTGTTGCTTTCACTAACGCTCTCGGTATTATCCCCGCAGGACAATCGCTTGTTCTCTACGACGGCGATGAATGTCTTGGCGGGGGAATTATTGTTTAGTGCTTGACAATTGATTCCAATATAAGTATAATTTATGTTGGATGAGTGGTATGCCTGCACCACGAATCTGATGATGAGCAGGCGGGAGAATGTCAATGCAAATCGTTCCTTACTATACGCTGCCACACGACAGCCGGTCGGGCATTACGCTAGCGTTCCGTCTTCCACTCACGGAGAAGACCCTTCGAGAGCGTTTCGAAATGCCCCTCCGCGACGGCTCGACGAAATACTTGGAAAACCTCGCCCCGATTGGACGCGAGCTCGTCGAAGAGATCGCGAAGGTGGACGGCATTTTTTGCATTCACGTCCAACGGCATGACTGCGAAGTGATCCACTCCAAGAGCTATCGCTGGAACGGCGACGTAGGTCCGAAGGTCCTGCAAGCTGTGAAGGTGGCTCTCGAAAAGCATGGCTACGAGGCAAAGCGGCGTAGGCGGCGGAAGTCGAAGAAGCAAATGAAGTAAACGAACGAGCAAATCGCCTGAGTTCTGGGGCCGACCTGAAATATGGTCGGCCCTCACTGCTTCTACATACTTATCTTTATTAAACAGGTTCTATCTCACGGGGTATACTGGGTGGTAATGGCAATCACAATCACCAAGGAAGACGGAACAAAGGAACCGTTTGACCCGGAGAAACTGCATTTCACACTCGGCAAAGCCGGAACTCCGAAAGACGTGCGGGACAGAATTATCGCGCATATCGAACGCGAGCTTATTGACGGCATGAGTACGCGGAAAATTTACCGTCATGCCTTCAATTTACTGCGCAAAGAAGCGCGGCCCGCGGCGGCGCGCTACTCAATGCGCCGGGCAGTACTTGCCTTCGGTCCCACCGGCTTTCCTTTTGAAACTTTTGTTGGTGAAATTTTTAAAGTAAAAGGCTACCGGGTGCATACTGACCAAATACTGAAAGGTAGTTGCGTCGAGCACGAAGTGGATATGATTGCGGAAAGGCCCGGCGAGTGCATCGCGGCAGAACTGAAATTTCATAATTCGCTTGCTATCAAAACCGATGTGCAAGTTGCACTTTATGTCGAGGCACGGTTCGAGGATCTCAAAGCGGGAAGCGAGCGAGAACAGCAATTTTGCGTGAGCCGAGGAATGCTCGTGACCAATACAAAATTCACCCACCAGGCGATTGCCTACGGAGAGTGCAAAAAACTTTCACTTATCGGTTGGAATTATCCGCAGGAAGGCAATTTACATGACCTTATTGCCGAAACCCGTATGCACCCCATAACCTCGCTCACGACTCTTTCGAATTCAGATAAAGCGCGCCTCCTTGCCGAGCGGGTGGTGCTTTGCCAGACGCTTCTGGAGCGCCATGATTTGCTCTCCTCACTTGGCTTTTCTTCCGCAAAGGCGGATGCGGTGATTGCAGAAGCCGGTACCTTGTGCCGAAAGCAGCTTTAAGTACAATGGGGGCATTAAAAGATTTTTAGCAATGCTTTGGTATGAACAGTATGTCAAGTAGGCAGAAAATGATTCTGAGTTTTGTAGCAGGGCTCATCGTGGGAAGCGGCGGGGCATGGCTCGGGCTTGAGCGCGGCTGGAGCGCACTAGTCGCGAGTCCTTCGCAGGAGGAACAGGCATCCCCGGAAGGCGAAGGCGTTGCCGACATATCGGGTACCGCGGCGGATGGTGTAGCGGCAGCGGGCGGCGAGAGTGTCGAAGCGGCGGACCAGCCAGCAGGTCAAAAGGTTGTTGTCACGAACGTGGCACTGCCGCAAGGCGGCTGGGTTGTGGTGCATGAGGAGCAAAATGGAGCTCCGAGCTTAGTGCTTGGCGCCCAGCGTTTCCCATCGGGAACTACCGTAACCGGCGAGGTTGAACTCCTCCGCGGTACGACTGCCGGGAATGTCTACTATGTGATGCTTCATGCTGATAACGGCGGGGACTTTGATCTTCATGACGATAAGCCGCTTCTTAGCGAAGAAGGAAAGTTTGTCATGGCGATGTTCAAGGCGCAATAGGAACAAACAGCCGACAACTGACAACCGAGTAGGAAACCCGCCCCTGATTTCCTGGGAAATCAGGGGCGGGTTCATGCTATGATGTTTTGCATGGCCCTTGGAAAAAGCGGTTGGAGGAAGCAGTTATTTGACCCAAAAAGCAGGGATCCCTTTAAGATCAGCCGCTCAAAAATAGATCTTTTTATCGATTGTCCGCGCTGCCTGTATCTTTCAGAGAGGCTTGGCGTATCGCGTCCCCAATTTCCCGCCTTTACGCTCAATAACGCCGTCGATGAGCTTCTCAAAAAGGAATTCGACATCCATCGCGCAAACGGCACGGCGCACCCTCTGATGAAGACGTATGGTGTTGACGCCATTCCTCTTAGGGATGAGCGCATGGAGCAGTGGCGCGATGCGCTTCGCCGCGGCATCCAGTATCACCACACCCCGACCAACTTGCTGGTGCGCGGCGGCGTTGATGACGTCTGGGTCGCGCCCTCTGGGGAGCTCATCATCGTGGACTATAAAGCGACGAGCAAAAAAGGGGAGATAAATCTCGAGGGGCGCTGGCAGCAGGGATACAAGCGGCAGCTCGAAGTGTACCAATGGCTCTTCCGACAAAACGGGTTCAAGGTCTCGGACACCGGCTATTTTGTGTACGTGAACGGCAGAACTGACCGGAAGGCGTTCGATGCGCGGCTTGAGTTCGATGTAATGCTTATTTCCTACAAAGGCTCGGACGAATGGATCGTGCCGACGCTTGAAAAAATCCGTGCGGCGCTTGAAAGCGAGACACCACCCGCGAAATCGCCGGAGTGCGAATACTGCGGCTACCGCGAAGCCGCCGGAAAAATCCTTTTGGAAAAGGAAAAGGAACACCACGTGGGAAAAAAGCCCGAGCGAGCCGCCGAGGCGGTTCGCTCGGGCAAGCTCTTCTGAATATGAAGTCGTTTCGAGAACGCGTTTTTACGGTCGTTAAAAAAATCCCAAAAGGGAAGACCTTAAGCTACCGCGAGGTTGCCGCCCGCGCCGACAATCCCAACGCGGCGCGAGCGGTTGGCGCCATTTTGAAGACGAACTACGACCCAAAGATTCCCTGCCACCGCGTTATCCGTAGCGACGGGGGTCTTGGCGGCTATAACCGCGGTGGTATGAAACAAAAGAAGAAACTGCTTCAGCGCGAAAGTGCGTTATCCTGATATATCGAATCGTTTGATATATCAAATGATTTCAATTTCATTGCGAGCATAAGATTAAGATATGGATCGGGTACAACTGCTAGAACATCTGCAATCGAATACCCGGGTTTTGAAAACTCCGCGTATCCGGGAGGCATTTGAAAAAATTGACCGGGCGGATTTTATTTTGCCTGAATACCGAGGCGAAGCGTACGAGGATTATCCGCTTCCGATAGGACAAGGACAGACCATTTCCCAGCCAACTACGGTCGCATTCATGCTCGAGCTTCTTGCGCCTAAGCGCGGGCAGAAAATTCTCGACGTCGGATGCGGCTCGGGCTGGACGAGTGCGCTTCTTGCAGAGGTCGTTGGCGAGAAGGGGAGCGTCCTCGGGCTTGAACGGGTGCCAGAACTTGTTGCGTTTGGACAAAAAAATCTGGGGAAGTATCATTTTCTGCAAGCCCGCATAGAGCGGGCAGGAGAGGAGCTTGGACGCGCTTCGGAAGCTCCGTTCGACCGGATTCTCGTTTCGGCCGCGGCCGAAAAACTTCCCGAGACGCTTATTGAACAACTCGCCTTGGAAGGAGTCATGGTGGTTCCCGTTCGCGATGCTATCGTGAAGATTACAAAAAATAGAAACGGAACCCTAGAAACAAAGCGCCATGAGGGTTTTGCCTTCGTTCCCCTCATTGAACGAAAAACTTGACTTTTTTATTATAGAGTGATATACTGTCGTTTAGATCCTAGGCAGGGCGCCAGGAGTTACTGGAGGGTGAGATGACAAGGACAACATTTGATATCGCAGGGTTTGTCGCGGAAAACCGCGGCAAAATGCTTCGTACGTGGAGCGAGGCCGGTCAGCAGGGCATACTCGTTCTCTCGCGGGGGAGCTGCCTGCGGGTTCCTCACAGCGGCGGCGAAAAGGACATCGGGTTGCACCTCGTTGCCTCGTACGACCACACCATCCGCTTCGAGCTCAGCCGGCGCGCCGTCGCAGTTCTCCTTCACCGGGCAACCCTCGAGGCGATCGACTTTGTTGAGGCGTGCGAGATTCCCGGCGAAATGTTTACCATGGATCAAGAGTATCTGTGGGGCTCACAAAAGCATCTCCACCGGCATTTTGGAATCGCGCTGGTTACGGAGGTACGGGCCGCCGGGTATGAGCCAGTCCGATACGTCGAGTGGCAGTCGCGGTTGCGCGCGACGGCCTGAGAACTAAACGCCAGCGATGTTGAAAGACATCGCTGGCGTTACCATTTTTAGATTCGTTTACCCCGTGAGATATTAAATACCATGCCTAACATGCTGCTTTAAGTACTTCTATCTCACGGGGTATACTTGCATCATGACCGAGAAACGAGAGCGTCTGCGCCAAAACACGCTTATATTTTTGATCGACCAGGAAGAGAATGAGATTCTTCTCGGCATGAAAAAACGCGGCTTTGGCGCAGGGAAACTCAATGGCTATGGCGGAAAAGTGAACAAAGGGGAAACCATTACCGCTTCGGCAGTTCGGGAAGTTATGGAGGAAGCGGAAGTAGAGGTCGCAGAAAAAGATCTAGTGAAGGCGGCGGAAATTCTTTTTTACTTCAACGAGCATCCGGATTGGAATGTCCACTGTTTTGTGTATCTGTGCTACCACTGGCGAGGAGAGCCGAAAGAAACTGAAGAAATGGCGCCCGAGTGGCATGACCTTGAGGCGATTCCATACGATAAAACATGGTCAGATGACCAATACTGGCTTCCTAAGGTCCTTGCGGGCGATTTTCTAACCGCTGAATTTCATTTCAACGGGAAAGGAGAATCTTTTTCCGAATATACTATTCACGGGGTTAAAAAGCTTTAATAGTGATTATTACGATATATCGTAATACTGCAGTAATGAAAGATAAGCATGAAAAAATGAAGCAGATACGGGATGAGGTGGTGGCGCTCAAAGAGTCGCCAATCTACGCATTCCGCGTTGAACACAAAAATCATCCGGTGATCGGAGAGGGAAGCCATGATGCGCACTTCATGTTTGTCGGCGAGGCGCCGGGGCGCAATGAAGCGGCGACGGGGCGTCCTTTTTGCGGTACTGCGGGAAAAATTTTGGACGACCTGCTCGCTTCAATCGATATTCCGCGCCAAGACGTCTATATTACGAATATCGTCAAAGACCGCCCCCCGGAAAATCGCGACCCCCTGCCGAGCGAAATTGAAATTTACGGGCCTTTTTTGGACCGGCAGATCGAGATTATTCAGCCGAAAGTCATTGTGACCTTAGGGCGTTACTCGATGAATTACATAATGCAGAAATTTGACCTCCTCTTTGAGCTTGAGCCCATCAGTGCCGCTCATGGCAAAACGTACCAAGCGAAAGCTGGCTATGGCGACATTACCATCGTACCGATGTACCATCCCGCAGCGGCAATTTATACCCAATCCCTCAAAGAAACGCTCAAGAAAGATTTCCAAATTTTAAAGTCGTTTGTCTCCTAAGCGGGAATGCGGTATTCTCCTCTCCTGTGAAGAAAGAGAAACTGGCAAAAATTCGCACGGCTTTTGGTGTTACCGAATATCGCCTCTCAAACGGCTTGCGGCTTCTTTATAAGTCCGATAGGGAAGCCCCGGTTGTTGCGGTGTGTGTTACCTATCATGTCGGCTCGCGCAATGAAGCAGCAGGGCATACCGGCTCGACGCATTTATTGGAGCACCTGCTTTTTAAGGACACGAAGAATTTCAATGCCGCGAAGGGCAACGCTATTACGAATTATCTTGAATGGTTCGGGGCGTACATGAATGCGACGACCTGGCTCGATCGCACCAATTATTTCGAGCTTCTGCCGCGCGAGCGTCTCTCGGAGGCGCTCGCGGTTGAAGCCGATAGGATGCGCAACTCGCTGTTTTCCGAAACCGACTTACAAAGCGAGATGCCGGTCGTGCGCAACGAATTTGAACGCTCGCGCAACAACCCCTTTGAACTTCTTGACGAAGAAGTAATGTCCGCTGCCTTTGCGGTGCACCCATACCAAATACCGACCATCGGCACAAAAGAAGACATTGAACGAGCAACTGCGGAAAAACTGCATGAATTTTATAACAGGTTCTATTGGCCGAATAATGCTACGCTCTCCATCTTTGGTGACGTTCCTTTTGCAAAAGTGAAGCAACTTGTCTTGAAGCATTTTGGAAAAATTTCAACGTCACCAGAGCCGATTCCTACCATGAACACCGTTGAGCCGCCGCAAGAAGGACCTCACAGAGTTACACTTACGAAGTCTTTAGGCGTGGCTATTGTCATGCTTGCCTATAAAATTCCAGAGGGTATCAATGAAGAGTATCCCGCGCTCCTACTTCTCGGAGCAATTCTCGGCGGAGGTTTTGCGAGCCGTCTCTCCCGGGCACTTGTCGATAGGGGACTCGCGGCGGATGTGAATGTCTCGATACCGGCGCTCCATGACCCGGGCGTTTTAACCCTCACTGCCCATGTCGCGCATGGCATTAAACCCAAGGGCGTTATTGCCGCAATGCAACGAGAAGTGGCAACCTTTACAAAGAAAGCACCGGCTTCCGACGAAATGGCGCGCGCGCGGGAGCGGCTGCTGTCACAATTTGCCGCGGAGCGCGATGGTGTGTTTTCAGAGATTCGTATGGTGTCAGAGTCCATTGCGGCAGGGGATTGGCAGCTTGGCTATACTGTTGAGCAGGCGATTCTAAAGCTAAAGCCCGCGGACGTTTTTCGCGTTGCCAAAAAATATCTAAGGTCTTTGAATGAAACTTCAGGAATTCTTGAAGAAAAAAATGACTAGCTACGCGAAACACATCAAAGAAAAGAGGCTTGCATCAGGAGCTCGTATACTTGTAGCGCCGTTTTCTTCCCATCGCCACGTGTCGCTCGCAGGGAGCATTTTGGGTGGGACGCTTTTTGCAGGCAGTGGAGAGCTTGCAAAAGTACACGCCGCAATGCTTCTCGAAGGCACCATAAAGCGCCACAAGAAAGAACTCCAGATTGCGCTTGATGCGATAGGAGCCTCACTTCTATTTTCAGCGGGAAGCGACCGACTTTACTTTTCAGGGCATGTTCGTATAACCCACCTTGAAGAATTTCTCACTTTGATCGCCGAAGCGCTCTCGGAACCGGCATTTCCGGCCCGGGAACTGAAGATATTGAAATCGCGTGAGCGAGCGGCTCTTGCACTTGAAGCTCAAGACACTCATGTACAAGCAGAGATTAATCTAACCAAGCTTCTTTTCAAACGCGGGCACCCAAACTTTACTGAGGAAACAGCCGCATCACTGCAAAATCTTGAAAAACTTGACGTGAAGACGCTTCGTGCTCTGCATGAAAAAATTTTAGACGGCAGCTCTCTTATTCTCTCAGCTTCGGGCGATATTGTTCCGATGCGTTTATTTTCTCTTACCGAAAAAGTTTTTAGAAAATTGTCCACACAGGACCTTTCCTTGCCGCACTTTACTAAAGCGACACCCGGTTTTGCTCGCCGCGTGGCAATGCCAATCAAGGAGAAAGCTAGTATTGACTATGAGCTTGGCATTGCCACTGGCATCGGAAACAAGCACCCCGATTACGCACCGCTCCTTCTTGGGATTCAAATTTTCGGCGTACCCGGCTTTTCTGGGCGGCTCATGAGCACGGTGCGTGAGGTTGAGGGGCTTACCTATGCCGCATATAGTTATCTTTCAGGATTTCGTCATACTACTGATGGCTACATCCGTATCTGGAGTAGTTTTGCTCCAGGTCTCTTTAGTAAAGGTCGGACTGCGATACTCCGAGAAATACAAAAAATCGCACGCGAAGGTGTAACGGCAGAGGAGGTTCGACGGCACCGGGAGCGGTTTGAAGCGAGTTTTCGGGTACGACTCTCAAGTTCGGGAGCGTTTGCGCGAGCCGCTCATGATTGTATCGCCGACAATAAACCGCTTTCCTATCTCGACACTTTTCCCGAACGGATTCTTACGTTGAGCGCTCCCGAGGTGAATCGCGCACTTCGAAAATATCTTATTCCTTCAAAACTTTCGGAATCGGCTGCCGGCTCTGTTACAAAGAATTTTTTACCCCTAAACGCCGAACCTAGTTTAGATAAGAAAAAAGGACGGCGAGCGAGTCGTCGTCCTTAGGCCGCAAGACCCGCTTCCCTCAGCGTGTTCTGCGTTTTGCTACAATGAACCTGGTAACTCTTGCCCTCAGATATCCTGGATTACGTAGCTCCATAATGGAAATGGAACAGTCGTCTCTGGATATCACTTTCCCAATCTCTCTGCCTGCACGCTCAGTCGAGAAGATACCAACGTCGATATCGCCCCTTGCGAGCGCAGAAACCACCAGGTTGGCTGACAGAAAATAGGCAATCGTGTGCCTCTTGGTTTTGCTGTTTCGTTTCCTTCTTTCTCGAACATATTTTCGCACCGCCCTTCGAGCATTGAAGCAGTCACCATAAAGCCCCGCGCCGCCGATTGTAGTCATATGACCTCCAGTTGCTGGAATTTTGAAGCAGGGCGAGCCTGCATTGATAAAGAACAAACACGAGCCCTCTTTCGCTCATGCCAGCTCGCTCTGCGATCTGGGATTTAATCCGGCGCCCGGAGCAAATCCCAAATAACAAAAAAGCCCCTTCGAAGAGGGGCATATCTCTGAGATTGTTTGTTAGTTAAGACAACGGCAGAGTAGCCCCTCTTCGAGGAATAAAGAAAAAGAAGAAAAAAGCTGCTGCTAGATTTAGCCCGTTGTTCATAAGTCATAAATACTCTACACCCTGCGTAGGATTTTTGCAAGGTTATGTTGAGCTCGCGAAAAGGGATGCTTTACGCTACAATTTCGCCTATGACTTCGGAACAAATCCGGACGGCATACCTCAATTTTTTTAAAGAAAAGGGTCATACCGTTATCCCTTCGGCCTCGCTCGTGCCTGAGAACGACCCAACAACTCTTTTTACGGGCTCCGGCATGCAGCCCCTCGTGCCCTATCTTCTGGGAGCCCCGCATCCTGCAGGAAAGCGTCTGGCAAACTCCCAAAAGTCGTTTCGCACCGAGGATATTGAAGAGGTCGGAGATAACCGGCATACGACTTTTTTTGAGATGCTTGGCAACTGGTCCTTGGGGGACTATTTCAAACAAGAACAGCTACCTTGGTTTTTCAAATTTTTGACTGACGTGGTTAGACTCGACCCGAAGCGTCTTTATGTCACAGTGTTTGCCGGAGATGCGGAAAATCGCATTTCCAAAGATGAAGAGTCAGCCAGTATTTGGAAGAAGCTTTTTGCTGAAAAAGGAATTGAAGCGAAAGAGATTGAACTACTTACGGTTGAAAAGGGAGCTGAACAGGGTATGCAGGAGGGCCGTATTTTTTACTATGATGCGAGCAAGAATTGGTGGAGTAGAGCGGGGAGCCCCCAAAAGATGCCCGCAGGGGAACCGGGAGGACCTGATTCAGAAGTTTTTTTTGATTTTCAAACGCCGCATGACCCAACCTTCGGAAAAGAATGCCACCCGAACTGCGATTGCGGACGGTTTATGGAAATTGGCAACTCGGTATTCATGGAATTTATTAAGGCGCCGGACGGCACCTTTGGCGAGCTTCCCAAGCGTAATGTGGACTTCGGCGGCGGACTCGAGCGCATTACCGCAGCTTCAAACGGCGATAACGATATTTTTAAAATCGATGCGCTATGGGGAATTGTTCGGAAACTAGAGCAGAAGTCGGGCAAAAACTATGACGACCCACAGTTTCAAAAGTCGTTCCGCGTCGTTGCCGACCACCTACGCGGCGCCGTCTTCCTGATTGGCGATGGCGTAGGACCGTGGCATACCGAGGGTGGCTACGTCGTCCGGCGGCTCATCCGCCGTGCGACGCGGCACGCGCATAGGCTCGGGCTTACCGAAAACACCCTTGCCCCGCTCGTCAGCGAAGTTACTGGCGTTTATCGCAGTGTCTATCCTGAACTGGCAGAGAAAAAAGGGAAGATTGAAAATACTATTTCTATTGAGGAGCAGAAATTCGGGGAGACCCTTGCCAAAGGGCTTTCCCGATTTGAAAAACTTGCCGGAAAAAACATCTCCGGCACTGACGCTTTTATGCTTTTTACCACTTATGGGTTTCCTCTTGAGATAACCATGGAACTTGCGAAAGAGAGAAACATCAGCGTTGACATAGAAGGTTTCAACGGAGAGATGGAAAAACATCGCGCCACGTCCCGTGCGGGTGCGGAGCAAAAATTCAAAGGGGGCCTTGCGGACCACAGTGAGATGTCCGTCAAATATCACACCGCCACACACCTGCTCCATCAGGCGCTCCGCGATGTCCTTGGAAAAGAAGTGTTCCAAAAGGGAAGCAATATTACGCCGGAGCGTCTGCGCTTTGATTTCGGCTTTGAGCGTAAGATGACGGAGGAGGAAAAGAAGAAGGTTGAAGATATGGTCAATAATCAAATCGCAAAAGCTCTTCAGGTCTCCTACGAGGACATTTCGATTGCGGAGGCACAGAAACGTGGCGCAATCGGACTTTTTGAAGAAAAATATGGAGACAAGGTACGCGTATATAAAATAGGAGACTATAGTCTCGAATTCTGCGGCGGCCCGCATGTCTCGAACACCAGCGATTTAGCAGATGTTCGAGACCCTGACGGAAACATCCGGAAGGGTGTATTTAAAATTCAAAAAGAAGAAGCCGTGGCCCAAGGCGTACGCAGAATTAAAGCTGTTTTAGAGTAGTCAACGATAGTACCAAAACCTTGACTTTTTTATATTTGGTAGTATTATTTCTACGGGTAATTTTGCCCTTTAGAACTTGAGGAGGCTGCAATGGAGCAGAGACCTACGAGCCGCTCTTGCGGCCCATGTAATGCGTGCTGCAAGCCCTTTATTGTTCCGGAAGTGGAAAAGCTCGACGGCAGATGGTGCAAGCACTGCATTATCGGCAAGGGCTGTAACATTTACGCGAACCGACCTTATGCCTGTCGTGCTTTTGCGTGCATCTGGCTTAACGGCAAGGGCGCGGAGGGCGATCGCCCCGACCGCCTTGGAGTCTTCTTTGATGTGGAGGACTTCACAATCGGCAAACGCGCAGTCGGCATTCTGCACGTCTACGAGATCGAAGAAGGGGCTACCGATCATCCAAGAGTCCAACAAATACTCGAAGTCAACTTGGATGCAGGTTTCATTGTCTTCGGCCATCTGGCAGAGGGTGATGCTTACAATACTCGGATACGTATGCGTAAAGAACTCTTCACCGAAGAGGAAACCCGAGTATTTACAGAATCCTACGACAAGGTTCGCCAATCTCGCCGTTCCAGGGTTTAGACCGGGGGGGCGGCAACTAGCAG
>Ga0209542_10002669_pt1 | contig 39505 bp, 35 predicted proteins | sample RifCSPhighO2_01_FD_184028 | JGI IMG/M metagenome (GOLD analysis project Ga0209542, IMG submission 184028) | Soil microbial communities from Rifle, Colorado - Rifle CSP2_plank highO2_0.1 (SPAdes) (version 2) | ecosystem: Environmental > Terrestrial > Deep subsurface > Rock core/Sediment ... | reverse complement strand
GTCGGAGTGTAACCTCTGTACACCATATTTGCTGCATCTCTACGCACCTTAGGCATGTGTGGATTCTTTGTGTATGACATGTTGGACATTCTATACCTAGTTGCGTCCAAGCTATTGAACCATTACGTCATATTTGACAAAATAACTTAAATCAGCATAATGAACCTGGATTTTGATTGACTGGAGGTCGATCTTGGCAAATTCAATCCGGTTCGAAGCATGCAAGAAACCTGGCGCCAAGGGGGAGAAACCCCACGGCTACTTCTACTGCGGAGAGGCACGGTTCCCACTGGCCGTCTTCTCCTTGGTGGCTGGACGACACATCATGAACAGGATCGGAAATTTCGAGGGAGAGGATAAAACTGTCCTTGAACAAGAAATGGTCACGGCCGGGATTCCGGAAATCGACAAGAGCGCAGAGGAAGATGTGGCCGCCGTCGAATCCATCATCGCCGACGCCATGGCTCGCGCCGTGGCCAAGACCTTGAGTCGGATGATAGCGCGCCCATTCCGAGCATTTCCGATTCACCCGGTTCAGTACAACTGAACCGAGTCCGTGCCCACTGCCAACACACCCCCAAACGCCGACCCCTAACCAGGGTCGGCGTAAAATTTTATAAAAAAGTTAGTCCCCCGTTGGTGGTAGTTTTCTTTCACCAAGATGACTCAGATTGAGTGATTTTATTTCTTTCATAACTTTTTCTCCAAAATCTTTCAGTATTTTCTTTTCTGCTTCTGTTTTTGATTCTAAAATAAAAGCCCACTCTTTATCAAAGTTTTTCATTTTTTGGTGCAACTCCTTCCAGGCGATTCCGGCCAGTAAATCTGCAATTTTTTTGTCATATGAAACCACACCAATTTTTATGAGAAAGGCAATCGCTGGATAGCCCAGATATCCCTGCCAATATGACGCATTATCGTTGGACATGATTGCTTGGTTTATTGGGTCATACGAGACATCATAGAACTTTTTCCTACTCGAAGAATATACTTTACCCGTATCCCCTGTTGCTTCTACTCGGCCATCAGCAAGTGCGCCAAGCGCTTCGTAAACTTTTATCGTTTTTGGCAATTTCCATTTCATAATTATTTAGAAATCTCTAAAAACTTTTCCAGCACTATTGGTAGTTTAAATGTTCCGGTAGTGCCGCTAAAATGTCCCATGCCTTTTTCTACAATAATTTCTGAACCCAATTTATTTTTAAAATCATATTGGTTATCGAGTGGCACATAAGGATCATCGTCAGAAAAGATAGCGACACTTTTTCCCATACGAGAATAGACTTTTGACAAATCTACCGGAGTCTCAAGCCACTGTTTGGCCGTTTTTCTGACATCTTCATCGTCTTCAAGATTTGTTAACCGTTTAAGAAACCCGGCCACAAATACAGCACCTCCAACTTGAACATCAACAGTTAGAGATTCCAAATATCGAATAATCGTTTGGCAACCTATACTGTGCCCAACAAAATATGTCTCTGAATCCGGAGTTCCGACGCTTTCGGACAGTTTAGAGACCCAAATATCAATCTGAGGTAAATCTGGTTCCGGAAGTTGTGGCACAGAAACTTTGAATCCCGTATCTTCCAATTCTTTCTTTAACCAAGGAAACCAACCCTCTTCTGGATATCCGTCCCAACCATGAACAATAAAAACTCTTTTCATAAATTATTTTTGTATAGTTTTATGATACTCGTATGATAATTTATTATACTCGTCCGTTGCATATTCTGCGATTCCATCTTCCTGCCAAAGGAGAAAATGAGAAATGCCTATGTCTAGGGCAAGTCTACTGCAAACTGTGCAGTATGGTTGTCCGGACTTTTTTATTTCCCCTTTCTTTTCTTTATCTGTTCGAGAAAAATATAATTTGGAACCAGTAATCTTATTTGGATTATTTCTTAAGGCATCAATAATCGCCCGCCACTCCGCATGCATGCAACAGGTTCTATCAAAATGAGGCTTATCAAAAACTTGATACTCATCTAAGCAAGTAGCGTTTTTTACATCATCCAACGGTGGTGCGTTATAACCGGAACCGATAATTTCCCCACCCTTCACTATTACTGTGCCACACTTCGCCTTTATGCACAGAGCGTTTTCAGCAACTTTGGCCGCTTCTTTCATCCAACCAATCGCCTCTTGTTCTCGAGCGCCTTTTAGATATTGCATAGAAATATATTTTAAAAATCTAAAACTTGTCGGGGTCACCGTCCTGGGAAACCCACGGTTTTCCCAATCCTTCCTCCACAGGAAACTCCCGTTTCCCGACCCCTTCCCTCTCGGCACCCCGAAAAAACCTGAAGGTTTTTGTCGGGGTGCCGAGATTCGAACTCGGATCGCTTGATCCCAAATCAAGAATGATAGCCGTTTCACTACACCCCGAAGGTAAATAAATACAAAATGAAGTCTAGCATACAAATTTCCAATTCCAAAACAGGCAAAATTGTAAGTTTTTTAAGACTTCGCAGGCGATTTAGAAAACAAAGACGAAGGCTAAGTAAGCCTGGAGCACTGTTTGAGCAGGTGTAATCACCTCGCGAGTTTGCGGGAAGGCTACGAGCCGAGTCTATTGTTTTCTTAGAGAGCCGAGACAAGCAAAACTCAGCAGAGTTTATGCGGTCTTAAAAAACCTACAATTTTGCCTACAAAACTATATCTTCCAGTAAAAGGACACGAGAAAGTCCTTTATTCATATCTAGATAAACTGTCGCAACATCAAACTGCCAATCGATATCATCCGGAATGTCTTTATCCAAAAGATAGGATTGGATTACTCTGGAAAGTCTCTGTAGCTTCCAGGGGTGCATATTATCCTCCGGACGGTAGAAATCTCTTGATGTTTCACGGGTAACATTGGCGTCCAAGAAGCGGGAAACACTTTTAACTTCAACAAAATGTATCTTGGTCATACGACCACCGCTCGCTTTCAGCGGTTGTTTTTCCTTTGTGGCCACGATATCTATTTCTCCCCACTTTTTGAGATAGTTTCGATCTATGATCTTGTAGCCGTTCTTTTCTAAGTATTTACAGGCCTCATCCTCCCCTATTTGGCCTATTTTCTGCTTTTCCGTAGGTTCTTTTTTAAATTTCTTTCCAAACATCCTAGAATTATACACTAAATGTTACACATGTAACAAAATTGAGGTTTGTTACATATGTAACACAATTTTGGATAAATCTCCATTTCACGTGAAACATCTCTAGGATTTGGTCAAAAACAGACACTATACAGACATGTCTCATTATAAAAAACCTTATTTATAGCCATATAATAAAACAGACATAAAAATGTCCCGATAATTAGCCATAATCAAAGACCTGTCTTTAATACACATGTACACATACTTATCCACACAATCGAAGTTTTATGTTGAAATAATGATTCGTATGGCGATATACTATTATATAACATGTTATCTAAAGTAGAAATAAAAAATAAAGCACTGGAATTGAGAAGGCGGGGCCATAGTTATCGAGAAATAATGGCGATTATTCCTGTATCTAAAAGCACTTTATCCGGGTGGATCTCACAAATAGAACTTACCCCACAACAACAAGAAACTCTGCGAGAAAAAATGTCCGAGGGGAGAGGCCGATCAAGATACGCCTCGATGCTTGCTCACAAAAAGAAAAGATTAGCTAGGGAAGCCGCTGTCGTAGATATAGCAAAAGAGGAATTCAAAAAAAATAAATTGGATGATTTATTTTTTATAGGAATAACACTTTATTGGGCAGAAGGAGGAAAAAAGAGCAAATACTTTCAATTTGTTAACTCTGATCCAGAAATGATAATGCTTATAATAAAATGGATAGAAAAGTTTCTTAAAATCTCTAGGGAAAACATAAAGTATCGTTTATATATTCACCAGCCTTATGCCAATGAGAAATGTGAAGAATTCTGGTCCTCCAAAATAGGAGTGAACAAATCTCTCTTTTATAAAACTATTTATAAACCGACATCTCATAATGTTAAAAAGAATCCTGATTATAAGGGCTGTTTCGCACTGACGATTACGAAAATTGATATATTTTACACATTAATGACTTGGCAAAAACTGCTAATAGCGTACTATAGGGAAGTGAAACCATAGATTAAGAGCTCCTGTAGTGAAATGGATATCATGACACGCTTCGGACGTGTTGTTGCGGGTTCGAGTCCTGCCGGGAGCACCAAAACTAAGAAAGAAAATTGTGCGGGTAGCGAGAATCGAACTCGCGCTGTTTGATTGGCAACCAAACGTTCTACCACTAAACTACACCCGCATTTTGCTTTTAGAGTATATAATAATAAGGTAAAAAATCAAAATGAACAAAAACTTCTCCGTACCAAAAGAAGTTTCACGAGTAACAGAGGCTCTGGAAAAAGCAGGGTTTGAGGCTTTTCTGGTGGGCGGGTGTGTTAGAGACCTTATTCTCAGTAGGGAACCAAAAGACTGGGATGTAACGACGAACGCCGTACCGGACGAGATTATATCCTTATTTCAGAAGACATTTTACGAAAACGACTTTGGAACAGTCGGGGTAGTAGATGAAGAGACTGAAAATGAAACGCTGAGAGTGATCGAAGTTACTCCGTATCGTATCGAATCCGATTACACGGACAATCGTCATCCAGATAAAGTTACCTTCAGTCAAAAACTGGAAGATGATCTGCAGAGGCGTGACTTTACCATAAATGCTCTGGCTTATTCTGTATCGAAAAACACAATCACCGACCTGTATGACGGACAGGCTGATATGAAAAACAAAGTTATTCGCACGGTAGGGGAGCCGGCACACCGTTTCACGGAAGATGGTTTACGAATGTTACGTGCAGTCAGACTTTCAGCCGAGCTTTCTTTTGAAATCGACCCTGAAACAGAAAAGGCTATTCTTGAGAACTCCAATCTCTTGAAAAACATTTCCGCTGAGCGTGTTCGAGATGAGTTCACCAGAATAATCATGTCTCCAGAGCCAATGAGGGCCTTGTTGACCTTGAAAAAACTCAATTTATTGAGGTTTGTAGCCTCGGAACTGGAAGAGTCTATAGGCGTAGAACAAAACAAAGCCCATGCATATGACGTTTGGGAACATTTACTACGCTCGGTTCAGTGTTCTGCAGACAAAAATTATCCCTTAGAAATCCGTTTGTCTGCTTTGTTTCACGATGTTTCCAAGCCTGAGTCACGAAGGTGGGGAAAAGAACAAAATACCTGGACTTTCTACGGCCACGAAGTTCTGGGCGCCCGGACGACAAAGAAAATTCTGACAAATCTGAAATATCCAACCAAAGTTATAGAAAAAGTTGTGAAAATGGTTCGCTGGCATATGTTCTTTTCTGACACCGAGCAGATTACGCTCTCTGCGGTCCGTAGAATGATTGTAAATGTTGGACGGGAGAATATATGGGATTTGATGAATGTGCGCATATGCGATCGTGTAGGCACTGGCAGGCCCAAAGAAGACCCGTATAGGCTCCGTAAATACCACGCAATGATAGAAGAGGCTTTGCGTGACCCGGTTTCGGTTGGAATGCTGAAAATTGACGGTAAAAAAATAATGGAGGTGACCGAAACACAGCCGGGGCCAAAAATCGGCTTTATTTTGCATGCTCTTTTGGAAGAAGTATTGGAAGACCCAGCTAAAAACACCTCGGAATACCTCGAAAACCGCTCAAAAGAGCTTATTTTGCTTGATGAAAATGCACTTCGCGCTCTTGGAGAACAAGGCAAACAGTCAAAAGAGGAAGCTGACGAAGAGGAGATTAGAAAAATTCGTTCAGAGCATCATGTAAAGTAACCCGGTAGTAGAAAATGACCTAGCAGAGTATTAACTCTGCACAAAATTCAAATGTCATTTTCACTACGGGGCACCCTGTAGCGAACTTGGTATTAGTAATCGCAAGGTAAACCTTGCTATACCAAGTTCTGCTACGGGGATAAAAAACCGCCCAATGATCAGAGTCCGTGCGTTATCTTTGCACCGACACTCATGATTGGGCGGTTGGGAAGAAGAGCCATACAGCACTCCTTTGTGAGGCCAGATGTTGTAACAAGATTCCAAAAAATAAATAGTAGATAAGATTGAGGATCTGTTTACACCTTTTCCTGAGGAGACCATTAACGGCCTTCTAAGAGGGGAGCCGGCCGGCTCCCGATACGAAACACCTTTTTACAAAGAACACAAACTTAAAAAATCCGCCTTTATGTTTTAAAGACATCCAATCCAAGTTCTGAAATAATTGTATTCTTTTCTAAAAGACATGTAAAGGACATCTAGTGGGAAACTGTGGATAACCGATAAAATGCGGCGATTGTTAGTTGCTTATAGATGAAATAAACTGATCGATTGAATCGAAGAATTTATCGAAAATAAGGTAGTGTATTTCCGGCTTATCAATCTGCCCTATGCAAACCATTTTCTTATTCCAGCCATATGCTATTCCGGCCTCGATATGAGCCGAACTTCCTGAAGGTAGCAATAGAATAAATATTTCCGCCTCACGCAATCCGTCTATATCACTTTTATACACCACTTTTATCCTACTATCATTTTGCCAATCTTTAATTGATTCAAAAGCCTGCATTTCTTCTTCCGGGGTCTTGCCATCTAAAAAATTTACCTCACTTTCAATAAAAGAAAAAACTTCATGGTCTTTTTCTCTTAGTCTAGCTACTAATTCATTTACTTGCTCTTTGTTTCTCCATTTTGAAGCAATGAAATATTTCATTTGTTTAATTATATTTGTTATTGGATAGATTATATTCTGTTTCTGCCTTTCGGCTTCATCAGTCCGGATACACATCCGGAGACAGTGCTGAGATAACGCTCTCAGCCAGCGGACTTTTATGTTGGTCAAACATCAGAAGGCGGGACAATTGATTCGCCGCAGTGAGGGCAGGTGATACCGGCGCCGGAAACCATGCCGGTCCATTTCTTGCTAGTCTTACGACAATAGCCGTAGACCATGCGCATGCCCGTGTATTGCACACTGTGATCTTTGGTGTTCACGAACCGATTAAAGATACTTGTGTCCACTGTGCTCTCCTGGGTTAATGTTAAAGAACTGGTTACTGTTTCACTCTTTCGAGCTCATCAGCAGAGATACACATCTCTGAACAGTGCTGGGATAGCGCTCCCAGCTGGCGTATAAGATTTTATTTTTTCTCCTTGATGAATTCCTTCATTCTATCGTCGGTGAAGTTGCACCAGCGGTAGCCACCTCTATCCACCGGATGCTCGACCTCCATCACCCGTGCCAACGCTTCCCGCAAATCACGGTCACTGACGCAGCCGTAGCAGTACATCCGACCGGACTTCCTGCCAACATCCACTTGGGCTCCCATCATTAGCAACTCGAGAAAGGCTTCGTAGAACTCCGGGGCCATCTTCTCAACTATCTTGACGGCCTCGTTTAAGCCACACCAGCCAGTAAAATCAAAGTGATTATTCCCTGACGGTCCGCAGTAGAAGCAACCAGCCAACCTCCCACAATTCTCTACTTCCACAGCAACTTTCTGATAGAGCTCTTGGTTTGTCATCTCTAAATTTCCCATGAACCTAGATAAGCGTTATGCCTATCTTTCTAGACAATACTTTACCCTATTTAGTCAAATTTGTGTTAGAGAGATATTTATTTAAGTTTATAAAATCCTTATTTTAAGCAATATTTTGAGATATAGTTTAAATTTGTGCGTAAATAGTGACAAATTTTAGGTAGTCTGGTAGACTAAATGCATGGCAGAATACAATGTTTCCCTAACCTCTAAACTCTCCAGAGCGGGCTTGTCTGAAAAAGAAGCTCAAATCTATGCTTATTTGATCGAGAGCGGGGGCGCTTTCCCTACCGAAATAGCCAAGCATACAGGGCTCAACCGCACTACGGTTTATAAAATTCTGGAAATACTCTCTATAAAAGGCATCGTGACTGAACTTGAGAAGCAGAAGAAATTCTTCTACCAAGCCGAAAGCCCCAAGAGCCTTGAGCGATTCGTCTCGTCGCAAATGACTATGGCCAAAAGGCAGATCGAGAGTTTGGAACAAGTTTTGCCAACGCTTGAAGGGCTCTTTAATGCATCACCCAACAAACCTATTGTCAGATTCTTTGAAGGTGAGGAGGGAGTGCTCAATGTTTATCGAGATCATGTGGAGGGAGGGAAGTCGTACGAAATGCTCTCCTTCAGCAACACGGCAGACCTGATGAAATTTATTACACCGGAGTTTCGTGACGATTATATAAGGAAGAAGGCCAAGATCGGTATTACTACTCGCGCCGTCTTGCCGGACACTGAGCTCGACGTAGATTACAACGAGACCATTTACGTTAAGTTTCCGAAAAATATTTGGCCCGAGATTAAAAATATCACAAGTAAAGATTTTCCGTTTAAAAGCGACTTAACAATTTATAGCACAAACAAAGTTTCTATCATTAACTTCAATGAACCAAAACTTGCGGGCACGATCATCGAGGATCAGATCGTCCACGACATGATGAAAATGATTTTTGAACTAGCATGGCTCGGGGCGGGGGAGAAGGATAAGAAAATTACTTAATCAACAATTTTAGTCCGAGGCCGGATGTTATTTTTTGTAAAAAAGAGAGTGTTGGATTAATGTTACCACTTTCAAAACGTGCAAGGGCTGACTGGGTTATACCAATTTTTTGAGCCAACTTTCTTTGTGAAAATCCTTTCTTAGAACGAGCTAAGGCAAGTTTACGAATAATTTGAAACTCGGGCTGCATTTCAGCATAGGCTTTTTTCGCACCAGGTCTTTTAAAAACTTCTCTTTTGAATTGTTCTAAAGTTTTCATATTCTGAATGATAGCAGATACGCTATCTTACGGCAAGTACCTTAATCTATGGACGGCTGTTTCTAATTCTTTTCTTGGTATTTTTTGGCTTTTCTTAATAAAAGCGTGCAATATGTACATCTCACTTCCAACGAAGCTACACAAAATTCTTACAGAAGTTTTACCAACAATTCTTAATTCATAAATCTCTTTAGTGATTTTCTTTAATTTAGGTGGCCCAAGGTGTACTCCTAATTCGTCAAGAATTTCTAGTAACCCAAAAACTTTAATTGCGAGGTTAAGATTAAGTGACTTTAAAAAGACATATGTATCATCTCTTAAAAATTTTACTCGATTCATACTTAAATTATAATTCAATATCCAATACCACAGGGCAATGGTCAGAGCCAAGGACTTCGGGGAGGATCTTGGCGGACCTAACTTTTTTCTCTAATTTTTTACTTACGAAAATATAATCGATTCTCCATCCAACGTTTCTTGCACGAGCATTTGCGAAATGACTCCACCATGAATAGTGCCCGTTGCCTTTTGTGAACATGCGAAATGTATCCAGAAAGTTTCTTTCTACCATTTTTTGTATTCCCTCACGTTCCTCTTTTGTAAAACCTTTTTTACCGACATTTTCTTTCGGTCGAGCAAGGTCGTCTTCTGTGTGAGCGACATTCAAGTCTCCGCAAAATACTACTGGTTTCTTTTTCTGTAATTCCTCAACATATTCAAGAAACGCTGGATCCCAACCTTTGTGACGAAGGGGGATGCGAGAGAGGTCATCTTTGGCGTTAGGTGTGTAGACTGTAACGACATAAAAATCCTCGAACTCAGCTGTTATAACACGCCCTTCTGTGTTCGGATCGCCATATTTGTCTGCCAACGTATACTTTTTTACAATATTGTCTGGAAATCCGAGAATAACAGCGAGGGGTTTTGTTTTGGTGAAAATAGCCGTACCGCTATAGCCCGGGCGAGTAGCTGAGTTCCAGTATTCTTCGTAGTCTGGCAAATCAACCTCACTCTGCGCCTGTTGAGCTTTGGTTTCCTGAAGACATAGAATGTCTGGTTTGTATTTCTCTACAAAAGGCACGAAAAGCCCCTTTTTGTGCACCGCTCGTATTCCGTTTACGTTCCAGGAGATGATTTTCATAAAGGCATTTTAACACTTTGGAAAACAAACTGCTATAATTTAAGAATGCTGAACATCTCTTCCAAAGAACTTGAACCTCTACTGGAACTAGGTCTGACCAAAATCCAGGCCACTATATATTTGTCTCTGCTTAAATCCGGAATAATGTCGGTTCTTGAAATATCAAAAGTTACAGGAATAAACAGGCAACAAGTCTATCAAAACTCGGAAATCCTCCTCAAACTGGGTTTTGTCGATATAACCAGGAAAAATAACCGAAAATATATAGCCAGTAACCCCCAAAGACTTCTGAGAATCGGCAAACAGAAAATCTTGGAAGCGGAAAACGTCCTGGAAAATATAAGAGATTCCATTCCTCTTTTGGAATCAATCACGACGGAGAAAAATAAGGGAATAATGGTGAAATATTACGAGGGGATGAAAAAAATAAAAGAAGCCTATGAAGAAGAACTGGAAAATTGCGATGGCACGGAAGTTCTATCCTTCGCCGGATCTATAGACGATATACACAAATTTTTCCCAGAGTCGTATTGGAAAAAATGGAACAAAAAATTTGTTGAGCAAAAATCTAGGAGTCGGATGTTGGTTCATAAGTCGGAAATCGCCCGTGAAAGTTCCGCTTTGGATGAGGAATACCACAGGCAAACCCGGTATCTGGAAAACTTTCCATTGAAAGTAAATGTGGATGTGTTCAACGATATAACTTTGATAATTTCTTGTTACGATAAAACCGCCGTTTGGATTGAGAGCATGACAATAGCAGAATCCTACAGAATAATGTTCGAGACTTTGTGGTCAAACAGTAAGAAATTTTGATAAATGTTGTAACTAATCATACAACAAATAATAACTAAAAGGCCTTTATTCGCAAGGTAAAATTGGATAATCGAGTAAAACTGAATGATTTGTTAATCATATTTAAAAGTTATGTAAAACTGTCAGCAGAAGTTCACAAAAGGAGACGTTATGCCACCATGCGGATTCAATCAGCGAGCAGTGAGAGGGGCGTTGGAGTTCATCAAGGGGTGCTACGAAGACCTACGGCAAGAAGTGGCCGAAGGCAAGCATCCCGACATCGAGACGGCGATCGAAGCCGAGCTCGGGAATCTCGAGACGGCGCTCTCGAAGCTCCACCTCGACGAAAACGGCAACCTAGTGGAAAGATAGAGAAAGTGGGCCACATCACGTGGCCCACTTTTTTGTATAAAAGGAAACTCCGCCGGAGACAAAGGCCCCCGACGGAGATGAGCAGTAAACGAAGCGAGGTGCCGAGTTAGACCGTGACGCCGAGTTCAGCGAGACGGGCCTGGCATTTTTCGACTCTCTCGACGAACACGTTGTTCATGTCCACCGCATGCATGAATCGCGCCAACGCCCACGCCCCATCCCCGAACGGCATGACTGCAATCGCTCTCGTCGTGCGTTCGAGATTCCGGGTATTCCAGGCCAGGGCCCTCACCCAATACCACCGCCGCAGAACCAAAAGTGTGTTTCGCATCGGACACTCCTATTCCTACCAAAAACTTTACACCAAAGAACCGACCTGTCAAACGGTAACAGATACCGGCAAATAACCTCGCTCGGAGGATTTTTGCTCAATATCAAGGCGGAATGATAAAAGGCGAGAAGCCATACTCCCTCGTATGGTGACGAGAATTTTTGAAATTCCAACGAAGAGAGTGAGTAAAAAGACCAGAGCTGTGACTACTTATTATGAAATTTCTTGTGGATGTCGCGGAGGTGTTTATCGGTCACGTGTGTGTAAATCTGGGTCGTGATAATGCTTGAATGACCGAGGAGTGCCTGGACCGAGCGGAGGTCGGCACCGTTGGAGAGGAGATCCGTGGCAAAGAGATGACGCATGGTGTGCGGAGTAACTTTTTTCGAAAGACCGGCTTTGATAGCGTGTTGTTTCACTATCCTCTCCACCGATCGCCGGTCCAAGAAACCGAAATTTCTGGCAGTGTTCTCTCTGAAATTTTTTGCATCAACCGGCACAAACAGCGCATCGCTTATATCTTTGCGGGCTTTAAGATATTCCCGAATACATTTCTTGGCCTGGTCCGATAGGAACACTACCCTGACCTTACCTCCTTTTCCTCGAACAGAGAGTTCATCAGAATTCAGATTGATATCCGATTTAAGAGCGCAGAGTTCTGAAACACGAAGTCCAGTCGAGAAAAGTAGTTCCAAAATAGCTTTATCGCGCAAATCTTTTAAATCACTGCTTTTGGGAGAATCGAGAAGTTTCTGGAGTTCCTCCCGAGTGATAAGATCTAGTGAGTGTCCGGAGATTTTGGCTAATTCTATTCTCTCGGCCGGTAATGTTTTAATCTCTTGTCTGGCCAAGTATTTGAGAAATGCCCGTAGGGCGATAAGGTAATAGTTCTGGGTTTTACGCGACAAAGTCTCGTTGTTTTTTTTGTCGTGTCCCGTAGGTTGCCGATTAAGCCAGAGCCGAAACTCACGCACAGACGAGTCGGTGATAACCGAAGGGTTGTCATTTTTTGAGAAATCCAAAAAGCGGGTGAGGTAGTGATCATAATTCTCGACGGTTTTGAGAGAACGACCTTTTTCTATCTCGATATACTCGAGGAATTGACGCTTTAACTGTTTGAGGGAAGCCATCTCTCTATTGTATCAAATATTGTGCGACATGCCTTGCCCCAATAGTAGAGCAAAGCTCACTACAGGGCTAACCCGGTAGCGAAGTTGGCATTTTTCATACACTTTGGTGCTATGCCAACTTTTACTACGGGGTTGCAATAGGACAAATTTTATGATATCCTGGTGTTAATGCTTACGAAAACAAAGAAAGCTAAGATAATGAGGGATGTCCAGGTACACGACAAAGATACCGGTTCTCCGGAAGTACAAATTGCTATTTTGAGCCGTCGAATCGACGAGTTAGCTCAACACTTGAAGAAAAACGCCAAGGATAACCACTCCAGACGAGGACTTTTGCAGATGGTTGCTACTCGAAAGTCTCACATGAAGTATTTGGAAAAGAAAAGTCCGAGACGATTTAATGCTCTTACGAAGAAGATAGGTCTGAAAAACAAGTAAAACAACCTCATCTGCGTTGTTACATTTCAATTTTACTCGCTCACCGTACTACTGTACGCCTCGCTCATAAAATTTCATGTGCCTAGCATCTAAGGCTGTTTTACTTGTTTTTACCAGAGATTTCTAAACGATGTTATAATGTAAGTAGGTCGAATTTTTACATATTGAATTTTACTTTACGAACTTTATAACTTTTAACTAATTTATGTCTGTAATTAAACACAAAAATCAACGGGTTGGTATTTTTATCGATACACATAACTTATATCACTCGGCAAAAAATATTTATGGCGCAAGGGTCAACTTTGACCAGGTCTTGAAAGACGGTTTGGCCGGAAGGTCTTTGACACGAGCAACTGCGTATGTTACCACGACGGAAGGAGGAGAAGAAAAAAACTTTTTTGATGCTCTGGAAAAGATGGGCATTGAAACAAAAACAAAAAATCTTCAGATATTTGCCGGTGGCTCGAAAAAAGCCAACTGGGATGTCGACCTTGCGGTAGACGCCATAAGACTTGCCCCAAAACTGGATGCGATAATCCTGGTCACCGGTGACGGAGACTTCGTTTCTCTGGTTGAGTATTTACAAAATGTAGGCTGTCAGGTAGAGGTAATGTCATTTGGTAAATCTGCTTCAGCAAAACTTATAGAATCGGCAGATGATTTCATCGATCTTGATGAAAATCCTCGCAAATACCTTCTTGGTTCTGGAGGAATGGTTCAGCGCAATCGAAGACCTCGACCCCCACGAACACCAACAGTCTAAAGATATCTCGTCATAAGATTTTTGAGACGCGCATAAAACTCTCACTCACCAAAACCTTAATAATTTTGGTATAATGTTAGAGATGCCTCCAGAAGAAAAACCAAAAGCCTTGCCCACGCAAGCAGAAAATACCTCTACAACCCAGACGGTTGGAGAAGAACATAAGATTAAATCCCTCCGCTCGTACCAGGGCGATGTCGAGGAAATCGTCTCTAAAAATAATTACTCAGCCAGTTCTATCATGCTGGCCGAACAAAGAAAGAGAGATGGAGTTTTGATCGATTTTTCGGAACCAAAAAATGTTGAGGCTCGAAATAAATTTTACATAATCATCGGAAGTCTTCTTTTGGCTCTTGGGGCAATAACTATAATTGCGGTTTATTATAATAGATCAAAACAGGAGGTTGTGGTCAGACAACAGAACTATGCTCTGGTCGCTTTCTCAAAGGAGACGAGCCTCAACCTGGCAAGTTCCACAAGAGAAGAACTGATTAGAAATATTTCGTTGGAAAAATTAAACTTTAATCTTCCGATAAACTCGATTTTGTACATAAACACAAGGGACAACACAGGAAACCCGGCAAATATAAACGACTTCCTTGCACTTGTTGCTCCGCAAATGCCGGCTTCACTCTTACGATCTTTTGAAAATAAATACATGCTCGGGGTGTATTCTTTTGATACGAATGAAGTATTTCTTATTCTGACCACCAACGATTTTGCTTCCAGTTTCTCCGGAATGCTAAAGTGGGAAAACACTATGGTTTCCGATATAGGAAGAGTGTTTGGGATAAAAGTAAATTTCGAAAGCAGTACACCAACATTTACGGATGAAGCCCTGAAAAATAAGGATCTGCGGGTATTGAAAGATGCAAATAATAAAAAAATTCTGCTCTACTCTTTCGTGGACAAAAATACACTAATTATCACTACAACAGAAAACATATTCAGCGCCGTACTGGGTAAATACCTCGTGGGAAATCAAGCCCGATAAAATAACTCCGACAAACATATTTCAGAAACCGCATAAAACCTTCTCGCTAAAACCTTTTCAGAGACGAAAGCCTCCCCAGCGGAAGGCTCTCTCTGTCCTCGACCTGAATCTGTCAAGAACGGGGTGCCTTGACAGAACCATGCTTCAGGCCTGCGAATGCTCTGAAAAGGTTTTAGCTCGAAGATTCCGACGAATTTATCGCCTGCGAAGTCTCCAGAAATACCAATGGTGGTTTGGCAGGGATGAATTGGATTTGATACAATTAACACATGATCCCGTTAGAGTTTTACTAGTCTCGGAAATGGTATGATAAAAGTATATAGGTTAAATAAAATTTAATTTACTAGAATAAATAATCATAAACTCTAACAGGATGACTGATACACAAAAATTTAAAATTTTACTGGAAAATGAGAAGGTGACTTTAGAGGACGAGCTGAAAGATATCGGAAAGAAAAGCGACACAAACCCGGATGATTGGGATGTCGTAAAAAAGGAAGATGTAGATACTGCCGAAGATGCGGAAGTGGCCGGAGAACTTGAGGAGCAGGAAAGTGCGAGTGGGGAGATAGACCAACTTGAAGCCCAATTAAAGGGTGTCAATGATGCATTAAAAAAAATAGATGGCGGAAGTTATGGAAAATGCGAAGTGTGTGGGAAAGAGATAGAAAACGACAGACTGGAGGCAAACCCATCGGCAAGAACGTGTAAAAGCCACATGGACTAATTTCAAATTTTTGAATTTTTAATTTTATAAATAAATCCTAATGTCTAATGTTTAAAAATTAACTCATTAGAAATTATTTAAAAATTACAAAATTAAGAATTAAAAATTTTACTATTATGTCTGTTTCAAAAATTTACAGTGCGCAAGCAACTCTCCTAAATGCTCAGATTATAGATATAGAAGTGGACCTGTCGCGGGGATTGCATTCTTTTTCCGTCGTGGGTCTCGCCGATAAGTCGGTGGATGAAAGTAAAGACAGAGTTTCGGCCGCTATAAAAAATTCTGGATGGAAATCTCCAAAGAATAAAAATCAGAAAGTAGTTGTGTCTCTCGCGCCGGCAGATGTGAAAAAGGAAGGGCCTCTTTTTGACTTGCCCATCGCTCTCGGATATTTACTGGCCTCGGAAGATATTGAAGCGGACGTGGAAAAAAGACTCTTCGTCGGAGAACTGTCTCTCGACGGAAAATTGCGCGGCATAAAAGGAGCTCTGCCGATAACACGAAAAGCAAAAGCTGAAGGATTCAAAGAAATATTTTTGCCAAAAGAAAATGCCGAGGAGGCGTCGAGCATTTCCGGTATCACAGTCTATGGAGCGGAAAGTTTGCTCGAAGTTGTGGGGCATATAAATATTAAAGAAGCGAATGATGAGGAAACTGCGCCGGAAAAAATTAAACTTGTCCCACACAAAGGCGCGAAGAAAAAAAGGGTTGCCAAAGAAATCGAGGTGGATTTTGCCGACATAAAAGGCCAGGAATCGGCCAAAAGAGGCCTAGAAATAGCCGCTTCTGGCGGCCATAATATCCTCATGTTCGGACCTCCGGGCACGGGAAAAACGATGCTAGCCAGAGCTTTTTCACATTTACTCCCAGCGCTTTCTTTTGACGACATGCTAGAAGTAACTTCCATATATTCCATAGGCGGAGTATTATCGGGAGGGCTGGTTGAAGAAGCCCCTTTCCGCTCTCCACACCATACCGCGTCGTATGTTTCACTAGTTGGTGGAGGAGCAAATCTCAAGCCTGGAGAAGTGACTTTGGCTCACAAAGGTGTGTTATTCATGGATGAGTTTCCGGAGTTTGATAAAAAAGTTTTGGAAAGTTTGAGACAACCCTTGGAAGATCGCTACGTCACCGTCTCGAGAGCAAAAGGAAGCGTAAAATATCCGGCAGATTTTATTCTCGTTGCCACCATGAACCCGTGTCCGTGTGGAAACTACGGAGTGAAGGGGAAAGAGTGTACATGTTCTGCACAAAATATAGAAAAATATAAAAGAAAACTTTCGGGACCAATCATGGACCGGATCGATTTGTGGGTTGAGGTTTCGAAAGTAGAACACCAAAAACTGACCGACGCGCGAGAATTGCATGAAGGCACAAAAACCATGAAGCCCCGCGTAGAAAAAGCCAGAAAGATTCAGGGTGATAGATATAAAAAAGCCAAATTGAAAATAAAAACAAATGGAGAACTGACTTCGAAGGATCTCGTAAAACATATTAAACTCGATGATAAAGTAAAAGAAACCTTGAACACATCAGCAAAACAGCTAGACCTTTCGGCCCGCTCATACCACCGGATAATTAAACTAGCTAGAACTATTGCCGATATGGGAAACGAAAAAGAGATCGGGGAGAATCATATCCTCGAAGCTCTGCAATATAGACCAAAACGATATCAGTCTATATAATTGATTTATGTTTGAAAAATATCTACAAGACATAGGTCTGAGTGAGAAAGAAGCTTCTGTATATATTGCATTACTTTCTTTTGATAAAGCCGGAGTTAATGATGTTTCAGTAAAGGCCAAGATAAAAAGACCTACGGCCTATGTGATACTAACTTCTCTCCAGAAAAAAGGCTTGGTCAGCGAGGTAGAAGTTGGGAAAAAGACATTCTATATGGCGGAGCCTCCTGAAAAACTTGAATCATTTCTCTCTCGCAGAATAAATTTATTGGAAGAAAGCAGAAAAAGTTTAGAGGTATTAATCCCTGAACTGAAAAGTATTCATAGAGGATCGGGAGAGAAACCCGTTGTCAGATTTCTTGATAGCAAAGAGGGAATTATAAGTTCGAACGACGATATTTTTGCTAAAAAGATTGCTAACGAGCCAATGTATATAGTGTACTCACGTGATCTTGTGAGAGATATTTTTACAGACAAGGAATCTGAAAAAATGCGCGGTAGACGAATATCTATGGGCATTAAGTCAAAAGCTATATACACGTCAAAAAACGATGATCGGCCGTCAGATGAAACGGGTGATAGGTTAAAAATTGATGGTAATAAATATCCAATCACTAGTGATGTAACAGTATACGGAGATCAAGTAACTGTTGCTGTATTTGGAAAAAGATTATCTGCTATTTCTATAAAAAGCCCTGAATTGGCTGAAACATTGAAAAGTCTGATTAAGTTTATATTTGACAACAAGAAATAATTTGAAAAATAAAAAAGAAGTGCTCCGGCGACCTGGGTCGCCGGAGCACACGTGCATCAGAAGGACACTCTTTTTTTGGCTAGAACACAATTGGGAGTCCGTACAGCTGTATATCCGTTGGGCTCCAATTGCTAGAGCGAATTGTTGACCAGTTGAACCGGCCAACCATCAGGGTTTCCTTCTACGCGGTCGATTTGGTCAACCGCGAAACCACGCTAGTCCCACATCTCAATTTTCCCTCCAACTACTAATGCCAGGAATCCTACCAGTCGCCACTTGGGGGCACCAATTTCACCCCCAAGCCATGACCGCGGTCCTAGTCATTCATCTTCGCCTCCTCGTTAGTGAGTTGACGTTCCGAAGTCCATCATATACCCATACTTTTAGTTTGTCAAATCTAAATATCTAGTTACAAGGAAACATCTGAAAACTAAGTCAATGATATTATAAATTAGTCAGGCTCAATTATAAGCAGATATATATAAAATGGCTATATTTAAGGCTATTTTTTATGTTAGTTGATATGAAATGTCAAAACTGCTTGACAAAATATATGGGTTAGTATATACTTCTCCCAGACTTGAAAAACGAAAAAGTTAAAAACTTCTGACACCTTAGATTGCTGGACGACTTTCACTTCCACCTAGGTGACCCGGATCGCACTAATTTTTTGCGGGGGGTCCCTAGGTGGGAGCGAAAGCCCCCAATTTCAGGATGAGAGACATACTCTCAGCCCTGAAGGGTTCCAGGCTTCTTGTCACGGGAAGAGATGAGAGGGGTCGAAAGATCCTTCACTACCTCTTGCCCGATGGCAGGATCCTGGAGGTAATTCAAGCGAAAGCTTGAACCCTTCTGGGTGCGTCAACCTTCGGCCACGGCACCGAAGTTGTCCCAAAATCCTTGGGCGTAAAAGTACGGGTAGGAAAGGCTCTCCTCTGAAAAGAGCCACTGTCGCAAAGTGTGTACTTTGCCTGATGAGATCTTCGCACACGCTCAGATCGAAACAGTTGTAACTTGAAAAAAACTTCGTGGCCATGTTACTGAATCTCAACTCTTTTTAGATTCAGTAACATGGCCATGGAGAGCCAGACAGTCCAGCAATGGACGATTCGTTTCGGCTAGCACGACCGAGGCGGGACAAAACCGAAAGGTGGCGTCCAAATCTCCACATGTCTGGTTAAGAGGAGGGTTCACCAAACCCTGGGCCTCTTAACCAAATATGTTCGTAGCGTTTGGCGATGCTACGAGAGTAAGAAAACGAAACAGGCCCGAGAGAGTGACATCTCGAAGGGTTTCCGACGCAAGTCGGAAGTGTGCCAACACCTGCTAGTTGGAAAGTCGGTGGCTAAGCTGAGGGATCGCAAGCCTCTTAGTAAATGCCTCTCCCATTACCGGCACAGTGCAGTCGCAAATGTTAAATCATTTGCGAAGGCAAAGTTGGGGGAAAACCAAGAGCGTAGAGCCAGACCTCGTCAGAGGGAGAGAGGATTAAGCCCTTCTCATGCGTGAAGCCCCGGCCAGGGTGAATCGCAATAAGCTCTTGGTGGATATGGCGGGCAACCAGTCGTCCCAAAAGGACATAGGTTGTGGTTAAAAGAGTGAACCGATCGCAAATCGGTGGCTGAAGCTAGGGGTCACCCTGGCGCAACTCACTCACGGGGAGAATGTTGACCTTATGTCTTCCCACTTTGTTCTTTTCTCGGAAAGTTCCGGGCGTCACCAGAACGAGATCTGGTACTGTCGCAAAGTGTGTACTTTGCCTGATGAGTTCGAAAGGACGAAACAGTTAGCTCTTTAAAAAATAAAGTAAATCTTCGAAAGCTACCCCTTGTGACTTGTGTGTATTTATAAAAAGTATTCACAAGCCACAAGGGGTAGGCTCCGGCGGGCGCCATTTCCTCTTAAGAACCTGAACCTCTTCAGGTAAGGAGCGAGAGAGGAGGCTGCCGGGCTCAAACGGTGGCAGTGATTGGTGTGGAGCCCTCTGTTGGCTTGTGTGAGGGAAAAACCCTCGCAACACTGCAATCGCCTCGCTCAAAGGACGAGAACAAGCCGAAGGCTTGGGACCGTCCAACCGGAGTTGAGCCTCCGGACCGCAGTTTCGGAAGATTACTTTAAATCTTGCCCTGAGGGAACCTTGTTTTCCTCGGGGACCCTTAAAAGAAAATCACAAAAGTGGTCGGCTTTTAAGGGGAATTGGCCCCTAGTTCCTTTCATAAGCGTAGTTCGAGTTTACTTTTTCATGGGTGTGAAGGCACCGTGAAAAAGTTACCCGAGCGAATCACCGAAAAAAGTGAGGTGAAATAATGGCTGAACGAAGATTCTACCTTCGGGTGGAAGGTTGGCGCTACGCGCGTCACGCTATGATCCGGGCGAACACCCTGTTCATGGAAGTGGCACGAGTTGCGTGCAGCCACTGTCCGACCTGTTCTCACAGGATCCAGACAGTAGAGTCCAGACTGCGTAGTGCAGGCGTTCCGTGGAGATTCGTACATCTCGACGGGGGCATGTACCTTGCAGTCGAGCCCGAGCAAATGCCAGCGACGGTAGGCAACTACCTTAGCGGTTTGCTTGGTCTCCAAGTTAGCGAAAGCTAACTTGAAATCGCCGAAGGGCGATGGGCGGGGGTGCGAAAACGCCCTGGCAACGGAAGTCTCGATAGACCTTCCAACTATCAAGACACCCGGTGCGAGCCATTCCGTTAACATGCGCTCAAATAGACCAAGTGGAATTAACTTGGTCTCCTACCAGAGGATTCAAAAAGTTGAATATTCTGGTGGGATAATAAGGTCCCGAGTTCTTTGGAGGCAGTCATGTGCGACCAGCATCTGTGCGACAAGGTGATCCGAGCGATCTTCGAAGCGGGTCCGCGCGGTCTGTCCGTGCTCCCTCTCGAAATCATCCTGCACCTCGCTATGTGCGACGAGTGCGTGGAGAAACTGGGAGAGCTCATCGCTCTCTCGGTCACTCCGCCGGTGAGCGAGAGAGCAATGTAGGTAAAACCTACCGTCCGCCGGAGCGTAATCCCGGTTCCGAGGAAGTCACACCTCCTCGGACTTCCTTAAAAGCAAATTCAAAAAATATTTAGTGAATTTATTTTTAAGGGAGTAGAAATATTCCCAAATAACCGCGTCCAAGCCGGTGCAGCGGCTCGAGGATAATTGAGTGTCTCATTGCGGAGAGTGGAGATGAACGCCATCACACTCCCGGAATTCTTGAGACACACGGTCCGCCCTTCGGTGGATCACCGTGTCGCTAGGCGAGTGGCTAAGTAGCTCCCGTAAGGAGGTGGCCAACACTCGCTATGCCAAAGACACGGACTGCACACGTTCTTTTTCAAACATCCCAACGCAAGTTGAGGGTGTTTTCTTATGCAAAAACTACTATTTGACTCAGTTTGTACAAAGTGTACAATATGGGTATGAATATAAAAACGATATCAACGACAAAAGCCCGGGCGAATATGAGCGAAATCGTGGAACGAGTGAAAAATCGTGGAGAGGTATTTGTTTTTGGTAGACGAAATAACCCAGAAGCCGTGCTTGTTAAATTCCCCGATGTCTACAGCTCTCGTTTTTCGGACATTACAAATATAAACGCGTACTCTGGAAGTTTTGATTTTCTAAAAAACGAGCCTGATTTATACGCTGTTTCTGATTTAAAGAAAAAGTATGCCTAGTGGTATGTATAATTTTGGCAAAATAGTTTTGGTACCATTTCCGTTTACAGACTTGTCCGGCATGAAAGTCCGCCCAGCTGTTATTATTTCAAATAATCTAACGGGTGATGATGTTATCGTATGTTTTATTTCTAGCAATATAAAAAATAAAGGAAGGTCTGACATTCCCCTAAAGAAAAACCTGAAAAACGGCTTAAAATCCGATTCTGTAATTGTGGTTTCAAAAATTGCCACTCTAGAAAAGAAAACTGTCTTGGGAGAAATTGGAGAATTGTCTAGTGCTGAAGTGGCACAGGTAAAAAATAAAATCAAAAGTCTATTTTTGTAAAACTTTCAAACCTAGATGAAATCCGACGTGAGAAAAAAAGAAGTGGTTTAGAACTTTCAGATTTGAGACAAGGTCGCGTATAAAAACTAAACTGTCACTAAATATAACCACTGCGAGAGCTTGAAAGATTTTTGGCCAAGATCGCTTATAAAATTTGGAAAATCATCTGAGGCGTACGCGTAGTACGGTGAAGATGTTTTTCAAATTTTAGAAGATGAAATTGGGCAAAAAGACTCAAGCGGTTAGAAAGGGTTGCGGGCACCTCGGATCTCGAAATGCACATGCGTTCCAGTTGACTTACCCGTCGAGCCCATTCTTCCTATGACCTGACCTTGAGTTACACGAGTTCCGGCAGAAACCAACACGGCACTCATGTGGGCATATAGAGTTTGTGTACCGTTCGCGTGTTTTATAACCACATAGTAACCATAACCTCCGTTGTATCCGGAACCACGGGCAATGATTACTTCACCGCTTGCCGAAGCTAAAATATTTGTGCCGTATGAAGAAGCTAGGTCAACACCATTTCGTCCGTGTATCTTTTGGCTTTTCACACCTCCGATAATCGGTCGCATATAGTATCCCTCGTAAACAGGATATGATGGAGATTTCTTTCCGCCGCCAGCAGAGCTTGAAGGAGTGGAGGTTACTTCACCGTCAGGCACAATAACAATATCTCCAACGGCAAGTTTTGAACCCAAGGTCAGGTTGTTGTATTGCATGATTTCGTCTATATCGCCTTTGTGTAGTTTGGCAATGCTCTTCAAAGTATCACCAGACTTAACTACATGTTGAACACCAGAAATAGGTAAGATAACCAAAGTTTGACCGACACTAATAGTATTTCCTTTTATATCATTACCCCAACGAATAGTGTTTACGGAAACACCGAACATTTTAGCAATAGCCGGTAATGTATCACCCTCATGAACAACGTATATACTAATCTGGTCTTCATCTATACTTTTTGTATCAGTCGGACTTTGAACATCGGCCAAAAGGGAAGTTCCACCGATTATAACTACCTCATCCTTTGTGGTCGAAGATGTTTGGTTCGGAGAAATAGTGGCTTGAAGCAAGGCCATATTTTGAGAATTCGGTTGATGCTCATCAGTCTCCTCCGCACTAGCTGACGAAAACATGTTGGAAATAAAGGAAAAAACACCAGCCTCGGCTGTAAAAGGCAGGAAGAGCGACGCTAGAAGGAGAGGATTAATGAAAAATAGCGCCAATATGTTCACCCCAATCTTGCCTGATCCCACGAGAGAAGATTTCTTGTGAAGTCCTCTCTCTGTGCTTTTAAGACCTGGCTCGGACTGCGGATCTTGTTGTAGCCCTGAAATAAGCTAAAAGTTAAACTATATTCTGGAAGTTTCTGTCAATATATGGCTCTGCACAGCCATACTTTTATATAATCAATGCGGTACTAATTCATTATATAGGATGAGGATTTGAGGTCAATAGAAGTTATGAACAGGACATGAAAACTCCAAACTCCCAAAAGTGGTTAGTCGACTTGACTAAATTATAATAGTTGTTATAGTTCCGTCCAGAATCAGGAACATCTCCTGATGTCTTTCAAGGAGACAGCCGTGCGCAGAATTCTCACCGTTCTCATCGTACTCACGTCACTCGCACTCACAACCGAAGCCCGTGCCCAACAACAGCAGGCGCCGATCGTCGATACCACCGGCCTGTCGGCCGAACAGGTCAAGGCACTCAACGCGGCCGTAACCGAACTTCGGAAACAGCCGGCGAACACCCTGGCCAACCTGACCCTTCAGACGGCCACCCCCGACAAGTTCAAGGAATGGGTGGACGCCGGTTCGGCGGCTGGCAAGGCCGTCGGCGCGTTCTCGAAGGAAGTCGGCGTCGCGGCCGATCAGTTCCTGAAGACGGACGTCGGCCGGATCGGGCTTTACACACTCATCTGGAAGTTTGGCGGAGACAAGGTCGTCGAGTCCATCCTGAACATGACGCTCAAATTCGTGTTGGCGGTTGTACTCTTCACTTTCTGGTGGAAGATGGTCCGACGGTTCGTGATGAATGAGCGTCGTACCGGAACGACTGAATACAACCCGAACACATTTCTCCGGTGGCTCGGCTTCAACAAGAAGACGGTCGACTACGAGAAGGACGACTGGATGTCAGAGTGGCCCGTGTCCGATCAATTCTGGATCACCTTCTGGACAAGGGTCGGGGCTGTTGTGGTGGCCGCCCTGATCACCCTCGTCTGCTGGCCGAGCGTCACGTTCTGAACGACAACGGTTCTTCGCGCTCCCCGGCAGCGAGAGTGCTGCCGGGATGATGAAGTCGCCAACCGAGGCGGCTTTTTACGTATATAAAACCAAAAAATAATTGACTCTCTATCTAAAATCGTCAATAAAATACTCGTACCAACACAAAACAAAGAAGGAGCCGAGCATCATGAACATTAGAAGTTCTTCTATAGGAAAAGAGATGCCTGCTACCGTTACCCAGCCGACAAAATTATCTCCGGGGAAAACCCATTGATGAGTTTTTTGGGCAGAAAGTTCGTGGAGAAAGTTAAGTCCAAAAAAATAGGTGGCAACTTTTGAAAATTTATATACAAAAGAATGGCGTTTGGATAAAATCCAAAGCATCGGAACGATTCCTATAATCACGGTGAAGAAGAGATAAAAATAGGGAATATAAAGATATTCTTCCATAAAAATGTACAGAAGGAAAAATATAATAACCGCGGTAAACCAGCCTTTTAGAAGACTGGCATACCTCCGACTTATCTTTTCTTCATTTGTTGGCCTTTTATCTACAAAATATGCATAGAATACGACAATGTAAGCAAACCAAGCCCCAAACCAAAAAAAATCCTCAAGTGGTATATCGTTCAATATCCTAAACGGCAAAACGGTCGAGTCATACCAAGCCTTATCCTTCATGGCAAAATAATCGATTATAACCGTTGCCGGTACGGTGACCAGGGCGGAAAGCAAAGCTTTCTTAATAAGGTGCCTGTCGCGAACGAGAAGGTATGCAAGGGGGACCACAAAAAACAATAGGATGGAAACAAGAAAGGAAAGGGTTAGATAGATGGTTAAAAAATAAGCCAAAACCGGAAGTAACAGAACCACGAACAGGTCAATAAAAAAATGTTTTCTTGATAGGCTTTTTTCCTTCATATTGATTTACCCAAATTATACGGGTATTTTTTCTTTTTTGCTATACTCTAATAGATGAATTATCTCGAAACTCTTAACGCAGAGCAGAAAAAGGCTGTGATTGCCACGGAAGGTCCGGTTTTGATCGTGGCCGGAGCGGGAGCGGGAAAGACAAAAACTATTACCCACAGAATCATGCACCTCATGGTGAACGGAGTTGCTCCGGAAAGAATACTGGCCATCACTTTCACAAACAAAGCGGCAAGGGAGATGCGAGAAAGAGTACTAGATCTTCTAAGGTCCGACCTTAGCAATCCCATTCCCAAAGGTCGGACCTTTGGGATTCCTTTCATGAGCACTTTTCACTCTCTCGGAGTGCAAATCATAAAAGAGAATGCCGAACTACTGAAACTTCCGAGACACTTCAATATTTTTGACACGGCTGATTCGAAAAAGGCCCTGAAGGATGCTTTCGTTTCGTTTGGACTTGATCCAAAGGAACACCTGGACAAAGTTCGCCATATTATTTCTGCTGAAAAGGGGAGAGGAAACGAGGTCCGAGACTACATGGAACACGGAGCTTTCGACTACACCTCGGAGTTAACCAAAAAAGTTTGGACAAAATACGAGGAAACTCTGACTCGCGAGCATGCGCTGGATTTTGATGATTTACTTTTGAAAACTTTGAAACTCTTACGAAGACATCCAGACGTTTTGAAAAAATACCAGGAAAGGTTCCTATACATACACGTGGACGAATACCAGGACACGAACAAAGTGCAGAACGACATCGTGGAAATGCTGGCCGAGAAGCATCATAATCTATGTGTGGTGGCGGATCCAGATCAACTAATATATTCGTGGAGAGGTGCAGAGATCAAGAATGTACTACGTTTTGAAAAAACTTACCCCGAAGTGCAGACTTTTTTCTTGGAACAGAACTACCGCTCAACCAAAAACATATTGGCTGTGGCTAACGAGATTATAGAGAAAAATAATTTTCGCATTCCAAAAAAACTGTTCACCGAGAATGCCATTGGAGAGAAAATCGCTGTATTTCAAGGTAGAAACGAGGTAGACGAAGCGCATTTTATAGCGATGCAATCGAAAGAGCTGATCTCCGATGGGGTTGGGGCGGATGAGATCGCCGTTTTGTATAGGGCCAACTTCCAGTCGCGTGTTCTCGAGGACGCCTTTCTTTCATACGGAGTGCCGTATCAGATGGTCGGCACGAAGTTTTTTGAGAGAAAAGAAGTGAAAGATGTCGTGGCTTTCGTGAAAGCATCGCTCAATATCCCAGACATGTCGACCTGGCAGGTTGACATGTCTGGGGGGAATGATTTTTTCAGAATTATAAATATTCCGGCGAGAGGAATAGGAAAAACCACAATCCAGAGAATTATCGCCGGTAAAATCGACGAACTGCCTGAGAGCATGAGGATAAAAATAAATAATTTTCGTAATATGCTCCTGGAGTTCAAAACTATACTACTCTCACAAAAACCAAGTGATGCCTTGAAATACATAATCAAAAAATCCGGTATGGAGGATATGTATAAAACTGGACTGGAAGAAGATACGGAGAGGCTCGAGAATATAATGGAACTTGTCACTCTTGCCACAAAGTATGATGAGTTTCCGAACGAGGAAAGTATAGAAAAATTTTTGACTGATACGAGTCTCGCCTCGGACCAGGATTCTCTGGATGGGGGAAAAAACGGAGTGAAACTGATGACCGTACACTCATCAAAAGGTCTGGAATTTAAGTATGTTTTCGTCTGCGGACTGGAAGCCGACCTGTTTCCACATAAAAAAATGAGTGAGAGTAAAAAGTCGGGAGAAGATGCCGAGGAAGAAAGGAGACTGTTTTATGTCGCCATCACCCGTGCCGGCAAAAAGCTTTTTTTGACACATGCCGAGACGCGTACTATATTTGGGGGAGTAGAGATAAATTCTCCGTCAGAATTTATAGACGATATTCCGGCCAAATACAGCGAGAAAGTTTCGTACTCGGGAGAGACAGAGAAAGCGCCTTTGCTCAGTATAGATTTTTAATCAATTTTATAATTTTTGAATTTTTAATTTTATAAATAAATCTTAATGTTTAAAAATTAATTCATTAGACATTATTTAAAAATTACAAAATTAAGAATTAAAAATTTTCTTTATGTTCAAAAAAAAGTCCTTAGGACAGCACTTTCTAAACTCTCCACAAATAATCGCGGACATTGTTTCTGCCGGAAAAGTCGTGGACGGAGATGTAGTGGTAGAGATAGGACCAGGAGAGGGAATTTTGACGAAAGGATTATTGGCAACAGGTGCACATGTTATAGCTATAGAAAAAGATGACCGTCTTATACCTGAACTGCAAACAACTTTTGCCAAAGAGATATCCGTGAGACAACTCGAACTTATACATGCTGACGTTCTGGATCTTGGTCTACCACATATAACCGAGAAGCCGTACAAGGTTGTGGCTAATATTCCATACTACATAACCGGACAGATCATAAGGATGTTTCTGGAAAGTGACCACCAGCCGAAATCCATGACTCTTTTGGTACAGAAAGAGGTTGCCGAAAGGGTGGTTGCGAAAGATGGAAAGGAGAGTCTGTTGTCGCTTTCCGTAAAAGTTTTTGGTGAACCGAAAATAGCGCGAGTTGTTGGTCGTGGAGCATTCACTCCACAACCAAACGTCGACTCGGCCGTACTGTGCATTGAAAATATTTCAAAAGACAAACTGGCCGGGCTAGAAGCCAAGCTATTCTTTACCGTTATTCACGCCGGATTCGCCCATAAACGCAAACAATTATTACCAAATCTGGCAGATTTATATAAAAAGGACCAACTGCTAAAAGCCTTTGAAAAATGCAAAATCAACACGAAAGCCAGAGCGGAAGATTTACCACTAACGACTTGGATACAACTTTGTAATATACTAACGAAATGCTAGATAGATTTCTGGAAGAAATAAGAAACAAATCGATAAACACTACCCAATGGATTTTGGGTTTCCTGGGAATACTTTTTGTCCGTTTCATACTCGAGTCTCTTTCTAGTCCAACATCTAGTGGAATTATTCCTTCCGATCCATATACTCTCGTACATTATTCTTTATTTTTTCTCTCGGTCACTCTCGGCACAATAATTATCGTTGGCTTTTTTATAAAAAACTACAAAGATTCGGCCAAAATCACTCTTTTTGCCCTACCAATAATATGGATAGCACCAATATTAGATATTGTTTTGAGCCAAGGTAGAGGATATAGAATGTCATATATTTTCGACAGCCATGGGCAGTTACTTTTTGATTTCTTTACATTCTTCGGTTCGAACCTCATCAGCGGTGCAACCTATGGTATGAGGATTGGAATAATTCTGATACTAATAGGCATCGGCTGGTATGTCTGGAAACAGACCCAAAGTGTCACCCGCACAATTTTGGCGGTCTTGTTCTCTTATATTTTAGGGTTTTTAGTAGGAGCCTTGCCGGGAATAATGTATACCATTTCTCATACAAATGCCGGAACGCCAACGGATATACACTCTTACTTCCAAAACATAATCAGCCAATCAACTGTAGCCCATAACACACTACGAGAAGGAGTAGCCTCGGTTTCAAGCGGAAGATTTTTTGAACTTGGTTTTGATAAGTTAATGTCACAAATACTTCTATTGATTTCTTTCATATTCGGATGGTTGTTATTTCGAAAAATGGAGCCGGAGAAATTTAAATCCGTCATGGGTAATATCAGGCTGGAGAGAATAAACTTTTATATCGCTTCGCTATTTTGTGGAATAGGATTTGCATATATGAACCAGCTCGGCAATAAATTCTTCTGGACTGACCTGTTAGGAATAGCCTGCCTCATCCTCTCGTGGATAGGTTTATGGATGTATGCCGTACATACAAACGACATCGCCGACATAAATATAGATAAAATATCGAACAAGGAAAGACCTTTAGTTAAAAAACTTTTGAGCACTGAGGATATGCGTCATGGCGGATATGTTTGGCTTGGTTTAGGACTTCTCGGTTCTTGGAGTGCCGGATTTTATCCGTTTTTTATGAGTCTTATGTGTGTTGCTACCACCTATATATATTCCTCTCCGCCTTTGCGCTTACGAAGGTTTCCTGGCATATCAGCTTTTCTAATATCTGTCGCCTGTCTCGCCACGATACTTGCCGGATTCTTTTTCGTCTCCGTACACAAAGAAATTTATACTTTTCCGATATTCCTAACTATGGGAATTCTCATTATGGTCACTCTAGCTATTCAATTCAAGGATATGAAAGATGTCGACGGTGACAAACAAGACGGGGTAATCACTCTACTTACACTTTTTCCGAAAAATGGTCCGAAAATAGTCGGTCTGTGTTTCGCTTTGAGCATATTGCTTATTCCGATATTTCTTTCTTTTTATTTTCTCTATGTATTTGCTCTACCCATGGCTATAATAGGCTATCGTTTGATCGTAAAAAAACCGTATAAGGAAAAACCTATTTTTGTCCTGCGATTCATACTGCTGACGTGCATCGCCTCATCGTATCTTCTCATATACTGGCTTGGACATTTGTACGACCTGATTTAGTTGGAAGAAACGACATATAAAGATATAATGTAAACATGGCTAGCAACAAAACTCTTACGGTTTTTATTATCTGCTTTGGGGTGGTGATTTCCACATTCCTGTTTCAAAAAAGTTCCGGTTCAAACACTTTGAAAAATCAGGGTGGTAACGCTGTGGTAGTAGAGAATGTCAGAAAAATATCCACAGACACGACCGATGATTGGAAAAAGATTCTTGTCGTTGTTGATCCAAAAACACAGGGTCAAACAACAATTTTAACAAAATCCGACCCGACGGTCTTTGACGACACCACACTAACGGCCCAGATGTCTCGCGACTTTTTATCACAATACCTACTTGCTAAAAGAGGTGGTAAAACTCTGACTGATGAAGACAAGAAAAATATTCTGCAGAATCTTTTGACCTCTCCAGCATATTCAAAAATCGGTGGACCTGTCTATATCTCTTCCAATCTAAACATAACCAACCAGCTTGACCTTGAAACACAAAAGAAGTACCGCGACTCTATAAATATCCTTTTGCAAAATCGCTCTTCTCAAATAAAAATCAATCCGCTTACGGTAATAAACACTTCGCTCCAATCCGACACCCCAAACAATCTTTCAAAAATAGACCCAGTTATTACTGCTGGCAAAGGTCTTATGGGGGACCTCCTTAAAATAGAGGTGCCAAAAAGCGCGGTTTCTGTACACCTGTCTCTTCTTAACTCGATAAGCAATCTAGTCTACGATCTTGAGACCATGAGAAAATCTTTCTCTGACCCGATAATTAGTCTTTCTGGTATGGCTGGATACAGTCAGCATTTATCTGAATTCCAATCGGCCCTTACAAAAATTAATGCCTATTTTGTGCAAAAAACAGGCAGTACACAATAGGAATAACGGCAGACAGTACTTTTCAACAGAAAAGCTAGGTTATGAAAAGCTTTTTATTGTATAATAAACATATGGTTATGCCTTTTTCTAAAACCCAATGAAGCATTCTAAAAAAATTTATGGGGTAGGCATTATTGCTTTGTCTCTACTGTTTATTTCTCCTCAAAAAACAGAGGCTCAGTGGCCAGTATTTGATATACCGACAGAAGTCTCTACGGCTATTGGTGCTACTGCTGAAACATCTAATGCGGTCAAAGAATATGGTCTCGATGCTGTTGCTTATTTCTTTGCAAACCGCATGGTTGAAAAAATCGCCGCACAAACGGTTAACTGGATAAACTCCGGTTTTGAAGGTAACCCAGCATATGTAACAAATCCAGAACAATTCTTTCTTGATGTGGGCGACGATACGGCTTCAAAAGTACTTTCCTCTACGGCTCTAAATCAGCTATGTAGCCCCTTTAAGGCCCAAGTTCGTTTGGCTTTGGTGAAAAATTATATAAACGACAATCAAAACTTTTCTTGTACCTTAAGTAAAGTAAAAGATAACTACGACCAATTCACCCAAGATTTCCGTCAGGGTGGTTGGGAGGGTTGGTTTGAAGTGACACAAAACAGTAACAACAATCCATATGGTGCATACTTTGATTATCAAGGAACATTGGGGCGACAGGTCGGTGCGGCCACAGAACAGTTAAACAAAGAAATTGCTCAGGGTGCAGGATTTCTTTCTTTCAAAACATGCCCAGATGGCCAGACGGTGACACAGGCAGATATAGATAATAGTATCACCGATCCAAACCTCTGCGACCCAGACCTTGGTTGTTCGGCCCCAAATCCTTATGACGGATACAAAGTCGGTGACTGCAAAGTCAAAAAAGAAACTGCGACCCCCGGTAGTGTAATCTCAAGTTCACTCAATAAGGTGCTGCATTCCGGAACCGACAGAATAAACGCGGCCGATGAAATAGATGAAATAATCGGCGCCCTTCTGGGTCAACTGATCGACCGTATTGTTGGAGGAATTGGTGACGGACTCCGAGGAGCTAGCAAACCTGACCAAAATGGGCAATCTTTTACGGACCGCTTAGCAAACGCACCTCCTCAGACTCCTTCAAATCCTGGAGGAAGAGTAGTCTGCACCACACCGCCGGATACCATAGACGAAGAGGGTAATACCGTACCCGGAGTAACTGATTGTCAGTTGATTCCTCCGGCTCCTCCTCCACCTCCTCCACCTCCTCCACAAGTAATTTGTACAACCGATACAAACGGGGTAACGACATGTAAGGTCGACGATGGTAGTGGAAGTCCACCCAGTGGACCTAGTGTTTGTGGCGCGGGTAATGATTTTGGTCCACCAGCGCCTATCGCCAGTGACTTCAGCAATGTTGTAATTGATAGTGGTAAAGACGCCAGCGACATAGGAAGTTGGTCTACCTCGAATTCTGTAACCCTAAATTCTGTAACTTTCCCGGGAAACTCGACTATATGTCTCAATCACACTATGCCGTGGCCTTCGGCTTGGACACAACCAACCAGCCTCGCGAGTGATGGGAGTGTTCCGGCCAGCGCATGGGTATTTATATGGCGAGGGGGCAAATGGCACGCAGCTACTTTTGAATACTATTACAGAGATGGAAGCGAAGCGGAGTGTAGAGACGATGGCTCTGTCTGGAGTAACGCCGGTTTCAGTCCGGATTTTGCTCCGAGAACGGGTGAGACTTATGGCTTCATGATTTCCGGACTGGCTAGAGCAGGGCATCGTAATGTTTCCGAAAGAACAAACATCATCATGCAACAGTGGGCTGGAAGATTGTGCACATCGCCAAGTGGTCCGCCATCGCCAACAAATCCGACATGTACACCGCCAAAAGTTTTGCAAGGCAATAAGTGCGTTGATCCATCCGCCGCCGACCCGATCATAACATCTGTCAGTCCGACAAACACGAAGCGTGGAGAAACAACAATCACGATAACCGGAACAAACTTAACCGATGTGGTCAGGTTCTACAACGACAACGCCGGAGGAACACGAGAGAGTGTCGTTGGCTCGGTAAACTCGGCAAAAACACAGACAACCGTTTTGGTTCCAGCGAGTATCCCTACAGGAAATGTCAGAGTGGTAATCTATCGACCAAAGAACGGCGACATACCGAACATAGAATCCAACAGCAAACTGATTCAGGTTGAGAGCGGAGTATCACCTGAACCCACACCAACAGTAACTTCTTTTGATGCAACTACGGGAAACAGGGGACAACTTGCCTATAATCCGATAAGTAACACTTGGATGGTGGTAAGCGCTCTCGATGAAATATGGGCAAGAATAATGAAAAATGACGGTACTGCGACGGGTGCCCAGTTCAAGATAAACCAGACAAGTGGCGTACAGGTTATGAGTCCAAAAATTGCCTATGCTACCAACATAAATAAATATCTTGTTGTTTGGTTAGGTTTCCCTGACCCTTCCGGAGGGACGATTTACGGAAGGCTCATAAACGCAGACGGAACATCTGGAGGATCCGCCTTTACAATCTTCAAAGACCCGCCGGGAGGAGCGTCTTTCTTTTACACTAACTCCGCACTTCGATATGATTCCAAAAATAAAAAGTTTGTGCTCGTTTGGGAATACAGACATCCCGATGTGGACATTAACCTTGTAACGATTGACTCGACTGGCACAGTTGGAACAGTTATAAATGTAGGACAAGGCCTCGCTGTTAACTCGAACTCTCCTTCACTAGCCATAAACGAAAGTGCGGATGAATACTGTGTAGCTTATGACAGACGAAGCGACCCGACGCCGAAATTGGCAACGCGAAAGGTTAACGCAATGACCGGGGTGTTGGGTCCTGAAACAACTACGAGCATAGTGGGTCTCGACACTACCCTCGCGTATAACTCAGTAAACGGAAAATACCTGGTCGGATGGAGTGACGCAACAACACCGACAACAAAAGGTAAGATCCTGAACAGCTGTAACATGGCAGACGGCGGAACGATATTTACTTTGAGTAGTGTAGGAAAAACTGCTAATGTTTCATACAACTCAAGATCGAACAACTATGCAGTCATCGTTCAGAACCAGAACGATTCAGGAAACAGTTATGCTATTTTGAACTCAAGTGGCACACGAATTGGTGGTGGTGTAGCGTTTGTCGGAGGGTTTGGAAACTTCGCTCCCGTCATCGCCCCAAATACAAGCGACGGAAAATTCTCCGCTATTTCTTCAATAGAATACAAAACCACACGATTCGCTCCGAATCTTGGTCCGACTGGCACTTCCAGCACCACTCCTGCACCAATCCCAACATACACAGACCTCGGTGATGGCGCTTTCCCGGATGTGGTTTGGTACAACAGCAGACTGTGGGTCGCATATAGAGGTCCGAACTCGGCAACTATTAATTTATACAGTTTCGATTCAAACTTGGGAGACAAGAAGACAGAAAAGATTATTCCTACTAGTGGTGGAGCCGGAGGATTCCCTAGATTGACGGTATCTAACGGGACATTATGGATGGCTTGGCGAGATGGAGAACCATCGGGCGAAGATATCAAGTTGTGGAGAAAAGATTTAGACTCGACGGAATCGTTGGGACCGGGAGCAGGCAACGATCCCGTGGCCCTGGGATATGGATATATTGCCTGGCAGAAATTGGAAAGCCCAAACTGGAGGGTCTATAGGAGACCACTTGCAGGCGGGACCTCGGTTTTTCTCCAAAACGGTTTGCCGACGGGAATCTCACGCATACTATCGACCGGCCTAATAAAAACGATAGACCAGGATAGAACTGCCGTTTCTTGGGGGGTAAATGCTTGGTTTTCCGGCGCCATAACTGTGGCTACGGACATAACCCCGAAGGATGATAATGGGGTGGCCGTGAGATTAAATAACTTGGCCAGTTCGGAATTTAATCTCTGGCCCGGACAGAGAACCCACACCCCGCACGCGGCAACCGACGGAAACGGAAACTATGCCGTAGCAACCTGGAACCCGACGGTTAGAGTAGCTGTGTTCAAAAAACAATGAAAAAAGATTTTGATAAGTGGAATAAAATAAAAAAAGATATTCATCATAAAAGTGAAAGTAGGTTTTACCACATGCGAGAAATTTGGTGGTGTTCTCTTGGTTTAAATATTGGGTCTGAACAGGATGGCGATGGAGAAGAGTATCAAAGACCGGTTTTAATTTTCAAAGGATTTAGCAGGAATACGTGTTTGGTTTTTCCTCTAACCACATCCACACATAAACACAAGATGAGAGTTTCTATCGGAATAGTAGATAATAAAAAGGCCTCGGTCATCATTTCCCAACCAAGATTAATTGACGCAAAGAGATTGGTAGAAAGGATAGAATTTTTAGATAAAAAGATTTTTGAACAGATACGAAAAACTGTCAAAGACATGCTCTGACAGTTTTTCGACTTGTTCTCCCTCTTACGAGGGCGGGCCCGAAGGCACTTATACATGTAGTGTAGCAAACTAAAAAATAAAGTCAAATAACATGTGGATAAGAGAAAATTACGTTATAATAGAAGTGAAATGAAAAAGTTTTTACCTTACCCCCGTAGTAGAAGTTGGCATTGTTGCAAAGGCAACATATAAGACCAGATGCCAACTTCACTACGGGACTAGTCCAGTAGTGAAAATGACATGAGAAAGATTTACAAAATTTTATTGATATGAATAGTTTGAAAACACCGTTAAGTAACAAAATAAGTGGCTATGCTCGAAGAGCTATGTCATTTTCTACTACTGGGATACTAATACTGGTCGTGGTGGTTGGGCTTTTTAGTCCAATGTCCAGAGTCAATGCAGACGCTACGACGGGAACTTGTACATATACAGCCACTAACAAAACAACTGGAGCAAAAAGGACATATTCAGTACAAGCAGTACTTCAAACAGGCTGTGTGGTTGGAAGTCAGACTTCAACAGCTACAGAGACAATCGTTGTTGACTCGTTTAATGCAAATGGTACACAAAACACTTCGGCGAGTATCGACGGTGCGAAAGGGTCAGAACTTTGTAAGGGAGTGTTTGGAGATTATTCACCTGACTGTTTATTTGTATCATTTTTAGAACTTGTCTCCGCTTTTATACTAAGAATTGCCGCTCTTATTTTATGGATGGCAGGAATAATTTTGAACTATGTTTTGAAATACACCATCGTAGATATGTCTGAACATATAAATGGAGTAAGTGGTGTTGGTGGTTTAAAAGGTATAAATATTGCCTGGAAAGTCATGCGGGACCTGATGAATATCTGTTTCATATTCTTGCTGGTTTACGAAGCGACAAAACTAATCATCGGCCAGAGCACTCGCGATAAGGTCAAAAAAATGGTCACTTATATTGTCATCGCCTCTCTCCTCGTAAATTTCAGTTTATTTTTTACAAAAGTCCTGATAGATGCTTCGAACATAGCAACTATAGGTTTTTATGATTCTATCCTCAATAGCTCGGTTGCCCCTGGAACCGTTCCGTGTGACCCTACTCCTACCCCAGGCTGTGTTCCAGGTGGTGCACGTGAAGCGGTAAGCGGACTATCTGTACCGTTTATGAATTCTCTAGGTTTAGCGGATTGGTATTCCGTAAAATCATTTGAGGCTACCGTGGTTGGCGGAGATTTAAATCTTGTAATCTTTAATCTTCTGGGAGCGGTATTGTTTATTATTGTCTCTTTTGTATTTTTTGCCGTGACGTGTCTTTTTATTATAAGATATATAACTCTTGTTGTTCTCCTCATGCTTTCGCCAATTGCATTTATGGGATGGGCTTTGCCTTTCATGCATGAATATAGTATGGACTGGTGGAAATCTCTCAACGGCCAGTTACTATTCGCACCCATCTATATGCTACTAACCTGGGTTGTGCTTACGCTCATATCCCCCGACAATGGTTTCCTCACGGGAGGCGGAAATTGGGGTAGTTTGCTAAATGGAACGGGTGGTTCTGCTGGTTCTGCAAACGACAGCATCAGCCTTATTTTTAACTTTGTTGTTATTATAGGCCTTATCATCACCACACTGGTAATATCCAAAAAAACGGCGACCAGGGGATCCAGCCTGATTGGTCAGGCAAGCGGTAAAGTTACGGCCTTTGCTGGCGGAGCGATATTGGGAGGAGCAGGTATGCTAGGAAGACAGAGTCTTGGAAGAATGGGCATGGGCAAAGCTACTACCGAAGAACTAGAGGCTAGGGTCGCGCAGGGAGGATTGCAGGGGCAGAGAGCTAGAGCTCGACTGGCTATGGCTAAGGGTAGTTATGATATGCGCAGAAGTACTGGAGGAGAAGCGTTATCGAAAGCCACCGGAGTCAACCTCGGAAGAGGAACTGAAGGAATCCCATTTATGGGTAATGCAAAAGCTGGTGAGGGTGGTCGGGCAGGAGCAATGGAAGAAGAGAAGAAAAAAGAAAAAGCCAACCAAGAAGCAATCAATAAATTCAGGAATACGCAAGCCTTGGAAGAGGCGAAGAAAGCTATCGATGCGGGTTCAAAAGACGGTGCAACTCAAGATCAAAAGGATGCTATGGAAAAAGCCCTTGCCAAACTTTCTGACAAACAGACCGAAACTTTGGTTGCGGAAAACAGAAAACTCTTGGAGAGTCTCGACTTTGCAAATGCTATCAGCGTTAAACAGCTGGAGGCACTTAACAAGAGCGAACAATTCTCTGAAGAAGATAAGACTCATCTTAAAAATAACAGATTCGAACAAATCAAAACAATTCACGATCCTACTGCTTTGACAGCGTATGCAACGGCAACGGCAGTGGCTCCTGGCGCACGAACAGCAACTCATATCGCAGATATAAAACGAATGGATGACGCTCGATCAAGAGTAAAGGGTCTTTCTGATTCAGAACTTGAGATGATAGACACCGCCTACCTTGACCCTACCCGCATCGAAGGCCGAGAATTTATATCACAACTAAAAGATAGCCAGGTAGAAAACATAGCCACAAACAAAGGTGGTAAATTCACCACTTCACAGAAAAATAATGTGAGGGATGAGAGAATGCGCCCTCTTAAAGATGCCTTAGCCTCCGGCAGTGTTACAAATATACAGCGTGAAATAAGAAAGGCTGACTACAAGACTTTGGTCAGATACATGAAAGTGGCCGGTAGAGGAGGAGTCAATATCGCCTTGGATCCCGCAGTATTACCCCTATATACATCTAAAACCTTAAGACGCATGGCTGGTTATGATGATATGACTGATACTGATATCGACACCCTCAGAACAGCTCTTCTAACTCACGGAAGTCCGGCCACCCAAGCATGGTTATTAGACGCAGATAAAGGCATGATTGACTTCCCATCAATATGACACTCACATTAGCACAAAAAAAAGAAGCCTATCGAAAACTTCCACCAGAAGTCCAGAATTTTATTATGGATAGTGAAACTACAGATATCATCTCGAGCGACCTAAATGAAATCGGTTTAACCCCCGAACAATCCGATTCGGCCGATAGTGAAATTTTGTATGCTATGTATGGTCTACAAACTCTAAGCACGGCGATAGATAATATTTCAAAACTGAGTAATAAAAAAAGAGATAGTCTGTCTATGTTGGAATCTAACCTAAAGATGGACATATTCGATAAAATAGAAAATTATAAAAAAAACTACCAGCCGGCACTGGAAGAAAAAGAAGTGGTGAAACCTCAAGAAAGTATAAGGTCAGATATTATCAACAAAAAACCTGAAATAAATACCAAGACCTTTATTGTCGATAAAAAATCCCAACTTGAACAATGGACAGAAAAGTTTTTCGCTGGTACGGAACCACAGAAAATGTCTCCAGCGGAAAAACAGGAGATTGCCAAGAAAATAAAAACGGCAATAAAAACAAAGTCGCCGAACGATTTGCCTGAATATGTAAAAAACTTACCAAAACCGGTTCAGGATATGATACTTGCCGGAGTTTGGTCGGGCATAGTCGGCGAAATTGCAAAGAAATACTCCCTTAGCCCTACACAGTCTGATATCCTAACAAATAATATAGTCTTTGTGTTAACGGGATTAGACACACCGGAAACATTTCTTGGACTGATCACCTCGGAGTTAGGAATCTCGCGATTACTTTCTGAACAAATAATACAGGACCTGGAAAATCGAGTCTTCAAATACGCGGTCACGTTTGCAATGGGTAGAAGTGAGGGTAGAAATACGAGTAACGAAATACGAAGCACGAAACCCGAGGAGCCAAAAAATATGCCAAGGACTGTCCTTGACATAAAACAGTCTCAAGCGACAAAAACACCAGAAGTAAGACCGGTAAATTTACCCGCAATTGAAAAAGGCGAGGTGGCACATGATAGTAAACAACAGCAAGTGTCTAGCAACAAGGAGATGTCAAAGAGTCCCTTTGACAAAAAACCAATAGAATCGGTCCAAGAACCTGTTTCTGCACCAAGATATGCTCCGGTTTATAAACCAGCAGAGGAGATAGAGGTAAAAAGTACGAAAAACGAAGTGCGAGAAGAAGCTAAAGAGGTGCTGGAAAAGAAAACGCAACCTACATCGAAGATTACATACAAGTCAGCGGACAGCGTCGGCGAAATCGTACAGAAGCCGGTAGCCGTACCGCGTCTCACCGGAATGCCAATAGATGACACAAAATCCGAAATACCAAGCATGAAATCCGAAAAAAAACCATCGGGGCCTCAATCCGTAATAGAAGACAAACTGACAAGCATAACGACCAGCATGGGGCAAAAAGATGTTACCCCGCCTCCACCCATATTGAGCGAAACGCAGACAGAAAAGAAACTGGAAGAAAAACCTGTCCACAAATACGCCGTTGATCCGTACCGGGAATCGATATAATTCTATCTAAATGAATCCCGTTAGAGTTCACACGGTTATGTACTACACATATGTATTACAAAGCAAGAAAAATGGCATATGGTACACTGGAAGTACAAATGACCTACGGAAACGTCTCAAGCTA
>Ga0209542_10002668_pt1 | contig 39521 bp, 33 predicted proteins | sample RifCSPhighO2_01_FD_184028 | JGI IMG/M metagenome (GOLD analysis project Ga0209542, IMG submission 184028) | Soil microbial communities from Rifle, Colorado - Rifle CSP2_plank highO2_0.1 (SPAdes) (version 2) | ecosystem: Environmental > Terrestrial > Deep subsurface > Rock core/Sediment ... | reverse complement strand
CATTTATTGCTTTCCAGTCCCTTTTCTTTTTTGTTTTGCCTCCCATGGTTTGTGCCTCCTTCTTCACAAACCACCCATTACTTAGTTACGTTATTGAGGAATTATATAAGAATTGTGCAACACAGCAGTTTTTTATTAAGAGTCGCATATAATGTTTTGTTATATTTACTGATTTTTATCAATATTTAGGCACTATAAAGTATATATAATTAGGCACTACAATCTAATTTAATAGAACTGGGCAGTGCATTCAACGCTGCATTTCTGGCACGTGAATTTTTCTATGAAGTTGCATTTCTCAACCTGTGCGCATAAAGTGACAGGCACCCCGCCTTGATATGTGCCGCCGTTTGGAATGCATTTGCCTTCTCCATCCTGCTTGAAAGTCCCTATTGTGACTTCCCATGTGCACGTTGGAATAAATCCCTGGCAGTTTTCCGGGCTTTCTGTGTAGAAGGCTTCGGTGGCTGTGCCAGCAACGCCAATACCTAATGATAATGCGGTGAAAGTAAGAGATAATGCAGTGGCACTCATTCCAATTGCTGACGCTACTGTTCCGAAGACAGCTTGTGTGCCAGCTGTGTAAATTGCACCAATAGCTCCAGATATAGAAGCGCTTCCCGTTGTGGCTGCAGCACTGCTAAATGCCCCCGCTAATCCACCTACAGCTGCCAAGCCTGCAAAAATTACTGTGAAAAACAGTATAATTGCAATAACTGTTACAGCCAGCGTTACATAACACCCCGTATTCGGCTCAAACACTTGCCTTGCAATTGTTTTTTTCAGCTGCTGGCTTGCGCAGAAAACAGCCGAGAAGTCGCTAAATCCAAGTATGGGGGCAAAAACTTTTCTATTTGCCCTGTCTTCAAATGATGGTATAGGGACCCAGAACCCTTTCTTGCCCTTCAAAATCCCAACGCCTTTTGCATTTTTGCCTTGAGGGTCGTTATAATAAATTGTCAGTCTTTGCGGATTGTTAAACAGCAAGCCATCTGGCTCAAAGCTGTAAACAGGATTGTTAACAACATAATGCAAATCTTCCCTTCTTTTAATTTCCTTGTTTTCTTTCTCAACAGGCACGTTTTTAGTCACAACCTCGTTTGGATAGCTTTGCTGAACGCTTATAGCTTGTACATCCTGCCCATTCAGGTTTACAGTGGTGCCTGAGGAAATGTCAAGCTGCGCCTTCTTGTCAACAGAAAAGATTGTGTAAGGCAAAAATGTTGGATTAGTTGCGCTCCTGTTCTGCAAGTCAGTCAGTCTTTTCAGCTCTGATCTTCCAAGCTTTGCTGCAAAATTAAAGGCATAATTTTGGTTTTTGGATGTGACTGACTTCTTGTCTGTTATTGTAAACAGCATGACATCAGTTTCAGGATTTAAGTAGCTGATTTCAAAATCCAGGCTTCTTAAATACTCAAGCTTCTTCAATGGCTGCTTTTCGTCAAAATCAGCATCGAATGTCTTTTCATTTGCTTCAGTCGCTGCCTCGAATATTGCCCTGTACCTTATGTCAAATGTATTGAAGAATTCCGAAAACTCTTTCGTGAAATCTTCCTTGCTCAGCCTTATCAGATAATTTACTTTTACAGTTACATCGGTGTTGCCAAATTCTATAAAGATTGAAGGATGCTGCTTCTCAACTGAAAAGCCATACTTTGGCACGTCAGCGCTGTCCAGGCATCTTGGCACTTCTGAATTGAGGTGATCAATCAGCCTTTCCTGGGTCTGGTTGAGAAAAGGCTGTATGTTAACCTGGTCAAGATGCCAGTAGCCTGTTCCCCTGAAGCTTATAAGATTGGGCACATCCAAATATCCGCCGGTCTGACCGAGCTTGTTGAGGCCTTCAAAGCCTGCTTTCCTTACGCAGTCATTGATGAGTTTTTCAACTTCTTCAGCCTGCAGGCTTGCCCCAGCAGTTTTTTTCGCTTCTTCCTCAACTTTTGATTTTATTATGTTGTTATAAACAAAAAATCCTGCAAGAACGGCAAAAGCCATAATCAATCCTGCAATAACAAAGAAAGATGTTTGGGCTTTATTCCGCATTTTGCTTTTAAAGATGCCTTGCCTGTGTTTGAAGATGCGCATTTTGTTAAATTTAATTAATTGCATTTTAATCTTTTTTATTCTTGAGATGTTGCCTGCTGGTTTAATTCATTAAGCTGCTTTAGCGATTCGCATGACTGCCTTAAATGCTTGTTGGTTATTTTGCCGCAAACTGAATAATCCTTGTTGTCCAGCACAAATGTCATGTAGCATGAGTCTTTCCTGCTTTCTATTGAAATAGCCTCGCAAAGCGAATTGTCATTAATGGATTTTGCGATGTTTGAATAGCACAAGTCTTTTATCCTTGGATTGCTGATTTGGCTGCAGTAATTTTTGTTGCGCTGCGCCTCTCCGATGTTGCCGATGCACGTGTCTTTCAAATCAGGCACTTCAAGCGCATTGCACTGCTGCAGCGCCTTATTGGGATTTGTTTTTGCAAGCTCCTTTATTTTTTCAAGAGTTTCCGTTGATATCAATTGTGAATACTCTTCTGCCTTTTTGCAGTCTGCAGCGCATACTTCATTCTCCTCGCAAATATTGTTGCCGCAGCAGGGAACAATTGGCTTGTTAGCGCACTCATTATTTTCCAAAACATCATCAGTGCACGGGTTGTTGTCATTGCATCCAATTGCTTGCGGTCCGCACGGCCTGCATATTCCTCCGCAGTCAATTCCATCTTCATTTTGGTTTTTTATGCTGTCAAAGCATGTTTCTTTTTTCTCAGCAACAATCTTTACCGGCAGTGTTGCAACTGCTTTTTTATTGTCATACTCGACAATCGCCCTTAGTATGTAGTCTCCTGCTTTTGTATCATCCGGCACTAAAATTTTTGTCTGTGTTGAGCCAAATGTCTCAATAGCCCTTGTCTCGATTTTTTGTGTTATTACTTTGTTTGTAACAGGCTCTATGATTTCCTGCTTTATGACAACATCGTATCTTTCTGCAGAGCCAAGGTTTGAAAGCTCCTTCAGGAAAACAATGCTTTCACCCGGCTCAACAGTTGTTGCTACCGGCTCAAGATTCAGGTCAAGCAACTCTGTCGGAACTTTTGAAGGATTATAATAAAAAAATGAGGCAATTCCTATTAATGAAGCAAAAACAAATATTATGACTAATGCCGTTGTATGCGACAAGTGTATTTCATGCCTTATTATGGGCTTAAAGCTTGAGCTTACAGCATCATTAATCTCCTTGTCAGTGTAGCCGTACTTGAGCAAAACATTCCTTATATTAGAAACATCATAGCCTTTTTGCATAAGGCTTTTGATATAATTTACCAGTCTCTTTTTTGGCATCAGGAATTTCATTTTATTAATTGTATTTAAAGATTGTTGTTGCGATTTATGTGTACACCCAAGTGATATATGTCACTGGGGAATACATTGTTGCGATTTATGGATGTACCCTATGTTATGGATAATTTATTATTTTATACTGTATTTATTCTTATATTATCCTTAATTTATACTAAATAATGTATTAATTTAATTATTTTATCCTTTATTTATACTTAATTTTGTATAAATTTAAAGGTATTATAATAGTAATCTTTATATACTAATACTTAGATTAGGCTATATACTGTATATATTTAGGTTAAAATGAGTATTCAGATAAGAATTACTGTATCAAAAGAAATCAACGATTTGCTAGAGAGAGTTTCTAAAAAGCTTGGCAAGAAAAAATCAATGCTAGCTCGCGAACTAATGGAGCAGAAGATGTATGACTTGGAATTGATACAGAAGGAACTGCAGGAAATGGACAAAAAAAGTTGATTTTGATTATTGTTGAAAATAAGATAATGGCAAAAACGCATAATGCCGGAGAAAATCAAAGATTTTCGCGGCACCAAAAATGTTAAGCATTTTTGATTGCGTTAGGAAAGACGAAAACAGCATAACGAAAAACACCAATTTCACATTCAAAAACACAATACTAAAACCCAATAATGATGGATTAAAAAATGAAAAATACATCAAATAAAAAATCGAGATGCTTGCGAGAAACGCTCGCAAGCTCGCGTTCAGGTCAAATGGCAATCTTCATGATAATAGGCATCCTGATTGTCATAGGGGGAGTCATCTTTTTTTACTCAACGCAAAAGGCTGCAAAGCCGTTTGAGCCGGAAATAAAAATTGTGCAGGAGCAGATCCCGGTTGAGTTTGACCCGATAAAAAACTATGCAAACGATTGCGCATATTCGCTTGGCGTTGAAGGACTAAAAATCATAGGTGAACAAGGAGGATATATCAGCTTTGCAGACAGGACATTAAACAAGGAAGCTTTTACTATAACTCAAAACCCGACTGAAAGCGACGCTGTTTTCTTTGCAAAAAACTCAGAGCTAAAAATTCCTTACTGGTGGTACATGAAATCAGCAAACAACTGCAAAGGCGACTGCAAGTTTGCGTCAAAAAGGCCTGACTTAAGGCAAACTGATAATTCAATTGAAAAACAATTGGAGAGGTATATTGATTCAAAGTTCAGGGAATGCCTGAAAAATTTTGAGCCTTTCGTTGAGCAAGGCTTCAAAGTAAGCGAAGCCGGAAAAATAAAGACAGATGTAACTGTTGCCGCAGATGACGTCATAGTTTTGGTTGAGTACCCATTGAACATAGAAAGGCAGGATTCCAAGTCAAAGATAACCCAGTTTCTTGCAAGGGTTCCGGTTAACCTCGACAAGATATACGGGTTGGGCACAAAAATAACAAACCTTGAAATCAAGCACAGGTATCTGGAAAAGCATGTTTTAAATCTGCTGGTTGCGTTTTCCGGCGTTGACAGGCAAAAACTGCCTCCGATGTCAGACATGCAGTTCAAGTTTGGCTCATCAACAAGCTGGCAGAAAAGCGATGTCAAAAACAAGATAACAGGCTTGCTTACTTCTTACATTCCATTGTTCCAGGTGGATGGAACATACAATTATGAAAGAAATTTGTTTGATTCAGAGCTTAAGCAAAGGCTGTATGACTCAACAATAATCCCTGTTGCAAACAGCTCATTTAGAGATATTTCAGCGCAATTTACCTACCTTGATTTTTGGCCAACTTATTTTGATTTGAACTGCAAAGGCGAGAGATGCATGCCAAGCTCTGCAAACTCGCTTATTTCATTTTTCGGGATACAGGAATACAAGTTTGCTTATGATATGTCATTTCCTGTTTTGGTTGAGGTGCAGGACTCGTTTGCATTAAACGGCCAGGGCTACAGCTTCAATTTCTTTTTGGAAGGTAATATAAGAAACAACAAGGCAATGCATGTTGACTTCGCTCCTTTGGAAAAGGCTTCCTTGTCTGAAAGCTCATTGCTTTGCGATGCAAAAACAAGCGGCAATGTCACAATACAAGTCCTGGATGCGGCAACAAAGCAGCCGGTTGATGATGCAAATATTATTTACACAGTCACTGATGAGAGCTGCTACATCGGCGCAACAAATTCAGATGGTATCCTGAAAGAAAGCTTCCCTGTCGGCATAGGCGGGGCAATAAGCGTTGTTAAAGAAAATTACATAGGAAAATCAGCGGAATTTGATTCAAAGATAAACAATGACGCTTCATTGAAAATTGAAATTCACCCGATTCATACAAAAAAGCTTGTTGTCAAAAAGAAAAATGTTGTTAAGACATCGCAGGGATGGCAGTTTGTTGACGCGCCTGTTGATTTAAGCGCAAATGAGTACGCAACTGTGACATTAACAAGAGGCAGCGGCGGAAACGAGCTTGAATTTTCATCCATTGCAAATTATGAAGGCCAGCAGCAGTCGAATGCGAGTGAGCGAAGCGAAACTCGCTCACAACTGCCTGAAATGGAAATTGCACCTGGCGATTACTCTGCTGACATCAATTTGATACTCAACCAGAGGATAATTATTCCTGAAAAACAGCAATGCGTTAGGAAAGGAATCTTCGGCGAGAAAGAATGCTTTACTGTCCCAAAAATTGATTTCGGCGAAAAATCCACACCCGGCCAGGAAAGATTTCCGGAAGGCGGCTTGAAGCTGAACTTCACAATAAACCCAGGCGACTTAAGCAAAGACACAATTGTGCTTTATGCCGTAAGCATTGATTTTGCAGGCACTCCTGAAAGCCAAAGAACCGTTGAGGACATCGAGCAGATGGGCAAAATAGAGGAATACTCAAGAATATACCAAATGGCTTTGCAGCCAATTTTCGACTAATAATGAAAATTAAAAAATTTTCAGAATTGATCAAAAATTGGAATTTTTGACAAAATGAACCTGATAAAAATATCAACTGCGATGAAAATGGAATTTTTGGATTATTTTGATGTCAAGCGCTATCAAAAAAAATCATTGGAGCAGTTTGTTGTAAGGCACTACACCATAAATAGCCAAAAAGTGACAATCGATAAAGAAAAATAAAATGAAAAAGGAAAAATACATCCAATTCATTGCATCTTTTTTAATAGTTTTAGTGCTTACTATCCCATTCTATATTACAAGCGTGCATGCATCTCTCAACAGCATAGGGGTAAAAGGCAGCGACAACATAAACAGCTACGCAAAATCAATTGACTTCCTTACATTCAACGCCCAAGCTTCGATAGCAGGCGATGCTTCCATAACAACAAGCCAGGTGCAGCTTGGCTCTGGGCTGCAGTTCAACACCTGCATAGCATCTGGCAATATTACAGACTGCACTTTGAGGTTTCCGGCAGCTGGCAATGATTCCTTTGAGCTAAAGTCCGTTCCTTTCACAATCAGGCTTTTCAAGGATGATAATTCTCTTGATGATGAAAAGTCAGGGATTTTGACAGTTGACCACTTAGCTCCTCAAGTCACATTAAGCACTCCACAGGCAATTTTCACATCACAGCAAAACACAATTGTAAATTACGCAGCCAGCGACAGCGCCTGCAATGACCCAAATTGCTTAGGCAAATGCTCGGGCCTGAAAAGCATAGAGCTTTACACTGCAGACAAGTCATTCACACAAGTTGTAGCATTGACAGGAAATGAGTCAACAAACTGCTCACAATCATCAAGCGTAAACATAAGCTCTTCGTTGTTCAACAACGGATTAAATTCTGTTTTTGCAAAGGCAACAGACAAGCTCAACCAAGTTTCTCCTGAAACATCTGTTACTTTCTCTATTGATGCAGTAGGACCTTCAATACTGCAAAGCTCCTTCGCAATCGTAAGAAAAGGCATAAGCCTGAGTGCATTCCCTTCATTGGGAATTGATGCCGAGGTTGTTATTAACATATCCGAGTCAAATTTGAATTTCAGCAGCGTAAGGGCAAACTTGTTGGCATTGAAACCCAACCAAAATTTAAGGAATGTAATGGGTATTTGTGCATTAACACCCACACCCGGCATTGTCAATTGCAGGTGGCCTATAACATTGAATCCCGGCACTCCTGGATTGAAAAGTGTAATAATAAATGCCTCTGACCTGCAGGGCAACAGGGAAAGTGTCACAATAACAAAGCAGTTGTCCCTTGACAACAACGGGCCTGTTGTGCAGTCCTTCTCAACACCCAATATGCTTAATGGCCAGCTTGTTGCAAGCTCAAGCAGCACAACAGTCACAGCTGATTTTACTGAAGCAACAGGCGTAAGTTTTGATGAGATGTTTTTGCGCTTTGGCTCATCAAGAGTTGCTGCAGCAGGCTGCAGCAAACAAGGAACAACATGGAGTTGCGTATGGCAAAATCTCAACCTTGGCATTATAGGCACAACGCAGATTTCCATAGAGTCAGACTCAACAGATGTTCTGCTCAATCCTGTATTGGATGCTACAACTGCTGATGTTATTTTAGATGCACAGGTTCCTGTTTTGCGAAGCATTAACATAACCAATGTTGGCGGTACACAACAGGCATTTGCAGGCTTTTTTAAGATTGGCGACAAGATTGCTGTTGTTGCCAACATCACAGAGCAAAATGATGTCTTTGCAACTGCTGACTTTTCCCCTTTCATAAGCGGGGCTTCAAGAGTTGCTGCTTCATGCGAGAGGCTGCAGGCTGACGAGCATGTCTGCACATGGCTTACTCCTCCCATAAGCCTTGAGTCCAATAATATCATAAGGTTTAACTTCACAGATTCAGCAGGCAACTCATTGACTGTCACAAGGTCGTTAAAGACTTATGGCATTGAAGGCGCAGCATCTCCTGATTTCTGGAGCAACACTGTTTTTTGCTCTCCGTCCTCAATTGACAGGGAGCTTGGCACTTTAATAAACCAAAGGTCTTATTGCCAAATTGTTTTGAGCCCAAAATCAGCATCCCAGCCTGTTTCAACTGTCTTTATCGGGCCTGCAAGCTGCTCAGGCTCAACTTCAATACTGCAGAATGTAGAAACCTCAAACACAAATCCAGGAAGCTCAACTCCGATAATAAAGCTGACGCTCAAGAAAGATGATTTCAAGCTTAACAATGCCGAGCTGAGCTGCTCGTTCAATATTTTTACAAAGGTTGGAAGCTCAAGCTCAATAACTTCAAACCCTGAAGTAGAGACTGCGAAAATAAGCCTTGCTTTCTTTAACCTTCCATTGGGGGAATTAAGCGAAGAAGTCCAGAACAAGATAGACCAAGCTAAAAAAGATGCTGAAGGGATTTGGGATTTGATAGGAACTTTGAACAAGATTGTGTTTTATGCAAAGAGGATATGCCAGCTGATTAATACAATCTACATTGTAGTTTCAACTTTATACATACTATATACCATAATCAAAGGAACTGAGATAACCTGCTCAGCAACAGGCATTCTTGAAACAATAGGGTTATGTCATGCTATTTATACTACAGCTACTACTTATGGATTAGGAACTGAAGCTACAGCAGCGGCTGCAGATACGTCAAAAAAAGGCCTTAATTATTTCTGTGATTATGCGACATGTAAGCAAACATTTTTGTGGGGACCTGTTGTTCAAGATTTCATAAATAACAATGAAATTGTTGGCTTAGGTTTTGGCGCACAGAAATATCTCAATAAACCGTTAAGCAGTTACATGAAACCTCAAGATAATCTTATTGTTGCTACATTATTTTTCTGCCTGCCTGGAATAGTTTATGGCTTAGATAAATACAGGCAGATTAAGTGCTTGTATGCTGATTGCCTGCAAAATGCTGTTGGAAGAGAAGGCTTGCCTGTAACTGCCTGTGAAGACCAAAAAGCATATGCAACTTGCAAGTATGTTACAGGAGAAATATTTGCATTAATTCCATACACAGCTGTGTTTGACCATTTTATGGGGTTAATTAAAAATTCTTTATCAAATCCATTTGCTGCCTTGGGAATTGCAGCTTCTGTGCTTTGTAGTGGATTTATCTTTATTCCAAGAGACTTTTTAGGTTATGCAACTTGCAGAGGCTTAAGGTTGCTGAATTTAGTTGGAGATGCAGCGCAAAACGTCAAAAACATCATCGATGAAGGCTTCACAATAAGAACAGATTACTGCGCAAGGCTGGAAGATGATGACAATAAAGATGTTAAGAAACTAACAACCACAACAAAAAAATGAACAATTTAATTACGAAGGGCAAAAACCTTTGCAAAAACAAATCAGGTGAAAAACTCGGATTTGGACTGATTGTTGTAGTTTTTTCAATAGTTATTTCACTTTTTGCTTTTGTAAGCGAAAACAACGAAACAACAGGATTTGCTGTGCTGGAAGGCAATGAAAATAATGCAGTTCAATATAATATGGAGATTATACCGTCAAATCTGATTGAATTTAATAAAATCAAGTCATTGTCAACACTGGCTCCGGGCAATTATTTTATAGATGATGATGGAATTGTATACTGGATTGATGACGAGTCAAGGCCTGCAATTGCCATAGTTAAGTCTCATGATGAAACCTATGAAAACAAACTGATTTACATTGATGATGAAGGAAGAATTGGCTATGTTTTGGAAAGCATAGGGTAAAAATGAAAAATTTGTTCAACAACAAAACTGCAAAAGGACTTGTTAGCTTTGTCACAATAATTGTATTATTGTCTTCAATACTAGCAACAATCTTTTTCTATGAAAACAGCATAACGGCCAATGTCATAAGGGAAGATTCAGCAAATTGGGAATCATCATCAACTGCAATAACAGAAGTTGATGATATCAATGGATTAAATCAATTAAATGAAGGCTGGTATGAAGTAAGGAACGGATTTGTGTTCTATCTAGACACTTTCAATTCCTATGTTCCGCTTTACATCAGGATTGCAAATATAGAGTATAATGACGGATTGCTGGTTGTTGACGAGAATGGAAATGTCGAGTTTAGCTACAGGATTAATGGAATAAATGAAAATGTGGTTACTGATGAGGAAGACTCAACACAAAATTTGATTACCGGACAAGTGACTGAACCAATAATTGATGAACCAATAATTGGTGGAGGGATTGGTAGAGGGGAACAATTAGTTGTAAACCCAGACGGAACAGCAACTGGGTTAAGTACAAAAAGTACTTACGTTAAAGTAGGCAACGAATGGAAAGTTAAAGCATCAGAGGCTATAAATGTTCCACAACAGGGTCAAATTTTATCGTACGAAAGCCCAGCATTAAAACAAGCATTTTGGAGTTTAGGGTATGGATATTATGATGATGCTTCTAAATCTATTATTATTGACAAAACAGATGTAGTTAGCTTTCAACAAAAATATGGTTTAACACAAGATGGACTTGTTGGACCATTAACTGGCAGTAAAATAAACGACGCACTAGAGCTAGAAAGGAAACAGCAAAGCCCGGCAACAGTTTCAGCTCCTTCTGCACCCGCTGCCCCTACTCCAGCAATAACATCTTCAACACCAGCCCCAGCGCCCGAGTCTGCACCTCCAAAGCCACCAACATTATATCAAAATGATGAAAGACTATTCTACATGTTTCCTGGTGATACTGTTACATTTGTGCTGGATGAAAAAGAATATAAAGCTACTCTTCAAAAGGATGGATCTTTTAAAGATCAGGATGGTGATTTATATGGAAAAGAGGAAATTCTATCTTGGCTTGATGCGGGCTTTGCAAAAGATTATATATCAGTAATAGGTCAAGCTCCAGCCCCGGTTCCAACTGCACCCTCGCCAACTTCATCAGTGTTACCAAGCCCTGGTGTAGGTCAGACAATACAATTGAATATAATTGATTTAACCAAGAAAAAACCTGAAGAGATTGGCAAACCAGGCGCACAAGGCTTGCCCTCCACAGCAGAAGGTCCTCAAAAAGTTGAGCAACATGCTGTGAAAATTAGCGATACAGATTACCAAATTGTAACTGTCTACAAAGATGGAGATAAGCAGAGTGTTGCTATAAATAAAGCCACACCAGAAATTAAGGATGGTAAAATTACAGGCTTCCAAATAGGTGAGGTGGTTTCTACTCAAACAATTAACCCGGCTCTTGTTCAAGACGCAGATATTAAGCAATGGACAGGCAAGCTTGATAATATTCCCATAGCTAATGGAGTAAGAGATGCTTCTAAATGCACATTTAATTTACCTACCTGTACTTACACAGACTCCTTCAAAGACCAGTCCAAATCAACAACTACAATAACGCCAACAGAAAAAACAACAGAAAAATTCAAGACAGCATACTACCTCAATGAAAAAGAACTGTCAAATGAGGAATACTCTAAGCTAAAGACAGAGGAAAAAAATAAGGTTATCATTGTACAAAACTCTCCTACTTTAAAATTAGTGGAAGTAACAAAGGACGAAAAAATTTATTCTACAAGGTACGAATACAATACAATATTTGTTGATAACAAACCAATAAGAGTTTATGAAGCAACTACAATAGACATACAAAATGGAAAAATGATAATGTTTGCTTATGGCGACCCGCAAAAAGGGGAAGTTGTATTTGAAAATCCAAATGGCATCAATGTTTTGGATGTTTTATCTCTTCAAAAATTAATCACGAGCAGTTCTACTGCAGATGAAAAGTCCCGTGCTGAAGCAGCCACTCGCCTACAGCAAGCTATATCCCGCCAATTTTTCTCTGATGTACAGCGTGTTCTTACAGAATTCCAAGGGCTTAGCTATCTTCCAACTTTATTTATGGACCAAGATTCGTTGCTTGCATGGCGTGATAATGTTGACAGGGTTTTTGCGACTTTGTACCTTGGAACAGAGTACTGGAGCAGCTCAATATGCGGCACTTACCTTGACGGCGAAAGCGAGGGAATTGCTTATGCTGAAACACCTCAAGGCTTATTACAAGTTGGAGCGCATATTGAAGCAACAAGGTCAGAGCCGTTGATAACTCCAACTGGAGTTGAATTCCTGTACAAGATAACCTTTAATGTGAGGAACGGCGATTATGAAAATGACCGAAGGGCGCCTGAGCAGATGAATGTCAATGTCTTTTTAAGAGGAGAAAGGACTGCAACTGTCTTCAAGCAGGACCAAACAGTAAAGCGAGGCTCTTCATTTGGAAAGATTGGAAGAAATGCAATAGTAAAATACAGCACAACATTATACACTGAAGTATGCCTGACATTTGACCAGATTCCATTAAGGTGGAAGCTTGACAATGGGGAGCTGTGCAACACAATAGTCACTGCAGGAGGCGCAGCAACACCGGTTGCATCGTCAGGAGCATCAGCGCCTTCAGCAGGCTCCTCCGGAACTGGCGAATTTAATGATTTTTAAAGCATAACTTTATATATATGTATATTCATATACAGACAATATGGCAAAAACAATAATGATTTCAAATGAAGTATACGGGGAGCTGAAACATTCAAAAAAAGATAGGAGTTTCAGCGAGACTATTAAGGATTTGATGGACAAGTCAAAGCCAAAGACTGGTGCTGCTTTAATGGAATGTGTAGGTTTGCTGCCCAAGGAAGATAAAGAATACGAAAAAATAATGAAGGAATTAAAGCCCTTGTATAAGAAATGGACACAAAGGTATGCCTAGACACAGATGTTTCTATAGAAATATTAAAGAACACTACTAAAGCGTCTAAATTGTTAGACTTAACAAAAGACAGCGAGGTTTATATTACAACTATCAGCATTTTTGAATTATTATTAAGAGAAACTAATCTTGATGCAATAGAAAAATTGCTGTTAAGAACCGCTATTTTAGATTTTTCAGAATTAAGTGCTAGAAAAGCAGCAGAAATATTTAAGGACTTGAAAATAAAAGGCCAAATGATTCCATTAAGGGATTTGCTCATAGCTTCAACTGCAATCGCGAATAATTGTGCGTTAGCAACTTTAAATATTAAAGATTTTAGAAATGTAAAAAATTTGGCATTATTGGATTTTCAATAAAAAATGAAAAAAGCAAAAAAGCTGGATTTTCTGGGATGGAACAACAGCATTCTGATGTCCTCGCTTAAGCAAATCAATTTAAACATTGTTTTGATTGCAGTAATCGATGCATTGTTCTATCTGATATCAGGCTATCTTGTCATATTCTGGCTGCAAAGGATACAGGCAAAAATGGCAGCCTTCAGCATTCCGGCAGACATAACATCTTTGGGAGTTGAAAGGGCGCAGCAGCTTGTAAAGGAAGTAAAATCATTTTATTTTTTGATAATAGCTTCATTAATATTGCTCTTAATTGTGATAATATTTCTCATGAGCATATTCAAGGGAATCATATGGGCAAAAACAACAGGCACAAAAATAACCCTTAAGCTTATTTCAAAATTTCTGGCGCTTAATTTAGTGTGGACAGGCTTTTGGTTTATTGTTGTCTTCCTGATTTCCTATATTATTGAGTCAGCTGCCGTGCCTATGGCAATGGTTATTGCCATTGCTTTGGGATTGTACTTTACAAACACACTCTATATCATTTTCATAAAAAAACCCCAATTCAAGTCAATCATTCACGCGCTTAAGATAAATATTGCAAAAATTCATCTCTTTTTGCTTCCTTACATTTCAATTGGCTTCTTGTTTTACATTGTTTTAAAAGCAAGCAGCTTGATAAAATCAGCATACTCGCAAATCATTGCAGGAATAATAATCATATTCTTGATTGCATTCATCAGATACTATATTTCTAACCTGGTTTATGGGATAGACAAGCTGTAAAGCAGAAAACATGCTCGCTTTGTTCGTAGCTTTCTATTTTGTAAACAAAATAGAAAAGCTTTTAAACTCCATATATAATTTATATATAAATCTATGCTTTTCAATATTGAAATATATATAAAATAGATATAAAATAGATATACTACATATATGAAATACACGAAAAAGCTGATTAAAACCAGCGGCGGCATTGTGGTAAGGGTGCCTTCCGACATAGTAAAGGTTCTCAACCTGACAGACAAGGATTACGTTGAGATAGACCTGAACAAGATTGATGTTAAAATGCTGAATAAAAAGACAAAATGAAAATGAAAGCAAAAAATTCCGTTGTTTTTAAAAAATAATTTTAGTTAAATGCGTTGTGAAAGAAAAAAACAAAATCACAAAAACATCAATTTCACATAAAAATAAACAGAACAATAACAATATTGAAAAATAAATCAAAAATATCAAGAAAATGAATATCAAAAAAAGAGGTAAATTGAGTATATTACCTTCAAATTCAAAATCACAGGCAGCCATTTTCCTGGTAATCACCGCTATTGTGATACTCAGCGGAGTGCTTTACTTCTTTTACCAGAGGCAGGCTGTTGAGCAGGAAGTCGAGATTGTACAGCCGGAGCTTGCGCCGATAAAGCTGTATGTTGACAACTGCATAAAAAGCGTTGCGGAAAATGGATTGGAAACAATAGGGTTAAGCGGAGGCTACATCGATATTCCCCAGAATATTGACAGCAACCCTGAAGCTTACCTGACAACTTTTCCAGGAGCAGGCTTTAAATTGCCTTATTGGTGGCATGACGGATTAGAAGCAGTCCCGTCAGAAGCCTTCATAAGCCAGCAGCTTACAAACCATATACAAACAGAATTAAGCAGCTGCATCAGCAATTTTGAGCCGTTTTCAGGAAAATTTGAGGTAAATGAGCTAAAGAATCCAATTGTTGATGTGAAGTTTAACGAGAATGATGTTTCTGTTGCTTTGAAATACCAATTGGAAATCATTTCCAAGGAAGGGGATTTCAGGGCAGTGCTTGAAAACTTCAAATACACAATTCCAATCAGGTTCAAGAAAGTATACGAGCTTGCAAAATTAATAATGGAAAGGGAAAATAAGGATTATTTCCTTGAAAAGAGAACCATTGACCTTTATTCCATGGACACTGAAATTCCAACAACAGATGTTGAGGCAACATGCAATGCAAAAACATGGCAGCTAAGCAGCATAATGGGCAAATTGAAAACTTTGCTGAGGGTTAACCTGCCTTACATCAGGATAAAAGGAACAGACTACAATCCGAACTCTTATGTGCCGAATCCAAAGGGAAGAAGCATCTACTCCCAAACTTATTTCCAGCAGCATTACATATGGGACATAGACAACGATGCTGATAAAAAATACAACAATATGAAGGTTGCTTTTTCATATGATAATTGGCCGCTTAACATCTACGCAAGGCCAAGCCAAAATGGAATCCTGCGCTCAAACTCCCAAAAAGGAACTGGCATGATTTCATTCTTTTGCATGCACCTATGGCACTTCACATACGACATTAATTATCCGGTTCAGGTTTCTGTGTTCGACCAGGAAACAGATAAAAATAAGGCATACCAGTTCAATTTTGCTTTTGAAGTTGCCATAGACCACAACCAGCCAAGCAGAGTCAATAAAGGCACGACTTTGTTTGATACTGAAGACGCAATTTCATCTGATGATTATTGCAATGATGTGCAAAATGAAATAACAATCTTCACTGTCAACAATGCAACAGGGGAAGACATAAGAGATGTTAATTTAACATTTGTCTGCGGCAGGTTTTATTGCGATATCGGGGCAACAAACTGGCTCAGCTTTGGAGCGGCATCCGGCTTGGCAAAAAGGCTGCCATACTGCGTCAATGGAATAATCAAAGGAAACAAGCAGGGATTTGAAGAAGCAAAATCATTTGTTCAGACAGATGTTGATGGAAGGTCATATGTTTTGGGCTTAAATCCAGTCAAGGAATTCAAAAACTACAGAGTTGTGAAGCATCTGCTTTCAAACCCAAGCATTGTCAATGATCTTGCTCCAAATGAAAAGGCTTCCATTACAATAAAAGGCAAGGACACAAGCTTCGATAGCTTTGCTGTCTATCCGAAAGAAGTCAGTTTCCCGCTTAGAATTCCAGACAACAAGGATGCAACATACGAGGTCAATATTTACCTTGCCGATAATGAAAATATTGTTGGAGGATATATCGGAGACTGGAAAATAAGCAAAGACGCATTAAGAAGCGCTGGAGAACTTGTGTTCCATGTTGTAGAACAGGGAGCTGCATCTGAAGATGAAAGGCTTTTGTTTGTATCAGGATTAAGCTCGTATTCAAAAAATGTCCCGGCTCCAGAATTGAAGTGATAAAATTCAATAACGATTGAACAATAACAAAAAACACAGTCGAATGCGAGTGAACTCGTTTCACTCGCTCACAACTCACACTAAAACTCAATAAAAAATAATTAAAAAATAAAACTTAACAAAAATAAAAAATGAAATCCAAAATTAATGAAATAATCACAATATTTCTTATCCAGCTGGTATTAACGCTGCCATTCTATACAGCGAATGTCTATGGACTTACAATTTCAAATATAAGAGTTACAAAAGTAAGCTCAAACTCCGCAACAATTGAATGGAGCACTGATGAAATCTCGGACGGAAGGGTAAGGTACGGCCAGACAACTGCGCTTGGATTCACTCAAAGGCATGACAACTTTATCAGCAACCATACAATCACGGTATTCAACGGCATTAATTCAGATACACCATACTTTTTTGCAGTTGAATCAACTGATTTGAATGGAAACATCGCAATTGACAACAGGGCAAACAGCTTTTACACATTCAAAACAACAGACATAACTCCGCCGCCTCAGGTAAATGGATTGAATTTAGTTTCAACAACGCCAAATTCCATATTTTTGTCGTGGAACAGTGTTAATATAGCAGATTTCAGCCATTATGTAATCTACAGGAACAGGATTCCGGTTGCAAATTTCATAACAAACAGCTTTAATGACACAAATTTGCAGTCCAACACAAATTTTAATTATAAAATTTCGGCTGTTGACAACTCCGGTAATGAAGGCCCCCAGTCAGACACCTTAATAGCCTCAACATCGGCAATTGATTCAGCAATTCCTGTGATAAGCAATTTAGAGGCTTTGCCATTGACAGATGCGGCAGCAAGAATAACATGGATCACAAATGAGAACTCAACAACAACAGTTCTTTATGGAGTTAACAAAACTGATAAAATAAAGAGCTCGGATGATTTAGTAACAAATCACAGCATTGTCATAGACAGCCTTGCCAAAGGCGCAAAGCACATTATAATTGCAAAATCATGCGACGCATCAAATAATTGCGCCAATTTCTCGCTGCAAAACTTTGTTGCAGGCAAGGAATTCAACTTGGCTGTGATAAACATTTCAATCCCAAGATTTGTTAACAGAAGAGTCATTGACCTTGTTGGCTCAGCTAAGCAATTTTCATCAATAACACTGTTTGTAAATAATATGAACATTCCAAAGAGAAGCCTGAGCAGCGCAGAAATTGATGCTTCTGGCAACTTTGTTTTCAGCAATATACAGCTTGAGCAGGATAACATCATAAGGGTGGATGTTGTCGATAAATTTGGAACTAAGCACCAAAAGCTTTTCGAGGTCAGCGTTGACACTGAAGACCCAACAATACAATTGAATGACATACCATCATTGACATCAAAAACAGAGCTTGCAATAAGCGGCGCTACAAACGAGCCCGGAAAAATAAATGTTTTTGTCGATGCAAATGTCAAGGAAATAACAACCCCTTCAAAAATTACAGGGCTGAATGCAGTAAAAGCTGGCCAGAACTCTATAGAATTAAACTGGGATGAGTCAAAAGACAAGGACTTCAGCCACTATGTTGTTTATCGCGAGAATGCAGGCCCGATTGCCCTCACAAAGCCAGCTAATTTCAATCTTTACATTGATGCTTTGGTTGACAGCGGAAGAAGCTACACTTACCAAGTTTCTGCTGTGAATATTCTTGGAAAAGAAGGCGAAAAATCAGAGCCTGTAACAGCGGCAACATTGCAGGGAGGCGCTATACTAAACCTTCAGACTCCTGAAGTCGATATCTTTGAAGACTTTAGAAAGCCCTTGATGGTTGTCAATGTAAGCAGCCCTTTTAGCTTTAGCATTAAGTTGAACAAAGGCGATGGAACATATTTGATAAAAATGATATTTGAAGACAGGGCCGGCAACAGTGTTGTTGTTGAAAAAAGCGTAACTCTTGACACAAAAATCCCTGAGGTAAAGATATTATCGCCGCCTTCAGGAGCTTTTATATTTGAGAATGTTGCAAACGAAATTGAAATTATTGGAAAAACAAAGCCAAATGCAAGAGTTCATTTATTTGTTGACAGAACCCCATTCAGTTTTTTTAACCAGACCCTTGAAGTAAGCGGATTGCCGAATGAAATTCAAAATCTGCCGGAAGCGCAGCTTGATGCAAAATGCCGCTCATCAGTTTCTGCATCATTCTGCAGGACAGGGGCTGATTTTTCAGTTGATGCAGATGCCCGGGGAGATTTCAAGTTTGAAAAGGTTGATTTGACGGTAATATTCGGAGGCGCAGGCAGATTAAGAGAAGTTCCTGTGGCAGAGTTTAGAGATACAATACTTAATCCTGAAGCCCAGGAATCCAAAAGAACAACGCTTGTTGTGATTGCCACTGACCAGGCTGGTTTGAGGGGAGTTGCAACACAGCAAATAAGGCTGGGGACATGCTGGAGCGGCAACCAGAGCTGGGACATAATTCCACTGACGCAATACCAGAGCCCTGTATTGTTGAGCGCCGAGAGGCTAAGAGACGGCGTAGAGACGCTTTACTTTTACTTTAATTATTCATACATAGGGCGCGGCACCAGCGCAAGAATAAGCACAATATCAATAAGCAAGGCGTGCAGCACAAAAGAAACCCTTGATCCGAGGTTTAACATAAGCTGCCAGATAATGCCAGGTGGAAATAGTCCAAAGCTTCTTAACCCTCCTGACAACACAGTATCCTATTCAGCAATGACATTAAACAGATTTCCTGGAATGGAGCAATTCATGGAAGATGACTGGAAGAGCTTCTTCAAAGCTATAAACAATGAATTAACAATTCCTCTGAAAGTTACAATAGCATACAAGCACGATACAGATAATGACGGCCAGATTGAATCAGAAGTGCAGACAACTTGCGAACAGGTTAGCTATGCGGTTGACAAAAGTATAATCGATCCAAGAAAAGTATTGCCTGACTGGCTTCTTTTTGATTTTGTTGATTTTCTTCAGAGCTCGATCGAAACATTGACAAAACTGCAGGAGCAAATAAACACATTGCTTGAGTTTGTTGTTGTTGGATGTTTTGCTTCATTCGGGTTGAATATTGGCTTGCAAATATACAGGAGATGGACTGATTTCTGGGAGGAAAAAAAGTATGCGATTTCAAATGCACTTAAATTTAATGAAATAGTCGAAGCATTCAAGCTAGCGCAGAACACCGGAGGCAGCGAGGACGATTGCAAGCTGCTGATAAAGGACATAAAAGCCAAAAGAGGCAGCTTCAAATTAGCATATGTCAACGACATCGAGCTTAAGAAATGCTTTCCAGCGTCTGCTGCTGCATGGGAATCTGAAGCCAAAGTCTATTCATTAATGAGATGGAGCTGCGACAGGGTTTTCGGGCATGCAGCTCCTTCAAAATGGACGGAAAACAGGGATGATACACAGCTGCTTGCAAAAATACAAAGTGGAGAAGGCTGCGCAGCAGACCAAAGCGTCAGGGGACAGCCATTGAGGCTGATCAACTGCAAAAATGCCCAGCTTTCCGCTTATGGCGCAACGCCGGATCAATTTGGAATTGATGACAAGTGCTTTGAAGTCGAGTCAGGCACCAATAAGGCTTTGCTCACATTCGGCCAGCAGGTTGGAAACAGCAACATATACACAATAAACCACCTAAAAGGCTCCAGAAATATTGAAATACAATATGCAATAAGAAAAGATGAAACCAATTTCCTTGCATCGCAATCAAAAAGCTGCGCTGAGCTGTGCGGCGTGAAGAACACATTCAATCAGCAGCAAGTGGCATTTGCAGATTCTAAAAGCAACATTGTGCTGGCCAAGGACCCTAAAACAAAGAAACCAGATGAAGTTGGTTACACATGCACAACAGTAGACACATGCAGGTCATTTAATCAAAACAAGGAGATAATTGACGGAGATGGCAAAAAACACAAAATATCCTCAGCATTTACAATGGGATATACAAGCAAAATATCAAACGATAAAAATTCACCGCCTTGCTTTTACGCCAATGGAAAAAGCGAAAGTGTTGTAAGCGACTTGACTTCCCAAAGAGAAGAGTGCTGCTGCATCAATGCAAAAGAAACCAAGGAGGAAACCCATTATTATGGCTACAAAGACACGGACATAACTACAGGAAAGCCGGTTCACGAGTCAAAAAAGCTCAATGCATTGGACATATCATATGCAGGACCCGAGAGCCTTGATGACATAAAATGGAGCTACCGCTACTCAAAGGAAAAATTCAAGGCTAAAGGTGAAGGAAGCCTTGAGCATAACCAATACCACCCGCAGCGATATATTGAAGGAAGAGATGAATCAGCATGCTTTGGGCAGAACAACATATTTTACGATGGGTTTAAAACTGATGATGGAAATGTGCTTGCAGTAGATCCTTTCAAGGAGCATGTTGCTGCTTTCCAATGCATCAACCTTGGAGGCATAAACAACAGGATACAATTCCTGAAGAATTTGATGGCATCGTTGTCAACCTGCCTGATTCAGGTCAGGACAACCGGAAGAGGGGATGCAGGAGCTTGCAAGGAGGTGTTCACGCAATATTTATGCGGCGCAATATGGCAGGTGGTAAGGTCATTTGTAGACAAATGCTCTCCGCTTGGATTCGGCGCAAAGCTTGACACTGATGATGAAGGCCTTGCAACATACCTAAGGGCAGGCTCCAGCAGCATTTTCCAAAGCCTGTCAGATGTTCAAAGAAGCGTTTCAGAGGAGTATGGAAATGCAAAGCTGAATGAGCTGCTTGGAACTGGAGAAGAAAGCATTTCAAGAAAAATATGCCTTGCCGCATTCGGCTATGACTGGGAATTCAATCTAAAAAATCTTGTTGATGCAGCATATGCGCAGCCATTTGCCACTTTGGTGCAGCCCATAACACGCTCAAGGGAATTTTTAACAGTTGATCCAGTCTCATTCAAGCCAAAATATGAATACAGGGCTTCATGGCTCATAAACCCAGGATGCGATTTTGAAAGATATAATGTTTTCCTGACTTGCGCTGGAAGAAAGCAACTGGACAAATATCCGAACAACATCAACTGCGGGGCATTGGGAGCGCCATCAATTGCCTACACCGGCCAATTGCCTGGAACAGGGCCATCTCTTGGGTACAGCCAATGCGACTGCATAAACCTGCCGGATGAAAAGCTTGGCCCGTTGGTTTTTTCAGGAAGGTTGAAGCAAAATGTCTTGGAGGACAGGGCAATTGCCCCTCCAAAAATAGAAGAAGCAAATGTCAGATATGATCATCTTAAATTTGTTTTGATGCCTGACAGGAAAATCAGCGGCAATCTAAAGCAGAATTGCTTTCCTCAAGGCTATGAGGAAGGAATATTTTATTTCCCGCTAACTGACAAATCACCACAAGACATTTTTGACTGCAGGATTGATATTTCAACAGGCACTTTGATTTGCGGAGAAGGCAAGGCATTTGCAACAAGAAAAGGAATTGCTTACTTTGCTGATCTAAGAGTTAGCGGAGCCGATATAACTAAAGAAATCACAGCTAAATCAGGAGACTCTTTGGACATTGCAGCCTCAATCCAGAAAATAGGCAGTGACAAGTGCATTAAAGCGTCAATTGATAATGTTGTGTTTGCAGTCGAAGGCGTAAAGTTGGATGGAGTCAACCAGTACCAGCTTGTATCACCTCCTTTGATAATTGGCCAAAAGGAAAGGATTGAAAAGCCTTCATTTGTTGATGTGTTTGTGAAAGAGTTGCCATCAAACCTGGAGGACTTTGCAATCAAGTTCAAATTTTATGATGTTGATAACAAAGGATTTATTGATTTCACCAAAGATGAAGTGGATATTGATGATGAGGGAAGAGTGCACATAAGAAATTACAAGGGGTTTGACAAAGACGGGAAAATAACAATAGACAAGAAAGGAGTCAAGATACAGATTGTGAATGTTGCAATACCCAAAGACAGCGCCGGAAAGCCGCAGTTCACGGAAACTATAGGTGGCAAGGAATTCTGGATTGCGCAAGGTACAATAAGGATAAACAAGCCGGAGCAGACTGACACATCGCGGCAAACCCAATTAAGGGTTTTAAAGCTTGAATTATTCCACATAAAAGATGACAGGGAATCTTACAGCACCCCTGATGACTGCAACCTGCAAGATCCTGTTTTCTATCCTGACAAGCCGCAGGAAAGAAAAGTGAACATCAGGCTGGAGCAGTCGCTTCCTAAAGAGCTTCTTTCGCAGGATGAAAAAGTTGTGTTTTCACCAGCATTGGCTAAGAAAGGGCAACCAGTTGCAATATCTGTAAATTTTGTCAACCCATCGCAAATTGACAGCGTTGTATTTTCATACATAACTCCTGACGGTTCAAGTGAAAAGGCGCTATTGGAAAGAAACTTCAAAGGCGCATTTTCAGCTACCATGCCAACTGACGGACTGAAACTGGCAGGAGAGGTGAAAGGCAAACTGGCGATAGCTTACAAAGACCAAACCATAAAAGAAAAGGATGCCTCATTTGAAGTCCAGTGCGGCGATGAAAGAGGCTATGGCATTTGCGACAAGACAGGAAGTGGTTTCTGCAAATCAGGAAGCGCAACCATAACAAACGGCTTGGAGTGCGCGCCTCCTTTAGGAATGCCGACTTAATAAAAAATGCAATCCAAAAACATCATCTTCAACTCTTTAAGAGAGTCCTTTTCAATAATCTGGAAAAACAAATTATTGTTTTTGTCATTGTTTATTCTGCAAATTGCCTTTTTTGTTGTTTTTTCAGCTGTAAATATAAAATACCAGACAAAAATACTGGAAAACACAAAAGCAATCACTGATTATCTAAGCCAGCAGAAGCTTGATGAGGCATCTGCAACAGATGCAATACTGCAGCAAAAAAACATTCTTGGCGATGATCCGCTTATGATAAGCGAAAATTTTGATGAAATAGTAAAAAATTTCAGGTTATATTTGGGTTACGTTTTCATATTGTTGATCTTTTTTATTTCTATTGCGTGGGCAATAACGTACAGATTGCTCAAAAAAACCAGTCTAAGACAATTGACAAACATATTTTTAAAAAATATCGTAATTTTATTGTTTTATCTGGGGCTTATTTTCACATTTTTCTTTTTATTGCTGAATGTTTCAATAACCCAGCTCGCAGAACAGAGCTCTATGCTATTCGCCAAATACTCCACCTTTCTTATTGTTTCAATAATCCTGGCTTATTTCATGTTTATTTCCATAGCCATTGCAAATCACATAAAATTAAAAAACATTGTGCAGAAAACATTAAGCATTGGCATCAGGAAAGCGCACTATGTTTTATCCGTTTATTTTATTAATATATTTTTATTGTTTATTTCAATGAGCTTATTATATTATTTTATTGAAAAGAATCCCTTTATTTTATTGCTGTCACTAATCTTGTTTGTTTTCAGCTTTGTTTTCGGAAGAATATTGATTATTAATGTGGTTGAGAAGTTGAAAGCCTGATTTATGCAGGCGCTTCTGATTCCCGGGGTGCTTCTGACTGCTTTTCTTTTCTGTCAGGCTCAGGTTCCATAGCCTCTTTGCTATCCATATACTTTATTGAATGCCTTGCAAGCTGCGCGCTTATGTACTCTGTTTTATCAACTCCTAACTCTTCTGCTTCCTGCTCCAGTGTTTCTATCAATTTTTCCAGACCTGCTCTTTTTCCATACCTTTGGGGAGTTGTTTCAGCATCAAGCCTTTTGACTGCAGCAAGCTTTTGGTACTTTCTTTTTAATTCGGTTTTTTTTGGATCTCCGTCAGCTCCTTTTGCAAGCCTTTCATAGTGCCTTGCAACAAGCTCTTTTGCTGCAATTTCTATGCCAATTGAGTCACCGTCCTTGTCAATATCCCCCCTCCAGATGTGGGCAATCTCTTCTGCCAAAATTGAATTCAGCAAATCTTCCGGCTTGACTCCCAAAAATTTTGAGTCTCTTACGATTTTAGAGTAAGCATCCCCAGCAGCTTCCAGTATCACTTTTCCATGAAGGCGGCTTACGCCATATATTGCGCTTTCCGGCAGATTCCCGGTGCCGGCATACCAAATATCTTCCGGTGAAAGCCCTGACGAGTTTAAATACGAAGCCAATTCTTTTCCGTCATGGGTTCTCAAATAATTAGCCAGTTTCTGCTTGACAGATGACTGTATTCTGGAAATTCCGGTTCCGAGCAGATTATTTGGCCCCTTGACATAAGTTTCTGTGACATATTTTGGAATGGGAGTGTCTCTTTTGTCAAATTGCGCCTTTCTTTCGCCAAGGCTTGTAATTACAGCAGATCCTTTTTCAAGCATTATAGGCTTGTTCCATTCCCTGTTTGGGTAATTTTCATTTCCATATCGTACCCATCTTCCAAAATAATAATCATCAATCTGGGTTACAGGGCCGTTTCTGAGATAGTCCCTCATTGGCGTTGGAAACTTATTGTTGGATGTCATAGTAACTGCTTCTCCATTTCTGAAAAGCACAGTGTTTGAAGCATGCCCGTAAGAGCCGACAGTTGGGGCTTCGCCTTGCATTGATTTATGTTCTTCAGGTGCAATTTTTTTAGCCTGAACACTAACAGAAGATGGCGGCCTGATGTATACATGGCTTAAAACACGATAGCTTGGCAATGGCATTTTGGTTTATAGTGTTACTTGTAAGATTAAAGAAAAAATAAAAAATTAGAAAGAAAAATAAAAAGTTAATATTTATTTATAAGCATCCTGTGTTGCGTAGATTTGCGCCAAAGATTGAACCGCAGCACCTGGATTTGAGGCTACTTTAGCAACGTTTCCATCTCCTAACACTTTTGCTATGTGTTTATAGGTGCCAAGCTGTACATCTGAAGGCTGTTCTCTTATCTTATTAAGCAAACTGGTTAACTTGTTTGCTTGTGCCTCATAAGCTTGATTAAATAATCTTAAAACCTCTGCCCTGTTGCCTTGTTTAATTGCAGCCTTTACTTGTCCAAAAGCTTGCTCGCTTACAAGACCTAACCAGCCTCTCATTAAGTTGCCATACCATGTTGGACCATTTGCATTTTTTAAATCGCTGGCACCCCACAATGAGCTGACATATTTTGTGGCAACATCATTAAATGAATCCTCAAGTTTAGCTTCAGCTACTGGTTTGCCATCGTACTTTGCAAAGAATTGAGGTTCAACCCTTTCTAAATCAGATTTGATGTGTTGCAGAGAAGCACCTGGCTTTACCTCTGCTCTAACCTGTTCAAACAATATTTCGTCTAAAGTTTTTTCTGTCATTTTCCTTTTCCACCCCTCTTTATTCATTTATTACTACTTTCTAATAACAACACTTATATTTAAACTTTTCGCTTCTGGAGTATATACTTTGTTTCACCCCAAGAATAGCTTATTTGTTACTACTAGTAAATAATGAAACTTATATATAAACCTTTCGTTTTCATATACCGATATCATTTATTTTCCATATAGAAAATATTAATCAAAAACAAAGGCAAAGATTTATAAATAGATTAAAGTTTACAGGTTTTGGGGGTTTTATGGCTAAGAAAGACAGGAAGCAATACAGCCAAACTAAAGAAAGCAATGTTCCTCAGGCTGCTGCTATGGAATCAAAAGAGCTTGAAGCTATTTCCAAGCTTCCGAATGATGTCCAGGAAAAGCTCAAGACAATTAAGACAAAGCTGGAAAAATTCCAAAAAAAAGTTCTTGAAAAATTTGACAAGTACATTGTGGGCATTGCTTTAATGCCTCCTCCAAAGCCAGAAGAATTGCAGCAATTGCAGCAGATGCAAAATCCCAAGGCTTTAGAGCAGCCAGCTCCTGAGCCAAAGCCTGAAGACAAGGACAAAATCCATGTTCTTGTTTTAGTTGATGATTCTGACAGCAAGACAATGTCAAAACTTGAATTAAAAGACAAGCTCACTGCAATAATCAGCAGCATTGGCAATGAAATCGACCCAAACCTTACTCCTCAAACCCTTATTCTTTCAGAGCTCTGGCAGAACTGCTTTGATGCAAAATATGAATTGCTCCAGTTAATCGCCTTGTCAGCGCCTATACACGACACAGGAATGCTTCAAGCCATTAAAATTGCAGAAGTCCACAAGACAATGGTGCTGAAGAAATTCGAGAAATACATTGTCTCTTATGTTCTTGCAGGCTCGCTTGTCCAAGGCAAGGCAACTCAATCAAGCGACATTGATGTGTGGATTGTCATTGACGATACAGATGTAAAGAAGATGACAAGGGCAGAGCTAAAAGACAAGCTAAGGGCAATAATAATCGGCATGGGAATTGAAGCAGGTGAACTGACTGGAATAAAAAATAAAATCAACATCCAAGTCTATATTTTGACAGATTTCTGGGATTCCTTGAAGGAAGCAAACCCCGTGATATTCACATTGCTCAGAGACGGAGTGCCATTTTTTGACAGGGGAATTTTCATGCCATGGAAGCAGTTGCTCAAGATGGGCAAAATCAAACCAAGTGCAGAAGCAATTGACATTTTCATGGGCTCAGGCGAGCAAGTCATAAGAAGAGTGCAGCTTAAATTAAATGAGATCGGCATGGAAGATATTTACTATGCATTATTGACTCCAAGCCAGGCAGCTTTAATGCTTTACGGCGTTGCCCCCCCCTCCCCCAAAGAAACAGGCTCATTGATGAGGGAAATTTTTGTGCGCAAGGAAAAGCTGCTTGAAGACAAGTTCATCAAAATTCTTGAAAGGATTGTTGAAACAAGAAAATCCATTGAGCATGGCGAAAAAAAAGAATTGAGCGGAAAGGAGATTGACGAATTAATGAATGATGGCGACAAGTACCTGAAAAGAATTAAAAGATTATTCACCCAAATTGAAAAAATAAGGGAAGAAAAAGAAATGCTCAATATTTACGACACTATAACCACTGTCATAAGGGATGTCTTAAAATTGGAAGGGATTGAAAAAGCAAAAGACAGTGAAATACTCCATTTTGTTGAGGACAAGCTTGTTTCAGAAGGTAAGATGCCGGCAAAGTTCCTAAGAACTATCCAGGAGCTAATGAAGGCAAAGAAGGATTATGATGAGAAAAAGCTGTCAAAAGTTGAGATAGAAAAAGTGCATCAGGATGCAGGCGCATTGATAAAGTTCCTTGTTGAGCACATGCAGAGAAAAAGGGGAAGGGAGCTTGAAAGGTTGAAAATAAGGGTAAAGCACGGCAATAAGTTTGGTGAAATAATTTTGCTTGGAGATGAGGCATACATAATCCACGACATAGATAATGGGGAAAAAGAGCTAAGCAAAGCAAAAATTAATTCTGATGGAAGCTTGGCTGTAATTGAAAAAAGCTCTTTGGAAGAGATGGAGAAAGCTCTTGCAAAAATAGAAACTCCGCAAAAAACATCAATCAAAGAGCCAATATTTGAAGATTTAAAAAGAGTTTTCGGAAAAGACGTCGAGATTCTGATGAATTATTGAAAGAATTCTGAAGTATATTTTCAAAAATATAATTTATTTCGAAACATTAATATACATCAAAAACTATTCTTTTTTTATGAAAACAGGCTACAAAGTTTATGACTGCATGACTACAAAGCCAGTTTCTGTTTCTTCGGACGCTACTTTGGAGCAATGCGCAAAGGCAATGGCCAAAAATCATGTAGGCGCATTAGTTGTTAAAGACAATCATCTGTCAAAAGGGCTTATAACAGAACAGGACATTGTAAGAAAAGCGCTTGCAAAAGGAATCAACCCATTGGCTAAAAAGGTTAGGGATTTCATGGAAAAAAAACTTCTTACAATCAGCCCAAATGACGACATCTACGAAGCGCTGATAAAAATGCGCGATTCAAATATAAGGCATTTGCCTGTTGTTAACAAGGGCAAGATGGTGGGATTGCTGACATTAAAAGATGTTCTAAAGATAGAGCCTTCATTGTTTGAGCTTCTGGTTGAAAAATTTGAGCTAAGGGAAGAGAAAAGAAAGCCAGTAGACAGGATAATTGAAAGAGAAGCAATCTGCCAGGGCTGCGGCGCTTATGTTGAAGATGTAAAGAAAGTCAAGGGCTCTTTATTGTGTGAAAGATGCGCTGCTGAGGCTTAAAAACCATAATCTTTATATACAAAAACCCATTCTTTTTCACTACCTATGGGGTATTCTTTTTTCTAAAAACCGGCTTTTTGACCATTTTCCTATACTGAAATCATAATATTTATATACTACAAACTGTGCCTAAATTTTTTGATATGGACTTAAAAAATCGGGACATTATCTCAATCAACGATTTCTCAAAGGAAGAGCTTTTGCACATTCTCAAAGTTGTTAAACAAGTTGAAAGCAATCCAAAAAACAATCTTTTGAAAGGAAAAATTCTTGCTGCGCTGTTCTTCGAGCCTTCAACAAGGACTCGCTTAAGCTTTATCTCATCAATGGAGCAGCTTTCTGGAACTATAATCGGATTTTCAACAGCAAATGTAACTTCAATACAAAAAGGCGAGTCTTTATGGGACACCATAAAGATGACAGGGCAATATGCTGATGTCATTGTGATAAGGCATCCTCTGGAAGGCTCTGCAAGGCTTGCTGCAGAAGCAGCCTCAATTCCTGTCATAAACGGAGGTGATGGAAGCAACCAGCATCCTACTCAAACAATGCTTGACTTGTACACAATCCAAAAAACAAAAGGCAGGCTTGAAAATCTGCACATTGGATTTGTCGGCGACTTAAAATACGGAAGGACAGTCCATTCGCTTGTAATCGCATTGGCCAATTTCAACCCAACATTCTATTTCATAGCGCCTGATGACTTGCAGATGCCTGAAAGCTACCTTGACGAATTGTTCCAGAAAAAGGTGAAATACCACAAAACATCAGATTTGACAAGATTCAGCAAGGAGCTTGACGTGCTTTATGTGACAAGAATACAGAAGGAAAGGTTTCCGGACCCATTAGAGTATGAAAAATTCAAAGGCATTTACAGGATTGATGGGGCATTTTTACAACATGTCAAAAAAGACCTGAAAATAATGCACCCGCTGCCAAGGATAGATGAAATCGACAAAAGTATTGATAATACAGAGCATGCAGCATACTTCGGGCAGGCAGCAAACGGAATTCCGGTAAGAAAAGCATTGCTTGCTTTGGTTTTGGGAAAAATAAAGTAAAATGGCAAAGAAAAAAGCAAAAAATAAAACGCATATAAAAAGAAAAGAAAGGATTAAGCCCAAGAAAGTAATTCCAAATGCACCTAAAGAAGAAACTAAAAGGGAGCTTAAGATAAGCGCAATAGAGGAAGGGACAGTCATCGACCACATTCCAACAGATGCAGCTTTCAAGATTGTTGAAATCCTTGACTTGGAAAACCAGAAGGGGATTGTTTCAATAGCAACCAATCTTCAAAGCAAAAGCATAGGGAAAAAGGGAATCATAAAAGTCGGAGGAAAAAGCCTGACGCAAGACGAAGTAAACAAAATAGCGATTGTTGCGCCTGATGCGACTGTAAACATAATAAAAAATTATTATGTAAAGGAAAAGATAAAAGTCAAAACCCCTGAAATCATTGACAATGTTGTGAAATGCTCCAATCCTGTCTGCATAACCAACAATGAGCAGGTTCCTACAAAGTTTTATGTTGCAAAAAAGGATCCGTTGAAGATTAAGTGCCACTATTGCGAAAGAAGCATGGGAAAAGATGATATTGAGATAATATGATAAGATGCTACAAACAAAGCTGTGCAGCATAAGCCTAAAAAACCCCACTATTCTTGCTTCAGGAATTCTTGGCGTTACCAAAGAAAGCGTTAACCGAATCGGAAAATCCGGGGCTGGAGCTGTTACTTTAAAATCACTCTGCCACGAGGAAAGGCAGGGAAACGCAAATCCGACGATGTTCGGCTGCGATGATGTTTTCTTCAACGCAGTCGGCCTGCCGGGCCAGGGAATCGACTCTGCATTAAAAGAGTTCGGAAGGCTTGACAATTTAAGCGTTCCGGTAATTGGCAGCATTTATGGCTACAGAGTCGAGCAGTTTGGCGAAGTGGCAAAGAAAATGGCTTCTTTAAAGCCAGCCATGATTGAAGTTGATATTTCGTGCCCGCACATGGACTACGGCAAGCCGTACTATGCGGACCCTGAATTGACAGCAAAAGTGACAAAAGAAGTGAAAAATAATTCTGGCAAAATTCCCATAAGTGTGAAGCTGAGCCCAAATGTTCATGACATTAAAGAGATTGCCCATGCTGCTGAAAAAGCAGGAGCAAATGCGATAACGGCAATCAACACTGCTTCTGGAATGGTAATCGACATAGAAGCAAGAAAGCCGATATTGGCAAACAGGATTGGCGGCATTTCAGGTCCCGCATTAAAGCCAATTGCTGTGCGCTGCGTCTATGAGGTTTATGAAACTGTGAAAATACCGATCATAGGCACTGGCGGAGTAACTTACGGCAAAGATGCAATAGAGATGGTAATGGCCGGCGCAACTGCTATCGGGATAGGAACTGGAATTTATTACAGGGGAATTGGCGTTTTCAAAAAAGTTTGCGATGAAATGGAAATTTGGATGAAGAAAAACAAAATCAAAAATTTAAATGAAATAAGGGGGGTTGCGCATAAATGAAAAAATCCGAAATTGTTAGGAAAAGCTACACAAAGATTGCCAAAAAATATGCAAACCAGCGTAATTTATACCCCAATAAGGAATTATTGATGAAATTCAAGAGATATATGCAAAAAGGTTCTAAGGTTCTTGACTTGGGATGCGGTGCAGGAGTTCCAATAAGCAAATTTCTGGTCAGCAATGGATATAACGTTACAGGAATTGATTTTGCTGATGGAATGCTAAAGCTTGCAAAAAGAAATGTTCCTCGGGCAAAATTTATAAAAATGGATATGACCAAAATGAATTTCAAACCTAATTCCTTTGATGGTGCTGTTTCTTTTTATGCAATCATCCATGTGTCAAGAAAAAAACATTCCAGGATTTACAAAAGCCTGCATAGAATTTTAATAAATAATGCAATCATTTTGGTGAATGCTGGAGGTAACAAAGAATGGGAAGAGATTGCTGAAGATTACATAGGAGTTCCAATGTTCTGGAGTTTTTATTCTCCAAAAAGAACACTCGGCATTATAAAAAATGCTGGTTTCGAGATAATTTGGAATAAAATTTTAAAGTTAGGAGGAGAAACCCAATTTTGGGTAATGGCAAGAAATCAAAAATGACACATCACGAAACCTGCAGGACCGACATACCCAAAATGCTGGAAATCCGCAGGGTTGTCCAGGAAGGCAAAGGCCAGAAATCTTTCTTCTTCAATCATTCCATAGGTTGCAAGCCTGGTCAGTTTGTCATGGTTTGGCTTCCTGGTGTTGATGAAAAGCCAATGGCAGTTTCTTATTGCAACAAAAAAGAGTTTGCTTTCACTTCACAGTCAATCGGAAAATTCACTAATGAGCTTGACAAGCTTAAAAAAGGCGGCAAAATTGGCATCAGGGGCCCTTATGGAAATTCATTTTCTCTGAAAAGCAATGCTTGCATAGTTGCAGGAGGGGTTGGCTTGTCTTCTATGTCAACCCTGATTGACAAGCTGAAAAATCCGCTGATAATATATGGCGCAAGAAGCAGGCAGCATTTGATTTACCTAAAAAGATACAAAAACAAGAACATGATTGTGGCAACAGATGACGGCTCTTTTGGAAGAAAAGGCTTTACAACAGATGTTTTAGCGGAATTATTAAAAAATAAAAAAAACAAAATAAAAATTGTCTACACCTGCGGGCCTGAAATAATGATGAAAAAAGTTTTTGAAATCTGCAATAAGCATAAAATCCAATGTGAAACCTCTTTGGAAAGGTACATGGCCTGCGGCTTCGGAATATGCGGCAAGTGCATGATAAACGACAAAATATGCTGTGTTGACGGCCCAATATTTAATTCACAGCAATTAAGCAAAATGCCGGAATTCGGAAATTTCGCAAGGCTGAAAAGCGGAAAAAAAGTAACGATAAAGGAATACCATTCGGTGCATTAAAATGCCGCTCTTAATCAAAAACTGCAGGATCTTGGCAAAAGACAGGATATTTGTAAAAAATATTCTGATAAAAAACGGCAAAATTGCAAAGATAACAAACAAGGAGCCAAAATCAGACAAGATAATTGATGCAAAAAGCAATTTTGCATTGCCTGGACTGATAGACTGCCATGTTCATTTCAGGGAGCCGGGCTTGACCCACAAAGAAGACTTTCTGACAGGCTCAATGGCTGCTGCAAAAGGCGGCATTACAACAATACTTGACATGCCAAATACAATTCCGCCAACAACAACACTTGATGCGCTTGAAGAAAAAAGAAAATTTGCGGCAAAAAGCATCGTTAACTATGGGTTCAACTTTGGCTCCACAACTGAAAACATTGCCGATATTAAAAAAGCGAAAAATATCGCAGCTGTAAAATTGTATATGAGCTACACAACAGGCGATCTGATAATCCGAGATTTTGAGGCAATAAGTGACATTTTTAAGGCGTCAAGAACCACAATAGTGCACGCGGAAAATGATTTTGTCAAGGATGCGGTTGAAATTTTAATCAAAAATAAAATCAGGAATCATGTCCATTTTGCGCATGTAAGTTCTGAAAAAGAATTGCAGTATGCAAAATCCAATAAAATAAAAAAACAAATCAGTGTGGAAGTCACCCCCCATCACCTGTTCATGGACAGCAAAGATTTGCAATCGCTTGGAGCCTTTGCAGAGATGAAGCCAGGACTGAAAACAGAGCATGACCAGAAAGCTTTGTGGGACGGAATTGCAAATGGAAATGTTGACACAATTGCTTCAGACCATGCTCCCCATCTGAAAGAGGAAAAGGAAAAAGCCAATTATCCTTTCGGAGTGCCAGGGGTCGAGACAATGCTGCCGCTGTTGCTTGATGCTTTTAACAATCATAAGCTATCATTGTCCCAGATTCAAAGGCTTTGCTGCGAAAATCCTGCGAAAATATTCAAAATTAAAAACAAGGGATTGATAAAAGAAGGCTATGATGCTGACTTGGTAATTGCTGACCTGGACAGGAGGCAGGCTGTGAGAAATGAGGACTTATTGACAAAATGCAAATGGAGTCCTTTTGAAGGGAAAATATTAAAAGGATGGCCTGTGACAACAATTGTAAATGGAAATGTTATTTATGACAATGGGAAAATTTTTGACGTGAAAGCCAAAGAGGTCCAATATGCAAGATAAAATTTCAGAAATACTGCTAAAGCTTGATGCAGTAATGATAAGAACAAAACCACCTTTCAGATGGGTTTCAGGTATCTTAGCTCCAATTTATGCTGACCATAGACTCTTAATGAGCTACCCAAAGGAAAGGGATTTTATTGTGAATTCTTTTTTGAGATTAATCAGAAAAAACAAAGTTAAGTTTGATGGCTTTGCGGCAACAGCAACTGCAGGCATTCCGTGGGCTGCATGGCTCAGCCAGAAGCTGAAAAAACCAATGGTTTATGTCAGGAGCGAAACCAAAGACCATGGCAGGGAAAATCTTGTTGAGGGCAAAATAGAAGAAAACAAATCTTATATTGTTGTTGAGGATTTGGTAAGCACCGGAAGCAGCTCCCTTAATACCATCAATGCCGTCAGAAAAAAAGGAGGCAATGTTGAATATTGCATTTCCATCTTTACATACGAATTGGAAAAATCAAAACAAAATTTTGAAGGCACAAATGTTAAACTAATCACATTGACAGACTTTACAAGCTTTGTAAAAACCGCATTGAAGAAAAAATACATATCAAAAGAGCAGCTTGCCCATATAATGGACTGGAAAAAGCATCCTGAAGGATGGGTTGCAGTTTGAAAATTTGAAATCAATAAATTAAATAAAAATCCAATAACAAAAATTTAAAAAACCAATAAAATAAAAATTAAAAATAAAATAAACTGATTGATAAAAATGCCGCTAATCAAACTGAAAAAATCAATAATTATTGCATGTGATGTTGACAGCCTGGAGAAATTGGGAAAATTAGTCAAAGCCACTTGCTCTGTCAAAGGGATTGGGGCCTACAAGATTGGTTTTGAGCTTGTAATCCCGTTTGGCATGAACGAAGTTGTCAAGACGATAAGGAAATGTACAAGACTGCCAATAATTTACGACCATCAAAAGGCAGGAACTGACATCCCTGAAATGGGTGGTAAATTTATGAAAGCATGCAAGTCTGTTAATACAGTAATTTTATTCCCGCAGGCAGGACCTGAAACAGAGGCTGCATGGATTAAGGCTGCGCAGCAGGCTAAAATGAATGTCATAATTGGCGGCGAGATGACTCACCAGGCTTATCTGAAAGAAGCAGGAGGCTTTATTGATGACAATGCGCCAAAAAGAATGTATGAGATTGCAGCTTCAATGGGAGTTAAAGATTTTGTGATTCCAGGAAACAAGCCTGAAAGAGCAATGGAATATGTAAAAATTATAAAAAACAAAATCAAAAACCCAGTTTTTTACTCGCCTGGCTTGATAGCCCAAGGGGGCAGCATAAGCGAATTTGCCAGAAAGCTTGATTCATGGCATGCAATTATTGGACGAGCAATTTATGAAGCGAAGGATATAAAAAAAGCTGCTGGGGAATTTACAAAAAGCTTATAAATTTTGAAATTAACATTGTTTTAATGCTTAATAATTTTAAAAAATTATTATTATTTATTTTAATATTTATTTTTATTAATGGTTGTACTCAACAACAAGAGCAAAAAAATCAAGAACAAATTGAAACCGGGGTGGTAAATATGGAATTAACAAGTAGTGCATTTACGCATAATAGTGCAATCCCATCAGAGTACACTTGTGACGGAAATGATTTATCGCCTGAGTTGATGATAAGCGATGTTCCATCAAATGCAAAAAGCCTTGTTTTGATAAGTGATGACCCGGATGCGCCTGTTGGCACGTGGGACCACTGGGTTGTTTTCAACATCCCACCATTAACAGCATCGATACCCAAAGGCACAGAGCCAAAAGGCACAGCCGGAAAAAACAGCTGGGGAAGAACAGGTTACGGAGGTCCCTGCCCGCCTTCAGGCACACACAGGTATTTCTTTAAGCTTTATGCGTTAGACACAACATTGAATCTGCCGCAAGGCGCAGCAAAAAAAGATTTGGAAAAGGCAATGCAGGGGCATATTGTTGCACAAGCGCAATTGATGGGAAATTACAAGAGAAGTAGATAACAAATGAAAATCGCTGTTTGCGGCGCTTCTCTGCCGCCTTTTGATGAATCCATACTGGAAAAGGCGTATGAAATAGGCAAAGAAATCGCAACAAACAAGCACATTCTGAGATTTGGCGGCTGCTGGGGCTATCCATACGAAGCTGCAAAAGGCGCTTTTCAAAACAAAGGCAAAGTCATTGCGATTTCTCCTGCTAAAAACAAAGAAGGACATTTAAGCAAATATAACTTTCCACTTGATAATTTTACAGAAATTAAATATACGGGCTTGGGCGTACCGGGCAGAAATATTCCATTGGTTAGTAATTCCGACGCCATAATTGTCATTTCCGGGCAAATTGGGACTTTAAACGAGTTTACCATAGCATTCCATAAAAAGAAAATGATAGGTGTTCTTAGAGGAAGCGGCGGCATAACAAGCATTGTTCAAGAAATAGCTGAGATTTGCAGAAAAGTTGGAGAAGATGACAAGATTGTCTATGAAAAAGAGCCGAAAAGATTGTTAAGCAGATTGGCAGAGATTAATAATCAATAAACATAAAAATAAAGTTAAACTCTTATTCTTGGGCTCGTGGTCTAACAACTATGACGCTTAGCACTGGACATTCTTGCCTAAACTATTTAAACCCATTCCCCTACTAGAATTGAAAAAGAGAACACGCAAAACTGCCAAATTAAGTCTTTTGATTAGCATCAAAATCCTTTTACGAAGTTTCGCTTAACGTTCTCTTTTTCCTGAACTCCAAAGTCTTGTAAAAACAAAAACTTTGGAGGTTGATTAAAATGGTATTGTTAAAAGCTGAAGTAAAAGAAGAAATTATGAAAGAGCTAAGAAAAGGCACTTCTATCAATAAGATCTCTAAATTATTGAGTTTGGGAAAATCAACTATTTACTACTATTACAAGAAAATTAATGGCAAGAAATATGTTCCTCCTTATGTTCAGCCAAATTTTTCAGAAAAAGAAGGAGAAATTGTTGGAATTTTTACAGGAGATGGAAGCCAATATTTTGCAAAGGGAGGTCATTATCAAGTCAATGTTCATTTTGGAGGTCATAGGAAAGAATATGCACTTTATGTACAAAAGCTATTTTCTGATTATTTTTGTAAAAAATTTCAATTGAGTAATCTAAATGATGGAAAATTAAGACTTAGAACAAATTCTAAAGATATATTCCATTATTTCAAAAATTATATTGAATACAATTCAAAAGAAAAACATTGTACTGTAAATTTAAAAACCCTAAATATACCAATGAAATTTAAAGTTGGTTTTATTAAGGGTTTAGTTGATACAGATGGTTCAGTTTTATATGATAAGCATGATGATGCAGTAAGAATATTTTATTATACAACTTCAGAAAAATTAGCAGAACAAATATCTTCTATTCTAAGAGAATTAAGTATAAAGAATACATGCATATGCAGAACCGATAAAAAAGGTCGTAAACCGCTTTATGTAGTTCGTGTATTGGAAAAAGAAGTATATAAATTTTTAAACATAGTAAAACCATTTAAGCAAAAACTCCTTAAAGGGCCTGTAGTTCAATGGTAGAATGCACCCCTCGCTAGGGTGAGGCTGTGGGTTCAAATCCCGCCAGGTCCATATGGTTTCCTGTAAATCCGTCTATGAGCCAAGGGAAGATAGCACTATGCTTGAAACTTGGGTTAAGAAGTATGCCAAAGGCAGAGTGCTTGATGTCGGAACCGGCTCCGGAATACAGGCGATTGCAGCTGCCCAAAGCAATAATGTAAAGTCAGTTCTGGCAACTGATGTCCAAAAAGAAGTTATTGATTACTGCAAAAAATGCGTTAAAAACAAAAAAATAAGATTCCTGCAGTCCGATTTGTTCAAAAGAATAAAAGGAAAGTTTGACACGATAATTTTTAATCCCCCATATTTGCCACAGGATTTACAATTAAAGGATTTGACAATTGAAGGAGGGAAAAAAGGATATGAGGTTATTGAACAATTTTTGAGTGAGGCAAGCAATTTTTTAAACCCAAATGGACTCATTTTGATGGTTTTTTCTTCGTTGACTAAAAAAGAAAAAGTTGAAGAATTTATCAAAAATAATATATTTGATTTTGAAGAGCTGGAAAAACAGCACATTTTTTTTGAAGATATCTATTTTTATTTATTGAGAAAAAATGAATTATTGAAAAAACTGGAGAATGAAAAGATAACCAATGTAAAATACTTAACAAAAGGGCATCGCGGATTGTTGTACATAGGATTGTACAAAAATAAAAAAATAGCTGTAAAAACAAAAAACCCCAAAAGCACCGCATTCGGAAGGATAGAAAACGAGGCAAAATGGCTGAAAATACTGAATAAACATAAAATTGGGCCTAAACTATTGCTTATAGACAAGGATTACTTTGTTTATGACTACATTGGTGGCAATTTTATCATAGATTACATAAAAAAATCAAATAAAAACAATATTAAAAAAATAATAAAAAAAATATTTAACCAATTATTCGTCTTGGACAAATTAAAAATTGACAAGGAGGAGATGCATCGTCCCTTGAAACACATTATAATGAGCAAAAACAAGCCATTTTTGATAGACTTTGAGAGGTCCCGCTATTCCCCTAACCCGAAAAATGTGACTCAATTCTGCCAGTTCCTGATAAACAGCCGGTTAAATCAAATTCTAAAAAGCAAAAAAATGCATATAAACAAACAAAAAATAATTAATTTGGCAAAGGTTTATAAAAATAACAAAAACAAAGTAAATCTTGATAAAATATTGAAACAAATATGAAAATAAGGAAAAATCACCTGTATTTCGGCATAATTGCTGCGGTTGCTTTGGTTGCTGTATTCTTCTATTACAACAGTCCAAAAGAAAGCCAAACAACGGAAAAAAATACAATAAAAGAAGAATATGAAAATCCTTGGCAGGTTGACACAAACGGCTACCTTTCCTATCCTTTGGACAGGGAAAATGTGATGTTTAACAGGCAGAATTATGGCGAAACTGATAACCTCACAATCAGCAAAATAATTTACCAAAGCAAAAATGGCAACATATACGGCTTGTTGGTTTTGCCAAAATCAGCATCAGACCTGATGCCGGGCATTGTTCTTCTTCCAGGCGCTGGAGTTTCAAAAGAAAGCGAATTAAAGCTTGCTGAAAAGATGGCGGAGCTTGGAGCTGCAGTGATCACAATAGACCAAAGGGGAGTTGGAGAAACAGATGGAACATTGCCAAAAATTGAAGAGGACTACCTAAATTTCTTAAAAGGGCAGGAGCCTTATCAGCATCTCATGGTTTATGATGCTTTGAGGGCTTATGACTTATTGCACAGCGCCCCATTTGTGGATACTGAAAGAATAATAATTGCAGGCGAAAGCCTTGGAGGCAGGATTGCAATCATTGCAGCTGCCATCGACAGAAACATCAAAGGCGTTTTGATCATAAGTTCGTCAGGGTTTGATTTTGAAGAAACAAATGACACTAAAGTGAACACATTTTTGCAGTCAATCGACTCCGATCATTACATTGCTCAAATAACCCCAAGAAAATTGGTAATGATGCACAATTATAACGATGCAATTATACCATTGTCAAGTGCAATAATGACCTATCAAAAGGCGCAGCAGCCAAAGCAATTTGTTTTGGTCAATGACACAAGCTGTAGTCATGGCTACTGCGACAGCATGTACGGTGGATTGGTTGACAGCCTTGACTACCTGGTTGGCATAAGGTCAAAGACTTTGGTGAGTGTGCCTGTAAGATAAATACGCTTTCGGAACTACTGCCAAAAACTGCTGTGTTGCACAATTCTTATATAATTCCTCAATAACGTAACTAAGTAATGGGTGGTTTGTGAAGAAGGAGGCACAAACCATGGGAGGCAAAACAAAAAAGAAAAGGGACTGGAAAGCAATAAATG
>Ga0209542_10002666_pt1 | contig 39534 bp, 40 predicted proteins | sample RifCSPhighO2_01_FD_184028 | JGI IMG/M metagenome (GOLD analysis project Ga0209542, IMG submission 184028) | Soil microbial communities from Rifle, Colorado - Rifle CSP2_plank highO2_0.1 (SPAdes) (version 2) | ecosystem: Environmental > Terrestrial > Deep subsurface > Rock core/Sediment ... | reverse complement strand
GCAACGCCTATGAAGAAGCTTTTTCAAAATGGTATGATTTAAGCCGAGTTGAAAAATCCTATGGAGAATCTGACTAGCAGCATTCAACATAATAAACATAATTTAGTTGTAACCATATTTTTTGTTGTTGTAACAGCAGTAATGGTTATTTTGCCATTTCATAAACCTTCAGTGTATCCAAATCCCTCTTCAAAACAGGAAGCACAAATTAAAAAAGAAGCGACGTCTTCAGCAAATGTTCTCGGAGTAAGTCAGACCGACTCTTCTAATCAAAAAGCAGAACTTAAGCCCAAACAGCCCAGCCCACCCACAACTAATCCGATTTCACCATCAACTTACCCACAGGCATCTCAAGCAACACAAAATATTTCTTCTCAAAGTAATACAAACAATAATGTTCCAGGACAACAATCAAGCTCCCAATTTACTCCACCAGTAGCAAACACTATAATAAACATAATAGTTCCAACCCAGGCCCCAACTTCTCAACAGACACCTGTAAATACTCCCATTCCAGTAGATCATAGTCTGGATTTACAAATATGCTTATCTAATGAGGAAAGCAATTGGCAAAGTATAATGGAACAACTCAACAGGAGAGGAGTTTGGTATAGTGGTGAAGCAGATCAAGCCAGAAGTGATCATGCAGCTAGAGTGCAATCATGTTATCAACAATACGGCAATTGAAAAAAGAGTGTAGCTTGGGAAGAACTTAGCATAAATTATGCCCCTTTACTCCCGTTAGCTACAATACAAAGCCCATTGAGATTTATGCGTTATTGTTAAAGAATAGGAGACTTATAGTTATGCTCTTAGCCTCAGACCTCTTTTGACAATTTTAACTTAGCTTCAAAACTACGTCATAAATCACACATTCTGCGACATAGTGATTAAACTCCAAGGCAAGTTGAAGTTGTCAGAGGCGAAGTGCTATAATGCGGATATGGCTGAAGAAAAAACTCCAAAAACATTAGTAAATGCGGGAACTATTGTTGGAAGTCAATACTCACAACTTGTTGGTATTTCAGTAACAGACATTGATATTACCTTAGAGTTTGTCTTTGTAAATCCTAGAGACAAAACTTCGGGACAAGTTGTATCAAGAGTCACTCTTCCTTTAGTCATTGGAATTAATTTAGCCGAAACCATACTTATGACAGCAAAGGTGCATGATAAGAGAAAAAAAGGAGGACAAAATGCCTAACGCACAAATGTTTTCAGAATATACGAATAGACTTACAAATCCATATACAGAAGAAATTGAAAATGTAGACGTAAAACCAGAGGAGAAAGTTACCTCTCATGTTATATGGATTACTGATGATAGTGTTCCAATGAACGTACTTCTTACTTTGGCAAAAACAAAATCTCCAGAGATAGTTGAAAGTAAGCTTGATTATAAGTAAAAGCCTCTAATTTAAATGGAATGTATAAGATTGTTGGAACAAGAACGATTATAAGGAAGTTTGATGACTTTATGAATAATCTTCCCAAAGATAAATACAACAAGATACTCCACTTTCTAAAAAATACTCCCAATGGTCATCAAGATCATAAAATGAAATTTAAAAAAGTAGGGCGTGAATGTCGTCAGTATGATTTAACGGAGGATGAAAGACTCATTTACGGAGTTTTAAAAAAAGAAAAAGAAGTTGTTCTAGGATACATTGGGAGTCACGAAGGTGCCGACATATACTTGAGAAAGAATTGTTGATATGAAAACCGCAAGACACAATTATTCCTCTTGACGTTTCTTCCCAATAAGTATATATTTTTCTTGAAGGCTTAAGAAAGCAAACTTTTAATAAGGTGCTTTAGTAAGAATTTGGCTTCAAAGTTAGGGGATGACTTATAAATCCCCGCATTCCTAAGGCAGAGGAATTAATTTCTTGAAAATCTTCTGGTATAATTGTTTTATATGAAAGTAATTCTCTATGTGGCCATTTCGGTTGATGGATATATCACAGAGAAAGATGGAAGCTTAAATTAAGCATTAAAAGAAGCTTAAGATAGTTATTTAAAATTTGGCAAGAGGAAAATAAAAGTCTCCTCAGGAGATGATGTAAATGTTTAGGATTATACCCAGTAATTTTAAATATTGATTGCGATTTCTTTTTAAAATATAATAATTTTATGGCAAGAATTTTAGTGGTTGAGGACGATAAGCCGCTTCAGGAAGTATATGTCGAAACGCTTAGAGGAGAAGGGCACGAGGTAGATACTGCAGATGATGGTGAAGTTGCTCTTGCGAAGATGAAGCAAGGCGGGTGGGATTTAGTTTTACTTGACATAATTCTGCCAAAGATAAACGGTCTCGACATCATGGCTCAAATAAGGAATCAGCCGCCGGTAAATCTCAATAAGGCAGTAGTATTTTTGACAAACCTTGATAGAAGTGAAGAAATAGAAAAAGGCCTTAAGCTTGCGAACGGATATTTAATAAAAAGTCAAGTTACGCCTGGTGATTTGGTAAGGGAGATAGCTGCGTATTTATCTCCTGACTCGGTGTAGGTTCGACAATAGGATCCTCAGAGCTCTGGTAAGTCTGTAACGCAGCTGACTCAACAGCAGGAAGTACAAAGGAGAAAGTTGAGCCCCTGTTCTCTCCTTCCGATTCTACCCAGATTCTACCTCCATGAAGCTCTACAAGGGATTTAGACAGATATAAACCCAGTCCTGTGCCCTGACTAATTTCTTTTGTCAGATTGGTGCTCCCTACCATATTAAACTTCTGAAATAATTTAGGAATGTCTTCGCTTTTTATACCACAGCCTGTATCTTTTATTCGCGTTACGATACCATCCTCATTTTTGTGGACAGAAACAGTTATAGATCCGTCCCTTGGAGTAAATTTAAGGGAGTTGCCAATAAGATTTATTAAAACTTCTTTTAGCCTCCCGCTATCAGCTTTTACGAGAAGAGGAGTAGAGGGAGGATAAAAATATAACTCCACTCCGACATCTTCGGCTCTTCGATTCATGTCCGTAATAACATTTGAAACAATCTCCCTTATATCCACCAAAACAGGGCTTACTACCAGTCTCCCCGCTTCAATTCTTGAGATGTTCAACATATTATTCACCAAATCAAGTAGCCTTTCTATAGAAGAAAATGTTCTTTCAAGATAAGTTTTTTGCTTATCCGAAACAGGGCCGCTTTTCCCATTCAGAAGCATCCACACATATGATTTAATTACTGTCATTGGTGTCCTGAGTTCGTGAGATGCGATAGAAACAAACTCGGTTTTTAGCCTATCAAGCTGCTTGAGATGTTCATTTGCCTTTTGAATATTTTGGTATAAAAGAGCATTGCCTATTGCAATTGCAATAGTTCCGGGTATTCTGTCTATTAGATCAATTTTGTAATAAGGCAGAGGTTTTTTCAGTTCCTCAACGCTTATAACCATAGCCCCTATTACGTCTGTTCGGATAGTTAAAGGGTACACGTACGAAGTATCTGTCTCAAAATATTTTACCAGCTGGTTTGCTTGTTCCCTGCTCATATAGGGCGTAAACACTTCATAGAGGTCGTGAGTAAGAAGCATTTTTTTTGCAGTAACAGCCTTGACGATAATATTTTTTTCATCTTTAAGATGGATTCTTAATTCCTGGAGATTTAAGTGCAGCTCGAGTTCGGATTTTCTTTCTGCCTGAGTTTGCGAAATTGCCAACTGATTCAGAGAACCAGAGCTTTTATCAAGAAGAAAAATCGTCATCATTTTTATGAAGTTTGCTTCCTCTGTAATGATATTTGTTACTTTTTGGGCAATCAACTTTGGATCCGTAACAGTACTTAATATTATTCCGTCAACTTTGCGGATCAGAGAAAGTATTTTATTCTTCTCAGATAATTCCAGGTTTTTTTTGTACATCTCATGGTTGACATGAGTTAGTTCATCCTGGATTTCTTTAAAATTCTCGGTAGGTTTATTATCTGACGGGAAAAATCCCTGTGAGTTATCCACTAATAATATAATAGCCTATTTTTCTAAGCGATTAAAGAGGGGATGCTATCGGGTGGGATATTTTTTATAAAATCTTTAGCCGCTTCCCTGCAAACTTCTATAGATGCTCTTCCAAATAGATGCTCATACTGCTCTACGAGATGCTGCAGTATTTCTTTTCTGTCTCCTTCAAATTCAACTTTTTGTTTATCCCAATCAATCTTTAGTCCCGAGACTTTACGTGCCTGCTCAAGAGCCAGCGGACCAATTATAGCCTCTTGCTCTTTTATAATTTTTTTTACTATCTCTTCGTACGCGTCCATATTATGATCTCAATGTATTAATTACTGTCTTAAGCTGAATCAGTCCAAAAGTCATCATGAAGTATGAAGTAAGGTATATGAAATCATTTAACCCTCCCGCATACCAGGTTCCCCTACTTGCTTGGTATAAAAATGTGTAATCTGCAAGAAATTGAACAACAAGGGCGAAGAGAATAAAAAGAATTTTATTTTTCATAATCCCCCCGAGTAAATTTTTAGACAAAAGGTAAACAAGTATCGCGAGGGAGACATAAAGGGTCTGTCCAAATGGATAACCAAAATCTAAAAATATTTTTAGCGGAGCTGAAATGTCAAATTCATAATCTGATAAAAATAATAAATATGCGACAACAAGCATCAGAATCGGAATAAGAATTGCCTGAATTTTGTTTTTAAATGATCCCAGATTAGCTTTCACGACTCTGCCCATGAAATAAACGCCTAGTATGTAGAGGATAATGCTTCCGAAATACCCCAAGTCTCCCCATGATGGATATGGTACTTCGTTATTGCTAAAATATATATAGTAAGAATACATCAGTTGACCAAATTCTTGAGCCAGTAGTCCAAAGGAAAACATATAAATTGAGCGACCAAAAAGACTTTTGAAGCCTCCCCATTTTTGCGCAATGCTTATGCCAATAATTCCCCCAAATAGAGCCAGAAGGCCGTATGAAGCTGCGAAAAGTTGATTGTCAAGGCTTTCAGGAGTAGTAGTAAGGCGAAGATAAATCCACCAAGATGTAAAAATTATATATAAAACTAAGACTGTTTTAGCGGAAAGCTGCTTCTTTATAATGTCCAGCATACATTAAGCATTATATTTTTAAGTGAAAAAGTCAAGAGTTGACTCAAATATTATTATCTATATATAATTATGTCATATATGGTTCCGGGATTTCCCAGGTTTAAACCGCTAGAATTGTCAGATAAAAGATCTATTGACAAGAAAAATATTCATGGATACTCTGACTTTACCTTTGCAAGTCTTTGGTGCTGGAATACCCACAATGATTTTTCCATAAGTCTTCTTAATAAAAATCTTGTCGTCAAGATGAGAGACTATACTAGTCATAAACCAATATTGACTTTTTTGGGAGCAAATAATTTATCGGATACGATTTATAACCTCCTGTATATATCAAAATCGATGGGTGAGAAAAGCCTTCATCTTGTTCCTGAGCATAATATAAATGGAGATAAATATATCTTTGGAAAATATATTTTCGATCTTGACCGCAATCAATTTGACTATATATATCTGGTTAGGGAAATTTCTACTCTTTCAGGCGGCAAGTATCACAAAAAACGTCATCTCGCAAGTAGGTTTGAAAAGCTTTACAGTCCCGAAGTTAAGCTATTAAATTTAAAAAACAAATATAACCAGCGGCAAATGGTTTACGTGTGGCATAAATGGCTTGAGAAAAGAAATAAAGATTATAAGGATTATAGAGACGAAGCAATTGCTATACAGAAGGCTTTTATGCTTGACTACAAAATGATTTCTTTGGGGATCTTCATAGAGAATCAGCTAGTTGCTTTTAACATGGGAGAGATTTATCCGAATAAAATATCAATGATATTATTTCAAAAGACTGACCCTACGTATCACGGAATAACAGAATATCTTATGAAAAAAACCTGTGACCTATATCTTAAAAAAGGAGCGTTATATCTAAATTTTATGCAGGACGTCGGAGAACCCGGCCTCCGGCTTGCCAAGAATTTGTGGAGACCAGTTAAATTCCTGAAGAAGTACAAGATTTATCCAGGTCAGGAATAAATGAGATAAAGCCCCCCAAGAATGACCAACATAAGAAAAAGCTTTTTTGAAATTTTTCCGCCCACTGCCTCCCTGGCATATTTTGGAAAAAACGGAGCCAGAATAAGAGCAAAGCCTAGAACATATATTGGCTGAATTCCCTCAATGACTTTCACCAAAGAAACGGGACCCTTACTTATAGCAAGATTCATTGTGAACTCTGCAGCAATATTGATAAGCTCTGCTATTGCGAAAATAAATATCCATTTCACAAAAACCTTCTTGAAATCCGAAAAGAATACTCGACCATCCTTAAAAGATATTGCGTAGAAGATAGATCCAAGCCCCATCCCAAAGCAGAAAAACATGTACCCGGAAAAGAAATCCACTGTGTCGTAAACATATTTCTGAAGTAGGGCAGTGACGGCGAACAAAACCGCGGCAAAGCCAACGAGGTATAAAGCTTTTGAGAATTTAAATTTCTTAATATTTTCAGCAGTTATAAAAAAAGCGGACATTATTATGAAAACACTTCCTACGTATTGCCTGAAATGAAGCTTTTCGCCAAGGAAAATATATGCTAAAAGGGGAATAAATACATAAGACAGGCTGAAAAGTGCAATAACAGTGGATGGAAACTCAACTTTAAGTGCTTTAAAATAAAATAAATAGTAAGAAACAGTAAGAAAGCCCGAGAGAATACCCAAAGCTATTAAATTAGCTGATGGGACATGAATTGGTAGAAAAAATAGAGAAAATAGGGGTAAAATAGCAAATAGCCCAGTTATGATTGCCCCGAAATAAGCACTCCTGTAGGCATTTCTTAAAAGATTGTCATCTATAATATTTACCACAGCAAAAAGTGCGGGGCTAAGAAGAGCTAAGAAAAACCAATCATTCATTGAGCTATTTGGATCCAGGGTTCGGATTTGAAGACTGCGATCACATTTACGCAGGCTGCTTGATTACTGACCTGAATTATGTTTACTTTAGATTTCATTCTTCTTACTATAACAGGATGTTTGCGGAGTTTGCAAAGATCAGTTAAAGAGTTATAAATCTCCTTTTTAAGATTTGACCTGACCGCTTCTTTTGTTTCACCAATTTCTTCGTGCTCAGCAAAAACTCCTCTTCCGTCTGAAAATTGGTACCATCCGATTGCAGCGCCGATGTATTTTCCCGACTCCCTGCTTCTATATTCGGCTTTAACTATAAAGAGTCTATCTCCATAACTTAAAGGCTCCGCCTTATATTTCCCTATCTTAATTAAAGACGAAGGAGGAATTATTGATGAGAGCTGAATGAGGTTATAATTGTAGACACCGGCGTTTTTAAGAGCCGCGTCAAACGCTGATATCAGAGTCTTCCCATGTCCCTTACCCGTCGTTATGTAGATAGTCATTGTGATACCTACTCTCATTATAAACAGTGTAATTTAGAAATTGCAAACTTCAATTAGTTGAACTATAGCCTCATTTAAGATAGAATTAAATTTATGTTTAAGCCGGTTTCTCCCAAAGTAGATTTTCCAAAGCTTGAAGAAGAAACTTTAAAATATTGGAAAAAAAATAAGATTTTTGAAAAATCTGTTGAGACCCGTCCCGAGAGTAAAAGATGGACATTCCTCGACGGACCTCCTTTTGTGACGGGTGTCCCTCATTACGGATCGCTTCTCTCAAGCATTCCAAAAGATGTTTTTGGCAGATATCGGACAATGAAAGGCTACCGTGTAAGAAGGGTGTGGGGATGGGATGGTCATGGACTTCCGGTCGAGAATAAGGTTGAAAGAAAACTTGGAGTAAAAAGAAAAAAGGATATCGAGGAAAAGATTGGAATTGATAAGTTTATAGTTGAATGCAAGAAATATGTGGAGAGAGTGTCTGAAGAGTGGGAATGGTATGTTGAGCATATAGGACGCTGGGTAGATTTTAAGAATGCTTACAAGACTTGGAGTATGGACTACATGGAGTCTGTAATGTGGGTCTTTAAGCGAATGTATGATAAGGGTTATATATACCGCGGGTTTCGTGTTACTCTTTACTGTCCGCATTGCTCAACTCCAATTTCTAATTTTGAGGTCGCAATGGATACGGACAATTATAGGATAATGGAAGACCCCGCAACCGTGTATAAATACAAGCTTGGGGGAGAAAAAAACACTTATGTTCTCGCCTGGTCGACAACCCCTTGGAATAAAATAGTGACCACCGCTCTTGCCGTAAACCCCAGGCTCACTTATGCAAAAGTAAAACAGGGAAATGAGCATTATATTCTTGCTAAACCAAGGCTCGAGATGTTAAATGGAGAATACGAAATTATCGATGAGTTTAAGGGCAAAAAATTAGTGGGAAAAGATTTTGAACCGCATTACGATTATTATCCCAAAGAGCCGGGTGAGAAAATGTTTGAAATTGTAGGCGGAGATTTTGTAACAGCAGAAGAAGGAGCAGGCGTTGTGACAATTGCTCCATACGGTGAAGATGACTTGAAGGTAATGCAAAAGCAAAATATTCACATCGAGATGCATTTGGACGAAGAGGGAGTAATTAAATCCAATGTTCCAAAATTTGGAGGAATGTATTATCTCTCGGCCAACAAGGCGATAAACGAAGATCTTTTAAGGAGAGGCTTGATTTACAGCGATAAGAAAGAAAAGCACAATGTCCCACTTTGTTGGAGATGCCATACCCGTTTGTATTATTCCCCAATCAGCGCGTGGTATGTGGACATACAAGCTCTCAAACCGCTTCTTAAAAAGACCAATGAACTTATCAGCTGGTTTCCGAAGCATTTTAAATATGGCAGATTCTTAAAAAGCCTTGAAAACGCGCCAGATTGGAATATATCACGCAACAGATACTGGGGGTCTCCTGTACCGGTTTGGGAGTGTGAATGTGGAGAAAGGTTTGTTCCAGGGTCGATTAAGGAGCTTGAAAAAGCATCAAGTAGCAAGATTGGTGACCTTCATAGGCCACAAATAGATGAAATAAAGGTAGTTTGTAGGAGATGCGGGAAAAAAGTCCGAAGAGTGTCTGAAGTATTGGACAGCTGGACAGAAGCAGGTTCTGCTTCTTTTGCGGAGAGACATTTCCCATTTAACACCGAAGAAAAACTCTCAGATTTCTTTCCGCCCGATTTTATTGCTGAGTACACAGGGCAGATAAGAGCATGGTTTTATGTTCTTCATGTAATAGGAGGAGCACTTTACAAGAGTAATGCTTTCAAAAATGTTGTTGTTGAAGGTGTAATTTTAGGAACCGATGGGAGAAAAATGAGCAAAAACTACGGAAACTACCCTGATCCAAAAGAACTTCTCCAAAAGTATGGCGGGGATGCCTTAAGGCTTTATCTTATGGGAAGTCCTGTAATGCATGGGGAAGATATTATAATCTCGGAAGAACAATATAGAAACCAACTAAAAGGATTGATGCTAACCTTATGGAACTCCTACAACTTTTTTGTTACTTATGCTAATTTGGACAAATGGGTGCCCAGAAAGGAAAAAGAAAGCGATAATATTCTAGACAAATGGATTTTATCCTTACTTTCAAAATTGATTAGAGATATTACTAAAGACTTAGATAAGTACGATACGGTATCGGCAATTTCAAAGCTCAGTGCTTTTATGAGTGATTTTTCCAATTGGTATATAAGAAGAAGTCGGGATAGGGTAGGTTTTTCCTCGCAAGACGAAGAGGATAAGAATAATTTCTATAGCACAACGGACAAAATATTGGCTACATTCTCAACTGTTATTGCCCCAATAGCACCCTTTATCTCAGAAGAAATTTATCGTAATTTAACAGATAAGGAGTCCGTTCATTTAGCCAATTGGCCCGCTTATGACAAGAGTTTGATTGATGAAAAAATTGAGCAAGAAATGAAGCAAGCGAGAGAAATAGTGGAGAGAGTACATGCGAAGAGAAAAGAAGAAAGTATAAAAGTTAAACAACCCTTAAGTTCTCTTAGAGTTATTACTATGCACTCAATGTCTAATGAAATTTCTAAACTAATACTGGACGAAACAAATGTCAAGAGTATGGATGTGAAGAGGGGAAAAGCTTTATCTATTAAGCTTGACGTGAATATCACGGGTAATCTAAGAAAAGAAGCAGAAGCTAGGGAGATTGCAAGAAAAATCCAAGAAGAAAGAAAGGCTCTGGGAACACGATTGGATGAGAAAGTTAACGTAGTTCTTCCGGGATGGCCAAAAGAATTTGAAGATTATATAAAAAAAAGAGCTCTCGTATCTAACCTAGTAAAAGGGGAAGAATTTGCGGTCAAACGCATAAATGAATAAATCCTATTTCCGTGTTGACTTTGGACTTTTAATTTCCGCCTTAGTGCTGGTTATTCTTGGAGTCTCGGGAATATATTCTTTGAATATTACTCTTTTTAAGTCTCAGTTAATATTTCTGATTGGTTCACTTTTAGCCTTTTTTTTCTTTTCTCAGGTAAATTATCAAAGTATCAAAATTTATTCTTTACCTATTTACATTACTTCTATTGTACTACTTGTAATAGTTTTAATTGTGGGGATTGAAAGCAGGGGAACGGTTAGATGGGTAGAATTTTTTGGCTTCAGAATTCAATTTTCCGAGATCCTTAAGCCTTTTCTAGCCTTATCTCTTGCTTCGTTTCTCACAGATAAGGAGAGCTACGCTTTTAGAAGCTTCATCGTTGCAATTCTTCTTATACTGCCCATTTTTATGCTTATCTTTCTTCAGCCGGATCTAGGAAATGCTCTTATTTATTTTATAACCCTCCTGCTTGTGTTATTTACATTTGGTTTCCCGATTCGGTATTTTATTGTTTTTTTTGCAACAGCTATGCTTTTCATGCCTATTTTTTGGAATTTTTTAAAAGTTTATCAGAAACAAAGAATAATGACATTTCTAGAGCTTAAAGTTGACCCTCTGGGATCTTCCTATAACGCTATACAATCAGTTATCGCGGTTGGATCGGGGATGGTGTTTGGTAAGGGATTTGGGCAAGGTACTCAATCAGTTTTAAGATTTTTACCCGAAAGACATACAGATTTTATTTTCGCAACTCTTTCAGAGGAGCTAGGTTTTGTAGGAGCTTCCCTTATGATAACTGCCTATTTTTTTCTCCTTTATCGAATATTAGTTATTGCAAGAGAAGCAAAAGAAAAATTTATCAAAGTCTTTGCAGTATGCAGCTTCTTCCTTTTGGCAGCTCAGTTTTTTGTAAATGTGGGAATGAATATAGGTATAGTGCCCATAGTAGGAGTTTCTCTACCTTTTGTCTCATATGGGGGAAGTTCGCTTCTTTCAAGTTTTATTTTACTTGGCTTTTTGACGTCAATGGGAAAGTACGCAGAAAGAAAAGAAACGCTTGAGATAAGATAGGCCGTCTGATATAATCTTGAGCTATGGGATACGCAGTAATTAAAACCGGTGGGAAGCAATATAAAGTTTCCAAGGGCGATGTTCTTGAAGTAGATAAATTAGAAGATAAAAATAAAGAAATTTTACTTTCAGATATCCTTCTCATAGTAGATGAACAAAACGTAAAAATTGGCAAACCAAAACTTCCAAACGCAAAAGTCAAAGCTGAGGTTTTAGATAATTTAAGAGGAGAGAAGATAAGAGTTGCCAAATTTAAAGCAAAGGCTAGGTATAGAAAAACTTCCGGGTTTAGAGCCTCTTTAACCCGTCTTAAAATACAAGATATAGTTTCGGGCGCAACTAGTAACGGAAAAACCGCCAAGAGGAAGGCTAAGAGTCAATAACTACGTCTTGACTTAATAGGACGGTGGCAATAAAATGGTCTTAGTTTTCACAGAGAATGATTTATGGCACATACAAAAGCACAAGGGTCAGTAAAAGGAAATAGAGATTCAATAGCAAAACGCTTGGGAATTAAGATTTATGCCGGTCAGGAAGTATTCCCAGGTAATATTATTGTCAGACAAAAAGGAACTAAATTTTTCCCAGGTAATGGGGCATCTATGGGGAAAGATTATACTATTTTTGCAATTGACAAAGGAGTCGTTGCTTTTAAAAATTCTAAAGGAAAGAAAATCGTCGAACTGATAAAGAACGCTTAATTTAGTATGGATGATCAAGGACAAAGAATTTACGAGCTGGATATTAATTTACTTCAGGCTAATCCTCTTCAGCCCCGTGGGGTAATTTCCCCAGAATCCTTAAATGAGCTAGTAGACTCGATAAGAGAGCAGGGCATTCTTGAGCCTTTGGTTGTGGCAAAAACGCCGGCCGGTTATCAATTAATAGCGGGTGAAAGAAGATGGAGAGCTGCGAAAATTCTAGGCCTTTCAAAAGTCCCTGTTGTCATAAGAGATGCAACACCTCGCTCCATGCTTGAAATGTCAATAGTTGAGAATGTTCAAAGGGAGGACTTAAACCCTATAGAAAAAGCGCTTGCTTATAGAAGATTAATAGATGAGTTTGGTTTAGGCACAAATGAAGTGGCAAAAAGAGTGGGGAAAAGTGCTCCTGCAGTTTCCAATACCATCAGGCTTCTTAGTCTTCCCGATGCCATAAAAGATGCCTTGGTCGCAGGAGTTATATCCGAAGGACATGTCAGGCCATTGATATCAATAGGTGATCAGAGATTAATGCTGGATCTTTTCAAAAAGATTCTTAGAGAGAACAGTACTGTTCGTCAAACAGAGGATATGGCAAGGAGAGCAAAAGCCGAAGTTGAAAAGAAGGAACCAAGAACCAGACACGATAAGCTATGGGTGCCAGAGCTTGATGAAATGGCTCGTAAAATGGCTCAAAAACTCGATCTATCAAGAGTTGCAGTTCATCAGTCAAGAAGCATAGCAAGAATTGTAATAGCCATAAAAGGAGATGTAGAAGAAACAACACCAAAAGTAAAAGAAATTTACAGAAAGATAGTTGGCGAAGAGTTTTCTCCTTCAGCGAATCAAACTTCGGAAACCATTTAAGGCCTTTTTACGAGCCCTATTTTATTGGGAGGCCAGTACACGAAGAACGACTTTCCTATTATGTCTCTCTTTGTTACAAAACCCCACTCTCTAGAATCCGAGCTATAGCTTCTGTTGTCTCCCATAACAATATAACTTTGAGGAGGAACAGTTATCCCCATACCTTCTTTAAGAAAAGAGCCACTTTGTGTTTTCACACTTGGCTTAAGATATTTACTTTCGTTAAGGAGGGCTCCATTCAGAAAGACGCTTCCATTCTTCACCATCACTCTATCCCCCGGAGCTGCTATAACTCTTTTAATAAAATCTTTCTCAGGATCATTAGGAGCTTTAAATACCACGACCTCTCCTTTTTTGGGGTTTCCAAAATTAAAGGTGATAATGTTGGTTAGAATATATTCTCTGTCGGTAAAATTAGGGTACATAGAGTCGCCATTTACCTGAAAAGGCCGGAATAGGAAAACATAAATAACAAGGAATACGGCTGCAGCAAGTAGAAGCGTCTGAACGATATCTATCAAAAAAACATAAATTTTCCTAAGTATCTCCATAGCCACAATTGTCTTAGATTTGAGCTTTTTTGTCAATGAGAGTAAAGTATGTTATCATACCTCTTGCCGGGCGCATAGCTCAGCGGTAGAGCGCTTCGTTTATACCCGTCTGCCAAAGCGACCGTTTAGCTCAGCGGCAGAGCGCTTCGTTCACATCGAAGAAGTCGGGGGTTCAAATCCCTCAACGGTCACAAATTTCGGCGGGCAGGTCCGAAAGGTCGATGGTTCGAATCCATCCATGTCCACAAACTTAATTTTTCTTAATATGAGTTATTAAGTATTCTGTATCTCATAATGTAAAGAGAAACATCTACAAAAAGAAAACTAGCTACAGGATTTGATGTAACTTATTGGTGATACTATGCTTACTGCTCTAAAGCAAAGAATAGCAAACAAGCTTATTATTCTTTCTGAAAAGCATTTTTATTCTATTTTAGAAAAAGAATTAAAAGATTGTAAATCTGTATTAGATGTAGGATGTGGAATAAACTCACCTCTTAGAAGGATAAGGAAGCTTCATTACATGGAGGGAATCGATCTCTATCTCCCAGATAGAAAGCAGGAAATACATAATAAATATGTAAAAGGGAATGTTTTAGCTCTTGAAGAGTATTATGAAAGTAAATCATTTGACGCAGTCGTTTTGTTAAGCGTGATAGAACATATTAAAAAGAGGGAAGGATATGCTTTAATAAAATCTCTAGAAAAAATTGCAGTAAAGAAAGTTATTATTCAAACTCCAAACGGATTTATTAAACAATCTTCCGATGATAAAAATCCATTTCAGAAACATATATCTGGATGGAGTGTAAGCAATTTTCGCAGAAATAACTATAAGGTAATAGGCTTAAGAGGTTTTAAATCGCTAAGAGAAGAGTATGCCTTAATAAGGCAAAAACCATGGTATTTTTGGCTTTTTGTCTCATATCTTTCACAGTTTTTGATAAAATTTATTCCTAAATACGCATTTGAAATTCTTGCTATAAAATATTATCCTTGAATTTTGTTACTTTATGCCTTCCAGAGAACATCTTCGAAATTTTCATGCACCCTTACAAAAATCATCATTTACGTTTGTCAATGTCCATAGATGATGGTAGAATTTAAGGATGAAAAATTGCTTAATATGCGACAAGAGAACTAGAGATTTGATTTGTAATAAATGTAGAAAAAATCCATTTAAGATTGAGAAGGGGAGGCATATCCTTGCTGAAAGAAAAGAACTAAAACTTTTAAAGAGTACATATAATAAAAAAATTACGGAAATAAAAAACTTGAATACTAAGATATTTTGGGATTCTAAATTATCGAAAGTTCAATATCTTAGAGATCAAGATGGAATGACTAAAGATAGAATAAAAACAGCATATAAGTTCGTTCCTAAATCTGCAAAAAAGATTATAGATATAGGTATTGGGCATGGATTTCTAGAAGAATTGTTGAGTAAAAGAAAAAGGATAATAATTTATGGAAACGATATTTCGAAGATAACGATAGAAAATGCACAAAATAGGTTTGAAGGATATTTTCGACTTGAATCTATATATAAAATGACTTATCCAAAAGATTTCTTTGATTGCATTTTAATACTTGAAGTATTAGAGCATGTTTCTCCTACTAGGACATTCCAGGTTTTGTCTATAATAAAAAAAATTTTAAACGAGAATGGTTCATTAATATTATCTGTTCCGATGAATGAAGGATTGGAGCACATGAAGTCTAATCCTAGCGGGCATGTTAGGATGTATACAGAACCTCTTATAAGATCAGAGCTAGAACTTTCTGGTTTTAAGATTATAAAAACGAAAACGTTGTATGCTTTTAGCCGTTTTTATCTGTTAAAAACTTTTATATCTAAGATTTTTAAAAAATGGGAGCCAAATAATATCATAATTCTAGCAAAATCTTTATGACCATTCTTTTTTTTTCCCGTTTATTTTACCCCCGTATTGGAGGAGTTGAGAAACACGTTTTGGAAATTTCAAAACTTCTTGTAAAAAAGGGACATTTGGTGACTGTCTTAACAGAAAAATTTGAAAGAGGCCTATTGGACATCGATGAGATTGGCGGTATTAAGATTCTAAGAATCGATAATGGTAAAGACAACTGGTTTAAGAAATTCAGAGCTTGGAGAAATCTTTGGAAATACCGTCAATTGATAAAAGATGCAGATGTAATTCATGCACATGATGTATTTTTTTGGTATCTTCCATTTAGATTTTTATATCCGTCAAAAAAAATATTTACAACATTCCACGGATATGAAGGGAACAAAATTCCCGGATTTAAGTCAAAATTAATGCATAAAATAGCAGAAAAACTCTCAAAAGGAAATATTTGCGTAGGTGATTTTCTTAAAAAATGGTACGGAACTAGACCAGACTATGTTACCTACGGCGCCGTGGAAGTATCGAGTATTAAATATCGAGTATTAAGTATCAACAAAAATAAATTAAAATTTTTATTTCTGGGGAGGCTGGAGAAAGAAACAGGAATAATGGACTATTTATCTGCTCTTAAAATATTAGAAAAAAAAAGATATAAGTTTAATCTAATTGTACTGGGAGATGGCAGCTTGAGGAAAAAAGCTGAAGATTTTTGCTTGGAAAATCAAATTGATGTACACTTTATGGGCTTTATTAAAGATATAAATCAATATATAGGTAACTCTGACTTTGTTTTTGTATCCAGGTATCTTGGAATATTGGAAGCATTGGTATTGAAAAAATTCATTTTTGCTCATTATAATAATAAGATTAAAGAAGACTATCTTAAAATGTCTCCTTTTTCTAAATTTATTTCAATTTCGAAAAACTCAGAAGAGTTAGTAAAACAAATAAATGTCTTTCTTAAAGACAAAGAAAAAAAGAATCAAATGGTAGGTGGGGGTTTTAATTGGGTTATAAGTCAGACATGGAAAGAGGTTTTAAAAGTATATTCGAAACTTTGGAGGCTTAACTAGTTTTCGAATTTTTGTAAATACTTTTTACAACATATCGCGGTCTTTGTTTTACTTCTTCAAAAATTTTTCCTATATATTCTCCTAAAATACTGATACCCAAAAGTTGTATTGCTCCAATAAATAACACAACCACGAGAATTGTTGTTACTCCTATTGGAGTAGATGGTAAAAGAAATCTTAGTACGATCTGTATAACCATTCCCAGTAGAGATATAAAAAATACTAATAAGGAGAGAATCGTCATAAACTGAAGAGGAATGTATGAAAATGAAAATATTCCTTTTGTGGCCCAATTAAAATTTTTGAGAAAACTATTGGTTGTTTTTCCAAACATTCTTTCAGGCCTTATGTATGGTACTCCTGTCTGTTTAAAGCCCACCCAAGCTCTTAAGCCTCTTATAAATCTATCGCGTTCGGGAATTTTTTTAAGGACGTCAACAACTTTTCTATCTATTAGGGAAAAATCACCCGCATCAATAGGAATTTGTATGTACGACATCTTATGAAAAATTCTATAAAACGCTTTATATAAAATAAGCATAATTAAAGGAGCTTCTCTTTTTACCCTCACGCCATATACAACGTCGTATCCATCAAGCCATTTATTATAAAATTTCTCGATAATTTCTGGTGGATCTTGCAAATCCCCATCAAGAAGTATAACTGCGTCTCCCGTTGCAATATCCATGCCACTAGTAAATGCCATTTGAGAACTAAAGTTTCTTGAATGATTCACTCCAATTACATGGTAGTCTTTCTCTACCAATTTTTTTAAAACGCCTTCGGAATTATCCGGACTTCCATCATTTACAAAAATCATTTCGTAATCTGCACCAATGTTTTCGAATGTTTTTGAGAGCCGTTGGTACATAAAAGGAATCGCTTCTGCGTCTTTATAGCAGGCAATTACAGCCGAGAGTTTTTTCTTAGAATTTTGTTTCTTTATCTTCTTAGATTTATATACCATGGTTTATTAATTGTAACCATTTTATCTACTAGTTTGGGAATATCTCGTATATCTTCTGGCCAGCATGAGTTAATATTTTTTAATATTGCCATTATCTTTTTGTCTTCTTCTGCCCAGTGAGATATACCGTCATGAATATAATCTTTGTTTCGTCCGGAACCTACCAATCTTACTGGAATTTTATCATAGTGTATGTAGTTTCGTATCGTCTCAAAAGGTCGGTAAAGCAAAAATGTCGTTATGGAATAAACTATAGGGATTTTATTGCTTAATGCTAGTCCTATCCCAACTCCTATGAGAGTTTGTTCGGCAGCACCTACGTTTATAAAGCGGTCCGGAAAATCTTTTCTTACTTTATCCCACATTTTATATCCTAAATCATTTACTACAACATAAATATTTTTATTTTTCTTCATCTTTTTATGAATACAATCTGCAAAATAAGCTCTCATTAGGATTGCTTGCTGTTTTTTCATACCAAAGATTGTATTGCTTTCTCAAAATCCTCTTGTTTTAAAATATAATAATGAGCATCCTGGCCTTTTAAAAATGAAAATTGTTCTACTGATGTATAAGCAAATAAAACGTTTAGGTTGTTACTGTCTCCTTTTTTAAGCGCTTTTATTATATCTTTACTGTCATGGCCATCCACTTTTTGTATTTCATATCCGAATGCTTTAATTCTTTTAGCTAAATACGACAAGTCTACGGTATTATAAGCAGACCAACCGTTTGCATTGAGGATAATTTTTAAGTTATAGACTTTTTTTTCCCATCCAACGCGTAATGCTTCCCAAATACTTCCTTCTGTGCATTCTCCATCAGAAAGCATACAGTAAATGTTCTTCTTTCTATCTGCTAATGCCATGCCAAGTGCAATAGGGAGTCCTTGTCCGAGACTTCCCGTTGATACATAGATACAATGTTTTATATTCATATCAGGGTGGATATTTAATTTTTTAATATCATTAGGATTTTTAAAATATCCATATTTTTCTAAAACAGAGTATAAGGCAATGCCTGCATGTCCATTGGAAAGAATAAACTTTTCATCCCTTTTTTTAATTTTATATATGGCATCAATTAAATCTACAGCGCTAAGGCAAGATCCTAAATGTGACAAATGAGATTCGTTACTTAGTTCTAATATTCTTCTTCTGAGTTTTCTTTGTTCGCTATTAAGTTTTTTTATAGAAAATGTATGCATTACTTGTTATTTATAAAATTTTATGTTTTCTTCAAACCAAGAATAAGCAGTATGGAGTCCTTTGTCAATAGTATAGGCCGGCTTCCATTCAAGCATTTTTTTTGCATAAGAAATATCTGCCACCCAATGAGAAGAATCCCATGTCCTCTTAGTATACGCACCTTTTTTTACTCTTGTTTTTTTGTTAGTTACTTTAAATAATTTTTGGATAATCTCATCGTTTGTATATTCTTTTCCAGTGCCAATGTTTAGCGTCTTTCCCTTAATTTTTAGTCCTTTTTGAAGAGCATGTAGGTATGCATTAGATACGTCATCAGTGTAAATAAAATCATGTCTTTGATTTTCGGGCGTAAGATTTATCGTCTTTTTAAGAATTATTGATCTAGCGACCGTTGGAATAAATCTTGTCGGTTCCTCGAAGGGTCCATATGCGGAAAATAATCTAAGTGTTACAATTGGTTTATCATTTATTTGAGCAAATACCTTGCAGAGATGTGTAGTTGCAAGCTTTGTTAATCCATAATAGCTAACAGGGTCGCAAAAATCATTTTCCTTCATTGGTTTATCTTTGCGACCGTACTCAGATGAGCTGCCTGTATTTATAAAACACTTATATGAAATATTTCTAGATGCCTCAAGAAGATTTTTCGTTCCTTCAATATTTACCTTAATTATTTTTTTGAGATCGGTTTGATAATGATAAGCACCATATGTGGCAAGATGAATGATATAATCTGGCTTGGTTTTTTGGAGCGCTTGTTCTAAAGATTTAAAGCTTGTAATGTCCCCAATGTGGACAGTTATAAGATTTGAAATGTTTTTAAGCCTCCAGGAAAGATTTGTAGTGTGGCTTAGAATATAGACATTATAGTCATTTTTAATGAGAGACCTGGTTAAATTTGCTCCGATAAAACCTCCTGCGCCGGTTATGAATACAGTTCTATTCTTCGAATTCATATTTGTCGCTTATTATATCAAATTTTGATATTATATACTCTATGATAGACACAAAATGTGCTATTTGCGGAAATAATAAGAATACAAAAGTTTTATATAAAGAGACATTAAATATTAAGAAAATTAATTCTAAAATTTTTTCTGCAAGGCGTACTCCAGACAAAATTCATTACAGATTTTTAAAATGCGAAAAATGCGGTTTGATCTTCTCAAATCCGGTTATGGAAAAAGAGAAAATGAACCTTTTATACTCCAAGAGTGAATTTACCTACAAAACAGAAGCTGAATATTTAAAAAAAACTTATTTTAAATACTTCAAGAAATATCTATTAAAAAATAATTTTAAAAAGATAAAAGTTCTTGAAATAGGTTGTGGAAATGGTTTTTTTCTTGAAGAATTGGTAAAAAATGGTTTTAAAAATGTTTATGGAGTAGAACCGGGAAAGGCATCGGTAGGAAAAGCGAGATGGGATATTAAGAAAAATATACAGATTAGTATTTTGAAAAAAGGGTTATTTCCAAAAGAAAGTTTTGATGTCGTTTGTTGCTTTCATACCCTAGACCATATTATTGAACCAAATAAATTCCTAGAGGAAGTTAGTAATTTGTTAAAAAAAAAAGGTAAAGTATTTTTTATAGTTCATAATACGAATGCATTATCTGCAAAATTTCTTGGTGAGAAATCTCCAATCTTTGACATAGAACATGTATGCTTATTTAATCCTAAAAATTTGAAAAAAATATTTTACAAAAATAGATACACTGATTTAAAAGTATTTAATATAAGTAATACATACCCATTGCAATATTGGCTAAAACTTTTTCCAATGTCTCATTTATTAAAGATAAATATTCTTAAGTTATTTAATATTATCAAACTTGGTTTATTTCCGATTAGCTTAAATGCAGGGAATATAGGAATCGTCGGAAGTAAGTAATACAAAAACTATTTATAAAATATACGGCAAGGAGCAAAGTAGTTATTAAGCTTATAAAATTTGAAATCTTCACAACGCTGTTACCTATAAAAGCTATTTCTATTTTATGCATTCCCTTTTGTAGTTTAAATGTAATAATTCCTATGTTGTCCTTCGATTTATAGTCAATAGGTTCCTGTGCGTTGTCGACTTTTAAAATCCATCCAGGGAAATATAAAGTATTCTCTCTTATTATTGCAGAATTAGACGTTATATCCGCAATATATATATGATGTGTTGAGTTTCTAAATTGTTGTTTTATTTTACCTGTTCCAGATAAAACATCTACGTTAGTGGTACGCTTAACAGTATAAATATTTTTATTAAAATTTGCCCAGACTGGTGAAGAAGGTTCTAGACCAATATCTTTACCAACCCCCTTCCACGTTTTATTATTCTCTATAAGAAATTTATCGTTTATGTTAGCAATAGTAGTTCTATTCCCCCAGTTTAAAATCGTATATAAAATAGTAGTTGAGCAAAGTATAAACATAAACCATTTTTTGTTTATAGTTTTTACAGTTATTGCTGCAATAACAGCGGTTAAGAAAGAAACAGACACTAGAAGTCTTGATGACAGTTGGAAATAATTAAAAAGAGGTAATGTGTCCCATATTGGCTTTGATATAGATAATATTAAAAAAACTAAAACAATAAGAATAGAAGTAAAAAATAAAAATAATTTGTTTATTTTTTTATCGAAGCCCTTCGTTATAAAAATATAAAAACCTATTAGGACAACAAGTATTTGCGTGTACCCAATAATATAAGATAATTCTCCCTTATGTCCTTGAAATAGAAAACCATACCTCCATGGAGAATATAAAAGCTGAGATATGGATGGATAAATAATTACTTGCTTATTAAGAACTTGTTGTGTGAGCTGAGCGTCTGAAATTATGGGAAGCCAATAAAACATTGATAAAAAAAGCCCCGACAATATAGAAAAAATATAATATAAAACATTATTAATCCTTACTTTTTTTTGAATTATATAAAATATTGCATAAAGAATCATTATGGGAAAAAAAGTTAATGAGATTACTTGATGAGATAAAATAAACAACATAATGGAAATCGATAACAATAGAAACCATTTTGAGATTGGTTTTAATAAAATTTTTCTAGTTAAATATAGACAAAGTGGTAGAAAAACAAAAGAAAGAGTTTCTGCAATTGTAACTCTGAAGTGCAGATCCACTAAATGGTATGGTGCAAACATGTAAAAAATTCCCGCAGTAAATCCGGCTTTTTCTCCAAGTTCTTCTTTAACAAATAAGTACATAAATAATCCAGATAAAGTAAAAGAAATAGCCATCATAAATTTAAGGCTTGCCAGAAAAGAAAATCCTATAAAATGAATTACAGAGCTTAAAAAGTAAGGCAAAAAATAAGCAAAAGAAAAATAGGGATCGCCGTACCCTGAGTAAAACTCTGGTGTCCATCGCGGAAGAATATGTTCAGTAAATAAAATTTTATAAAAGGACATAGTTCTAACTGCATGAAGAGACAAATCACCACTTTGATATGTGCCCTCTCTTAACATACTTATCAATGGTAAAAAAGATATAAGAATTAGTAGGACAAGTAAATTAACATTTTTTTTAGGATAGATATATCTATATACTAAAGCACCTCCAAATACTAAAACTGAAGCAATTATATTGACAAAAACCATTCTATATGGATCAATCATATTATCTAGGTATTATTTTATTATTTAAACAAAAGTTTCCAAGTGGAATTTGAGCATGATCCCTATAGATCCTTATAACAGATTCATCTAAGCAAATAGGCTTGGATTTGTTATAAGTTTTTACTTGTCCATTTTCAATTCCAAAATTAAAAAATGAGGAATAATTTGTTAAGAGATTTGACGCATTAAGTAAAGCGATGAGCAGAAGAATTAGCATAGCTGGAAATTTTATAATAGGGTATTTTTTTATAATATAATCTGTTACGATTACAGCCTGATAAAAGAAAAATGAAACATATATGATTACGTGATCACTAGAATGGTTTATAAATAAAACAGATATCCATGCAAAAACACTAATAAAGCATAAAAATAGATATTTTTTTATTTTAAAACTCAATAAAAACGTTATAATCATCCAAAGTGTAAATAGGAAACTAGTATAATGTGTTAGTCCATTGACACTATCCCAGGGAGTTAGTAGTATGCTTTCTCTAACGCGCGAAAAATAATAAAAAAGTCCTCTATTACTTAAATAATGCTGAAAACCGTATTTATAGGCAAGAATTGGCAATAACGTCCATGCAATAAAATACAGGCTTAAAAAAAGAACGAATACAACAAGTATAAGAAATCGCTTTTTATTAAAAAACGAAAAGTTTCGTAAAAATACAACCATTGTTGCAGGTACGAGTGCAAGCGAATCAAGCATAGTTAGTATGCCTAATGTTAAAGATGATAAAATCAGGTAGAAATTTTTAGTGTTTAGTGAATTACGATTTTTCCAGAGGATATAGCTTGTTAACAAAAATAAGAAACGTGTTTGTGAATCTCCTCCAGCTTGCCTATCATTTATGGTAAGTGCAGATAAGGCATAGGCGAAAATAGAGAAGATCAATAATAAAGGATAAATTTTTTCTTTTTTAAATATTAATATCAGTAATCCAAAATTAAATACGGCAAATCCAATACTTGGCAGTCTTAGGATTATTCGATCAGGTCCTATAAAATTAAGTAGTGTGCCCGAGAAGATTGCTCGGAACGGATCGGTATAAAATAGAAATGGATACGCAAGAAAGCGAATATCATGTAGCGAAAAAGCATCCCACATGCGGTCGATATCATACATAGGAGAAGCCTCGTTTCCTACGAATTCTTGTACTGATAATTGATAAAAATGGAGGAAGATAAATAGAATAAAAATAAAAACTATGTAATATTTTTCAAATCTCATAATTACTAATGACGGAAATTAGAAACTATATCTAATCAAAGTTAATATTATCCGAAATGAATGAAACCATCGAATTTTTTTTCCTTGGTCGTGTGTTCGGGGAAAATATGCAATTGGGACCTCAAGTACATCGAAGCCCTTTTTAATTGCTTTTGCAGTTATTTCGACATCAATTTCAAACCCTTTGGATGTAATAGGTTTAATTTTATTATATACGTTTCTTGTAAATAATTTTGTTCCGCTGATTGAATCAGTGAGATTTCTTCTAACAATAAGCGCAATTATAGTATTTATTAATACTCCCCCCAAAAAATAAGGAAGAGAAGAGTACTCGTTTTTCTTATTTAATCTTCTTGATCCGTAAAGTATTTGTGTATGAGCACTAATCATTTTTTTAATAAGGTATGGAATATTGCTTGCATCATATTCAAGATCCGCATCTTGAATTAGTAGAATATCTCCCGAAGCCTTCTCAAGACCTACTTTTATAGCAAATCCTTTCCCTGCGTTTTTTTTCTTATTTATTATAATGATATTCTTTTTATTTCTGGAAAATTCTACAATTTTTTCTAAGGTATCGTCAGTTGATCCATCATTTACAACAATTATTTCTTTTTGAATTTTTTGTATTGACAAACGTAAAATTCTTTTTAGAAGAATAAGAATTGTTTCGCTTTCGTTATACGCAGGAATTATAATCGAAACTTTCATAAAAATAATACCGAGTTCAAATTAGAGGACATTGTTAATTACTCGAATGTTCTTTATAATTGTATTTTATTATATCAAAAAGTCAAAAAAATAGTTTTTCAGAATATAAAAATGGTATAATTTCAATCTACAAATGAAAAGCGGTAAAGTTACTCTAATTACCACGGTTTTTAATGAAGAGCAATCAATTGGGGCATTTATAGAATCGATATCTTCTCAAACTCTAGTTCCTGATGAAATTATTATAGTTGATGGCGGAAGTACCGATAAAACTTTAGCTAGGATAAAAGAAAAAAGCAGTTCATATAAAAATCAATTAAATATTAAGGTATTAATAAGAAAAGGCAATAGATCTGTCGGAAGAAATGAAGCAATTAATAAATCTAGAAATGAAATAATTGCAATTTCTGATGCAGGTTGTATTATCGACAAAAAATGGGTTCAGGAAATTACAAATCCATTTAAAAATAAAAAAATTGATGTTGTTGCAGGGTATTATAAAGGTTTAGCATCGAATATTTTTCAGAAATGTTTAATTCCTTATGTTTTGGTAATGCACGATAAAATTAATGATAAAGAATTTTTGCCGGCCACAAGATCGATGGCCTTGAGAAAATCTATTTGGAAAAAAATTGGGGGGTTTGGTGAAAAATTTTCTCATAACGAAGATTATATTTTTGCAAATAAATTAAAATCTTCAAAAGCAAGAATAGTTTTTGTTCAAAATGCAATAGTTAATTGGATTCCAAGAAAAAATTTAAAAGAAGCATTTGTAATGTTCTTCAGATTTGCTTTGGGGGATGCTGAGGCTGGAATCATAAGAGAAAAAGTACTATTTATAATTACAAGATATTTATTTTATCTGTATCTTATTTCTTTATTTGCTTTAATAAAATCTCCATTATTGCTTTTTCTTATTCTCTTACTCCCTATTTTATATGTTTTATGGTCGATTTATAAAAATTACAGGTATGTTGATAATCACAAAGCATTTTTTTACCTACCTCTTTTGCAAATTACCTCAGATATTGCTGTTTTAATTGGCACAATAATAGGAATTTTTAAATTAGTTAGACTTATAAAAATATTAAAGATACTTAGAAATAATAAAATTGCTGCTTTGATGATTATTATATATAGCCTAACAGTTCTCTCATCTATCAGATGGGGGATACCTGGCAATGATCATCCTTTTACGTATCATATGGACGAATGGCATCAATCACAGGCAGTAAGGTCGGTTTTTAAGTTTGGTACGCCAAACATTGAAGGATCTGCAAATGGATCAATGTTTCATTTCTTCTATTCGGGTTTATTACTTATTCCCTTTATAATTTTTCGGGTCGTTGATCCTTTTTCCATAAAATCTGCTGTTGATTCTATCCCAGTTCAAGAAAAACTATTCATTATTCTACGTCTCAATACTCTTTTTTTTGGATTACTTTCAATTATTACTTTTGCAAAAATTATAAAGTATCTGAAATTAAACCTTTTTTTCCCTATTAGTTTATTTATTTTTATACCTGCTTGGTTAATGCTTAGTAATAATTTTAAGTACGACATCGCTCTCATATTTTGGATAACACTATCTTTGTTTGGTATTATTAGGTATTCAAAATTTCCAACGTTTAATAACTATTTATTGGCCGGCGTTTTTTCCGCACTTGCTCTGTCTGTTAAGATTAGTGCAATTCCAATTCTCCCTGTCTATATATTTTCATTCTTTTTTTTTACACCTAGAGTCAATAAAAATTATAAAAGAATATTAGCGGGAATTGCTTTATTTGTTGGTACATTTATTTTCTTTGGTATTCCAGATATAGTTTTTGGAGGAAAAAATATGAATGAGTATTTATACATAAACTTTGTAGTATTGACAAATTCTTTTAGGAACATACTTTTCGAGCAGAACTATTGGTCATACATTATGGGTCAACATTTACCAACAATATATGGACATGCTTTTATGATGATATTTATCATGTCCCTTTTATTTATGATGATCGATTTAATAGTAAATATTAAAAAAAGGAGAATATATTTTTACAAAATAAAATTTTTTATCTTGGTATCATTTTTTATATTTTTTGCAAGTTTTATTCCGATAAAATTTTATGTTGGGGCTAATAAAGGGTTGATATTAACCCCTTTTATGGTGTTAATTATTGGCTTATCTTTAATGACGATACAAGAAAAATATCCCCGTATTATTAGAAAAAGCCTTTTTGTTTTCGTAGGACTTCTTTTAGTAATTCAAATACTAGAATCGTATATGTGGGTAATATTAAAACATACAATATCTCCTCAAAAAGATTCGTCATTGTGGATAGAAAAGAACGTATCAAAAAATACAATAATTGGTATAGAAAACATACCTCTTTACCAATTCGAGCCGGATATCGTACTTAAAGAATTTTATAATAAAACTCATGACTTAAAGTATTCCACAAAATATAAATACACTGTTATCAATGAAAAAAGTAGTAAGATACCACCAATTGTAGTTATTTCAAATGCAGGATTAGAATTAAATTACTACAAAATATCACCAAAGAAGCTTCTTTTAAAAAGACTAATTAAGGAAGGGTATAGGGAATCTTATATTTCTTTACCTAAATTTCCTTTCTATAAGTTTTTCGGAAGTGATTTAAATTACATGCATTCTGGACTGCTGGCTTATCCAGCGAGTATTTCAATATTCAAGAAAAAGTAATATAATTAACAAAATTGTGAATGATCTAATTAATAAAACAATCAAAAATAAAACTATACTTATTACTGGTGGTACCGGCTCGTTTGGCAATAGTGTTGTAGATACATTGCTTAATTTAGAGGTAAAGAAAATAACCATTTTTAGTAGAGATGAAAAAAAACAATTTGATATGAGAAATAAATTTGATAATCCGAGATTAAAATTTGTTATAGGTGATGTTAGAGATAGAGATAGTCTGAATAGCTCGATGAAAGGAGTCAACTTTGTATTTCATGCTGCTGCACTAAAACAAGTTCCTACTTGCGAATTTTTTCCATTAGAGGCAGTAAAAACAAATATATTGGGAACTTCTAATGTTATATTATCTGCGATAGAAGCAAAAGTGGAAAAGGTTGTTGTTTTAAGCACTGATAAAGCTGTTTACCCAATTAACTCAGTCGGAATTTCAAAAGCTATGATGGAAAAAATTATGATCGCCGAATCAAAAAAATACGATAAACGTTCGAATATTGCAACTATACTTTGCGGAGTCCGGTATGGTAATGTTCTCTATACAAGAGGATCAGTTCTGCCTTATTTCGTTTCTTTAATAAAGCAAAATAAAAAAATCTCAGTAACGGATCCTAACATGACGAGATTTCTTCTTCCACTCCCTGAAGCTGTTTCATTAGTTCTTTATGCATTAGCTAATGGTGAACGTGGATATATGTATGTAAAAAAGTCTCCCGCATGCAGCATAAAAACTTTAACAGAATCTTTGTGTAGAATTTTTGATTATAAAACAGGTATTTTTGAAACTGGAATAAGAGCTGGAGAAAAAGTGCACGAAACATTAATAACGAAAGAGGAGAGAATAAGAGCAATAGAAATTAAAGAATATTTTAAAATTCCGCCGGAAAGTCAAGGACTGGATTATAATAAATATTTCTACAGAGGTAATTCTATTGATTTAGATAAAATTGAGCCCTATACTTCCGAAAACACGGAGCAATTAGGTGTTAACAAAACAACGGAATTATTGCTAAGGCTAAATGAAATAAAACAAGAATTAAAAGAGATTAAACAAAAGCAGCTTTAACTAGATATTTAAAATAATTGTAAAATGTTTTCGGTTGATAGGAAAAATGAGAAATTGAGCTTGTCCTTGCTGTAAGCCTGTATGGTATTTCTTTAAACATTGCACCTTTTTTCTTCAAATAATACAGTTCCTCTAGAATAATTGAAAAGTTATTTTCTTTAAATTTTATTCCATTTAGCAACGCTAGACGAACCATGCGAAATCCATTAGTACAGTCTTTTATACCAATATTGAAAAACATTGATGCGATATAGTTGCCAATCTGAGATATAAGTTGTCTGTACATCGGTACATTTACTGTCATTGCGCCTTTTATATATCGTGATGCTTTTATACAGTCATATTTTCCAGACATATCTTTGGCAAAAAATGGTATATATTTCGGGTCGTTCGTAAGATCAGAATCCATATGAAGTCCCCAATCGAATCCCAACTCCATAGCTTTTTTTGTTCCACTTTGTACTGCAGCACCGTAACCTTTATTCTTTTCGTGAGTCAAAATAACAAGATGTTTGTAATACTCTTTTTGTTTTTCTTCTAGTATTAATGGTGTTTTATCCTTACTTCCGTCATTTATTACAATAAGTTTCGTTTTTATTTTCATTTGGGAAATAACTTTCATTACAGCGTCAATACAGTCTTTCGCAACTTTTTCTTCGTTGTACGTTGGGATAATGATTGCCAGAGAATTTTTTTTAAATTTCGATTCCATCTTCCATGAATGATCGTTGAATAGGTAGATGATTATCTGTTGGCAGATGGCCGCGCAATTGGTTTTCACGTAATCGCTTAATAATATCTTCTGCAATTTGTTGTGTTCCTTTTCCATCACCAAGTGGCTGCTTCCATGTAGTCCCAGTTATTTTTTTAAGTTTTTTAAAAATAACTTCGAGTGTATATTTCGCCGGCTGGTCGGGATCAAATTTTATCGCAGAGCGGGCGTCGTACACTTGAGGACGTTCCGTTGCTTTTCTAATGTTGATGCAAGGAATACCAAGGATACATGCTTCTTCATTTACCGTACCTGAATCTGTAATAACGGCCTTCGCATGTGTCATAAGAAGAAGCAGTTCTTCATATCCGATTGGATTAACGACAACGAGATTTTTTGGGGGCGTTATATTCATTTCTTTCATTATAGCTTGCGTTCGGTAGCTAGCGGCAAAATAAACAGGATCTTCTGCATATTCAACCATTTTCATAATATTCAAAAGAGTTTTTGGTATATGAACGTTTTCTCTTCTGTGACATGTCATAAAATAGTATTTATTTTTTTGTATTTTTCTTTTTGCAAAGAACTCATCATTTGCCATTTTGTCGAATTCTTCTTTTCTTTTGAAATAAAATCTTTGTAACATATCAACGGAAGGGTTGCCAAACACTACTATATATTTTGGATTCAGGCCTTCGGTAACACCTCGGTCTTTGTATTCTTGTGCATAAGTATAAATAACATCCGCGAGATGATCAGCTAATGTACGGTATTTTTCTTCCGGCATTCTCCAGTCATAAGAGCGCCAGCAGCCTTCAATATGCAAAATTGGTATGTCTAATTGTGCTGCTGCAATACAGCCTACAACAGTGTTGGTATCACCAAGAAATGCGACTGCATCGGGTTGTAATTTCTGAAGTACCGGATATAATTTTGCAATTATTTTCGATGTAACTTCAGCGTCGGTACTGCCTTTACAATCTAATTCTATATCCGGCTTTTTTACATTAAATTCTCTGAAAAAAACATCTTTTAGATTATCTGAATAATGTTGGCCAGACCATATAAGAATAAGTTCAATATCTTTTGCTTTCTGAATATGCTCGAGGATAAGGACTGCACGTATAAGCTCAGCTCGTGTACCCAATACAAATGCTAATTTTTTCTTTTTCATATATGTTTTTCAAATTCGATGCTTTCTATTAAGGCTTTGTCAATGTTGCTAGTATATTTACTTAAAAAATTTTTGTCAAAATATACAGAAGATAAGTAGCGTGTTATCCTATTATCAGATTTATTTTTTATTACAGTAATCTTCTTTAAGGTTATCTCTTTTAAAGAGTTTAACAAATTCCACTTAGTAAGTGGACCTAATGGAGCAAAATGATAAACATGTGATCTCATTCTTAATTTATCGAAATTTTTTCCAGAGATCATAAACTCTGTTAATTTAGCAATTTGTAAAGAAGTCGCGCCAGACCAGTTTTGATTAGTATACCCTTTAATTTCTTTTTTTTTGTTTTTCACAAACCATTCAAAAAGCACTTTATCGTCATTTGGATTAAATCCTACTAGAGAAGATCTTATTGTAATGGAGTTATCCGAAGAAACTTCCCCTAATATCTTACTCTTTCCGTAAGGGTCTTTAGCGTTAGGACTTTTTTTTTCAGTTACATTAAGGCTTGATGGATCGAATACACCATCTGTAGACAAGTGTATTAGTTTAAAGTTATATTTTTTTGTTAACTTTTCTAATTCTTTGGGGAGTTTCGAGTTTATTAAAGCAAATCTTCTTCTCGCCCCATTTTTATTCGTGACCGCTATGCAGTTAATTACAAAAGTTGGTTTTATTTTCTTTTGAATTTCTTCGAAGTCATTTAATAATGTTTCAGCCTTAAGGTTGAAGAAAATGCTGTTTTTATTCCTAACAGATCCAAAAACATTTTTGTACCTTTTAGATAAGTACGCATAAACAGTTCTTCCGGCCATCCCGTTTGCGCCTAGGATTAAAATAGTTTCATTGCTCATATTATTTTGGGCTGAGGAAGGGGGGTTATAAATTTTCCGCCACTTTTAAAATAATTTAGATTTTTGGCTTTTATTTCTTCAAGAAATGACCAGGCAAAAAGTAGAACATAGTCCGGTCGATGTTTCGTACTTAATATATCTGATGAGACAATTCTTAAATGTGTACCGGGCGTATAAGCACCTTGCTTGATCGGCGCATCATCAATGACATAATCAAGATACTTTTTGTCTAGCCCGCAGTAATTCATAATAGTTGTACCTCTTCCAGAAGCTCCATAGCCTGCAATGGTTTTATTTTTAGATTTTAGGTCTTTTAGTAATTTTAATAGATTGATTTTGGATTTAGTAATTTTTTCTCCGTAATCGTTGTAAGTGTCTATTCTATCAAATCCTAAGTTTTTTTCTTTTTTAGTAAAGTCATCAATGTTTTCTGAAACAGTGTGTTTTCCGAACTTTTTGCTTTGCACATAATATCTCATTGAGCCTGCATGTATATTTATGAGCTTTACATCAAAAACTTCCATATCATACTGTGCGAAAAACTTTTTCAAAGTTATTAATGAATAATAATATTGATGTTCATGATATATCATGTCATATTGCATTTTCTGTAATACATTTCCCAGATAATGCACTTCAAAGATAAAAATTCCTTCTTGCTTTAATAGTGTTTTAATTCCCCTCACTGTATTGTGCATATTTTCAATATGGGCAAATGTATTTGAACTGGTTATTACATCGGCCAGACCATTTTTATTACGTATCTTTTCTGCAATAACATCGGAAAAATAATCATTAACTATTGGTAGACCCTTTTTTATCAATGGTTTTACTATATTTGATGCAGGATCTATTCCGAGCGAGCGGATGCCAATATTAATTAATTGTTTTAATAAAATTCCATCATTACAGCCTATTTCAACAACAAAAGGTTTCTTGTTATTACATAACGATTTTATTTCCCGAGTTAAATTAGTAAAATGTTCAGCTAGGGTTTTAATTGCAGAAGAGTGATAAAAGTAATCTTTAAAAAGAGTATCGGCTTCAATAACATTTATTGATTGCAGAAGATAGCAATTTTTACAGAAAGAAATTTCTAGGGGATAAAGCTTTTCGAACTCTATGTCTTTAGCAGTTTTTAAAAATCCACCGGCCAAAGGGACGTTCCCTAGATCTAATACGGGAACTAAATTAGAGCTAAAACAAAAGCGGCAATTATTATAGCGTCTGTGTTCTCCGATAGTTTTATATAATTTTGGTAATTTCATGAATGTGATTATTTACAGAAGACATCAGTGCTTATTTATGAGTTATAATATATCTAATGAAATTAAAGAAAGCAATAGCAAAAAAAGCTGGAATTTATATTTTCTTATTATCTTTATTAACTGCAGTAAATTTAATAAACAGTAATATTATCATTGGAAAAATACTTTTAGTTTTTGTATTTTTTTTAGTTTTATTACCTCTTACGTACATAATCTTTATTTCAAGGCATAAGAATATAATTGTTCCCACTGTTTTATTTATTTTATTTTTGCTGGGAGCATTTGCCTTATCTTTTCGGAAATTGAGGGATGTAATGCCGGATCCTGCAGTCAATGCGGAAACAAGTATCGGATATGCTCAATATTTTGGTTACCCACTGTATTTAGATTCTATAATTTTTTTCATTTTAATCATATCTCCGGTTTTGTTTTTTACATTTATAAAGTTAATACAAAAATCAAAACCTCCTGTTAAAAAGATCAAATGAATAAAAAAATTTTAAAATGCTTATCACTTGGCGTTTTGTTCAGCCTTCTGTCTCTTGGTAATCTAAAAAGTCTTTGCAAAATATATCCAACTCTTGGCTCTGATAATCAAGCACTGTTGTTGTGGAAGTACGCCGCGGGAATAGGCTTGTTGCCTATCAAGGACATATTTTATCCATACGGGTTATTAAGCTATTACAGCGGACAGAATGTGATATTTGGTTTGATCTATTTTCTTATCACACCTGCTTTATTCTTGTGTATTTTTTTAACATTTCAAAAATTATTTAAGGATAAACTATTCACAATAGCTTCTTTTATAGTTTTCTTTCTTTTCATCACAATTATCACAGGGTTTGAGACCTTTACCAGATATGGATCAATAACAGCATTGTCAATCTTGTTTGCTTACATTTTCTATTCTAACAAGAATAAATCGCAGAAAATAATTATTGCACTTGGCGTTTTAGGCGGAATAATAGTGCCACTTATTAATGATGTTGGAATATATGCCCTTGTGATATTTGTCTCGTTTTCGGTAAGTAATAAGCTTCTTAGATCCAAATTTAGGTTACAAGCAAGCCAATTAGTGTCCCTTTTAAAGGAATTAGTTCTTTTTATTCTTGGTTATTTACTTGGTTTAGTTCCATTTTTTATTTATCTCGCTTTTACCCAATCATTATCAGGTTTTATTCCGTATTTGATAAGTATTAGTGAACTTGCTCAATTTGCAAAAACAGCATTTTTTCATTCAATATTTACTGCAGACAATTTATTTACGCTAACTATACTTATGATTGCAATTATACGTCTTTGTTATAAATTCTTTTTCGGAGATAAGAAAGCTAGTTTTGCTACATATCTTCAGATTGGACTTATTATCGTACTTCTTCTTCTTGAGCAAAAAAGTATAATCCGTTTAATTGATATGCAACTTACTTTTATCGGACTTTTACTACTTCTTACTCTTCTTTATGAATTAAAATTATCTTTGCAAAAGTACGGAGTATCGAAATTTATTGTTTTCATATATTTTATTAATATATCAATAATCATCTTATTTGTTATTGGATTGCATCCCAGCGATAAGTTTATGAATCAATATCCTACGCCGGGTCGGATAATTTCTGCGGTTAAAATATTCAGAAATAAATCTTGCGTTGAGGATAATATGAAATTTATAATTTCGAAAAACAAACAACTTCCTGGAATTAAAAAGCAGCTTTATAGCAGAAAGAATTTTAATAAGAAAGTATTTACGTTTCCGGGAGAACCAATCTTTTACATTATGTTTGGACAAAAGCCACCATATTACCCGACTATATATGAAGCTACGCCAATTAAAGCGCAAAAAGAACTTATAACATATATCCAAAAAGAAAACATAGATGTTATTCTTTATAATGTTAAAACAAGAAGTATTCAAGATGAAGTTCCTGATACAGTCAGAGGTAGGTTGTTATACGAATATATACGTTCAAATTATTCTGTTGAAAGAAAAGTAGGTAATTACCTTATTTTTATAAAAAATAGAAATAAATAAATCTTTTAAAGGAGAGCTAATACTTATGGACTTTAAAACTTTAGAGAAAATCTGGTGAATTTATTCTTCAGTCCTACCCGTATTCTAGAAACTAATGCACCCCTTTAGGGTTTAGTGAGATACTCAGAAAATACTTCCTGAGGTGTTCTGAATTTAAGACGTTTTCTTGGCCTGTTGTTTAATTCCCATTCAACGTCTGTCAAGGCAATTTAGAAATGTCGTGTTTTCGGCAAAATAGAAATGTCGTGTTTTTCATACGACTTATCTCTTTTTCCGCTAACTAATATTCGTTAAACCGCCGGCAGGAATCTTGTCCGCCATGGATGGTCAATCCTTGGAATATTTACTCTTCTTTCTTGAAACTCTTTTGCGGAAACAACTTGGTAGGGTTTAACTTTTAGGATTTCTGATTGAATTGTCTCGTAAGGAATAACCTTATCTTTGTATCTAAGGGTAACATTTTCAAGTTTTCCCTCCTCAATTAGAATTTTTGCATTGATAAGAGTATAACGATACCCGCCATTTACCAAAAGCTGATACCTTGTATTTTTGTATTGTACGGTTAGCGCTTTACTAATTTTTCTCTCTGATTGAAGAGTAAATATCCTAGACAGATCATCTGATGGCAATAGCACTCTATGCACATTCGCTTGATCTTTTGGTAAAACTGCAAATCTGGCATTATGTTTTGGAATATATATTTCTCTGAAATATTTTGTTCCATCTTTCTTTATTGATATTCCCTCAAGTCTTAGCTCTTTTACCAATCTATCCTGTAAAGTTTCAAACAGTCTCTCAACTCTTCCTTTCGCCTGCGGAGAATGGGCAAAGATAAGCTCTATCCTAAGCTCATCCATTGCTCTTGCAAATTGTGATTGAGGCTGAAGGTCTTTTAACTCTTCTTCAATTGTTGCCTGCCTGTTAATTTTAAAAGTTGAATGTTTATCAACGTAAAGGCTTAATGGTTTTCCATGAGTTTTAAGGTAATGCTCTGCTCCCTCAAAAAGAGTAAAGGTTCCTTCATAATCAACAAACTCTCCATCCATGATTCTACTTGTTGCGTCATCGATAAAAGCAATCAGAGTACAAGGATCAGCTCTATCCTCAAACCATTTATGCGGTGAACCATCCAATTGCACCAGTTCTCCAACACACGGTCTTCTTGTCCGATAAAGATGAATCTTTTCTATCTTTTTCTTCTTAGGCAGCCATAGGCCTTCCGCAATCATAAGTTTTCTGACAGTTTCCTTTGAAGACAGGATTCCATGCCTCTCAAATAATTTCTCACAAGCAAGAGTTGGGCCAAAGTCTGAATAGTTCGTCTTGATTAAATTAACAATTTGTTCTCTCTTTTCCTTTGGCATCAATCTATTACTCTCTTGCCCCCGGTTTTTATGAGTTAAACCTAATGATCCATCTTTTCTATACCGCTTTAGTATACGGTGAACCTGACGTACTGATATACAAAGTTGTTTAGCAGCATGTTTCTGTTTAATTCTTTTTTCCAAAAGATTATCCATAACATGGATACGTTCTAATTCTTTTACGCTCATAGAAATGACTCCTTTCATTTTTACCACCTCCTTACTCCTTGCCTTTAGCTTTTATTATGAGGAAGTAAAACCGGACATTTCTATTTTGCCCAAATAGGACATTATCATATTGCCGCTACAAGTCTAAATTGACCCTTGACAATACGAAAGGCATATGGTGTAATACAGTTGTTCTGAATCTTCAGAGATTCCCACAGAATCAATTTTCAATTTCCGATTTTATTTTAATTGAAAATTTTAAACTTTAAATTTTAAATTCCAAAAGATGGTATATAAAAAAGCTCCGGTAAAAAGCAAATCGATTGAAGAAATTGTAGGCGAGCCTGCGTCAAATGGTCCTGATGGAGAAGTATCACCGCAAATGCGGGATACCGCTGTGGCGGGAAAAGTTCAGAAAGCTGAGGAAAAAGAACCGGTCGCACCAATTCCAATAGTTCGGGAGCCCATCGCACGTGAACCGGTGAGAGAAATGGACGATTTATCTGCGCAAACTCAGGAAGTTTCAGGAATTTTAGACATTCAGCATGAAGGGCACGGCTTTTTGCGGCCAAAATTTATTCCTTCAAGTCGGGATGTCTATATTTCCCAGTCTCAAATAAGAAGATTTATGTTAAGATCCGGAGACTTGATTGAGGGAATCGGCAGACCTCCGAAAGACACCGAAAGATACTACGGACTTTTAAAAGTTGAGAAAGTAAATAACATTCCCGCAGATGATTCAATGAGGCGGCCGTACTTTGACGACCTTACTCCAATTTATCCGAAGAAGCAAATAATACTTACATCCGGAAAACTTCCTTTATCTACTAGAATAATCGATCTGGTTGCGCCAATTGGTTTTGGACAGCGGGGAATGATTGTTTCTCCTCCTAAAGCAGGGAAGACTACGATTCTTAAAGAAATTGCAGCAGGAGTTTCTCAAAATTTTCCAAAAGCACATTTAATGGCCGCTTTAATCGGAGAACGACCGGAGGAAGTAACAGATATAAGTCAGTCGGTTAAAGGAGATGTAGTTGCCTCAAATTTTGATGAGCCGCCCGAGAAACAGACAAAAGTCGCCGAAATAACTTTGGATCGGGCAAAAAGGCTGGTTGAAATGGGAGTGGATGTAATTATTCTTCTTGATTCTATAACTCGTTTGGCTCGCGCATACAACCTTTCCGTTGCTCCATCCGGCCGAACTTTAACAGGAGGATTTGATCCGGCGGCACTGTGGCCTGCAAAAAGATTTTTTGGAGCGGCAAGAAGCTGTCAGGAAGGCGGATCTCTAACAATTATTGGAACTGCTCTTGTTGAAACAGGTTCGCGAATGGATGATTTAATTTACGAAGAATTCAAAGGCACCGGGAATATGGAGTTGCATCTTGATAGAAAGCTGGCAGATCGAAGAATTTTCCCAAGCATAAATGTAGAAAAATCGGGAACAAGACAGGAAGAGTTATTGCTTTCGGAGGACGAGCTTAAAAAGGTTGTTACGATGAGAAGAATGCTTGATATGTTATCGGACGAGGAGCGAACAAGCGCGCTCGTTGATCGATTGTCAAAAACTGAGAGCAACGAAGCATTTTTAGAGTCTCTCGGCAAATCTTAATTTGACTTAACGCTCCCAATTTGTTAGTCTTTTAACTTGAGTATGCGCAAACACCCGATATATCAGATCGCTAATTTCCTTTCCAAATTTTTCTCCGAACTCTCTCTTTTTTTAAATTTCTTTTATTCTTACATCAAGAAGAAAGTTCTCTCCGTGTCTTTCTATTTTGAGAGCAATAAGAATATTTTGGTAAAGCTTTTTACCATGAAGAGGGGCCGATACAATCGGTCCTTTCTGCATTTTGCAGTTATGGTGGTTTTGGGAATTGGTGTTCTACTAGCGCCATTTTTGGCAAGTACTTATCCTGTTCTTTCCAGCCGTGCCGCATCAAATTTGGATTTTCCGTCTCAATCCCAATCAATAATCGTAGGGGAAGATGTTTTAAAAACAGATGTTTCTCAAAAGCCGCGGGACAAAATAATAACTTATACGGTTGAAAAGGGAGATACTATTTCTACAATTGCACGTAAGTTTGGAATTTCTGAGGAAACAGTTAAATGGGCAAATGATTTAACGAGTGATAAGATCACAGTGGGAGATGAGCTAAAAATTCTTCCGGTAACGGGAATTGCGCATAAAGTACAAAAAGGTGAGTCGGTTTATTCTATTGCGAAAGCTTTTGATACAATTCCACAGAAAATAGTTGATTTCCCGTTTAACGATTTTGCAAACCTTGAGACATTCTCTTTGGTGGAAGGGCAGATTCTTGTAGTTCCGGACGGAATAAAGCCTTCGGAAAAGCCTTCTATAAGAAGGGAAGTTTATCTTGTTCAAGGACCTGTATCTGTATCTTCTGCAGGGTTTTCATGGCCTGTTCGAGGATATGTAAGTCAATTTGCATCCTGGTATCATATGGCAATAGATATTATTTCCCCTTTTGAAACTCCTATAGTTTCTGCCCAAAACGGAAGAGTAACTAAGATTTCTACAGGAACTTGGGATGGAGGTTACGGAAATAACGTAGTGATTGATAACGGAGCAGGATATCAAACTCTTTATGCTCATATGTCTAACATCAATGTATCAATCGGTCAGGAGGTTGTTTCAGGCAAAACTGTTATTGGAGGAGTTGGGAATACGGGAAGAAGTACAGGTGCCCATGTCCATCTTGAGATTATCAAAAACGGTGTTCGAATTAACCCCTTACCATACCTTCAGTAGTTAATTTCTATTCTTTTCAAGAATACTATCGACTGTTTATTGATCCATTGGGGCCTTTTCTATTTTTCCTGGTAGAACTTCCTAAAAATGGATAAGTCACGATACATTTCGGAATATTAGGTAAAAAGAAATGTATGGCAAGTGATTTTAAACGAGTAAGATATCTTCGACCAAAATATTCTCAAAAGAGTTATCATATCCTGATGAAATTAATGCAGGATGGATTAGCTCTGGAGATATCAGATGTTGCAGGGTTTAGGATCCATGTAATTAACCACTACTACAAATATGGACTGCGTTCAACCCTTGATGCATTTAAGGTAAAGAAAAGTACCTTCTATGACTGGAAGAAAATATACGAGACGAATGGGAAAAGAATCATCAGCTTAGTGCCTCATAGGACACGCCCATTGCATGTTCGGAAGATGGAAACAGACTGGAGAATTATTACCTTCATCAAAGAGATGAGAAAAGAGCATGGAAATATTGGGAAAAGTATGCTAAAACCATTTGTTGATGCCTATGCAAAGAAGCTCGGCATTAAAACCTTAGCGGAGAGCACTATTGGCAAAGTGATTAAAAGAAGACATCTTACCTTTGAAAAGAAAGTATATCCTCAAAAGCAGAAAAACAAGTTCAAGAAACTACGAACCAGAAAGTCCCCTAAGGTAACAACGCCCGGATTTATCCAAATGGATTCTATAGTCGTATACATCAACTACGAGAAGCACTTATTTATGAGTATCATTGATATTTACACTAAATTTGCTCATGTTGTGTGCGTTGATAATCTCTCATCTTCAACTGCCAAGAGAGTCTTTCAAGAATTTGAAGAGCTTTCTCCAACCAAAGCTCATACTGTACAAACAGACAATGGATCAGAGTTTCTTAAATCATTCCATGAATACTTAGAGGAACAAAACATTAAGCATCAGTTTATCTATCCCAGGATGCCAAAGATCAATGCTTTCATTGAAAGGTTTAACAGAACCATACAGGAAGAGTTTATCCTAAGAAATGATGAGATCTACTATGATCAAGAAGCATTTGCAAAAAAGCTTACAGATTATCTATACTGGTATAACTACAAAAGGCCACATGCATCATTAAAGTATGTGTCGCCGATGATTTTTATACAAACACAGATTCCGAAAAGTGCGTGACGCATACA
>Ga0209542_10002665_pt1 | contig 39536 bp, 46 predicted proteins | sample RifCSPhighO2_01_FD_184028 | JGI IMG/M metagenome (GOLD analysis project Ga0209542, IMG submission 184028) | Soil microbial communities from Rifle, Colorado - Rifle CSP2_plank highO2_0.1 (SPAdes) (version 2) | ecosystem: Environmental > Terrestrial > Deep subsurface > Rock core/Sediment ... | reverse complement strand
CCTGCGGGTCCGGTACGAGGCCGCGCTTCTTGTACTCCTCCGCGAGCGTAGCGCAGGAGAGCCACCCATCCTTGTAGGCGGAATCGTCGGGTTTGAAGTAGACGAGCTTCACCCTGTCGCCGGTGCCGCGCGGCATTGCGTTGACGATCTTCTTGTCGACGTACTGCTTGCGGCCGCAAGCGTCCAGCGACTGCTGCGGCGTGCGCGTACGGTTGACCGAGACGACATGGACAATCCACCTGCTGATCTCCTCGACCAGCTTGCGGAAAACCGTCCACATCATCATGCCGAGATTCTCGGTGCCGAGCGCTTCCTGCGCCACATCCTTCGGAGCCTCTTCACGGTGCTTGCGCGCAGCATCACGGAGGCTATTGGCCAGCGTGTCGATCTGGCCATCGCTCATTACAGCGTCTTTTGCAGATGCGGTCATGGTCTTGGTAGCCATGGCGTCATCCTCCTTAAACTAATTACATGCCGATAGCTCTCCAGCTCACCCGGAGTTTGCCACAGCGGAAAATCCTCGATGTACGACATTCTCACATTCTTGAGAATATGAGAATGTTCTCAACTCCTTTCCGCTGTGGCAAAATTATTCCTTTTCAACTCTAAGCATTGTACTACAACCTACGCTATCTTGTCAACCTTCGCCGCAAGAATGAAATCATTTTCCGACAAACCCTTGATTGCATGCGTCGTCAGATGTATGTCAACCTTTCCCCATGAAATTGAGAGGTCGGGGTGATGTTCTTCCTCCTCTGCAATGCGAGCAACCGCATTTCCAAAATCCATCGCCTGCGCGAAATTTTTGAACTTAAATTCTTTATGAATCGCACAAGCGTCTTTTGAAAGCGCCCATCCATTGACCTGTTTCAGAAAAACTTCCGCCTCGCTTCGAGACAGTGGCAAAGTACCCCCTTCGCATGGTATACAGCGCTTCTCAGATAGTTGAGACATGAAACTCCAGTATATACGATATACGTCATGAAATTTTTTGCACTCATACAATCCGCGCTTGATGTACTGCTTCCCCGCCACGAGCGCAGTGTCCGAGCGGACACCTATACATTGTCTGACCTGCATGTTTACCCATCCGCACATGACTTGTGCGACATTTCCATCACAACGCTCGCAGACTACAGAAACAAGGCCGTCGAGGATTGCATTCGGGCGCTCAAATACAACAACTCGGAACATTCCGCGATATTGTTTTCCGAGATACTCGCCGACTACCTACAAGAAGAGCTCGCGACGAAACGTACATTTTCTTCTCGCGTCATTCTCATTGTTCCAATTCCGCTCCACGCAAAACGTGAATACGAGCGCGGATTCAATCAGGCCGACAGTGTGATTCAAAAATTGCCGAGCGGATACAGAAACGGCGAGCTAGCCGCACACGCACCAACAGCGCTCATCAGGGTCAAAAACACAAAACCGCAAACACACCTTTCGCGCGCCCTGCGACTAACAAACATGTCCGGTGCTTTTTCCGCGGATGAAAAAATTGTTCCCGGAACTCATGTGTTTTTGATTGATGACGTCGCGACAACAGGAGCAACTCTTGCTGAAGCGACTCGCACTCTTGAAAAGGTTGGCGCCACTGTTACACCAATTGCACTGGCGAGAGCGTAATGGTACGTGCATATTCTCTACAGAGTGAGGTATACTGCAAAAATTGGAGAGGTCGCATAGTGGTCTAGTGCGGCACCGTGCTAAGGTGTTGTCCGGGTAACCGGACCGAGGGTTCGAATCCCTCCCTCTCCGTTTTTGAAAATCCGCTGTATATACGGCGTGATTTTCTTAACGGAGAGGAGCAGGGCGCCTTCGCGCTCTGCGTGAGGGATTCGAACAGCGGAACGTTGCCGAGCAAGCTAGGCGAGGCAGTGAGCTGGTGCCTAGACCAATTCTACGCGTCGGCGTAGAATTGAGTCGAAGGAGAATCCCTCCCTCTCCGTAATGACCGAAAATAGCACCGTCACGGTGCTATTTTCGGTCATCATTACGAGAGTGGAGAGGGGTTCGAAAGATTTTGAGCGACGACACTTTGTAAAATTCTTTCAAACACAGCCGCCGCAGTGGCTACCACCGCAGAGACAAAAATCAAGATAACGCCCATCATCACTCCGCCGGCAATATCCTCCTCCACTTTGCGTGAGACAATAAAAATGTAGCCTTCTGCCCCCACAAAAAAGCCGATGAGTATCATTGCGCAATATTTTATAGTCCTCAAGGCCTTCACGGAGTTTGGTGAGAACACTTTATTTTGTCCGATGTACCCGAGCAGCTTGAATGCCTGATGCAGTGCAACAAAAAATGCAGTAGATGCGAGGTACATATACACAATGAACAGGTCGGTATAAATGCTGAACAGGTCTAAATTTGCGGCTCTCCCTTCGGTTTGGGGAAACCGAATCATAATAGCCAGCGCCACGATGCCCATGAGAACAATGACTGCCTGAAGAAATACTATTGGGCTTTTTTTCATAGAAACTTGACTTATTGATAATAAGAGCATAATACTGTCTTCAGTGTAAGGGTGGCAATGGAAAAAGGAGAAACGCAATGAAGAAAGTCCTCATTGGACTTGGGATCTTGGCACTTGGAGCCCTTGCGGTTGTGACCGTAACTTCGTCAATTTCAGAGAAGGACGCCGTCGCGACTGCATTAGCGAACAGGGTGGCAAAAGAAACACTCGAGAACGAGACCGACAAGTATGGATTTATCTGCACGGGTCTCTTTAGAGGCTCGTGCAAAGATCTGCTTACGCGGGCACAAAAAAACCCCGAACTCGCGAAAGCCCTCCTAAAGGCGAAGGAGGCGAGGGTGTCTATTTTTCCTGAGTGGTGGCCGTGGTTTGACGCGGGGTCGGTAAACGAGCGCGGCTGGATAGAAATAAACACCCTCGCAAGCGACGAAAAAATCATAAAATTTCTAACCGAGTAAGTGACAAAACAAAGGCTGGGGAGTCCGGATGAGCGACTCCCTTTTTCTTTTTTGTAAAAACACAAAATAAATGCTATGGTTTCTTACGGAAACTTTCGGGAGTTGCGAGAATGGCTCATTACCACATACCTTTTGTACCACACCCAGACATTCGACGCTGTACCGCGCCGAGTCACCAAGGCAGACATCGACACTGTATCGATTTCTACATGCCACCTGGCACACCGGTATTAGCGGCTCGAGATGGTGTGGTGATTTATTGTGTGAGCGAGTGGAGTACTTCCTACAAAAATCCAAGAATGAGCTACGCTGGCAATGGTGTCATCCTTCGCCACGAAGATAGCGAGGAAACTGTGTACTGGCACGCACTGTGGAACTCGCTTCGTGTAAAAGTTGGAGAGAGTGTCAGGCGCGGCCACACCCTCTTTCTTTCGGGACAGACCGGCTATGCCACATACCCCCATTTGCATTTTGGCGTATATGAAGGAATTGGTCAGAACAAGATTCTTGTCGGCAAAAGTAAAGCGCCAGATTTTTTAGAACCCTTGCCGCTGAAAGTTTCCTACAAGCATTACGAGCAATGAGAGTTGCCTTAGGGAGTCCGGATGAGCGACTCCCTTTTTCTTTTATAAGCAAGACGCATACGATAGTATGTAGCAATGGCACAGCTATTTTTGGTCAGGCATGGAAAATCGGTGTGGAACAAAGCCGGATTATGGACTGGCAGAACCGATGTTCCGTTGAGCGAAGAGGGCATTGCGGAAGCACAAAAAACAGCGAAGCTCCTCGCCACAATACATATAGACCACGCCCATGTTTCTAACCTGAAGCGGGCGCAAGAGACACTGGACTACATACAGCGCGAAGCGCGGAGTCCATTCAAAATTTTTAAAACAGATGCGTTGAACGAAAAAGATTATGGAATCTATACGGGAAAAAATAAGTGGCAAGTCAAAAAAGATGTCGGTGATGAAGAGTTCTTACGCATTCGCAGAAGCTGGGACTATGTACTACCCGAAGGCGAATCCCTCAAAGATGTATACGAGCGCGCTGTCCCCTATTTTGAAACACGGGTAGTGCCAGAATTGAAAAACGGGAAAAACATCCTGATTGTGGCGCATATGAATTCCCTGCGAACGCTTGCAAAAAAAATTGAAAACATCAGCGACACAGGTATTTGCGACCTTGAGATCGGGACTGGCGAAATACATCACTATGTATTTGATGCAGACGAAACCTTCAGAAAAAAGAAAATTATCACTCCCGACGACTCGCGCACATGATACGATTGTCGGTATGTTGAGCAAACCTGAGAAAATTCTGCTGTGGGGAAATATACTGTGGATATCCGGCGTCGGCATGCTCGGCCCCCTGTTTGCTATATTTGCTGAAAAAATCGGGGGAAATATTCTAGAAATCTCTTGGGCATACGCCACGTACCTTGTTGTAACCGGCATTGGAATAATCGTTGTCGGAACATTGGGAGACAGGATTGGCCACAAGCGCCTTATGGTCGCGGGATACGGATTAAACGCGCTCGCGACCTTTGGATACCTCGCCGTGAATTCAACAGTTGAGCTATTCGTCGTGCAGGCTCTTTTGGGAGTCGCCTTCGCGCTTTCGAACCCCACATGGTCCGCGCTGTACGACCTGTATTCCGGAGACGACACAGAGGATGGATACATCTGGGGACTCTCCGCGGGCACAGGCCACATAGTATCCGGTGTGGCACTCGTTATAGGAGGATTCATCATCAATGCATACTCTTTTGACGCCCTGTTTATCATTATGGGAAGTATCCTCACCATCTCGACTATCTACCAGGCAAAAATCCTGTACGTATAATGCGCCACGTCTGAAGTTGACTTCTTGGGGGGCAGAGCGTAAAAATAAGTTGGTTATACACTTATACACACCGAATGGAGGACATTGATGTCCAGTGAATCTACGTACACAGAGAGAGTTCTTGGTGCCGTAGCGACGACCCACGGCAGAGCTTTGTGCCTGGATACATTCCAGAGGATGCTCCAAGAAATCGGGTCGGAGCTTCCATCGGATGACATGGTATCCGACATGTTCGCTCGCTATGGAATCTTTGATGCCATGGATCGCATCGCGTATCGCGAAGCGATCAACCGTATGCTTGACAGGCGCGCTTGATTCCGACCGAAAATGCACTCTACCCCGCTGTTTGTCAGCGGGGCAACTTTTTTCGACCGAGAGAGGCGCGAAAACAAGGTACAATTGGTGCATGCGCGCGCGCCATCATCTCCACTTACGCAAACGACTCGAACCATATCCCGCAAGCACTACATGGAAACGTTTCCTTGACCGCGCTGTTATTTTTGTCGGCATTGTCGGCCCCCTTGTCAGTATTCCGCAAATCGCAAAAATTTATATATACCATGATGCCTCCGACCTTGCGCTTATAACGTGGGCGACATACGCCCTGTTTGATATTCCGTGGATTGTATATGGGATAGCGCACAAGGAAACTCCCATCATCATCACCTATACCCTGTGGCTTGTAGTAAACACAACCGTCGTGATTGGAATTATTCTTTGGGGAGCGGGATTGTGGTAGGAACATACAATAGTTCAGTTCCATATATGGAACTGCTGAGTTTCAAAAAACATCCCAGAGGTCGGACCTCTGGGATGTGTGTGTGAAATACGTTAGTGAGGGGTGCATTCGCATTCTTCTTTTTCGCACCCCGGACACGTTACGCCATATTGATTGTAAAAAGCGACAGCTAGGTCTACGTCAAGTACATACGCAACCGCGATTGCCCAGCTAAAAATATCACAAAGCTCAAAGGTAATCTCCGACTCGAATTTTTCCATTGAGCGCGTGTGGTGTGCAAACGGCAACTGAAGCGCGGCTAATTCGGTCACTTCTCCAAAAAGGCGCAGGAGCACGAAGTGAATTCCCCGTTTCTTGTTGTTAGGTCCATACGTTTTCTCGAAGTACCTAGACCACTCTTCGAGCGACCACTGCAACTGCTTCGCGTCTGGAGATTGGATCTCGGCGGGACTCCTAGTCCCCTTGCACTGGCACGGCTGATGCCCGCAATACGCGCATCCGCTCTGCGGATACTTAGCAGAAAGAGCTTCAACAAACGGAACACCGTACGCATCAACACAAAGGAACGTCACGACCATGATATCTGACACATATGAAGCGAGAACATCATGTCCAATACCTTTGCGGATACCATCTTGCAACTTATCAATAGACAAGTTCATGACAACGATGCGATCAGCATGCGACACGTAGAGGCGGTTGTACCGACCATACATGCGCGCGCAGTGCTCTATAAGCTTCGCCAACGGTTCCATGACGCACACTCCTCATGTACCCCCTGTACTCTGTGCTGAGTATCACACCCTCCATTAATCGCAACAATTGACACACAAAAAAATCGTTTCCGTGTGAGCGCGCCATAAAAAGAAAGCCCCCAGCGCAGCTGGGGGCTGAATCGTTTATCGCCAAGCGAGGCGAGAGAAATGAATATATGCATATATTCATTTCCGAGTGAGCGCTGGCGGAAAAAGGCCTTGTGCCTTTTAACGCCACGGAAGAGCCTTGGGGTCGATGCCGATGTACTTCATCAACGCCAAACAGTGCCCCAACATAGCTTCGGTCGAGATATCTTTCGTGAAGATAAATTTTTTATCTCTTTCATCAATGTGTGTGACGTACTCTGTTTCCGAATACAGAAGCTGACCCTCCGGATTCGTGTGCAAGGTAACAACCGCTGGACCAAAGTCGATAACTTTGTCCCTATGACCCTCAAAGAGAGTTTTGAACAACATCGAGCCAGTCATAACACCGAGTACAGTTCGATCATACTTGGTGAGATGCGTCGCCGCCGCTTCGTGGTAGTTAGCCACATAGGTAACCGAGAGCGGCTTCTTTTTATTCGCCTTCCCGGCCATATACTTGTGATGCGTATCTATTGTGCGCCACATCCAATCACCCACTTCTTGGATACGGCCAGTCTTCAGCATCGTTCGCGGTTTATGAGGATGTTTGATACCCACCATAATGCCGTTCAATTCCACCATAAGGTCTTCACCGACACGGATTATTTTTGTGGCAAGAGCTTTCTGTATCTGTTGCGCAGTCGCAACAACCTTGTGCTCTTCCAAGAGACGCTGTATCTCACCCATAAGACGAATGTGAAGCGTGCTCTCAAACAGCTTCAGTGGGAGCGCACCCCGATTGTGGTACACCCACATATCGTGGTTGCCGGTATTGTACACGTACGTAATGAGACAGCGACTCAAAACCTCTTCGGCAGTTCCCTGTGCTCCCATTTTCGGGTCTTTGAGACGCGCCTCAAAGATGCCGAGCAGAATCTTGGCGCGCATGTATGCGTTGGCAATCTCCTGCTTGTCAACTCCGTACGAAATAGGAATAAGTGCGCCACTGTACTCATATTGGTGCGCGATACCCTGCATCAAGTCGCCGTTCTCAATGAGTGCGTCGGCGTCCAGACACAAGCGGACAGTGTTATCGATGAACGTGAAGTACAGGGTCTCCGTAGCGCCACCATGCACGCACGACACAATCACGTGCTTCACATGACGCGCGCCTTTCCAAAGCGAGCCCATTGTGATGTCCACGTTCTTGCGCAACTCTTCATTGATACCAAACTGGTTTGATGCTTTGGAATATACAACGAGCTTTTCTGCAACTAGTTTCTTCAAAGCCTCGCTCGCATGTTCCTTCGTCCAATTCTTACTGTGTTTCGAAGGTTTCTTTTCAGCATTCATGCGGAACAAAACCGTCTTCGGACTCGCATCCGAAGGAAGGAGTGCGCGCATTGCCGCTTGCTCTACCTTGGACAGAGAACTCGGAACGCTCACGCTTTTCTCAAGAAATACGGGAAGGCGAAAATTGTGCACGCCGTTTACGACGCGCGCACCCTCGTGCCCGTTTTCCGCAATCTTAATGACCGATGCCCCAATCATGTGCTCGGTTGATTTCTGTTCGGCAAGCCGACCCGAAGCAGGAACCGACACGACGTGCACCCCATCGTACGACGGCAAGTCCACCGCGGTACCCGTCAAACCAACGATCACAAGATTCGGCTTCAACGAAAGTGAGCGCGCCGTATATGCACTCATCAGTCGCTGTACGAGATTCGAAATCGTTTTTGAAAACCACGGAGCGCTTTTCGGCATCAGAATACGAATTTCCCCGAAGTCGGGAATGAGCACCGGAAACTTTGGTTCGTGGTCGTAGAAACCATCTTCTCGGCGAGTGCCGAGCAGGCGTACATCACTGCGCATGTCGCGCAATTTTTCAAGAATTTTTGCGCCAATCGGCCGATCATAGATACGCTCTGCGATTGCAATGTGCCAGTTCACACCATTCGGTAATACTGGCAGAAAAGCATTTAACCGAAGGGCGTGATCAGCAATGAAATCACTCTCAAATTGTTCTTTTGTGAAGTCAATGTCAAAAGGTTCCTTGTTCTTCCTAGCAATCGCGCGCATTTCTCTGAGGTGCCACTTAAGTTGAGCCTTGAGCTCCCCTTCAACGTGCTTACCGTCAATGGTGCCGCCCGCGCTAAGGGCGCATTTTGCATCATCTTTCACAACCGCATCTTTGACCAATTGGATCAAATATTTACGACTCATGGTGGGCCACGAAAGACCCGAGATCGCAACGAGGGTGAGATTTTTGTTCGAAACCGTTTTGGCCATTTTCCGTCTCCTCTTTCTTGTTGTTCTGTATCCTTTACTCAAAGGACATTCCGTCTCTTCCATCTCTATTGTGCCACCGTACCTCTGACAGAAACTGCCAGGTGATGTGTGGACAAAAGGAGAGAGACTCTGCTGGAACTCTATCAGCCAGAAGGAATACAAGCTCTTGACACAACAATCGCGCTACTGTGTCGCAGAACGATAGAGACACATACTGCTTTTTGTGACAGAACCGACTACACCCTCCCCCACACGACGCTTCCCTAATTTCACAACGGGTAACACTTCCTTAAAACTTGAGGTAATAAAAATCTCATCCGCCTTATATAGTTCCTCGACAGACACATCGCGCTCGCACACACGAAAACCAGAACGTCTTATCTCCTCGAGCACCACCGCGCGCGTAATGCCTTTTAAAATACCCCGTCCGGGAGTGCTCACCACACCGCGCTTTACAATAAAAATGTTGCTGGTCGCGCATTCGCGCACAAAACCGCCCGCGGTGTAGAGAACCTCAATCGCCCCCGCCCTTTTGCGTTTCTCTTGCAAAGAAACTGCTTCTATGTAATTCGTGGTTTTGTGTTCCGGAAACTGCCGTTCAAACTCTTCAACAATAAGTGAACACCCATTCCGATACATGGGTTCGGGAAGCGGCATATATGGTTCAACAAGAATATAAAATGTGGGGGCGCTTTTCCTGAACTCGAGCCCGCGCACGGTAGTACCCCCCGTAAGCATAATGCGAATGTTCGCCTCTCTCCCGTGTGGAATATTTTTTTTAATGAGTGTGTCTATCACACCTGTAATATGAGCGTCTGGGAACGGAACACGCACATTGAAATGTTTCGCTCCGGCACGAAGACGTGCCGTGTGTTCTTTCAAGTGAAATGGAACTCGGGCGTATGAACGAAGTGCCTCAAAAAATCCAAACCCCCGAATAATTCCTATGTCTTGCAAAGACAGGTGCGCTTTAGACAATGGAACAATCCTGCCGTTTAAAAAACAATAGCGGGTCATCTACCTATCATACTGCGCGATACCCCACACACGAAAACCGCCCCACGCATTCTGAGCGCAAAGCGGTTTTCTATTATCGTTCCTTACCTTATTCCCACTCCTTCTCTTCTGGCATACCGAACCCCCCCTCTTCATCATCACCCAACCCTAGCCCCGTAGGAGGAAGTACTTCAGGTGTTCCACCCTCAGTATCCTCCTCTTCAGTATCACCGTGATTCATGGTGTACGTATGCTATTATCTTTTAACACGACCATAATACGTATGGATAGTTTCTTTGCAAGAACGAAATAGACGCCCTGTGGATATGTCTCCTGCCGACCCAATAGAGAAGCACTTTCGTCTGACGGCGCCGCACACAACTGCCTTAAAAAAACTACGCCTCACTACCATATACGACCTCCTGTATCACTTTCCCGTTCGCTATGAACAATCGGGAGCTTCCGAGGAAGCGTCACATGTCGTGCCGGGAACAAAAGTAACCCTCATTGGTTCCCTCTCGAAACTTAAGGCTAGAAAATTATGGAAAAGTAGACGCACGGTAACCGAAGGGTGGTTCGAAGACGGAACGGGACGCGTCAAGGTTATGTGGTTCAACCAGCCGTACATGGCCTCCTATGTTCCACAAATGACGGTCGTCAAAGTATCCGGAACTGTCGGTGGAACAAAAGAACGCCCGTACATCGCGAACCCAGAAGTTGAAACGACACCCAATGCACAAGAAAAAGGATTGTTCGTGCCGGAAGAAACAAAAAAACAGACCAGACAGTCGTCCTTGTTCGCCGTCTACCCAGAGTCCCGCGGAATTACTTCAAAATGGTTTTACTACGCATTGGAAAAAATATGCGCACAGAAAGTACATGAAACGCTTGGAGATCCGATACCCCTCTCAATTCGGGAACGCTATAACCTGCCAACACTCGCCCGCTCACTCATTGCCATACACAAACCGCAACACGCGAGGGAGGCAGAAGCGGCGCGAAAACGTTTCGCATTTGAAGAAATTTTCTCACTCCAGGTAGCCCGCGCGAGGGAAAGGGCAACAAACGACACTTTCACTTCACTCCCCATTACACACGCGAACGAATATGCGGAAAAATTTATCGCCTCCCTAACAATCTCCCCGACATCCGCACAGCGTCGGGCAACAGAAGACATCATAAACGACTTCAACCCGAAATCGGGTGAGGCGCACCCCATGGCGCGCCTCCTTGAGGGAGATGTAGGAAGCGGTAAAACGCTTGTCGCGGCGGCAAGCGCCTACGCCGTGGTGCATAGCCGTCCACCAAAACGAGAAAGCGGAACGCTGCAAGTGGCATACATGGCGCCAACAGAAATCTTGGCAGAGCAACACTTTAAAACATTTATAGAATACTTCAGTCACCTGCCAATCAACATAGCCCTCATCACGGGAAAGGTGTGTAAAAAATTCCCCTCTAAAGTTACGCGAGGAAAAGCAACAGACATATCCCGCTCACAACTTTTAAAATGGGTGGCGAATGGAGAAATTGCGATGGTGGTCGGCACACACGCGCTCATTCAAAAATCCGTAAAATTTCAACATCTTGCGTATGCGATTGTTGATGAACAGCACAGATTCGGCACGGCGCAAAGACGCGCCCTTGCCCGCAAGGGAGATTTCTCGCCACATTTCTTGAGCATGACCGCAACCCCCATCCCGCGCACACTCGCGCTCACCATCTACGGCGATTTAGATATCTCCGTTCTTGACGAACTGCCACCTGGACGCGCAAAAATTACAACAACAATCATCGCGCGAGACGAAAGAGAGAAAGCGTACGATGTGATGCGACGTGAATTGGAAAAGGGACGACAGGCGTATATTATTTGCCCACGTATTGAGGAGCCGGACCCAGAAAAATGGAACGCGCTTCAGGCAACGTCGGTAAAAGCGGAAGCAAAACGACTCAAAAAAGATATATTTCCAGAGTATTCAGTTGGGTTACTCCATGGCGCGATGAGCACAAAAGAAAAGGATGCGGCAATGAGTGCCTTTGTTGCCGGGACAACACACATTCTCGTTGCGACATCGGTCGTAGAAGTAGGGGTCAATGTTCCAAACGCAACAGTAATCGCGATTGAAGGCGCCGAGAGGTTCGGTTTGGCGCAACTGCATCAACTTCGCGGGCGCGTCATGCGTTCATCCCACCCCCCCCACTGCTTTCTCATACCAGAAACGTCGGGTGAAATCGCAACGAAGCGCTTGCGCGCAATTGAAAAAACAGATGACGGATTTAAACTTGCCGAAGCAGACCTTGAGGCGCGAGGAGCGGGAAGTCTGTATGGAACGCAACAATGGGGCATCTCGGACCTCGGTATGGAAGCACTAAAAAATCCGCGCCTCATTGAAGCGGCGCGCGCAGAGGCAAAAAAACTCATCCTCGAAAACCCAACACTTTCAGAACATCCCACTCTCGCGCAAAAAGTCGCGCATGCTGCAACAAAGCTCCATTCCGAATAACATCACCCCCCACACCCCACCCGCTGCAAACCTTCACAATTCATTACTTTCTTAAATTATACGACCGTATATAATAAGAAAGTAATATATGGGAACTCTTGAAACAAAATCCCGTGGACGTCTGCGTCGCGGACAGTTGGAAACCGCTATCCTTGGCACGCTCGCAGCTGTAGGAATAGTGGCAGTCGCACTTACCGCACCCAATATGGTAAAACTGCTCAAGTGCGTAGACCCTAATTGGCTTGTGAAACGAGATCCGCGAGAGCGTCTCTACGTCATTGCAAGTCGCCTCAGGCGAAAGGGTCTCGTGAAATTTGAATGCTCGCATGGCAAAACACGCATGGTGCTTACGGAAAAAGGGAGAAGCGTGGCACAACGAGCAGTGTTGGGAAATCCCCTGCCACAAAAGGCTCGTTGGGATCGCAAATGGCGTATGCTTATTTTTGATATTCCAGAAAAAAGACGGCCGCTCCGCGATAAAATCCGCTCAATTCTAACGGGATTTGGATTTGTGCGTCTCCAAAATAGCGTGTGGGTATTCCCCTATGATTGCGAAGACATCATTACCCTCCTCAAAACAGAACTACAACTTGGAACTCAGATGCTCTACATCATCGCCGATGCGATCGAATACGACAAACCGATCCGTGCGCATTTCGGCCTACGCCAGCGGAAATAGACGAAGAGAGAATTGTGGTAGCGTCCCAAAAATACAATGATTCACTATTCTCAACTACTTTCTTACTTCTGCCGACCGCGTGAGTTAAGAAAGTATAAGAAAGTAATGGTACGGTAACTGGTTATGCGACAGGGGGTGAGCTATTGTACAGTAAACGGAGATGTCGTAACTTTCGCATGAATAGTGCGCCCGATCCCTCCCGCACAAAACCCCCAACACGTATCTCCTGAATATAGTTTTGCCACAATAACGTACTGACCTGCTGGCATGGAAAACCCCCCAAACCCAGCATCTGCCATAATCGCTCTTTCAAACGCAGGGACAATCCACGTGTATGAGCCGGATGTGGGTAATTGCGACGTATCGGCGGTAAGTCCGTTGTCGTTATTCCATTCGTACGGTGTCGTGCCAGAAGGATACGCCTCCAGACGCACCTTTGAACCTGCCGGTGCGTTGTATGCATTCCAAGAAATGACTAGATTTTGCTGACGTAAAACACTTTGCGGAGACACACTGACAGTAAGAGGAAGAGTCCCAGTGTTTGTTGCGTCTGTCCAGTTGCGAGATTGCAAATAACTAATCAGACATCCATTTGTCGCGGAAAATGTATACGACGTATCATGAGGACAGCGCAATCCTAAAATATTTTGGGTGCATATCTTTCCGTATGAATCTTCTTGCGCCGCAGTCGCTTCTTTCGCACACATACTTGCGCTCGTATCACAGCGATACCCCTTGCTACACCCACTCGCGTCCACTCCAAGCGATACCAGATTTCCACCCGAACACGCCGGCGTTTCATACGGTGTACACGAACCAACCTGCGCCAAGGGAACAGAACACTTGTACGAACGCGTACACCCGAGATTATCGGTAATTGCTTGCCACCCCGTCGAACAATACGTAAGAGGAGGGGGGGCGGTGGGACACGTCTGTTCTTGAACAGGCAGAACCCCACCGGAAACACCGGGGGTCAGATTGCAATTAAGACCAATGAGGGAGCGAGTACGGAATCCCACAACCCCATACCCCGTTTCGCTTGCAGAGCCGGAAGACACAATACCGTACGCGCTTTGCCATTTTTTAACCGCGGATTCTGTAATCGGACCAAAAAATCCAGTGACTGCCGAGTTGTCCAAGTATCCGGCAGATGTCAAAAATAATTGGAGGCCGTTTACATCCGATCCGCGACTTCCGCGGGATAACGAGCGCGAAAGGTCTGGACAATACCCTTTTGTGGCCGATACAACGGGCGCTGGAATAGTGGGCACGGTAAGATTCGTCAGCTGTTGTTTCGCCGCGTTTAATTCTGCGAGAAGTGCTTGAATTTGTACTCTGATTTCATCTTGAGAAAGCGCCTCGGACACAAAAGGTACACACACGAGAGCGAGTACAAAAGTGCCACACAGTGCCCGAATGGAGTGCATCATGTATATATTAATCCAATACAATCACGACATCAACGCGCTCTATCTGAGAGCCACCACGACCGAGTGTGATGACATAGGTACCCGGTGAAGGATACGTATGTGTGAATGTTTTTGTGACTACCGTGCCTGATGTGCACTGCGGAGACGAAATAATTGGCGTTCCTCCGTTTTCCCACGCAAGTTTGTATTCGGCACATTCTCCAACATCAAACGACGCTTCAATCGTAAGCGGATTCCCGCTTGGATCCGACGTGATCGAAATTCCTCCATAGGTCGCGTCAACGACTGGTGGCGTTGGTACCAATGGCGTTGAAGGCGAAGAACCAGACACAGCAACGGTCGCCTGCGTCCTATGCCCACCGGAAGAGAGGGTAACATAGTACGTCCCTCCGTATTGATATATATGTCCAAGGGTGCTTTTCAATTCCCTACATACACCTTTTGCTACCGGAATAACAGTTGCTATGGAGCCATCGCCATACTCAACAATGTACGTCGCGGCATCACATGAATTAGTCACGTTAACTATCGCTTCAACGGCAACCGAAAGTGGGGCGGGGCCCGCAATCGGACTTACTCGTATAAATCCTCCGACTTGTGATTGCGAAGTCACAACACCAGAAGATCCTGATCCGCGTACTTCTTGGCATTTGACTGCGATTATAGCGGCGGTACGCGGACCCATAACCCCGAAGCCGCTCGTTTCAGGAGTCCCGCTTGAAACAATATTAAATCGTGTCTGCCATCTCTGTATTGCTCTCTCTGTAAGAGACCCGTAGTATCCAGTCGTTAAACCCTCCGGATATATCGTGCTGTCGAGCGCGAGAAACTGCTGAAGCCGCTCGACATCGTTCCCGCTAGAGCCGAAGCGGAGCGTTACTCCAACATTCGGACAAAGAAAATTTCTTCTTTCTTGTACGGTAAGAGGGCTCGCGCTTGGAGTGTTTATTTGCTGTTGCAAGAGAGATATTCTTCGCTGTAAATCTTCAATCTTCAACCGCACTTCTTCTAGTGTTGAGGCGCTCGTAAACAACGGAAGCATAAGTAAAAAAACGACACCTGCTTGGAGTAGTATTCTTCGTACCATTCCCCCATTGTTGCACGCGAACAAAATGTCGCAATACACACGAGAAAAACAAGGCGCGCAATTGACAGACCTCTCTATTAAGTGAAGCATTACGAAAGACTAGGATAAGGAGAATATCGCGTGTTGCACACATACCAATGGTTCCGAGAACAACTACTGGAACCAATTCACGCCATGCGCGTGGCATACGTGCCGTTTCTCATGGTGTACTTCGCATACGGCTTGACTGGCATCACCGCGGTTGCGGGCACATTCTGGACAAAAGAAGTACTACATTTCACGCCAGCCCAACTTGCCCTCGCTGGCTTTTGGGCGGGAATTCCGTGGACGCTGAAAATGCTCTTCGGGCAATGTGTAGATGCGCGACCGATATTCGGCTCGCCTCGCCGCGCATATATATTCGCAGGTGCATCCCTCGTCACACTCGGATACCTCATGCTTGCGGGACTCGCTGGCGCGTGGGGACCCGTGATGAAACTTGGAGAACCTATCAATATTTATTTCATCGCAGCCGTCGTCATGGCGGTAGGTCTTGTGATGCAAGATGTTACGGCAGACGCGCTCACATCAGAATTAAATACTGGAGACGAACGGGACGCGCGAAGTATTCAGGCGCTTGGGCGCATCGCTCTCATGACAGGAGGCGTTGTCGGCGCCCTCTTCGCGGGCCATATCGCAGAAAACTTTTCCTACCAGAATATATACCTCATCGCGTGTGTCGTCCCGCTCATGTCAATCGCGGGAGCACTCTGGCTAAAACAAAACGCCGTGAAACGTTGCTCATGGAACATGCCAATCCTCCTGGGTGGTTTCGGGTTCGCGCTCTTCGTGATTCTTGTCAGTGCAAGTTCACTTCCTGCAAAAGCGGAGATAGTATTCGTCGGTAACGTGCTCGCAATTGGAATTTTTCTATTCCTTTTGGGACGCACCTTATCGTGGACAGAGGCATGTACCCTCCTTGCAACAGGTATCGTAGTGTTCATCTTCCGCGCGATGCCAAGCGCGGGCGCGGGTGTCTCGTGGTGGCAGATTGAAGTACTTGGTTTTGACCGTGCGTTTTTGGGTAGATTGCAACTTGTTGGTTCCCTATTCGGACTGTGCGGATTGTTTCTTGCGGCGCGCTCACTCCGCAATCAATCCGTAACAAAAGTTCTGGTCATAGTAACTATCGTCGGCACGATTCTTTCACTCCCAACACTCGCCATGTACTACGGACTTCACCATTACACGGAACAACACTTCGGTTTTGGCGCCCGCTCAATCGCGCTCGTTGATTCGGCGGTGTCCGCGCCATTCGGCCAACTTGCCATGGTGCCGATGCTCGCGCTCATTGCCGTTGTCGCGCGAAGAGGAAGTCCCGCAACATGGTTTGCTCTCTCCGCGAGCTTCATGAACCTACCGCTCGCAACAGCAGACCTAGCGACCGCGTGGATGAATGAGATATGGGTCGTGACACAAGCAACGCGTGGACCTTCGGGAGAAATAATCCCGGGCGACTTCAAGGAACTCGGCACTTTGCTTTGGGTTTCAATTGGCATGGGGCTCGTCCTTCCCCTGCTATCAATCGCTCTTTTGAGAAAGTATCTCGTGAAAACAATCGCCCCGTCACCATGACGGGGCTTTCTTTTTAAAAATACTAAAAATATAAAAGAAGAAAACCCCGAAGCATTCCTTGCTTGGGGTTTTCGTTTTCGTTCGACGCGCATACCTGTGCGTCTGCTGGGTCACATCGCCCAGCGCGGCATCTCCGCGATGTGACCGAAGACCTTATTCGGGTCGCCGAGCCGAGTCGGAATGTTGTTGGGCATCCGCGGCATGTCGCCGATGTGCCCGAACGCATCATCCTCGACATCCGAACCCTCGGGACCACCGGGAAAAAGTTCACACATGTCGGGGATGTTCCTGAACATACCCCACTCCGCTTGATCCACGACACGACGAGTGAAGTATGTCGGGATTTGTTCCAACGCGTCGCCCATGTGCTTCGCGATGATCCAATCCAAGCGGTCCGAGAAACCTTTCGACTCCTCTACCGCTTGTGTGATCGGAAATTCACCGACCACTTTGTTGAATAGTGCGATGAAGTCGGTCCCCATCGGGGGAGCGATCTTCTTGGCCGGCACTTTCGCCGGCCCCGTCTTCGACTTCGTCATGACAAACCTTTCTCCGGAGATACTCCGGTTTTCCCATTGTTACGCTACTTTTAATTATACTCTTAAAATAAACTTTGTCAACTAATTCCGTCTGCCTGGACTCGAACCAGGAACCGCCGAGGTATAAGCTCGGTGCTCTAACCAATTGAGCTACAGACGGGATGTTACTATCGTACAGAACCGTATAACACGATGCAACGCGCGCACCGACAAACACCCCCTACACAATCGGCTGATGTTCTATATCCTCTTTCTTTTTAGGGGTTATGCCGTGTGCGATTAACAGTTTTTCAAAATCTTCACGCTCCACTGTTTCAACTTCAATAAGTTTCTTCGCAATCGCATCAAGCGCGCCCCTGTGCTTCTTCAATATGTCCACCGCCTTCTTGTGCGCACCTGCAATTATGCGTTTTACTTCTGCATCTATGTGTGCAGATACTTCTTCCGAGGGCTCCCCTCCGCCCTCAAGTCCTTGACCAAACAACATGCGCCCCGATGCACCATCGAGCGTCATGGGTCCAAATTTTTCAGACATCCCATAGCGTGTCACCATGTTGTGCGCGAGCGCAGTTAGAACCTCCAAATCATTCGATGCGCCCGTGGTAAGGTCGTCAAAAACCATCTTCTCTGCAACGTATCCCCCTAAAGACACTGCAATGTCATCAAGAAATTCTTTGCGCGACTGCATTCTTCGGTCCTCAAACGGGAGCTTCAGGGTATACCCCGCGGCGCGGCCTCGACTAATGATTGATATTTTGTGCACAGGGTCGGCAAACGGCAAGATGGACGCAACGAGCGCGTGCCCCGCTTCATGGTACGCGGTAATTTCTTTTTCTTTCTTGTTCAGCACATGGCTTCTGCGCTCGGGCCCGAGCATCACTTTTTCAATTGAACGAATGAGGTCATACTGCGTTACTTCTTTTCTGTTTTCACGCGCGGCGACAATCGCCGCTTCGTTCATAATATTTGCCAAGTCCGCTCCGGAAAACCCCGGAGTACGCTCCGCAATCACGGAAAGATTCGTGTCTGGCCCGAGCGGCTTTTTGCGCGCGTGAATGTTGAGAATATCTTCACGGTCCTTCCTGTCCGGCAAATCAATCGTAACCCGACGGTCAAATCTCCCGGGTCGGACAAGCGCGGGGTCAAGAACGTCCGGCCTGTTTGTGGCAGCAAGAACAATGAGTGCTTCATTCGGTTCAAAACCATCCATTTCTACAAGAATTTGATTGAGTGTTTGTTCGCGTTCGTCGTTTCCCCCACCCACCCCAGTCCCCCGTATGCGCCCGACCGCGTCAATCTCATCAATAAATACAATCGCAGGGGAGGATTTTTTTGCCGTTTGAAACAGATCGCGCGTGCGCGCCGCGCCAACCCCGACAAACATCTCAACAAATTCGGAGCCAGAAATTGAGAAAAATGGAACGCCGGCTTCACCAGCAACCGCCCGCGCAAGGAGAGTTTTCCCCGTGCCAGATGCACCCATAAGAAGCACGCCCTTTGGAATACGCGCCCCGATTTGGATAAACTTTTTGGGGTTTTTCAGAAAATCAACAATTTCTGTAAGTTCCGCCTTTGCCTCTTTTGCTCCAGCAACATCTTTAAACATCACGCGCTGCACTTCATCTTCCGGAGACACAAGACGCGCCATGGAACGACCAAAGGTAAACGCCTGCATACCAGCTCCGCGCATCTGGCGCGACAAGTACCAAATAATTCCAAGAAGGAGAAGAATGGGAACAAGAAGCGGCGCCAGCTGGAAAAACCAAAACCGAACACCCCCCTCTTCCCCTATTTCTATTGTGACCGCGGAAATTTGCTCCGCGGTGAGTTTGTAATTTGTAAGAGTTTCAGTAAACGAACTTTCCACTTCTTTTTTGGATGTTTTTTTACTTTCATCCGTATACACCGCTTCAATGGTGTCTCCTTTTACTTTAATCGAAACGATGCGTCCTCCAGCAATATCGGACGCGAGTTCCGAAAGCGACACCTCGGCGTCCTTAGAAAACACATGCTCTTGCAGAAGTGAGTACCCCGCCGAAAGAACGAGAAAAATAGCGAGAGCCATCGCGAATTGCATCCATAGGTTTGGACCTTCCGGCTGATGTTTGTGTGGCGCACCCTTTTTGACACGGGGGTCTTTTGGAGAATCTGGAGAAGCCATGTTCTGTGTTTTATACCACAGTACTACATTTCTACCAACCATGGGTCTTAGACGCAAAAATTAGGTATCATGTACACCATGGCACTTATAGAAAATAAACGCGCGCATCTTGAGTACACCATCCTCGAAGAATTCGAGGCGGGTGTAGAATTACTTGGCACGGAAGTAAAATCTTTGCGCGCCAAACGCGGGAAACTTGAAGGTGCGCGCATCCTCGTCCGTGGAGGAGAGGCATACCTCGTCGGAGCGTCCATCCCCGCGTGGCAACAAGCCAATGCGCCGGTGAAATACGACCCCGAACGCCCAAGGCGCCTGCTTTTGACCCAAAAAGAGATATTGCAGGTCGCAGAAGCCGAAGGCCAGAAGGGCTTGACAATTATCCCTATTCGGGTGTATAATAAAAAGCGCGTATTGAAGTTGCTCCTAGCTATCGCGCGAGGGAAGAAAAAAGAAGACAAGCGCCAATACCTGAAAGAACGCGACTGGAAGCGACAAATAGAACGTACATTGAAAAATAAATAGGAGTAATTAAAAATGTCAGCTGCGTCGTTGCAGAGCCTCTGTGGCACGCTCACCGTACAGTAGTACGCCTCGCGCACCACTTTCTCCGCGCCTCGCATCTGAAAATTTTTAATATACTCCATAATATTAGACCTGTACGGTCGCACCCCGTGAGATAACGAAACAAGAAGGTAACACGAGTACAAGAGATCACAAACGAATTTTAAACTCTTACACTCACCATTACACAAAAAGATTCTTATCTCACGGGGGATGATCGGCTTAGACAGGGAAATCGATATAGGTATGTGCGAGCAAAGCTGTGGTGACTTTTAAATCCGCCATAAAAATTCAAGTGCGAATCGAGTAACACTTGCGCCGGCTCTCGCTTACGCGTAAGCCAGCCGTCCACGGATGTAGAGCTTGAGTAAATCCGCTGGGCGTAAACTTTCAAGCACTGACGCGCCTCGTCCGATACGCGTCTAAGATTAGGACTCGGGACACACCAACTTCTGTTCATCTTCGATGACGTGTTCTTAAACACAATAGATGAATCTACGCTCGTAGAATCATGCACATATTTTTCCTTGCACGTGGGTTCGATTCCCGCCATCTCCATTACATAAAGAAAAACCTCACCTTGTGTGGGGTTTTTCTTTATGTCACGAGAATTGGAGGAAGTATAACTTCCGGCGGGAATCGAACAGCGGAACGATGCCGAGCAAACTTGCGAGGCCGTGAGACGGTGTTGAAATGTGAATATTCGAAACATTTCAAAAACGAAGGCACAATGGCGCCGAGCTGAGGTCGCAGAATTTTTCAGCAGAAAAATATCTGTGACCAGACAAAACTTTTTGACAAAAAAGTTTTAGTCGCGGGAGATTCCCGCAAAAAAACCGTCCGAAGATTAAACCTCCCAATACACATCAGACATGATTATTTTCTTCCCACGACAAGCCAGTATGAAAGATATCCAAGAAGCCCAAGCTGAATTGTGGGAGTTACACCTATAGAAAGAAGTGGGATCACTGGCATATATTCGTTATACGCCCATCTTCCAGTGTGGAGAGCATACAACTCAATCGCCACTGCAATTAAAACGCCAATCACAATAATAATCCAACTCCAGTTCCTCGCCACTGCAATACACACAAACGGAAGAGACAAAATGGCTATGATACTTGCATCAACGATAGAGGCTCGCAAAAGAATACCTTCGGTTATTGCCCCACCCATGTAGCCAGCATACAGATAGGAGTGCATATGCTCCCACAGTACATTCAAGAAAAAAGACAATAAAAAAATGAAAAATATTTTTTCACACATTGTGTACCTGGGTTGCATGTGGGTAATCAAATATCATCCCCCCTATACCGTATCCTTAATTAAACTGCACCTTAAAATTAAACATCCCCATCGCACACAGTCCTTGCAGGGTTGACCCTGATTTTTGTGCGGGAACTTCAATATCCGTAACGGCGGATGGTGGCAGATTCTCTCTGTATCCAACACTGGGAATGACGAGAGCAGACGAACAATCAAATGTCCCGCGAGTTTGGACACGCAGAATGGTCGGAATACCTGCTTTCGCGACAGAAACCTTCGGTGCATATCCTCCTTTTGCTCCTATTTCAATAATCTGCTTTCCGTCAACAATAGAAACGTTGTTGACTGCAGTAGTAGTACTAGGGCTTGTGAACACAATGGCTCCCCCAATGAGGAGCCCTGCGATTACGATTGAAATAACCGTTTCCTTCATATATACACTGTACTAAAAATTAAAAACTGGCGGTAGCACTCCAAGCGCCACGAAACTATTGATGAGATTGAAGAGGGCAAAGAAGATGACGATGAGCCCAGCGGTTTTGAAAAATATTCCTGATTTTATTTTGTCATGTATGCCAAGCGAGGTGAAGCTTAACAGCGCGAGCACCGGAAGTGTGCCGAGAGCGAATATAAACATAATCATCGCGCCAGTCATAAAACTGCCAGTTGAGAGTGCGTACAGTTGCATGGATTGTGTAAATCCACACGGCAGAAAAAATGTAACGATACCGAGCAACATTGGTGTAAGAGTATGATTAATTTTCTTAACGTCCGAAATGTGGCGTGAAAGAAACACAGGCAAGGTCGGCTGAAACTTACGCACCCACGGAAAAATATCGAGTAAGTTTATACCAAGTAGCAGCATCACAAGGGCAACAATGAAACTCAACAAAAACGCTCCCGAGGCACCAAGCTGGAATGCAGAGCCGACAGCGCCTATCACACCACCGAGAATGAAAAAAGAGGCAAGCCGTCCTATGTGAAAAAACACCTGCGGGCCCACCGCGCTTGTCCCAAGCTGAACCGAAGGGTCGTTCTCTTTTGCAAAATTCGCCGACACCGCAAGTACAAGGCTCCCCACAACTGCCGCACACGTAGATACGGAAGCAATGAGCCCTATCAGAAACGCCGTGCCGTAATTCACCTCCCCCGTGGTTATAAGGTTAACGATGCCGAGCTTTTGCAGAATAACAAAAAATGCTATGAATCCGAGCGCAGTCGGGAGTGCTATTTTGAAATCAGACCACCGCACTATTTTTTGCTCTTTTTCGAGAGAAAGTTTATAGCCATGCTTTTCAAGAAGCGGACTTAATTCTTGCGCGACTTCTATGTCGCTTTTACCCCCAAAGTCCCCTTTCACTTCCACACAGCACGTTTTCAAGTCAGCAACCACATGTTCAACCAACTCGTGGTCTTTGAGTTCGCTTTCGGTCAAAACCACACACGAATTACAATGCATTCCATGGACATTGAACGTGTAGGTTTTTAGAGTTCGGGTATCGGAAACCGCGTGTTTAATAATTTCGAGATTGCATGAGTTGTGTATCGTACACCACTCAAGGCATTTTTTTGCCCAAGATTCTTCCTGGTATCTGAAGCCACACGCGGAACACATATATGTTTTCGACTCATTCATAAACTTTTTGCTTTAATTCGTAATGAGTTGGACACTACAGAAACGCTCGAAAATGCCATTGCAAGACCAGCAAACACCGGCGACAGCATCCACCCGAATACGGGATAGAGAACTCCCGCGGCAATGGGAATACCGACTATGTTATATATAAAAGCCCAAAAAAGATTCTGCTTAATGCCACGCATGGTAAGCTTGGAAAGCCGTATCGCTTTCACAAGCTTCGATATATCTCCGTGCAGTAAGGTAATACCTGCGGTCTCAATTGCCACATCTGTGCCAGTCCCCATGGCAATACCCACGTCAGCAGCCGCAAGAGCCGGAGCGTCATTGATACCATCACCCGCCATTGCCACAATATGACCCTGATTTCGCAACTCTTTAATTTTGTTAAGCTTGTCGCCCGGAAGCACCTCGGACATCACGTCGTCAATACCCACCTCTTTGGCAATGGCAGACGCGGTATTCTTGTGATCTCCCGTAAGCATGATGACCTTGATCCCAAGCTCACGGAGATTTTTTACCGCCTCAATTGACTCCGGCTTAACCGCGTCAGCAACCATGGCTACACCAAGAATTTCCTTCTTGGTCGCAAGAATAACTGGTGTTCTACCCTGCGTAGTTTCCGCCTCAATTGTCTTCGAATCAAAGGACAGTGTGAGATCAGACAGTACCTTTGTGTTACCGGCAAAATATTCAACACTATCGACCGTCCCCCGCACCCCCTTGCCCTCAATAACCGTAAAATGAGAGACTGGTGACATTGAAATTTTCTGTGCTTTTGCATACTCCGAAACAGCATGAGCGATCGGGTGCTCCGACCTGCTTTCAAGACTGGCAAGTATGGAGATGATTTTCTCGTCGGACAGACGTGACATATTCTGCACATGCACCAATTCCGGCTTGCCCTTAGTAATCGTGCCGGTTTTGTCAACCACAACGACATCCACTGTGTGTAACTTCTCCAGAGTCGCCGCGTCTTTAATCAAAATACCTTCCCGCGCTCCTTTACCGACACCGACGATAATCGCGGTCGGAGTGGCAAGCCCCAAGGCACACGGACACGCGATGACAAGAATACCCACAAACGAAACAAGACCAAATGAAAGAGCCTGCGCAAAACCAAGATACTGCGTGCCAACAATAAGCCACGCACCAAGGGCAACAAAAGATATGACGAGTACGATTGGCACAAAGACGCCTGATATCTTGTCAGCCAACGCCTGAATCGGTGCCTTGCTTCCCTGCGCCTCTTCGACCATGGCAATGATGCGTGCAAGGAGCGTTTCCGAGCCAACTTTTGTTGCCCTGAAAGTAACGGTGCCATTCGTGTTTATGGTTCCCGCAACCACAGTATCGCCAACCCCTTTTTCAACAGGCATAGGTTCACCCGTAATCATTGCCTCATCAATGAATGATGCGCCTTCGGTAACGACCCCATCAACGGGGATTTTTGCCCCAGGTTTTACGATTATAAAATCGCCGTGTTGTACATCCTGTACCGATACTTCGATTTCTTTTCCGTCACGAATCACGAGGGCAGTTTTTGCCTGAAGGTTGAGAAGTTTTTCTATCGCGTCCCCCGTTTTTAATTTTGAGCGGCTCTCCAGGTACTTGCCGAGGGTAATAAAAGCTATGACAACAATCGTTACGTCATAGTACATATATTCCACGTTGACGAACGGTCGTAGTGTTTCTTCAAAAGCGGTTATGACGAAACTATAGAGATACGCCGCTGCTGTGCCGAGACCAATAAGTGTATCCATGTTCGCCTTGCCGTAACGAAAAAATCGATACACCCCCATGAGGTATGGTTTGCCGACCACAAAAAGCATGTACGTCGCGAGAAGGGGCAGAAGGTGGTGGAAAAATTCTGCCCAAACATATGAAAATGGGCTGATGATAGAAGATTGGGCAAGAATTTCCCATACCATGACGAAGATACTGAGCAAAGTAAGTGGAATTGACGAAATAACCATCGTCTTCATGCCCGCAAGCTCGGCGAGTTTTTCTTTTTTAGATTGACCGAGCCCGAGGTGAGATGCATGTTCATCGGAAGACATGCCCATATCTCTTGCGCTAACTGAAATGTCTGCCGTGGGTATAACCAAAGAGTAGCCGAGCGTCTCAATTGTCTTTGAGAGGACGTGGGGGTTGGTTTTTGAATCATCGTACGCAACTTTCACTGTTTCAGTTCCATAATTAACTTCAGCAGACTCTACGCCTGCGACTTTTTTGAATGTCTTTTCTATAATGCCCGCACACGACGCGCAGTGCATCCCTTTTATTTTGAACGTGCGAGACATGTTCATAGATTAATGTGAAAGGTTGTAGATTTTCAGTAACTCCTTAATCGCACTCTCTTTATTTTCTTTGAGCCGATTAAGGGCGCAGGTATCGAGGTGTCCGGCCAAAAGCTCTTTTTTCACTGACCTCAGGAGACCAATAACACTATCCACCTGTTGAATAACCTCGGGGCAGTATTGATCTTGCTCGATCATGGCCAAAACCCTCTCAAGAGTCCCGCGCGCCTGCTTTGCGCACTTCAACGATTTCATCTTCTTTGTCGGCAATTGTTTTTTCATAGTGTGTGTTTATTAAACCTAGTACCTAGAGTATAGGTTATTAGTTTACACAATGCAAGCCCGTAAAAAGATGGCGAAAGTGAGTACTATTGACAAATTTTGTACATCTGATATACTTAAAAATGGATGGGATCGGGGCGGTATCGAACGCCCTCGCCTGTCCACATTCGGAGGACCCGAATGAAACGAGCGCACTCGCGCCCGAAGGGCTATTGGCGTGACGTTGAGGTCGTCATAAGCTAGTTTCCCTAATGGCGCCGACAAACTAGAGTTTTTTCTGACGAAAAAATGGGGGCTGTGTGCTCCCGACGGTAGCCTGGATTTCCTTGGTGTGCCAAGCCGCGAGTGCGGACAGCCACGCCTCGGCCCAGGAATACTGCCGCCACTAGGGGGTTGGGGAGGGTCGCCACGTGGACGCACGAGGAAACACCTCCCCCCTCCACACCACGCTTCGGCTCACCACCGAGGCGTTTTGATTTTTGATACCCTGACATCATAATGGGTACGAACCTATGCAAAAAATCATATCGTTCGTCATTTCCGAGGCCAAAAAGCTGAAAAAGGGCACTGTTTTGGAATATAAACCTTCCGAAAGCGCCCCAAAGCATTCCGCCTCAGCAATTCCTCTGCAATTTGAGGCAAAAAAACTCACGAAGAACATCGGCGGGCTCCCAGCGCAGTTTGCTATCAGATCGTACCCGCCAAACCATCTTCTGATTGAAGCAACGATTGAGGTAGATGATATCTTCTCAGAAAACGCCCTCACACTTCGAGAACAGTTGGTTGAGGCATGCCAAGACATATCTCAAAAACAGGGTGGATCTCTCGACATGAGTGAAGAGTATTCAATCGCGCTCGTATCGGGTTACAGCGGAGACCCGCAACAATTTTTCAACAAGAGTCCCCACATTGCCGCATTCTTAAAATCAGAGCGCATACCGCTTGATGACAATGAAATACACTACACTCTGTCAAACCAGATCAAGTACGGAAAAGATGATTTAGTTATCGTGGATTGGGACGGGGCGTTCGTGTTTGATGTAGAAGGAAAAGTGGATGACGTTGTTAATTTGTTTGAGACAGCCAACCTCCAGCTTCTGCGCTACCGTTCCCTTGATAAAGAACTAGACGAGCGTCTTCATAAAGTAACGCGATTTGGAATCGTTACCGTGCCCACCACCCTATCCCTCATGAAAAATAAACGCGACATTGCAACAGCGTTCCAAGAAATCATAAGGGTACGCACAGAGGCAATCGCCGACTTTGAAGCAATTGACCGAGACATAAAACTGATCGGTGATTGGTACTCCGCGCGCCTCTACGACTGCATTTCAAAAAAGTTCAAGTTTGACGAGTGGAAAAGACACGTGCAGGAAAAATTGGAGTCTCTGGAAGACATCTATACCATCGTTGCAGAAAACTTTAGCGTCTCGAGACATCAGTTTCTTGAACTTATTCAGATTCTGCTTTTCTTTGTTCTACAGGCTGGCTGGTTCGCGCTCATCATCTTAGAGTTTTTCTACTTTACGAAATAACATGGTATAGTGCCATTCTCCAATGGGATTCACTAAGTACACATCACAAAAAGAGAAAGAGCACATTCGCATGAACGAAGGAATTCGAGCTCCTGAAGTACGTGTTGTTGGCTCTGGGGGAGAAAACCTTGGGGTTATGAAAACGCCAGATGCAATACGTGCGGCACTTGACGCCGGGCTCGACCTCATTGAAATAAGCGCGAATGCGGTACCTCCCGTTGCAAAAATCATTGATTACGGAAAATACAAGTACGAGTTAAAGAAAAAAGATAAGGAGACACGCGCGAGCACTCATATAACAGAAACGAAAACGACTCAGGTAAAAATTGGTACGTCGGAAAGAGACATGCTCATCAAGGCCTCCAAGGCAGCCGAGTGGCTCCGCGAGGGGCACCGCGTCAAAATAGACCTTTTCTTGTGGGGTAGATACAAGTATATGGAATTCGTATTCCTCAAGGAGCGCCTCGAAAGATTCCTTGCAATAATCCCTGAATCGTATAAAATCGCCGATGAGATTAAGAAAAGCCCGAAGGGACTATCGGTCGTTGTTGAGCGGGATGCAACCAAGAAACAAGCCCCGCCAAAGGCGGGACAGGCCCCAAAACAGAAGGTGCAGAATGTAGTATCCGACATAAAAATATGAAATCAAACAAATCATATATGAAGCGCCTGCGTGTAACGCGAAGCGGAAAAGTCATTGCGAGGGCCCCCGGCCACAATCATTTCAACGCGAAGCGCAGTGGCAAGAGTATATTGCGCCGCCGCCGCTCTGTCTCCCTTACGCTAACGGCCAGTGACCGCTCTCGATTTCTTTCATAATATTTATTCGTAATCCATACCATCCATGTCACGTGTCAAACGAGGAGTAATGAAAAATAAGCGCCGCAAGAATATTCTCTCCCAAGTAAAGGGGTATCGTTTCGGTCGCTCGAAAAAAGAGCGCGTCGCGCACGAAGCGATACGACACGCGGGAGTACACGCATTTCGCCACCGCAAAACAAAGAAGCGCGAAGCACGGAGACTGTGGACACTCCGCATCAACGCAGCCGTGCGCCCTTTTGGATACTCATACAGCACGTTCATTGGGGCACTCAAGAAGAAAAATGTGCTTATTGACAGAAAATCACTTGCAACTCTTGCGACTGATCATCCAGAAACATTCGAACGAGTAGTAAAATCCCTGTAAGTTAGAGAATTACTTCCGCCCCCTTCCCCGTTCCACTTACCCCGTCTCGATTGTTGTATACCAAATTGAGTTCCTGTTTGTCTTTTTTGACAAGCCCTATCAGTTGTGCGACCAGCGCCTTTGGATCTCCACTCGTTATAATACGAGGGTTATCGCGGTGTGCTGATTTTATTATGTGCTGAAGAATTTCATCTGTTTCCCACGAACCCTCAACAATTCCGATGGGGCGCTTATCTTCAAACGCAACAGCGAACTCGTTGATGGTCCCTATTCTCCCGCACCCGATGATAACCGCGTCCGTTGAGCGTACGAACAAAAGGTCTCTTCCCATGTACCCAAAGCCCGTATATACAATGATGTCCATGTAATCAAGTGGAAGTTTGTACACCTCAACATGCTCTCTCTCTGTTGCAGCCGGTGAAAAACCGATTGAAAAACCACCTTCTTCTTTTGCTCCCATTGAGGCGTAGAACGCGAACCCTGTCGTGGCGCCAGTTACAATTGCGGCGCCCTGGCGCGCAATTTCTCTCCCTATTTCTTTTGCCTTTTCAAACACATCGAGCCCGCAATACCCTGTTGCCGCGGCTCCAGACACTGCAATTTTTATAAGCGTGTGCCCGTGAGCATACTGTGAAAATGTTTCCATGTTCTTTGGGTATGGAATCGTCCCTGTGGTATCACGGCGCATGTGATGAACCGTCATAGATAGCATTTATTGTACCACCTTATATGTGCGCACAATCCACAGCGCCCCAAGTGCCCCGGCAACATCCATACAAAAGTCGAGCACCGTATCGAAAGCGTAACCATCTTCTCCCCACATCCCCAATCCGAACTCCCACGCTTCCCACCCTGCTCCTACAAAAAGAGTGGCGAACACCACGCCCCACACACCCACGCGCAACCCCATTACTCCAAAGAACCACAGTGTGGCAACGGCAACCCATGCCCCACCAAGCGCATGGAGTATGATGTCATACCACCACAACTTCCAATATAAAAAATATTCGAAACCAACAAGGTGCAACACTCCGATTACTAAAACAAGCGCAAGCTGAATATAGAGAAGTTGCACAAGACTCATGTATGTATTCTACCAAGTGCAACCACACATACGTACGCATAAACCCCCGCATGGCTGAGGGGGTGTATGAGACGGCAGGCACACAAAGCCTGTGTTGCATTCAAGTGGGAGTCCGCAGCATTCACACCAAAAGTGCGAAGCAATCAAGGGCGCGCAAAGCGCATAGGACTAACCCTTAGTTATACAAGCAGGTTTTGTACCTACCGCTACCTTGTAGTATATCACAGTCACTCTCCGTACCGTTTGTAATTGTGAATGGGAGAGTTTCCAAACCAATGCTTAATTTCATGCGCCGCCTCGCTTGGAGTTTCTGATATGTGAACGATGTTTGCAACCGCCCTCTTTTCCGTGTTTGCAACTGCGGGAGAATCAATCGAAAAATCACCCCGGATGGTGCCCATATCAGCCATGAAAGGAAGTGTTGGTCCCGCAATCTTACGCACAACGTCAACCGCATGCACCCCCTGAACCACCATGCGAACGAGCGGTGCCGACACCATAAAATCAACGAGCCATTTTCGCACCAATTTCCCGATTGCCATCGGCTCTTTTACTCCCAAAAGCTCCATCGGGTCAAGATTATACTTTTCATACGTAGAGAGAGATTTATGACCAAGACGCTCAATCCATGCATCATCTTTAGGATAATGCTCATGAATCATGTGTTCGGTCGGCTGAAACATTTCAAGAGCGACAATTTTCAAATCACGTTGTTCAAAGCGCCGAATCACTTCCCCAATAAGACCTTTCTTGACACCATCTGGTTTTATGAGAACAAACGTCTTTTCTTCTTTGAGGTGTTGCATATGAATGAACAGTGTACACTACCGGTGCGACTCTGCAACGTCTCCCTCTCCAAACTTTTTTCGTATTCCACTTTCAATTTCTTCGCGTGGCTTGCCGTACATCATGCGAGAAAATTCTTTAATCTCGTCCACACGCGAATAATCAAAGGGGGGCATATCAACAGTGCGCACCGTGAAGGGTTGCGCGGGCACACCATCTATAAGAAGGGACACGCACGCGTTTCTGTTTGGAAGATTTTCTAAATCTGACGCCGTAAATGTCGGCTTAAATTGTTTTTCCAAAAATTCCGCGTCTGTGGTGCCGACTCGAAACGCAAACTTGGTGCCGACGTTTCCAATGACGGCGTCCCTAATATCTTCCGTAAGCTGTGCGATAAATTGATGAGCCACCGTAAGCACGAGCTTATATTTGCGCGCCTCGGAGAGAATTGTCCCGATTGACGGAGTCGCAAAGTTTTGGAACTCGTCAATATACATATAAAACACGGGGGACTCCCCGCGTACATCAACACGCGAAAACGCCGCCTGCAAAAACTTTGACACCAAGACAAGCCCAAGAAGCGCAGTGTTTCTGTCTCCAAGGCGCCCCTTTGAAAGATTCGCGAGGAATATTTTTCTCCCATCCATAATAGCCCTGAAATCAAATGCCGAATGCTCTTGAGACACAATCGGTCGCATGATGTCGTTGGTCAAAAACGCGTCAAATTTACTCGTGATGTAGGGAGCGATGTTTTCAAGCGCAGGGTCCCCTCCTGCCGCCTCCGCAATCTTTCTCCAAAACTGAACCACGATTGGATTTTTACATCGCGAAAGTTTCAGATTACGAAACGCCGTGTCCGCAAACACGCGCGGAATCTCAAGAAACGTGTTGCCACTCCCAGGGTCCTCAAGCACGAGCTGGACAGCGTTGCGGTAGTACTGTTCAAACATTGGTCCGAACGCCTCCGGAATGTCAGAGTACAATTTCCTGAAAATGCCATACACCTCGTCAATAACAAACGTTTTCATCTCTGGTCGCGACTGGTCATACTCAAGCATGTTGAGCCCCATGGGACGTTGCATGTACGCGGGGTCAAAATAAATGACGTCGCGCATGCGCTCACTCGGTACTGCCGCAAGAATATCTTCAATATCGTTCCCGTGGGGGTCGATAAAGGCGACCCCTTCTCCGTTTTTCATATCCTGGATAATCATGTTCTTAATGAGCCCCGTTTTTCCGGTACCCGTCTGCCCGATGACATACGCGTGGCGCAGACGGTCGTGCGCTCCGAATTGCACGCTCGTTTCCGAGGCGCCATAGCGATTAATACCAACCACAATGCCGTCTTTCGGTATTGAGACAGGCGCCGGAGCTTGCTTGGTATGTGAGCGTTTCAACTCACGCGACGTCGTCACGCGCTCAGCGGTAAAATGCACCATGGTTGCAATCTCAGACAGAGAAAGAGGATATACAATCGAGGTGTTGAAAAGACGATACGTGAAATCGCGCAAAAATGATTGTTTTCCCCAACGAGACACTCTCTTGAACACGAGGTGATTCCCTTTTGCGTTATCAAACTGGTTGAAGGGCGCGATGAGATTTTCTACAAGCTCTTCCGCGCGCGCCTTGTGGGGAGCTGAAGCCACGACACGGATGAGTGTCGGCACAATTCGGCTTTGCGCTTTCCGCCCAACCTCTTCCACAGACACCTGATCCGCGCCGCGGCGATACTGTTGTTCCTCCTCTTTTTCTTTCTTTTTTGGAGAGAAAATTGTCTTAACAATGTCGAGCGCAACCTCACCGAGGGTAGTTTCGGGAGTTGAAAATGCCTCCGAAGGAGATTTGCCTTTCCCCAACTCACGAATTATTTTTTTATAGTGCGCGTTGTACCGATCCCCGTCATTCCCAACCATAATTTGAATCGCGGCGCCTTCACCATGCTTTGCAATTTTGGAAAATGCTGCCAAAAGCACATTCAGGGGATCGTGCTCAAACATGTCATACATCTTAAGCGGGAGCGATGGATGCTTCGCGAGTGTCGCGTACGCCCCAGCATGCTCTCCTGCGTAGTTAAAAATATTATAATCTCCGCGCGCCTCTTCGATGCGCGCGTTTGGAAATACAGACGCAATGAGGCGTTCCGCGAGAGCTTGTTTTGCGCGTGGGATCGCAAGGTACAAAGAGGCTTCTTCTGTGCCTTCAGGAACCGCAATCTCAAGCGCGAAGCCTTCGTTTTTGGACACAAGCGGAAGTAACCCAGCATAGAGCTGTTCTGACGACATAAGTACATCGGACAGTTTTTGCCGCCGCTCGTCTTCGACGCCGCCCGCGTGCGCCTGTGGATGAATTTCAAATAACACGAGGTGCAACGCGCGACTCACCTGACGCGGAGCGGGAAATCCTTTTTCTGGTAGTCCTTCTGCAATATACCGAACAAGGACACGATGGAGGTCGTCTTCAAGGTGCGTGTTTTTCATGCGCGCCACAACAGACAAGGCATTGCGAATTCCGCGTTCAGAAACAATTCTAAGAAGTCCGTCCATCTGCACATCATGCGTCTCCGGCTCCAGCGCGAGAGCACGACGAACACTCTCATGCTCCGGCATGACCACTGTTTCGTGGAGAATGGTTGCGGGAGGCAGTGCGGCATACGAAGACACCTCGCGACGCGCGACGCGATCACGCTCAAGGCGCTCACTCGAATCAAAAGTGCTCTCTTTTTCCCGCACCCGCTCGCGTAAATAGGCAATTTCCTCTTCCGCAGATTTAAACTTCTCAGGGGCTACTCCCCGAGGCCTCTCAATGGTTGGGGGCATGTAAAAAGTATATCACTCAACAGTGAGCACTTTTGGACCAGCTTTGGTAACGAGAACTGTGTGTTCAAAATGCGCCGAGCGAGAACCGTCACGGGTTTTATATGAGTGCCCATCAGAATCCAAGACAAGCTCCCCCGACCCCCGTGTCATCATGGGTTCAATCGCAATCACCATATGCTCCACGAGAGTACTACCCTCACCCGCCTTTCCGAAATTATGTATATGCGGATCTTCGTGCACTGCGCGCCCGACACCATGCCCCCCAAGATTGCGGGGAAACCCAAAACCATACTTTGTCGCGACACGCTCCACCGCCTCCCCTATATGCCCTGTCGTGTTCCCGATCATTGCCTCCCCGATTCCAGCTTCGAGTGCCTCTCGCGTGCCCCGTATTAAGCGCACATCTTCTTTGTCTCCAGTGCCCGCGATAACTGTTACCGCGGAATCCGTATACAGCCCCCGATGCTTAATACCAAAATCAAGAGACACCACATCTCCTTCTTTCAAAACATATGCGCTCTTTCCCGCAGGAGAATGCACAATTGTATCGTTCACCGACACGCACAACCCCGACGGATATGGATTTCCTCCTCGCCTCTCCGTGTACCCCAAAAAAGCCAGCTCGTCTCCATCTTTCAAAACCCGGGCACGTGCCTCATCTTCGAGAGCCTTGACCGAAAGACCCGGCTTCACAAGACACGTGAGTGCAATCAAGTGCCGCGCGAGACGCGCCCCGCCTTCACGGAGGATATCGCGCTCCGTCTTTTTTTTCGCAATCATGTGAGATTCAGCATCTTAAGAATATTCTTATGAATAGTCGCAACATCGGGCTCACCATCTACACGAAGTATGGTCCACCCGAGTCGTTCAAGCTCTTTGTACGAGGGCACAACATGCTTTTCATACCATGCAAATCGATTCCGTATAATCTCATCACTATCATCATGTCTACCTCGCGCCAAAAGACGCCTCTTCGCGCTCTCTTCTGAAATATCAAATACGATGGCCCGCACGTTTTCGCGCCCCCACAGGCGCATCATTTCATCTACCGCCTGCGATTGAGCGGGACGACGGCACACACCGTCCAAAATAATGTGTTCCGTACCAGTGAACTTCTCGTTCATGTATCGCGCAAGAAGGTATATGGGAATAAACGAAGGAAGCAAACCACCTTCCGCCTGAATGCGCTCCGTATGCTTCGCAAGCACTGTCCCTTCGCGCATAAACGTACGCACCAAGGTCCCCATTTCTGGGCGTATGACTCCCCGACTTCGATCATGTTCGCACAAATAGGTATCAAGCAACTCCGCTTGCGTCCCCTTCCCAGCACCCGACACGCCAAAAAAGGCAACAGTGATTGGCTGAAATACTGACATACATTATGTGCCGAGAGTATATCCCTCTTTTCTCATAATGGCCACGACTTCTTCTATGGTTTCCTTCAGCCTCCCATCCGCATTCACTACGCGAAAATCATACTCAGGAGCATGCACGCGCATTTCTCGATCAGTAACCTTCATTCGCGCATCAAATTCTTTTTGTGACCATTCTGGATTTCTCGAGCGCAAGCGACCCTTAAATTGCTCCAGAGATTCTGGCATGATGAAAATGGTTGTTGCCCGATACCTGTCCTTCAGAAACCGCGCCCCCTCGATATCAACCTGTGCAAATACAATACGCCCCCGCGTAATAAGGGCTTCGAGCGCCGGAATGTAGATACCGTAATGGGTTCCAAGCTCTGGAACATATCGATGTTCTCCAATAGTCCCTCGCCCAAGCTCAGAATCAAATCTCTCTTGAGAGAAAAAGTGGTAATCAACCCCATCCATCTCCCCTGGTCGCATGGTACGCGTTGTCGCAGTTACAAGACGAACACATTTCGGATATCGTTCTAAAATTTCTTTAATGACAGAGTTCTTGCCACTCCCCGAGGGACCAGCAATGACAACAACTTGTTTGTCCATATGTAACTCGTATCAAGTAATGGAGATAAACACAAGAGGACTTCTCCACTGTACCTATGGAGTGTTTCAGTACTCCCGTATGGAAGTCTGCGCATCAATCTTCTTAACCAAGTCGAGAACCACTGAAACAACAATGAGAAGCGCCGTCCCACCAATTGTAATCGCCGTAATTCCAGTTATGCCCTGCAACACAAGCGGAAGAACTGCCAAAATACCAAGAAAGAGAGCTCCGACAAGGGTGATGCGCGTGATGATGGTGCCAAGATATTCTGACGTTGTGCCACCGGGGCGCACACCAGGGATAAACGCGCCGTTTTTCTGTAAATTCTTCGCGACTTGGTTTGGCTCAAATGTAATTGCAGTATAAAAATACGTAAACATAAATACAAAACAAAAGTAAAGCACGCCATAGACCCATTGGTTTGCAAATGCGTTTATAATCATCTGCGACGCCGCGGCAAGAAGCGGAATAGAGGTCTTCGCTAAAAATGTCGCTATCATCTGTGGAAACAGTAGAATAGAAAGTGCAAAAATAATCGGGATGACACCCGCCTGATTCACTCGGAGCGGCAAGTACGTAGAAATGCCGCCGAGAACACGCGAGCCGCGTACACGTCGCGCATACGTTACGGGAATAGGACGCTCCGCTTCCGTAATAAACACAACGCCCGCGGTAATGACAGCCGCCGCGGCAATAAAACCGATGTATGCGGGAAGTTGTGATACATCAAACGAGAATATAAGTTGCACGAAAGAAGCTGGCATACCCGCAACAATTCCCGCGAAGATGATAAGGGATACGCCGTTGCCTACACCAAATTCAGAAATAAGCTCACCAACCCACATAAGAAGCATGGACCCTGCGGCTATGACACATACGTTCGTCATGAGGTGAAGCGTATCTAGCGTCGGCACGATGCCGTTTTGCTGTAAAAGAAGAAGAAACGCGAACGATTGAACGAACGCGAGAGGAATCGTCAAATAGCGCGAGTACTGCATGAAACGCATGCGTCCAGCATCTCCCTCCTCTTGATACATTTGTTTTAGCTGCGGAATGAGAATGGTCATGAGTTGCATCACGATTGACGCAGTGATGTAGGGACCAACTCCCAACATGACAATCGAAAGATTTGAAAACCCGCCGCCTGAGAACAAATTCAAGAGGCCAAAAAATTGGTTGTTTGCGAGAAAAGCGGTGAGCGCGTTTACATCCACCCCCGGGGTCGGGACTGCCGCGAGCAATCGAAACACAATGAGGGCCGCGAGTACAAACAAAACCCGCGAACGCAGCGTCTCATCTTGAAAGACAAGTCGGATTTTCCTCAACAGTGTTTCAAATCCCATACATATTATTCAACGCTTCCGCCAGCTTTTTCAATAGCCATTTTTGCCTGTGCGGACACAGCAACTCCTTTCACAAGTAATTTTTTCTTGATTACTCCATTTCCGATAATTTTGACGCGAGGCATGGTACTTCTCGAGTACACAACATGATGCTTGAGAAGAGACGCTGGCGTTACATCAGAACCTGACTCAAACACTGACACGAGACGCGACAAAGAAATGGCAATCGGTTGAGGACGAAGCGTGAACACTCCCCTGCGACGATTTTTTCCAAATCCGCGACGCTTAGGAAGTTTCTTGATGATATCGCGCCACTCAGGACGCATTTTTGCTCCAGCTCTCGCCGTTTGCCCTTTTCCGCCGCGTCCGGACTGTTTACCACGTCCGCTAGATTGTCCTCGCCCCACGCGCCTGTACGAACGCTTGAGGCCGATTGGTCGTTTGATGTGATGAAGTCTCATACAGGTATGGGTTACAGTGCAATACGACGCAGTGCCTCGATGGCAGCACGCGCGTTGTTTGTCGGATTTTTGCTTCGAGAAAGAATTTTTGCGGTTATATCGGAAATACCACCAAGCTCTAGCACGGTGCGAACAGAAGACCCCGCGACAAGCCCCCGCCCGGGACTTGGACGCATCTCCACCCTTGAGGAGCAGTACTTTGCCTTGATGTTACGAGAAATGCTTTTGTTCTTCGTGAGAGAAACGGTAATCATGGACTTTTTCGCATCACGCATTGCTTTCTCTATAGCAAGTGCCGTGTCGGCAGCTTTCCCAATACCTACCCCAACGCGCCCCTTTTTATCTCCGAGCACCATAGCAACACTAAAATTGAACCTGCGCCCGCCGGCCATAACGCGCGCGACACGCCTAATGCCAATAAGTTTTTGGGCAAATTCACTGCGACGGTCATCTCTTGGTCTTCCGCGACCCCCGCGCTGCTTGCGGTCATGCGACATAGGGGTAGAGCGTCGCCTTGGTTGCACAACCAAGGAATCTTCGCCCGCGCCAACACCAACCCCCACTTTTGGAATTGTGTTTGTTTCTTGTTCTCCGTGTATAGGTTCAGTCATACAATATTTTAAAATAAGAGACCCGCCCTTCTGGCAGCGTCTGCAAATGCTTTGATGGTACCCACATACTGAAATCCGCCTCTGTCAAACACGACTGCCGACACATTTTTTTCTTTCGCGCGCTTGGCAAGCGCTACAGCTGCCATCTCCGCTCGTTCGCGAGGCGTTTTTCCTTTTTCATCCGCAGAAGAAACAGCAACAAGCGTGCAACCTCTTTCATCATCAATAATCTGCGCCACCAACCGTGTGTTGGATTTATATACCGACAGACGAGGCCGCTTCTCACTTCCCACAACCTTCGCGCGCACCCTGCGATGCCTCCGTTCTCGTCTCGCTCCTTTGTTGTCTTTTGTATACATAGACATGTGTTATGTAGTTGCAACAGCTTTCTTACCCTGTTTCTCTCGGATAACTTCACCAACATAGCGAATTCCCTTTCCTTTGTACGGTTCTGGCTTACGTACACTGCGTACGCTCGCGGCAAAAGCGCCAACCAACTCTTTGTCTGCACCGGAAATCGTGATTATGTTCTTCTCAACAGAAACAGCAAGGCCGTTCGGCACAGTAATGAGTACCGGGTGAGAAAATCCAACCAGGAGTTTGATTTGTTTGCCAGACAATTCCGCACGATAACCAATACCCTCTATCTGGAGCTTTTTCACAAACGGGGAAACCACGCCAGACACCATGTTGCGAATGTGCGATGTATACGTTCCCCACAAAGCGCGAGCAAGGCGCGTCTTCATTTTCGGCGCAACCACAACCTGCTTTTCATCGGATGTTACAGAAATAGATGGATGCAAGACCCTTGTAAGGGTACCGCCCTTTCCATGTACGACAACATCCCCGTCCACAACAGAAACACTGACTCCAGATGGAAGCACTATGGGTTTTTTTCCAATTCGTGACATAACAATATAGTTTACGGTTGACAGTTGACAGTTGACAGCACAAGATTGCGCGCGCGATGAATCGCCGTAATCTGTAAACTGTTACCTGTAAACTTCATGGTTACCATATCTTAAACAACGCCTCTCCCCCAAGTTTCACTGTGCGTGCCTCTTTGTCGGTCATAACACCCTTTGATGTCGAGATGAGAAGGGAACCATGACCATACTCAACCGGTGTAATCTCGTGCACCGCCTTGTACACACGACGCCCAGGCCTCGAGACACGAACGGCATCCTGAATGACATGTTCCCCGGATGGTTTGTATTTGAGCGTCACATCAATTGTCTTGTGAACTTTTTTTCCTTTTTTCTCAACATTCGCGACATACCCTGCTTCTTTCAATTTTTCGGCGACAGAAAGCGTAAATGCAGAAAACGGAACAGAAACAGAGTGTTTACCGACTGCTCCCGCATTTTTCAAACGATTTATGAAGTCTCCAATTGAATCCATACGTAATGATTATAAAATTATGTATAGTGAGCGCGGTCGAACTACCACGATGATTTTTTAATACCGGGAATGTGGCCTTCGAGCGCTTCCTCGCGAAAACAAATACGACACAGATTAAAAGCGCGCATAAACCCTCGCGGACGACCACACTTAAAACATCGGCGCACAGTGCGTGAGCTGAATTTCGGCACTCGTTTTGCTTTTGCAATAAGTGATTTTTTTGCCATTGAGAAATGCCAACCAAGGAGAACGTTGAAGCGCCGGCACCAGGTGGGCTTACGCCCTGCGGTTAAGGGACTGCTTCTGCGTGACTCTGTTCTCTGAGATATCCCTCAAGCAAAACGTGCGGGATCATCAGGAAACACGGGCCCTTGCGAGGCCCGTGAAATATACTCGAGCCCGTAAGAGAAGTCAAGGTGACGAGCTCCTTGCGTAGCTTTACGGGTGTTCTACTATTGACTGTGGAACATACACAACAAACCAAAGAAGGACGCGGACACAATGGGTGCAGAGAAAAAGACTCCTCTTCAAGAAATTGTGGACGTGATTGCGGCAGTCACATCTGACACCTACATAACCCCTACGGTAAAAATGAGGGGGGGTGATGTTTCAATTGGTGTGTGTACGCCATACATAAAGAC
>Ga0209542_10002664_pt1 | contig 39541 bp, 38 predicted proteins | sample RifCSPhighO2_01_FD_184028 | JGI IMG/M metagenome (GOLD analysis project Ga0209542, IMG submission 184028) | Soil microbial communities from Rifle, Colorado - Rifle CSP2_plank highO2_0.1 (SPAdes) (version 2) | ecosystem: Environmental > Terrestrial > Deep subsurface > Rock core/Sediment ... | reverse complement strand
ATGCCAAAAACGGGGTTAAATCCGCCCTAGAAATGCTCCGAGAGCTTGAGAAGTTAAACAAAACCCTGGATCAACCATTAAGAATTGGCATCGGAATAAATACTGAAAAAGTCGTTGTCGGAAATAAGGGATGAAAAAATAAGGCCTTTGTTTCCGATAGTGACAAAATTTGTGTACAGTTTTTATCCACCCGCGTGCGAGATAACATCGCACAAACAAGAAAGGGGTAAATCTCTTGAAGAAATTCGCGCTTGTCCTCGTCGCTCTCGCTCTCTCACTCTTTACAATCCCAGTCTCGGGGCAGTCTTTCACCGCCGAGCTGGATCTTGTCGAGATTGTCCGGTGGTTCCGCCACCGGAACGACAAGCAGTCGGGTCCCACCTGCGGGATCCGGACGGTGTCGTATATATTCCAGGGGAAACCTGGAACACCGTTCCGATTTTCCGAGGAGGACTATATCCTCCCCGGAGGAGGAAAAATCGAACTCATCGCCCACGGCGATGAGCAGGTGATTGGTCCTCATGGGCCAATCACAGCTGATCGAATAAATGTGCTCCCCATCGGTCCCTTTGGGGACAGATTGGTGCAGTTTACCGATGATGAGGGGGGGGAAAGCGATCCCCTCGATTTGAGCCCGCTTTTGCGGGCGTTGGAACGTCCGCGGAGGAGTTTCCTTGTATATGGTTCTGTAGCAAAATCAAGTCTTGTCTATATATCATCGGATGAGCACGAGCCGCGAGGTTCGTCAGGCCTCGAGAACAGCTCTGCTTTTCCCGAGGCTTCTGTAATTTTAGACCCATTTTTATGCTATATTCAATAAGTAATTGCATTTTTAACAACTTTATGCTACTATATACCTATGTTAGCAACCAAGAAAAAGCAGGCAGTAATCAAGAAACACCGGATTCACGAGAAAGACACAGGCTCTCCGGAGGTGCAGGTAGCCGTTTTATCCACGCAAATTGACGCGCTCGCTAAACATTTAAAAAAGCACAAGAAAGACAATCATTCTCGCCGGGGGCTCATCAAGATGGTAGCCGACCGACGCACTCATTTGAAGTATTTGGAACGCAAAGACAAGACTCGCTACAACGCTCTCATGAAGAAAATGGAACTCGTGTAAGAAGAAACCCCCGAACCCCCTTATCAGGGGGCGTTCGCATTTTTCCTCCCTTGATAAGGGGAGGCTAGGAGGGGTTTTGTTTGTGTTATAATTTAGTGGGTTGAAATTTTAATATTTTTAAATAATTTTTATATACAATGACAGTCATAAAACATAAGGAACAGAGAGTCGGGGTTTTTATCGATACTCAAAATGTTTATCACTCAGCTCGTAACCTGTATCAGGCTAGGGTGAACTTCGGAGCAGTTTTGAAGGAAGCTGTTGCCGGCAGGAAGCTAGTGCGCGCGGTGGCTTATGTCATCACCACTGAGGCCGGGGATGAAAAGAATTTCTTTGAAGCTCTTTCCAAGCTGGGGATAGAAACAAAAACCAAAGACCTGCAGATTTTCGCCGGAGGGGCGAAGAAAGCGGATTGGGACGTGGGGCTCGCGGTGGATGCCATAAAAATGTCTCCGAGGCTGGACTCGGTAGTTATTGTTTCCGGTGACGGGGACTTTATTCCTCTCGTAGAATATCTTCAAACTATCGGCGTGCAAGTGGAAGTGGTTTCATTTGGTAAATCAACCTCCGGGAAACTTCGGGAGGCGGTAGACGACTTCGTGGATTTATCTCTGGACCCCAAAAAATATTTGATGGGGATAAAATAAATTCACCGGGAATTTTTGCATTTTAGCAATAAAATGCTAGTATAACTCAGGACTTTATTAGTCCGACATTACAGTCGGACCCCGACCAAATTCGTTGCGTCGGGGTTAATCCGTTCGTCTTCAGACATGCAGTTTTGTTCTGATTTTGTGTTAATCAAGAACAATACTTTAGTCTGAAGGGGAGCCTAAAATATGCAAAAGAAAGAATATAGCGTAGAGATAGGAGGCAGGACAATGACTGCTATTTTTAGCGACTTGGCCGAACAGGCTCACGGTTCGGTGATATTAAAATACGGAGAGACGATAGTGCTCGCGACCGCCTGCATGTCAAAAGACAGCCAAAAAGGCCTGGGGTTTTTCAACCTGACCGTAGATTACGCGGAAAAATTCTACGCCGCCGGGAAAATTTTAGGCTCTCGCTTTGTTAGGAGAGAAGGCAAGCCTTCCGAGGAAGCAGTACTGGCTTGCCGCGTAATAGACAGGACACTTCGCCCCCTTTTCGACCAGTCCATCCGGCACGCGGTGCAGGTCATAGTTACCGTTCTTTCTGTGGATGACAACGACCCGACAATTCTCGCGGTCAACGCCGCTTCGCTCGCGCTTTCCGTATCAAACATTCCATGGAACGGGCCCATTGGTTGCGTCCGTATCGGTAAATACGACGACGATAATTTAAAAATAAATCCGTCACAAAAATTGCGCCTGGACGATACTTTGTATAAGTTTGACCTGACAGTCTGCGGCAAAGACGGCAATATAAATATGATAGAAGCTGCGGCGCATCAAAGCAAAGAAGAAGAATTAGAAGAAGCTTTGAAGCTGGCAAGTCTGGAGATAGCCAAACTGGAAGATTTCCAGAAGAAAATCGTCGGAGAAATAGGCAAGGAAAAAAGGACAATAGAAAAAGATAAAATTTCAGCTGAAGCCGTGGCTCTGTTCAACGAAAATATTTTGCCAAAGATAGACGAGGCTATTTTCGAAGGCCCCGGGAAAGCAAAAATAGACGCACTTCATACGGCTTGGAACAATCTCGTGCGGGAAACATTTACCAACCGAGAAGATTTTGCGCTTGAGGACAACTTATTTGACGATACGGAAAATGAAATTTTGCACAAAAAAGCTATCGAGGAAGGCAAGCGCGCGGATGGAAGAAAAATGGATGAACTCCGAGACCTGTATGCGCAGGCAGGAGGACTATCGAGCCAACTGCACGGCTCCGGAATTTTTTACCGCGGAGGCACGCATGTTTTATCCGTGCTCACTTTGGGCGGACCGGAAGACAGGAATTTGGTGGATGGACTACAGCTCAAAGTTGAAAAAAGATTCATGCACCATTACAACTTTCCGCCGTACTCGGCCGGAGAAACAGGACGCTCGGGATTTACCAACCGCCGCGAAGTCGGACACGGAGCGCTCGCGGAAAAAGCTCTCTCCATGGTGCTGCCTTCGGTTGCGGATTTTCCATACACCATGAGAATAGTTTCGGAGTCGATGGCTTCGAACGGCTCCACCTCCCAGGCGTCTATCTGCGCATCTATCCTGGCGCTCATGGACGGGGGAGTTCCCATCAAGGCGCCGGTGGCCGGCATCGCCATGGGGCTCATGTACGAGAGCGATGACAAATATAAAATATTAACCGACATTCAAGGTCCTGAAGATCATCACGGCGACATGGATTTTAAGATTGCCGGAACGAGGGATGGGGTAACCGCGATACAGCTGGATGTAAAAGTTGACGGCGTGCCGATAAAAATATTGGGAGAAGCCATGAGGCAGTCCAAAGAAGCCCGCCTCGCCATCATCGACAGAATTGAAAAAGAAATTCCAAAGCCGCGGGCGAATATTTCTCCTAATGCTCCAAAAATTCTCATCATTAAAATTAATCCCGATAAGATCGGGCTGGTCATAGGTGGCGGAGGAAAAACTATTAAAGAGATAAAAGAAAAATCCGGCGCGGAGATAACCATAGAAGACGACGGAACGGTGTACCTGACCGGCAAAGACGGCTCCGCGGAGAAAGCCAAGGAAATAGTGGAATCCATGACCCACGAATACCAGGTGGGCGAAGTACTCAAAGGAGAAGTGGTCAAAATAGCCGACTTTGGCGCTTTTGTCGCCCTGAATCCTTTCACCGACGGCATGGTGCACATCTCCGAATTGGCGCCATTTCGCGTGGAGCGGGTATCGGATATAATTAAGGAGGGCATGATAGTGCCGGTAAAAGTTATAAATATCGACAGGGAGAGGGGGAAAATCGGCTTGTCCATCAAAGAGGCTGATGCTAACTTTTTCAAGAAAGTTTAAGATTTTGAATTTTTATTCAGGTCCTTTTGGAATCAGCTCCCAGCAGATTCCAACCCCGGGGCCCTATCCCAGAGGGACCATTCATAAAAATTAAAATCTTAAACTTAAATTATATGGAGGACAATAAAACGCAAAATAAGGTCATAGAAACATACGCGGAAGACATGGCCGAGGTCATAAGTAATGACACGGAGGGGCTGGTAAAGAAAATAATTCATGGGGCTGAAGAACGGGAGATAGAAAAGGATAAATTGTCCCCGCAGTCCCAAAAAAATAAGATTTTTATGTATACCGGGATTACCTTGGTTCTCCTGGCTTCTTTTGCCTTGTATTTTTTGCTTGCCCAGAAGAAGTCCGATATCGTTGCCGTACCTACGCAATTTACCCCGCTTATTTTTAACGACCAGAGCGTATATATTGAAATTGCCGGCCTTAAAGCTGATGATATCAAGCAAAGAGTGTTAAACGAGATAAACACATCCGAGGTCAAGGCGGGAGGAGTAGATGGGGTTTATCTTACGGAGAACAAATCAGTGGTGGGCTTAAGAAAGTTGCTATCTTTAATAAAAAGCAATTTCGCGCCTCCTGCTGACACGGCTCTCGTCAGCGATAATTTTTTAATCGGCGGGATAAATAATAAGTTCTTTTTACTGCTCAAAAGCCGCTCAACCCCGGACATTTTTGAGCCTCTGCGCGCCTGGGAAGGCAAGATGTTCTCCGACTTGCGCGGGTTTTTGGGAGTAAACATAACCAGTGAAACAAATTATCTTTTCACTAAAGATTTTGAAGACGGAATCGTGGAAAACAAGAATGCGCGCATCCTTTACGACACAAACGGGGATATCGTTTTGAGCTATATATTTGCGGATGATGATTCGGTTATTATAACCGGGTCCAGGGAAGCGGTTCGCGAGGTGGTCTTGCGCTTGGCCTCCGGAAAGATTAAGAAATAGGAAGTTCCACGTAGAACTGGGAACCCTTGCCAGTCCCTTCGGACTCACCCCAAACCTTTCCTTTGTGAGCCTCTACCACCATTTTGACAGTGAAAAGGCCGTATCCGGTCGAGTCCACGTTAACTTTTATAGAGTCCTTTCCGCGTCCGCCTTCGGTGAAAAGGTTGTGCTTATCTTCTTCGGTGATCCCGAGGCCGGTGTCTTTCACCGACAGCAGAATTTTCCCTCCGTCCGACAACGCAACAGAAATTTTTCCTTCTTTGGTGTATTTGATAGAATTTTCAATTAAATTGCTGACCACTTCTTTTAGCCAAAAAGCGTCTCCGGTAACTTTATAGGTGTCTTTTTCTATACTCAATTCCAATTTCAAGCCCTTGGCCTCCACGGCAAGCCTTTTTTCTTCTACCGTTTTCATGACAACATCTTTAAAATCTAGTTCCCTCATGTCGTATTTTATAAGGCCGTTCTGCAGATTGGCGACGTTCAAAACGAGATCCACGGTCTGTATGCCGCCATTATCAAAATCCAGCCCCTGCTCTGCAACTTTTTTTACTTCAGGGTTTATCTCCCCAAATGTTCCGTCCAGCATTCCGGCAAAAATAAATTTTGTCCGGGTAAATGAACCTTTAACTTTATGGGTTATTAGGTGTACCAGGCTTTCTCTTTGCTTTATGAGGTTTTTAAGGTTGTCGTTAGCGGTGTTTAAGTTGCTGTTCAAACTGTCGACTTCTTTATATAGTCTTGCCAGTTCTAGGTTTTGCTTATATAGTTCTTCTCTGATTTTTTTATCCTCTTCTGAAGAAACAGCATTATCGTCATTTTGCATAAAAATTATTTAAGACTGGCGGGAATTTCCTCAGGAGGCATTTCAGCTATCAGGTCTTGAACGGCATCATGACATACCACGTGAGATGCTTCTCCAAATATCCTTTCGTATTGGGCGACAAGTCTGTCAATTATATTTTTTTGGTTACCGCTATCTAAGTTTATTTCTCCGTTTTTTTGGTTAAGTATTTGTATACCCTGCACTTTTCGTGCTTCATCCCACGCCAAAGGTCCTATGATAAGCTCCTGTTCCTTAATTATCCTAAATGCAATTTTGGGGAATTGTGCTGTGGTATCCATATAATTAAGATTCTTTAATCTTCTTAAATACACTGCTCATGTGAATTAAGGCCAAAGTCATCAAAAAGTAAGAAGTTAAATACATGTAATCATTAAAACCGCCGACATACCACGTCCCCCTGGTTGCTTGATATATAAAAACAAAGTCCGACAATGATTGTACGATTAACGCGAAAATCAAGTACCAAATTGGTCTCTTCAGTATTCCCCCTAGCAGGTTTCTGCTTACCAACAAAGACAGAATGGCGATTGATACGTAGAAAGCTTGACCCAAAGGGTAACCAAAATCGAGAAGAATCGTGATGCTGCTTGTCCAACCTGACCAGTCAAATTCATATCCTTTCAAGAACATAAAGTAAGACAAAAGCAACATGAAGGCCGGTATGAGGAAAGCCCAAATCTTATTATGAATTTTTTTGATTGAAAAGTGAAAACCGCTCAGTTTTGAAAGCAACATGACTCCGTATATATAAACCAACACGCTTCCAAAAAACCCTATATCACCGATGGCCGGATACGGAGGAGATTCAACGTCATTAAAGAAAACATAGTAACTGCTGTAAATTTGCCCAAACGACTGCAAGAGCAAACCCATAGAAAGCACAAGGATTGTTTTGCCGAGCAGGCTTTTGTACCCTCCCCATTTCTTTGAAGTAAAAAGGCCGGCGATTCCGCCAAAAACAGGTAAAATCCAGTAAAAGTGGCCCCAGAGTTGTCGCAAATCCCGGGACGCTTCTATGTCGAATTGTTGTATATATAGCCAAGTAACGGAGAAAATTACAAAAACAACTACAGGGAAAATATACATTGACTTGCCCTTCATGGGTTTGTGATCCATGTTGTGATTATATCATAAAAAGCTAGCGGAGTGTCAACTTGTATTTTTTTAGAAATTTAACAGGCCGGAATCGTGTTTTTGCGTCACGCAGGTTTGCCATTCCTAAGTCTTGTTCAAAGTTGAATAATTCCTTACTGAAAGACAATAGCAAAAGGGCATTTTCCCTCACCAGGAAAGAATTAACCCCTGCAAAAACTTTGTCAGTTTTTGATGCGTGGGCTACCACATAGTTTGAATCCGTCAGTTCGTCTATAAAAAACCCGATTAGTTTTTCTTCTATGAACACCCCTATTCCTACAAGACGGCAAATGTCTGTAGCAAGCAATAGTCTGCTTACTGCGACTTCTTCATGGGACTCAAATACCTCTTCCTTGTCTTTTTTTATTTTTAACCACTCCAGGAAAAGATTAATTATGTGGCCTTGCAGGTTTTTATCTTTCAAATCAAAAATCTTCGCTGTGGCCGTGGGGTGGTTTTTTAAAAAAAGAGATACCTGGTTTCTTTTGCGAGCAAACTTACCGCCCTGCATACTCTTTAACTCTTCTAAATTGTATATATAGTCAAAATGATCCCTATCTTCTTTTAATTCAAATTTTTCAAGATCAATGCCGTGGGTAGACTCTTCCGGAATCAATTTCAGTTGCGCCTTTTTTCCTTCGGACGTGGAGAATTTCAGGAGCTTTTCCGCTGTCTCGTTCGGGTTATTGTTTCCCAAAAAAGAGTAAAATGGTCTTCCGGTAAGATAATCGGTGAATTTTACAATAAGATTACCATTTAACACAGAAAGGCGCATTTCGCCTTTAATATCCCAAGACCACATGCTGACAAAATTAAAATCCGAGTAAGGCGGTTATTTTGCGGTTATTTTTTCTACTTCTTCTTTGTCCGACAACTCAATCGGTTTAAATTGTGGGAATTCCGGAATCATATATTCGCAAGCTTGCTTGCGAATTATACCATCCATCCGTTAAATAAACAAAACTATGCTACCCATAATTATTACTAATACGGAAATTATTTTCGGAATGAGTATTTTTTTTGATAATTTCTCTTGCGCTATGTTGGGGAAAAACTTTGTGGCAACCAAAGTTAAAAAAAGCACAATGGCGGGCTATAGGCTGCCCACTAGGTAAACCATTGTAATTGGGGCAAGGAGAATCGCATAGTTAGTGAGTAGATTACCCCCAACTGTTAAAGTTTCACTAAGAAAATTCAACGAGAAAATTTTTACTCCCCCGTTTTTATTCATTAATATAAACTCTTTGCGATACTTAGGAACTAACAGATAAATCACAACGCCAAAAAAACCAAGCCCGATATATTCCCAAAATGAAGAAACCCAAAAACTGCCTCCTATTGTGACGTATTTAAATATAAGCCCTATCAAAGATATCAGGAAACAGGCAGAGAGCATATAAAAAGCTACTGCCCATTTAATCCGTTTTTTCGCACCCGAAAAGTCAACTGAAATTAAAAATACACCCAATAATACTATAAGAGAGCCCAACATTTGCTTAGGAGAAAGTGTTTCGCCGAGGAATAAATATCCTAAAATATACCCGAAAATGGGAACGGTCATAAACCAGGGAACGACCGCCGAGATGTCTTCTATTTCCAGGGTAAACAAGTACAAAATTACCCAAGAGATTGTAATGCCGCCAGTAAAAAAGAGTAGCAACTTGTCTATAAAAGTTATTTCAAAAATTCCACTGGAAAAGATACCAATCAAAACTGCGGCAAAAATTCCTATTAGACTCGAAAAAAGCACCAAACCTCCGGAGCTACGTTTCCCCGTGGAATACCTAGCGACAAGATATTGGTCGGCTACATTAGTTAACGCCCACAGAAACGGAGCGCCGAGCGCAATAAAAAACCATTGCATACGGTAAGTATAACATTTATTTTTTATATTTTATTTTCTATTAAGGATAGTTCGGCGCGGGGGTGTATTCGCTCAAGTCGTGCGGGTGAGATTCACGGGTGCCTAAAGATGTTATTTGTACGAATTTTGCTTGCTTGCGCATGTCTAAGACTGTAGTCGCTCCTATGTATCCCATGCCCGCGCGCAGTCCTCCCACGAGCTGGGCGAGTACGCTTGAGAGAGAACCTTTGTATTCCACCAAAGCTTCAACGCCTTCCGGAACAAGTTTATTTACCGCGATTTCGCTTTGGAAGTAACGGTCGCTCGAACCCTCGGTCATTGCGCCCAGGCTGCCCATGCCCCGGAAAGATTTATATTTTTTGCCGCCCTTGGTAACGAGAAAGCCCAGGGCCTCGTCCGTGCCGGCCAACTGTCCTCCGAGCATTACCGCATCCGCCCCGGCCGCTAGAGCTTTTACAATGTCGCCGCTGTTTTTTATGCCACCGTCGGCGATCAAACTAACCTTTGAACCCTTTAGGGCTTCCCGCACATCCATGATTGCACTTAGTTGTGGCATTCCGACGCCGGCTACTACTCTAGTGGTGCATATTGCTCCGGGGCCTATGCCTACTTTTATACCGTCAACCCCGATTTTCACAAGGTCGCGGACAGCTTCCCGGGTAACTATATTTCCGACAATCAGTTTTACCTGCGGAAAAGCTTTTTTTATTTTCTTTGCCGTTTCAATGACATTTTTAGAGTGCCCGTGTGCGGAATCAATGCATATTATCTTGCATCCTGCCTCTACCAAAGCCTGAGCCCTGTCTAAAGACTCCGCGTTTGCTCCGATTGCGGCCGCGGCTGTGTACCCAGCGGAAAAAACTTCCTTTACTATGGAAGCCTGGTCTTTTATGCTCATCGATTTATGCACTACGCCGAGTCCTCCCTGTTTTCCGAGGGCAAGTGCCATGTCGCGGCCGGTCACCGTGTCCATCGCCGCGCTTAAAATAGGTATCTGGAGCGGAAGTCCGCAAATTTTTGTTTCCGTATTGACGTTCTTCGGTTCGGTGTCGCTCCATTTAGGTTCAAGCAGCACGTCATCGTACGTTAGTTTTAGAGGTATCCCCATGCTTTAGCATAACATGTCTCTTTTTTTGAATCAAGCGGAGCGGAAACATCTTACGTTTATTTTATTTTCTCGATTTTTTCCCACGGTAACATTTCTTTTCCAAAATGCCCGTAAGCGGCGGTTTGCCTGAAAATCGGTGCGCGGAGCCCCAGTCGCTCTATTATAGACATGGGCTTGAAGTCAAAATTTCTCTTTACCAGCTCGGACAGATCTTCCCCTTTTTCGTTTATGGCTTCTATCATAAGAGGTTCCGCCATGCCGATGGCGTAGGCCACGGAGACCAGCACGTCTTTGCCGTACCCTCCCGCCACTAAATTCTTGGCCGCGAAACGAGCCATATAAGCGCCGGAACGGTCTACTTTCGTAGCGTCTTTCCCCGAGAAACAGCCTCCACCGTGGGGGATAATTCCGCCGTAGGTGTCCACCATTATTTTTCTTCCGGTCAGGCCGGTGTCCGCTTCAAACCCGCCAGCGACAAATTTGCCGGTGGGGTTCACTAGAATTTTCACGGAGGCCTTTTCTTCGTCGGACAAGAGGGGATAGATGATTTTTTCCGTAATTTCTTTTTTGACAGTTTCCTGGGATACATCGGCTGAGTGCTGAGTGCTGACGAGCACGGTATTTAATTTTCCGTTAGTATAGGTAACTTGAGTTTTTCCGTCGGGCTTAAGCCAGGGTATTACGGGCAGAACATCCCCGGATTCACCACGAAAATTTTCTGCTGAAAATTTTCTCTGTCCGTCGTCGTCACTCCTCTCAAGGGTTCGCTCGGGGATATTCTGCCCTCCATGTTTTCTCACTTCTTCCAGGCGCTTGGCGAGCTTGTGGGCGAGCACCACGCCTTTCGGTAAAAATTCGGGAGTTTCGTTCGTCGCGAAGCCGTACATTATGCCCTGGTCACCGGCGCCTCCGGTATCTACGCCGAGCGCTATGTCGGGCGACTGGGTGACCACTCGCGCGGAAATTTCGAGCTCGTCGGTGTACCCGATATCTTTATAAACCATGCGCGCCGTTTTTTCACAATCAACTTTTCCTTTCGAAGTTACTTCTCCTCCGATGACCAGCCGGCCGTGCCCTCCAAAAGTCTCTACCGCGACTCTGCTTTTGGGGTCGAGCGTCAGGTATTCGTCCAGGATTGCATCCGATATCTGGTCGCATATTTTGTCCGGGTGGCCCGAAGTGACGCTCTCCACCGTATAAGTATCGTTGTGCTTATAAAACATATTTAAGAGTATATCACAAAAAAGTTCCGGCACTTGCCACGAAAAATTAACGTGCTATTATTGTGGGATGTTAGACAAGAAAAAAATAAAAGAAAAATTGGAGAAAGAGCGCGACACCTTGCTGGAGCAAATGAAAGATATGGGCAAGCTGAACGCGGAAACTGGAGAATGGGAAGCTATTCCCGAGGAGCAGGATTTCCCGGAGACCGACCAGAATGATATGGCGGACAGATTCGAAGATTTCGAGGCGCGTAGTTCCATGATGAGGACGCTGGAGCCTCGCCTGCACGATATTTTAAACGCCATCAAGCACATAAACAGGGATTCGTTCGGCAAGTGTCTGGTTTGCAAGAAAGACATTGAAGTAAGCCGGATGGAAGCCAATCCTGCCGCAAAAACCTGCAAGAAACATTTGGAAAATTAATAAATAGTATTTGATAATAAAGGGTATAGCTATTACTATTTTTCAATTTCTTCTAAAAACTTTTTTGTATGTTCATCGTCTACTGGAGAAATTGTTTTTGATATTTTCCATATTGCATCAAATTGAGAAGACATCATTTCCGCAAATTCCTTACTTTCAATAATAAAACCAAAGCATTCTTTTTTGGAAGAAATGAAGGCAACTTTGTTCTCATAGATCCAGTAGCCCATCGAAAAATCAACATCTTTTGGGGCTATTTTTCTTTCGCGGAAAAATTTTTCCCCGATTTCCAGGGATGGATATTTTTTAATATCCACCTTTTGGCTGTCGGGCCAGATGCTCTGTGTATAAATATGTCGTTTGATTCGTTCCTTGTTTAGTTGAGAGAAAAAGTTCTCCGACAAAAGATCCAGCATCGATTTAATCGGCCAGTAAGCTTTTATTTTGATGTCGCGATACAGCAGCATGTCTTTTAGTACGTACTGTACCCCCTCCACTCCTTCAAAAAACTGGAATTTTGGGCTGGTTGTAACCTCGCCTGTTTGAATCGTGGCGAATAGTTTTTCAATATCACCCTTGCTTCTATTCAGCTCTTCTATCTTGTGATCAAGAAAAGCGTCGATTTTTTCTTTTGATACAGCTATAAATATTTTTACCCCATCTTTCAAAGATTCAACCACTAACCCATTTCCTTCTAGCTTTTTTAAAAAGCCATACAACGACGGACGCGAGAGCCCTGTCTTTTTTGCCAGATTTCCGGCGGTTTGCTCACCGTTCTCTAGAAGATATAAAAAGGTTTTTATTTCCTCATTCCGAAGTCCTAATTTTTCTAGTGTTTTATCTATCATGAGGGGAGTATAGCAAAATATAGTAGTGTTGTCAAGTTTGTACAACACTATTTACACTTATTGACATACAGAATATAATGTGTTCATAATAGAGTTCTTAAACAAACGAAAAAGAAAGGAAAACAAGCCATGTTTAATCGTTTAGTTGTTGTGGTGGTTTTTCTTACGCTCGCGGTATCAGCCATCGCGAGTGATATCAATACCAAACTGTTGATTCACGGCACAAGCGGCGACGGACCAGTTACTCTCAACGGCTGGTTGATCGGCACAAATCTGGGTAGCGGCCCTCACAAGTGGCTTCTCTCCGCAGGACCACGATTCAATGGAGAGAAAGGATGGCTGGAATTCAACGCGGGGGCACTTATCGTTAGCAATACGATTGTCTTTGTCCCCGAGTTTCGCGGTTCATATACTGCGAAGCCATACAGTTTCTTCACCAACCTTGAGTGGATTAATCCCGGCAACTCCACCCAGGGGGTGTACTTGTTTCTTCAGGGCTCTCGCGCTGTTGGCAGAAGGATCCGTATTGGTTTGGAGACCGAGGATACCTGGAAACACGGTGCCACCGTCTTGACAGTGGGCCCCCAGATTGTCTTTGTCCTAGGGCGAAAAGCCTCTATCGTCTCTAGCTACCAATTCACCAACGGCAAGGAGGATCACGCATGGGCCCGGTTAGTGTTTTCTTTCTGACCACATTTTCATCCACCGCCACCGCTTTTCGACGCAAAAACCGTACGGAGGGCGGTTTTTGTTTTGCTTAACGGAAGCCGTTCTCGCTAGCCAGGGTCGTTTCTTTTTTATACACATTTACGCCATGGCGCATATGTGTACTTGGTGTATAATATGTTGTATGACAGTCTTACGTTATAAGGGCTTGAGAGTAAATGCTTTTGGGCTGCCTGTTTTGACCAAGAAGCACAAGAGAGACCGGAAAAAGTATTTCAACAGAAAAAGAAAATTTTATTATGCCGCTTTTTCTTCCCCATTTAGTAAGCTTTCCCAAAAGAATCTAATCGTGATGTATGATATACCGCACAACTTAAAAAAGGAGCGTGACTGGTTTCGCAGACAGTTGATTAAGTTCGAATACATAATGATCCAAAAAAGCGTTTGGGTCGGACCTTCACCTCTGCCCAAAGATTTCTTGGTTTATCTGAAAGAAATTAAAATAGGAGACAACTTCAAGACTTTCAAACTTGCAAAATCCTACAGTGTACATATATCAGCTATGGCGTAAATGTGTAAATTAGAATATTTCTAAAACTTTACGACATATTTTCTTTTTTGTTTTAACTTTTGTATAATTAAATTATGTCTTTCTCACGAGTATATTCTGCTCAAACACACCTATTAAAAGGTAAAATTGTTACTGTAGAGGTTGATATTACAAAGAATACTTTGCATGCTTTTACTCTTGTTGGTCTTCCTGATAAAGCCGTAGATGAATCCAAAGATCGTATGAGCTCGGCACTCAAGAATTCTGGTTTTAAATCTCCCAAAAATCAAAACCAAAAAATAGTTATATCGTTATCTCCAGCAGACCTTAAAAAAGAAGGTCCGTATTTTGATTTGGCCATTGCTCTGGCTTACTTGCTTTCCGCCGAAGAAATAGATTTTGATCCTAAGGGGAAAATATTTCTTGGCGAATTATCTCTAAATGGCGAATTGCAACCCATCAAAGGGGTGTTGCCTCTGACCGAGCAAGCCATGAGGCAAGGCTATAAAGAAATATTTGTGCCAATGGCCAATGCAGAGGAAGCAGCCCTCGTAAAAGGAATTACGATTTATGGAGCGCGTACGCTAAAAGAAGTCGTGGATCATATTTCGAACTATGACCCCGAAGGGCCCCGTCGCGGCGGGGCCTACGGGGCAGGCAAAAAAGGCAAAGAAGAAATAAAAGAATCTGCTAAGATTCTTCCGCAAAGGCCGACAGAGATAATCCGCAAAGACAAAGCTCACGACATAGATTTTTCGGATATCCGCGGGCAGGAGAGTGCCAAGCGCGGGCTGGAAATTGCAGCGGCCGGCGGGCACAATATCGCACTTTCCGGGCCCCCGGGTACAGGCAAGACCATGCTCGCGAGAGTCTTTTCCCATATATTGCCGGAGCTCGGGAACGATGATATTTTGGAAATTACCGGTATTCATTCTATCGTAGGATTACTGGAAGATACTCTTGTTACCGAACCGCCTTTTCGCGCGCCACACCATACCGCAAGCTATGTATCTATGATCGGCGGTGGGACCAATCCCAAGCCGGGTGAAGTGACACTCGCGCATAAGGGGGTGCTTTTTTTAGACGAATTTCCGGAATTTGAAAAAAGGGTTTTAGAGGCGCTTCGTCAGCCACTGGAAGACAATATTGTTTCTATCTCGCGGGCTCGAGGCTCGGCAATTTTCCCTTCTAATTTTATTTTAGTTGCGGCCATGAATCCTTGTCCATGCGGAAACAAAGGTAATAAAGACAAAGTTTGTATTTGCCGACCGAATGATCTGGATAGGTATGCGAGACGCATTTCAGGACCGATCATTGACCGCATAGATCTATGGGTTACAGTCGGGAATGTAGATTATAAAAAATTAAGCGATGAAGTTGCCAGGAGTGAGAAAACGCACACCATAAAAGACAGGATAAAACGAGCGCGACTTCTGCAAGAAAAAAGATTCCAAAATACTAAAAGGCAAATAAAGACAAATAGCGAAATGAATGTGAAAGATTTGGGGAATATGGTCAAGCTTTCCAAGGAAGTGCGGGATATGCTCGACGACAGCGCCGAACGGCTAGGGCTTTCCGCTCGCGCGTATCACCGGGTCATAAAAATTGCCCGTACCATAGCTGACCTGGAGAATTCCGAAAATGTGGAGACTAATCATATCCTGGAAGCTATACAATACCGGCCGAGGGTAAGTAGTTAAATTTTTTGATATACTGAATAGGTGAAATTAATCAATTTTAATCTTCAGGGTGGTGTGACTTATAAGCCCATGATGGAGTTTGTAAAAAAACATTCTTCTGACATTGACATTTTTTGTTTTCAAGAAGTATTTCACAATGCGATAGCCATAAGATCGCTTTTAGGAAATGCAAGACCAAAACTTTTTTCCGAACTTCAGAATCTTCTCCCAGATTTTAATGGGTATTATGCTGCTCCACTGGAAAGAGATGTCGGGGGATTGGTAATTTTTCTGAAAAAATCTTTTATTGTTAATAAAGTGGATAATATTGTTATTTTCAAAGAGTTAAATAGCACAGAAGATGAAAATGATAACAGCTATTTTTCTATGGGGAGAAATTTGCAAGTCTTAGAATTTAGCTACTTAGGCAAAATATGTACCATTTTTAATTTTCATGGCATGTGGGTTGCAAAAGGTAAATTAGACACCGATAAACGTATCCTACAATCTGAAAAAGTAAGGAAAATTTTTGACGAATCAAAAGGAGCTAGAATCTTATGCACGGACTTAAACGTAGTTCCAAACACAAAAAGCTTAGCTATTTTAACAGAAGGCAGCAGAGATTTGATTCAAGAGTATGGGGTAACCTCAACCAGAAGCTCTTTTAAAAATAGACCAGAAGTCGTAGACTATGTAATAGTTTCTCTGGAAGTTGAAGTTAAAGACTTTAAAGTATTAAAAGATGAAGTCTCGGATCATTTACCAATACTATTGGAATTTAATTAATAAACCAAAGGTAAATATATAAAATTTACTATAATAAAAGATATGAAAATAATTTTAACAAATGCTGGGCTTGAAAAATACGGGGCATACAATTTAGACAAAATGCCCTACGAGGTTTTTACTTTACAGCATACCCCTGACAAGATTGACCCGAAGTATTACGAAGCGATGCTCAAACATTTTAAATTTACCAAGGACGATGTTATTTATTTTGAACATGACATTGACGCAGTCAAGAGCGCTCAATCGGTGGGGATAAATACATTTTTCTATGATGAAAATAAGAAAGATTTGGAGGAATTGAAAAAATTTCTAGATACGAATCTCGTGCTATAGTAATCCAATGGATATACAGCGCCCAATATCAAAACAGCCGATTCCTGACGACGCAAAAAGGGTATTTAAGGGGGTGATTTTTGACGTCTATCAATGGGAGCAGGAAATGTATGACGGAACCAAGGCGATATTTGAGAAACTGAAGCGTCCGGATACGGTTGTCGTTTTCCCTGTATTGCCGGATGGCAAAATCATTTTAACTGAACAAGAACAGCCTGGGAAAAAACCATTTATAGGAGCTACCGGGGGGCAGGGTAGATGAAGGAGAAGACATACTAACGGCCGCCAAAAGGGAACTCCTAGAAGAAAGCGGGTATGAAGCGGAGGAATTCATTTTATGGGATTCACAGCACCCTTTAAGTAAAATCGACTGGGTAGTATATACTTTCGTCGCGAAAGGCTTGAAAAAAGTCGCGGACCTCCATTTGGATTCCGGGGAAAAAATAAAATTACTGCCTGTCACCCTGGATAAACTTATTGATATAGCCACCACCGGGCATCAGGATTTTTACGAAAAAGAGGTTATTGTAAAGTTTTTTGAAGCCAAGCTGGACCCTAAAAAGATGGAGGAGATAAAAGAATTGTTTAAGCCGCTTTAAATTAACATGAAAAAAGAGCTAAATTTAGTTAAGAAATTTCATAAAAAATTCAAAGTTCCGGTGCTGAAAAAGCCTTCGCTTATACCGAAAGACAGGTATAACCTAAGATATAAATTAATGAAAGACGAAGTTGAGGAATATATTCTCGGAGTAAAAAACGGCGACCTGGAAAATATAGCGAAAGAACTTACGGACATACTGTATTCAGTTTATGGAACTATTTTGGAACATGGCCTTGAGGGCAAGATGGATAAAATATTCAAAGAAGTGCATCTCTCCAACATGAGCAAGGATTATCATAAATACAAGATGGTAAAAGGCAAGAAGTATGTTAAGCCAGATATGCGTAAAATTTTAGACAAATGAAAGATTTAAATTTAAATTCCAAAATTGTTTTAAATAACGGAGTTGAGATGCCTGTGATTGGCTTCGGGGTTTTTAGGGTGCCTGACGGGGAAGAAACGGGAAATGCCGTAAAGTGGGCGCTTGGAGCAGGTTACAGACTTATTGATACCGCTAAAAGATATGAAAACGAAGAGGGGGTGGGTAAAGGCATAAAGGAGTCAGGCATACCACGAGAAGATATTTTTGTTATTACTAAGCTTTGGAATACAGATCACGGATATGAGAATACTTTAAAAGCTATCGAAGTATCGCTCTCCAAGCTCGGGCTCTCCTATGTGGACCAGTATTTAATCCACTGGCCGACGGCGAATGAAAGCTCAAAAATAAGTATGAACAAGAGAGAGGAAACCTGGAAAGCCATGGAAGAGATCTATAAAAGAGGCCTCGCTAAATCAATCGGCGTCTGCAACTATACGGTTAGCCACATGGAAGAGATGAAAAAATATGCAACAATTCCTCCGGCAGTGAATCAGTCGGAGTTTCACCCGTTTTTATACCAAGAAGAACTTTTAAACTACTGTAAACAAAACAATATAGTTTTTGAAGCGCACTCTTCACTGGCGCAGGAGAGAAGCGTGGATGATGAGACTATAAATAACCTCGCTAAAAAATACGGTAAAAGCGGCCCGCAGTTATTACTCCGCTGGAGCATGCAACACGGGGCTATACCTATTTCAAAATCGGTACATAAGGAACGCATAGAAGAAAATATAAAAGTTTTTAACTTTGAACTGTCAGAAGAAGACATGAAAACTCTCGATGGACTGAACGAGAACCTGCACCTCAGGTCCGACCCGGCGAACCTAAAATAGTTTGAGGTTTTAAACTCGGGTCGAAAGGAATTTCGGGTTTGCCAGAGGTTTAACTTCTAGTAAGTGATATAATAGTGGGATGTTAGAAAGAATTGAGAGAAAGCCAAAACTCAAGCCGAAAATTACCAAGGAGCAGATGGCGCTGGCGAATACTCTTTTCGTAGAGCCAGATTCGGGGGTGCTGTCGCAGCTGACAGACAAGCTCCTAGCTGTAGAAAATGGCGGAATCAAATTCGCGATGAAGGGCGACACCATCTATCTGGCTCCGGAAGAGAGATTATTTAATTTCGACATACATACCCTTTCCAGGAAATTTAGAGTAAAGGACAAAGAGCTGATTTTTGACTTTAAAACCGCCGGTAACGGCGGCAAAATCTCCAAGGATTTAAAGGCGGCAATAAAAGAAAGAGTTCGTATTTTCCTTTTTTTTCAAAGAGTAGAAATTGAATAGCCCGAACCCTGACTTTATTAAAATCTTAAGATTCATTACAATAAAAATATGTCCGGCGATATCTTCAAACCTGACCAAGTGCCCCAAAAAGAACGACCATTCAAAAAAATAGTCAGCACTTTCTCCGGGGACTATGAACGTAACCAAAAAGATAAAACGAAAGGCAATAAATACCTCCAAATGACGAGTATTTTCGGGGTACCAGATATAATTAGAGCCTTAAACGACCTCCCCGAGGGCGGAGCCGTCATAGAGTTTATGCCAGCGGAGCTTTTAGATGACCCGGACATCTTGGAAAAACCAAAACTTCAGAAAGCCATTGCTGAATTAAGAAAAGACCTGATGCAAAAAACCAACGACCCGAATTATCTTTATGCGGTAAAAGAATTTTTCCTTGAAACGATTCCGGATGGTTATGATGAGCCAGTCGATTTCTATAAAAAAGTATCAGGCAGAAAATTTGTGCTTGTTGAAAAAATACCCGATAGCACTTTTCTTAGGATGCTTCTGCTTCATTCCGCGCTTTATAGTAAAAAAATGGAAGATTTTAAATCTCGGGAACCCAAGCTTAAAAAGGACTTTTTAAAGCGCTTCCGCGAGCTCGCGTCCCAAGGAGTCTTCGAGGCCGATTTTGACAGTATTGTGGCACGCACAAATCAGACCGAAGTCCATCTGCGAGACACTCTAGCCCAGGATCTGGCTGAAAAAATCGGAGAATTCAACCCAGATAAGGACATCGCATATGTTTCCGCCCAGGTTCCAGAGGAAATGATGGCATATGTGTATTGTCATGAACTTCTGCATGCGGTATCGGCAAATGCTACTCTATTGACATCCTTGCCTGAAATGGAAAATATCGACCCGAGCTCCGGGCTGGTGCGCCGACGCGGGCTTCTAAAACGCCTACGTATAGGGCTAGCCTATTCTAATGGCAAAGAGGGGGAGCTTCGCTGGCTAAATGAGGCGATAACGGAAGACTTAACTTCGCTTTTTATGCAAAAACATCATGAGGATATATACAAAAAAGAGAGAAAGCTTTTTGAGTTGTTAAGGAAGAGAGGAAAAAACATTTTACCTAAAAAACTTTTTTATAATGCTTATTTTGAAGATACTACTCCAGGCGAAATAAATGGATCGGAGAAAATAAAAGACTCCACCAAGCTTCAAATCCTTTTGGACGCGGTAGATGAGTCCTTCGGAAAAGAGAATTTTTTATCCGCGTTGGAGGATTTTATAGAAAAAAATGGGCTGGATAAAGCAATTGCATCTCTAGAGACTGACCCGGAAAGCATCAGGTAGTTATCCACATGTTGCCTGTTGACAATGAACGCTCGTTCACCTATACTATTTACATGCCTGTCCGCCAAAGCTTCAGCGTCGGCGGAACCAGTCGGGGCCTTATAAAAATTAATTAAAACAAAAATTATGTCGCAAATACAATATTTAAAAATGTTAGAGAAAGAAATCCAGAGAATCAACAGAAAAATTGATTTGAAGATTTTAGAGGGTAAGAACTATATGAAAGAGGCGCACGAGCACAAGCTGCTTCTGCGCAAGGTGCGCTATCATTCCCGCCGAAGCTTCTTTAACAGATTCTTCCCGACTTTTACAAAATTTTCTTTCTAAATGAAAAATACCTATCAAAATAAGGTAGAAGATTTTTACGGGGAGAATAAACGGATGCCAACTTACTCGGAGATGATGAAGCTTTTCGGCTTTAAATCCAAGAATGCGGTTTTTAAAGTGGTGGAGAAGCTCATGGAGGCTGGGTTTGTGGCCAAGGATCATTTAGGCAGATTAATTCCCTCGGAATCTTTTGGAGAAGTTCCGATGCTCGGATTTGTCACCGCCGGATTTCCGGCAACCGTGGAGGAAGAGCTCACAGATACCGTGAACCTGGATGACCTTTTAATAAAAAACAAGCCGCTGACCTATATGCTTGAAGTTGACGGGGACTCCATGATAGACGCGCATATAGAGAAAGGGGACATGGTCCTCGTGGAAAAAACCAATACTGCCAAAGACGGGCAGATAGTCATCGCCGAAGTGGACGGGGAATTCACCATGAAATATTTGCGTAAAAAAGGGGATAAGGCATGGCTCGAACCGGCGAATAAAAACTATAAGCCGATATACCCGGAGCACTCTTTGAATATAAATGCCGTAGTGAAAGCGGTGATAAGGAAATACTAAATTTACTGAGAATGTTTTTTAGGTTATACTCAATGCGTGAAAGATATCACTACTATTCTCTTTGATATAGACGGGACGATTTTAGATACCCGAGAATTCATATTTCAAGCCACGGAACATGCGTTAAAAACTTGCGGATACCCTGTCCCGGACAGGGGAGCAATTTCGAGCGTGGTCGGCATTGCCTTTCCCGAGTTCTATCATATTTTGGCGGGCAAGGATGCGGACATGGATAAATTAGTTGAAGCGCATCGGGGTTTTCAGTTAAATAATTTTGGGCTTTCCACGCCATTTTCCGGAAGCGTTGAGGTGCTAAAAAAATTAAAGGAAAAAGGCTATAAAATTGCTGCGGTTACCAGCCGGCATAAACATACCTCGCACCCCACACTAATTCAATCGGGTATTTTTGACATGTTTGGAGCAGTTATAACCACCGATATGATAAAAGAAACAAAACCAAGCCCCGCGCCGCTTTTAAAAGCCCTGGAGATTTTAAAAGAAACTCCGGATAAGGCAATAATGGTTGGCGATTCGCATCTAGATGTGGAGGCCGGTAAGAATGCCGGGACAAGGACAGTCCGGGTAACCTATGGCTTCCATAAAGACAATCTACACATGCCAAAGCCGGACTTTTTTATTGACGATATCAACGACTTGTTAAAATTACTAGAAACAAAAAACACCCCGGAAGGGTGTTTTTTGTTTCCTAATTCTCTCGAGAGAACCCGCCAGAGGACGGGCAGGAATTATGCAACTGTATCTTTCAAACCTTTTGCAGGTCGGAATTTTGGCACTTTCTTTGCGGCCACTTTGACTTGCTCTCCGGTCTTTGGATTGCGAGCCATTCGGGCAGCGCGAGCTTTTACGGAAAAGATTCCGAAGCCGGCAATTGAAACTTCACCTCCCTTTTTCAAGGTCTGGATGATAGCGTCAAACAATCCGTCAACGATTTCTTCAGCCTGTACCTTTGTACCGCCGAGCTTTCCATGTACCCAATCAGCTAATGCTTGCTTATTCATAGATTTTTAGTTGATTTTTTGTAATAGTTCGACCAATTAACCCTTATTTTTAATACCTATACATTATATAGTAAGGGTTTTTTAAGGCAAGGGCTCCGCAAATTGGCCAAATGTGTTATATTTACGGCATATGGAAACCAGAAATTGCCAGAATTGTAAAAAAGATTTCATTGTTGAGCCGGAAGATTTTACTTTCTATGGGAAAATGGGAGTTCCGGCGCCGACTTGGTGCCCGGATTGCCGCCTGCAAAGGCGCTTGGCGTTTCGGAATGAAAGAGCGCTTTACAAACGACCATGCCAACTATGCGGCAAAGACACTGTTTCCAGATTTGATCCGGATAAAGGCATAGTAAACTACTGCGGAGAGTGCTGGTGGGGCGATAAGTGGGATCCTACTAGCTACGGACAGGATTATGATTTTTCCAGGCCGTTTTTCGAGCAATGGGGAGAACTCCTACGGAAGGTTCCGCAGTTCAATCTCATTACCTTGTACAATACCCTAGTCAATACCAATTTTACGAATATGAATCATTATTTGAAAAATTGCTATTACATTTTCAATTCTGATTATGATGAAAGATGCATGTATGGAGAGGAAATGGAGCATTGTACGGACTGCGTGGATGTGACAATGGCAGAAAGCACCCAGCTTGCTTACGAGAGCTTGAACTGCGTTAAGTGCTATCAGATATATTATTCCGTGGACTGTGAAAGTTCCCATGATATATGGTTTTCCAAGAACCTTGTCGGATGCTCAAATTGTTTTGGCTGTGTTAACTTGCGTGGGCAGCAATACTGCATTTTTAACGAAAAATCTACAAGGGAAGATTACTTGAAAAAACTCGCTGAATTTAACCTGGGTTCGCGTTTTTCAATTAAATCAATAAAAGAGCAGGCGGCTGGATTCTGGCTTAAATTCCCCAATAAATACATGCACGGGGTGCAGAACCTGGAATCTAGCGGGGATTATATATATAACTCCAAATATACAAAAAACTCTTTTATTGTTACCGGAGCCGAACACTCCAAGTATTGCATGTGGCTAATTGTTAAAAACAATAAAGATTGCTATGACTTTACACAGTTTGGCGAAAACAACGAGCTTGTCTATGAATCCCTGTGTTCTGGGAAAAATACATATGATATAGTAGGTGGCATTAATTCCATTGAGGGGAGGCATATGAGGTATGCAGCATATTGTTATAACAATAATAGCAATATTTTTGGCTGTGTCAGTTTGAGAAACCAAAGTTACTGCATTTTAAATAAAAAATACACAAAGGAAGAATACGAAGAACTACTCCCAAAGATTATAAGGCACATGAATGATATGCCTTATGTGGACAAAAAGGGGCGTACTTATGTTTACGGAGATTTTTTTCCTACTGAAATTGCGCAGTTTGACTATAACGAAACTTCTGCTCAGGAGTTTTTTCCTCTTACAAAAGAAGAAGCAGAACATCAGGGATATTCGTGGAAAGAACCGAAAGACAGGAATTATAAAATAAGCATTGTTTCAAAAAATATACCGGACGACATAAAATACGTATCAGACAACATCATTCAAGAAATTCTCGGCTGTGAACATGAAGGGAAGTGCAAGGAACAGTGCACAACCGCCTTTAGAATCACGGAGCCTGAATTTCAATTTTATAAGTTAAAAAATTTGCCGTTGCCGCGTCTGTGTCCTAATTGCAGGCATTATCAAAGAGTTTTAAACAGAAATCCAAACAAATTTTGGCAAAGGAAATGCATGTGCGATAAAAAACATTCTCATCACGGCGGGCAGTGCGATATTGAATTTAAAACATCATATTCTCCCGACCGACCCGAAATAGTTTACTGCGAAAAGTGTTATCAGCAGGAAGTTTATTAGATTTTATCTCGCGTACTCTATGATGCGTGTTTCGCGGATCATAGTAACCTTGATTTCTCCCGGGTATTTTAGTTCTTGTTCTATTTTAATAGCAATATCACGGGCCATCAGCTTTGCTTCCGCGTCGGAAATCTTTTCCGGGGTGACGAATATTCGTATCTCGCGTCCGGCCTGAAGAGCGTATGACTTTTCAACGGCAGGGAATTTATTTACCAAGGCCTCAAGTTCCTGGAGTCTCTTCAGGTAATTTTCCACAGAGTCTCGGCGCGCGCCCGGGCGTCCGCCAGAAATAGCGTCTGCAGTCTGCACGATGATGGATTCAATCGTCTCGTAAGGGTATTCCTCGTGGTGCGACTTCATCGCGGTGACGATGCGTTCGTCGGCTCCGAATTTCTGCAGAATGCGCATTCCTATTTCCACGTGCGTCCCCTGGACTTCATGGTCAAGAGCCTTTCCGATGTCGTGCACCAGGGCTCCGGCTTTGGCTATGGCCACATCCGCGCCGAGCTCCTCCGCTATCATGCCGGCAATGTGTGCCATTTCGGTGGAGTGCTGAAGGACGTTCTGTCCATAGCTGGTTCGGAAATACAGTCTTCCGATTATGGAAACGATCCTAGGGTCAAAGTTGAATATGCCGCATTCGTAGACGGCCTGTTCTCCTTTTTCTTTGATTATCTTGTTTATTTCCTCCTTGGCTTTTTCCACCAGCTCCTCTATTTTTGCCGGCTGGATGCGTCCGTCCAGAATAAGGTTTTCAAGCGCAAGGCGTGCGACTTGCCTCCTGATAGGGTCAAAGCAGGAAATGACGATTGAGCCTGGAGTATCGTCCACGATTATCTCCACCCCCGCGGCTCTTTCAAAAGCGCGGATGTTTCTGCCTTCTTTCCCGATAATTTTACCCTTTATTTCGTTGTTTGGGATTGATACTACCGTCGTCATCAGCTCGGACGCGGTGCTGGAGGCTAGGCGCTGGATAGAAGTGGACAGGATGTCTTTGGCTCGGCGATCCAGTTTTTCTTCGTTGCTATTCTCCAGTTTTTGTATTCTGACTACCAGGTCTTCCTCGTATTTTTTCTCGACATCTTTCAAAAGTTCTTCCTTGGCTTCGGTTTCGGTCAGCTTGGCTACTCTCTCCAATTCGGTTATCTTTTCGGCTTCTACCTTTGAAACTCGTTCCTGGATTTTTTTGACTTCTTCCACTTTCAGTTTGATGCTTTCAACTTCTTTATCCACTTCTACCTGCCTCGCGTCCAAAAACTCATCTTTCTTTATGAGCCTTTTTTCGGTTTCTCTGAATTCCTGTTCTTTTTTCTTTTCCTCTTCTTTTAGGGTCGCGAGTACTTCCTCCGATTTCTTTTTAGCTTCTTCGGTTATTCTCTGCGCTTCTTCTTTCGCGCCAACCATCATCTGCTTGATGTCAATTTCGATAGACCGCCTCTTGCCGAGCGCTATAAACAAGCGCAGATAGTATCCCACTACCACGCCCAAAAGGAGTGCTACGACTCCGATTGCGATTATTATTGTTAGACTCATAAGCTCTGATGCCAAGCTTACAAGAACAAGCCACTATATTTGCGGACCTATTCCTTCCTGTTAAAGATTTTATTTGCCAAGCTTTTGCGCGGGAAACTTCTCTCTAACTTTTTCTCGTGAAACTTCATAATATATGGATATTCCTGTGAACCCGACTAAATTAAGTAAAATCAATTTGTAAAATTCAACTTATTTAGTATAACAGAAAGAGAGAATTATGTCTACCCCGTAGTAGAACTTTGCGATACGCGGAAGCGTGCATCTAAGATGCATCGCAAAGTCTCACTACCGGGTCTAGTTTTCCTGTTTTGGGCCGGGAGTCTTGGATTTGGTGACTATTTCGTCCACAATCCCGTACTTTTTAGCTTCTTCCGCATCCATAAAGAAGTCCCTGTCCACGTCTTTTTCTATCTGCGCGAGGGACTTCCCGGTGTTTTTTGCGAGCAGCCTGTTCAGGTTGTCTCTTGTTTTTAAAATATGTTTCGCTGTTATCGCTATGTCCGTAGCCTGTCCTTCCACTCCACCCAAAGGCTGGTGGATCATTATTTCCGCGTTTGGCAAAATATACCTCTTTCCTTTTTTCCCCGAAGACATGATTATGGCTGCGCCCGAAGCGGCCAGGCCGACGCAGAAAGTGGAAATATCCGGGCGTACGTGGTTCATGGTGTCCACTATGGCCATAGTAGAAGTGACTGAGCCGCCGGGGGAATTTATGTAAAGGTAAATATCCTTTTTGGCGTCTTCCGACTCAAGGAAAAGAAGCTGGGCGATAACGATATTCGCGGCATTGTCATCTATGGGTCCGGCCAAAAACACGATGCGCTCCCTCAAAAGACGCGAGTAAATGTCATAAGCTCGTTCCCCGAATTGCGATTTTTCTATAACGGTTGGTATTAACATACAAGCATTATATCAACAAGAGAGGAGCAACGCAAAAGTTTACTTTTATGTTATCCGAACGCTGTTGATATATGGTAATCCATATAATCCAATTTTTTATTTTTTCAAGCGTGGATTTAACGCAATAGTTTTCCACTTGCGTACATTTTCTAAAGTGATACTATCATACCTAATGTGTGGAATGGATACAAAGACAAATAACAAACAGACCCAAACATTTTATATTTCCCCATTTCATATTTCTATTGTCGAAACAGCCCCTGTCGGGGTTATTTTTTTGCCTGCCTGCGCCCAGCCTGCGCTGGCAGGAGTCAGGCCAAAATCATATGCCTAAACAAATTCTCGCCCTAGAAGGGAACATCGTGAATACGGAGGGGCAGAAACGCGGCCGCGTGGAGGTAGACATATTAAGCGGCTTGATAACGAACGTCGGCGAACCGACCGGAAGCGCGGACGTGGTCTTGGGCGACGAGTTAATTTTCCCCGGGTTTATAGACTTGCATGTGCATGCGAGAGAAGACACGACCCACAGGGATGACTACAAAGAAGATTTTACCACCGCGGGAGAGGCGGCCATAAACGGCGGAGTTGTGGCTTTCGCCGAAATGCCGAACAATCCCGTTCCTCCGATTGACGACGCAAGCTACGAACTCAAAAAAGAACTTTCTAAAAAATGCGCGGTAACCGTTTTACCATACGCTCTCATGGAAGAGGGCACAAAGGCTCTTTCAAAAAAAGTTCCATATAAAGCAGTACTCGGTACAGGATTTGCCAATCATAGATTTTTTTCCGCCTACGAAGACCTTGATGCCGGCCTTGCGCACTACAGGGGAGAGTATGTGAGTTTTCATTGTGAAGACCCGAAGATTTTAAGAGAGTACGTCAAAGAGCACGCGCATGAAGACCAGAGGCCGGACATGTCGGAAACTATCGCGGTGGATGTTATTTTATCGCTTGTAAAAAAACACGAGCTACATGGGAAAATTTGCCACTGCTCCACTGCGCGCGGGGTTCAAATGTCCCTTGATGCGAAAAAAGAGGGAGTGGATGTGACTATAGAAGTTTCTCCGCACCACCTATATTTTGATACAAGCATGATTACCGGAGAGAAAAGAAAAATGTTGCAGGTTAATCCGCCAATTAGGCATACCAAAGAAAACCGCCTCGCCCTCATTGAGGCTTTGCGCGCCGGAAAAATCGATTATCTGGCCACGGACCATGCGCCGCATTCGACAGAAGACAAAGAAAAAGGAATTTCCGGCATGCCCGAACTTGATACATACGGCCCTTTTGTTACCTGGCTGATAAAGGAACACGGTTTTACCCCGGAAGAAATTGCCCGTGTTTGCGCCTACAATCCCGGGAATTTCCTAAACGAGTTTTTGCCAGAGAAGCATGGGAAGATTGAGCCGGGCTACGTAGGTTCTTTTGCCGTGATTAACATAAATAAGCCGACCACAATCAACAAAAAAGTTTTAAAAACAAAATGCGGTTGGTCTGCTTTTGAGGGAGTAACTTTTCCGGGAAGTGTGGTAATGACAATTATAAAAGGAAAAATTTTAAAAAACGAAATCCAATGAAGCCCAGGCAAGCAAAACTAATATTAAAAGACGGCACTACGCTCGAGGGCGTAAGTTTCGGCGCGGTCAAATCTGTTTCAGGGGAGGTTGTCTTTGCGACCGGGATGGTGGGCTACCCGGAAGCTTTTACCGATCCTTCTTTCCGCGGGCAAATTTTGGTTTTGACTTATCCCTTGGTGGGCAACTACGGAGTGCCTATGCCGGAATTTTTGGAATCAAAACAAATTCAAATTACGGGGCTCATTGTTTCCAGCTATATTGATACTCCGTCGCACCACGCATCAGTCCAAACTCTGGGAGATTGGTTAAAAAAAGAGGGGATACCGGCCCTAGAGATAAAAGACACCCGAATGCTTACCCAAAAATTACGAAGCGAAGGGGTCAGTCTGGGGAAAATAATAGCCGACAATAAGAATATTACTTTTGAAGACCCAAACTTGCGCAATTTGGTAGCCGAAGTCAGCACAAAAGAAATTATGTTTTTCGGGAATGGAGAGAAGACTCTCATTGTGATAGATTGCGGGGCAAAGCAAAACATCGTGCGCAGGCTCACTCTGCGCGGGTTTAAAGTTGCAGTTGTGCCGTGGGATACGAATGTGACAAAGCTCGACTTCGCTTTTTCGGCCGTAGTTATTTCAAACGGCCCCGGTAACCCGGAGAAAGTAAAAGCAACAATTGAGAATGTAAAAAAAATAATCCATAAAAACATTCCCGTGTTGGGGATTTGTCTTGGAAATCAGATTTTAACCCTGGCCCTAGGGGGGACCACTTACAAAATGAAATTCGGGCACAGGAGCCAAAACCAGCCAGTGGTGGAAACAGTAACACAGAAATGCTATTTAACTACGCAAAATCACGGTTTCGCGGTTAAACGCATCCCTCCCGGTTTCACGGAATGGTTCAGGAATGCCAACGACAACACCAACGAAGGCATAATCCACAAAACTTTGCCCATAATGTCAGTTCAATTTCATCCTGAAAGTTCCCCCGGGCCGCTCGATACCGACTGGATATTCGACTACTTTTTGGTAAAAGCTGGCGTGCATGCTCTCCGTCGTTTGCCCTCTATCTTGGAAAAACAAGCACGTTCTGGTCGTAGCGAATACTCCTCCGAACATGCACGCCAGCTTTTAGATTTAAAAATGAATAAAAATAACCAAAGAAAACTGAAAAAAATATTAGTTCTGGGCTCGGGTGCTTTGAAAATCGGAGAAGCAGGCGAGTTCGATTATTCCGGCAGTCAGGCGATAAAGGCGCTCAAAGAAGAAAAAATCAAAGTTATTTTGGTGAATCCGAACATAGCTACTTTCCAGACATCGAAAACACTGGCCGACGAAGTGTATTTTCTCCCAGTAAACGAATACTTCGTGGAAAAAGTTATAAAAAAAGAGCGTCCAGACGGGGTAATGCTGTCCTTCGGAGGGCAAACCGCGCTCAATTGCGGGCTATCTCTTTTCGAGAAAGGAGTGTTTAAAAAATACAACGTAGAAATTTTGGGAAGTCCTATATCGTCGATAGAACTGACCGAAGACCGTGAAAAGTTTGCGGAACACTTAAGAAGCATCGACGTGCCTGTTCCCGACTCCGGCAGTGCAACAAATTTAAAGGAGGCGAAAAAAATCTCGGAGAGAATCGGTTTTCCTTTGATGGTCCGGGCAGCGTTTGCCTTGGGTGGCCAAAAATCCGGAGTTGCTAGGAATGAACAAGAGCTCCAAGAAATAGTTACGGGTGCGCTTGCGGTATCTCCGCAGGTGTTGATTGAAAAGTATTTGCATCACTTTAAGGAAATAGAATACGAAGTTGTCAGAGACGCATTCGGAAATACGGTTACGGTATGCAACATGGAAAACCTGGATCCTCTTGGCATTCACACTGGGGATTCTATCGTAGTGGCGCCCAGCCAGACGCTAAATAACGAGGAATATCACGGCCTGCGGGAAGCAAGTATAAAAATAGTGGAGAGTTTGAAAATTGTGGGAGAATGCAATGTGCAATACGCGCTTAATCCAAGCCCTAAAAATGGGAAGTTGGATTATTTTGTGATTGAAGTAAACGCGCGGTTGTCCCGCTCTAGCGCCCTCGCCTCCAAGGCCACTGGCTACCCGCTTGCCTATGTCGCGGCCAAGCTGGCGCTCGGCAGAAGCCTGCTTTCCATTGAAAACAAAATCACGAAAGTTACCCAAAGCTTCTTTGAGCCTGCCCTCGACTACGTAGTGGTAAAAATGCCCAGATGGGATTTGGCGAAATTTTCCGGAGCGATAGAGCACATCGGCAGCGCGATGAAATCGGTCGGAGAGGTAATGGCGATTGGCCGTAGCTTTGAAGAGGCGCTACAGAAGGCGGTGCGTATGACTTCAGGCAGCGTAGAGAGTCTGACCGATAACGGATTCAAAGATAAGCGAGAGATTAACAATTTTCTTTCCGTGCCGACTCCAAAGAGAATCTTCGCGGTGGCCGAGAGCATAAAAAAAGGAATCAGCATAGAGAAAATACGCAAAATTACCGGAATAGACCTGTGGTTTTTGCACAGGATAGAGAATATAGTAAACACAGAGAAAAGCTTTTTGAAAAATAAATCATTGAGCCGGGAAAATATGCTCGCGCTGAAACAGGCTGGCTTTTCGGATAAAAAAATCGGCGGCCTTTGCGGAAAAACAGAAATGCAAATACGCATCCTGCGCAAAAAGCAGAAAATAATGCCATGCATTTTTGCAATCGATACTTTGGCGGGGGAAGTGCCGGCTAAGACAAATTACTTATATCTCACATATCATGGAGCGCACAATGACGTGGATCCGCTCGGAGGAAACGCGATAGCTGTTTTGGGTAGCGGTCCTTACCACATAGGTTCTAGTGTTGAGTTCGACTGGTCCTCGGTGCACGCGGCCATGGCTTTAAAGAAACACAAGAAACAATCAATTATAATAAACTGCAATCCGGAAACTGTTTCCACCGATTACGATATGTCCGACCGGCTGTATTTCGAGAATCTGTCTTTTGAAACGGTTGCGGATATCTTCGAATTCGAAAAAGCGGGCGGACTCATAATCTCAGTAGGGGGGCAGCGCCCAAACAACCTGGCGAAACAACTTTCCGAGGCGAATTTTAATATTTTAGGCACAAACGCCCGAGATATTGACCGGGCCGAAGACCGCAATGCTTTCTCTGCCATGCTCGACAAGCTGAATATCTTGCAGCCGAAATGGCAAAGCTTTATTTCCATGAAAGATGCCGAAAAATTTACCGACACCGAAGGTTTTCCCGTTCTAGTGCGCCCTTCCTATGTTCTTTCCGGCGCGGCCATGAGAGTTTGTTACAATAAAAAACAATTATTAAATTTCATAAACAAGGCAGCTGTCCTCTCCCCGGAGTACCCGGTTACCATTTCCAAATACGTGGAAAATGCCAAAGAACTCGAGTTTGACGGAGTTGCGCAAAAAGGAGAGGTGATGATTTATGGTATTTCCGAGCACGTGGAAAACGCCGGAGTGCATTCCGGAGACGCTACTATCGTGTATCCCACGCAAAGGGTTTACGCTTCGACCGAGTTCCAACTAAGGGAGATTTCAAAAAAAATAGCAAAGGAGCTTTCTATTACCGGGCCATTCAACATACAGTTTTTGGTCAAATACAATATTCCCTATGTTATAGAGGTTAACTTAAGGGCCAGCCGCACATTCCCGATGCTGTCGAAAGCCATGGACGCCAATTTTCCGGAGATAGCGGTGGACAGTTTTATGGGCAAAGCCAAAAACCATAATTTTATTTATCCCAAGAGCGTGGTGGTAAAGTCTCCGCAATTCTCCTTCGGCCGTCTGCTCGGGGCTGATCCGGTTCTCCGGGTGGAAATGGCGTCTACCGGCGAAGCGGCGTGTTTCGGTAAGGATTATGATGATGCTCTTTTAAAATCAATTTTGAGCACCAATAGGTTTGATTTCAAAAATAAAAACGTCCTGCTTTCTCTGGGTGGAGAGGTTAATAAGGCAAAATTCCTGGATACCGCAAATATATTGATTGAGCTCGGGTATACTATTTTTGCCACGGACACCACTGCTCAATTCCTGGATAAACAAAACATAAAATGCAGCGCGGTTCGCAAAGCTTACCAGCAGTCGCCGAATGTTCTTGATATTATAGAAAATAAAAAAGTGGCTTTTGTGGTAAATTTAAGCAAAGCGGAGATTTCCGAGGCTAAGGGAGAAGTCGGGCACGTGATAACAGACGGCTTCCGCATACGTAGAGCCACGGTGGACAACCAGATACCGCTTTTTACCGACCTGCATCTGGCGCGCGCGTTTATCAAAGCACTTTACCATTACCCGATAGATAAATTAGAAATTAGGTCGTACAAAGAATATTTATAAGCGTAATTGAAAATTTATGAAAAATATTATTAATGCTAGCCAATTTATAAAAAGTGAAATAGAATATATTTTAACCAGCGCGGGAGACATGGAAGAGCAGTGCAAAAAGGGTCGTGTTGTAGAAACGTTAAAAAATAAAATAGTAGCGTGTATTTTTTTTGAACCATCCACCCGAACGCGGCTTTCTTTTGAGACGGCTGCTCTTAAACTGGGCGCGAGGGTAATTTCCGCCGAAAACGCCATGGAAAATTCGTCAGCCCATAAAGGTGAAACCATAGAAGATACTACTCGTATGTTAAATTGCTACGCGGATATTATAGTTATTCGCCATCCTGTCGCCGGGGCTCCGGAAAAAGCGGCCAAGGTCGCGACAAAACCGCTAATTAACGCAGGAGACGGAGCCAATCAGCATCCGACCCAGGGGCTACTCGATCTTTATACGATTAAAAAAGAACATGGCCGGCTTAATAATTTAAATATCGGGTTCGGCGGAGATTTACTAAACAGCAGAACACTTAAATCCCTGGTTCCTTTTTTAAGGTTGTATGAAGGAAATAAATTTTATTTTATTTCTCCGAAAGAATTGGAACTTCCAAGAGAATTTATAAAAGAATTACAGGCAGGCGGAGTAGTATTTGAAGAGCTAAGAAGCTTGGAAGAAAAATTACCCGAGCTTGATATTCTTTACATGACTCGCGTGCAAAAAGAGCGCTTTGTCTCTCCCGAAGACTACGAAAAAGTAAAAGACCTTTTCATATTCAAAAAAGATCATTTGAAAATGATGAAAACGGAGGCCAGGGTGATGCACGCGCTTCCAAGAGTAAATGAAATTGAGTCGGAAGTTGACGCTGACCCCCGTGCGGCTTATTTTAGGCAAGCTCAAAACGGCCTTTATGTGCGTATGGCTTTACTCTGTGATGTTTTGGGTTTGTAACTATTGGCCTTCCAAAAACTGGAAGATACGCTCGTTGGTAAGCACCTGCTCCGCGTGCATGCGGGCTCTTTCCGGGTCAGCTTCTTTGTATTGTTCCAGGATTGCGGCTACTTCTTTTGCGACTTGCTCCTCGTCCGCCAGTATTTTTTCCACCTTGGAAATCTCGTTTAGGATAAGAGCCAGCTTGGCTTTTTTCTCGGCGTCGGTGCGGAATTCTTTGCGCAAATCTTCCTTGGTTTTATTAAGGTGTTTCAGATAGTCTTCAAACTTAAGCCCCATTTGAGTGATGTCGGATTCCATGCGGTACAGGATTTTATCGAGCTCTATCTCTACCAATAGTTCCGGCAGGTCGATCTCGCTTTTTTCCACGATGTCTTCGATTATCTTTAATCTGGTGGTTTCTTTCTGATGGTTTTCTTTTTCCAATTTTATATTTTCCTTGAGTTTTGCCTTGAAATCTTCCACGTCTTTGAAAGGCCCTAGCGCCTGCACGAACTCATCGTTAAATTCCGGCAGCTCAGGTTCCGGGTGGATGTCCCCCTCTTTGTGTTCGTGTTCCGCAATGTGGACTTTTGGAGCCCTGGATTTCCGGATGTCCATTATAGTTTTTTCCATATCTTCATCCGAAACCACGATGTTTTTTTCCGCGTCGGTGATTTTTGAGAGTATTTTCTTGGCGATGGCTTTGTATTCCGGAAGTTTGATTTCGGGTAGCACGGCTGTTTTTATCTTAAATCCGAGAGGGTTTTTGCGCGCCAGCTTGGTGATGGAAATTTCCGGTCGGCTTATCGCGTCTATTTTCTCCTCCTCCAGCATCTTGGGATAATATTCACCGAGCGCCATTTCTGCCATCTCTTCAAGGATGCTAGTTTCCGGAACCTTGGAAAGCAATACGCTTTCCGGTATTTTACCCTGGCGGAAGCCGTCCAGCTTTAGAGTACCTCCGATTTTTTTCAGCGCTTTGGCAAAATAAAATTCGAATATTTCGGCTTCGAGCTCTCCCTCTATTTCCACCTCGCTTTTCGGCAACTTTTTTACTGTTATTTTCATCCCGGTACTAAAATTTTAATAATAATCTTTTATCGTTATGTCCCGTAATCAAAAATTTAGTACGGGACAAGTAGATTCTCAGTCTATATTTATTTGCGTTTTTTGTCAAAAATACCCTGTCGCGTGAACGCGGCTGGGTATTTTTGTTTTTTAAGAATATTTATTCCTATTGTACGCTATTTACGGCGTTCGCTCCTACGTCAATATTCGCTGAATCAAGGTCTTTATCCAAAGCGTCCAGGTCTGCGGAGTCTGCTGGGGAAACATCTCCGGCGGGGGCGGGAGTGGTGTCTACGGCTCCTTTATTTGACTGCCACATATATACTCCGCCAAGAACAAGGATAATAATTATTACTATCAATCCGATGAGGGGCCCGTTTGATTTTTTGTCTGGTTCCATATGATTTTTTAATTAAAATTTATAATACTCGCAAATTTAGTCTTCTGTTTTTACTCCATCATTCGCGCTCTTCGCAGCGTCCAGCCTGACTTTTAAGGATTCCTTCAAAGCCTTCACTGCATCCTTGAGCGCGCCATGAGCTTCTTTAACCATGGTCTGTATTTCTTTAGCCATAGTCCTTAGTTTTGTTTTATTTTCCAAGGTCAGCTCATCGATTGAAGCGGCGAGCAGGGCGTTTATTTCCACTGTTTTTTCTTTAGCCGCATCCAGTTTTGTCTGGGCAGTTTCCAGGAATTTCTCGGCAGCCGCAATGTCTACTCCTTTTAGCTTCAAGGCAGCCATTCTCTCGGCTATTTTGTCTTTAAGGGCACCTATTCTCTCTACGGCTCCATCAAATCTCTCCAAAGCTTTTTCCCTGCCAACAATCCTAGCCTCTTTTATTTTTGCTTTGATAGCGTCCTTTTCTGTCTTTAGAGTTTCTTTCAGCGCTTCCATTTTCAACTTCGCAGCTTCTCTCTTTGCCTCTATTTCTTTTTTCAGCGCCTCTCTTTTAACTTCAAATTCCTTTTTTAAAGTTTCCCTCGCTTTTTTTGCGTCTTTATCTACACTATCTTTTATTCCGTCGTTGTCCCGGTCAAACAGTTTTAAATCTTTTAAATCCAAAATTCCGTCATTGTCATCATCATCATCTTTCGAATCCTCTATACCGTCATCGTCGTGATCAAGCGGTTTAGAGTCGCTATCATCCAAAACCCCGTCGTTATCATCGTCGTCATCTTTAGAATCGTCGATGCCGTCATTGTCATCATCATCTTCCTTTCCTGAAATATCGTCGTCATCTCCGTCCGAATCTGAGCCAGAAACATTATCATCGTCGGAGGTTTCAATTTTTGCGTTGTCATCAGACGAGTCGTCGGCCCCATCTCTCCCGAGCGCAAAATTATTTCCCACAAAAAACATCATCAACAAAACAGCAAACAAAGCTATGTATTTCTTCATAAATTATTTTAATAAGTTAATAATAAGACGGAACCCCATGTTCCATTCGTATTATACCAAGAAAGCCACCAAAAGTAACGCGACAATGTTGAGAATTTTTATCATTGGGTTTATTGCTGGGCCGGCCGTATCTTTATAAGGGTCTCCTACGGTATCTCCGGTTACCGCTGCCTTGTGGGCATCGCTGCCTTTGCCTCCGTGGTTGCCTTGTTCTATATGCTTTTTGGCGTTATCCCAAGCTCCTCCGCCGGAAGTCATGGAAATTGCGACGAAGAGTCCGGTAACAATTGAGCCCACCAAGAGGCCCCCAAGAACCACGAAACCTTTATCCACTCCGAATACCATAATTACCAAGATGGGGGCAAGAACCGGGATGAGGGCAGGTAAAATCATTTGCTTGATTGCGGCCCCCGTGATTATTGAAACCGCTTTCGCGTAGTCCGGCTTTGCGGTGCCTTCCATGATTCCTTTTATTTCCCGGAACTGCCTGCGGATTTCTTCCACAACTTTACCCGCGGTTTTTCCTACAGCTTCCATGCAAAGCGCTCCGAAATAATAGGGGAGTAGTCCTCCCAAGAACAATCCGATGATTACGTAAGGGTTGCTCAAATCAAAAGATATACTTTTTCCGGCCTTGGCGATTTCTTCGGTATAAGAGGCAAATAGCACTAGAGCTGCCAATCCTGCAGAGCCGATAGCATAGCCCTTGGTAACCGCTTTTGTGGTGTTTCCCACGGCATCAAGCGGATCAGTGACATCACGGACTTCTTTCGGAAGCTCCGCCATTTCAGCGATGCCTCCGGCGTTATCAGTGATAGGTCCGTACGCGTCTATGGCCACAATAATTCCAGTCATTGAAAGCATGGACATCGCAGCCACCGCGATTCCATAAAGACCGCCATAATAATAGCTGACCAATATTCCGAGAACAATAGTGAACAGCGGCATGGCGGTAGCCTTCATTGAAATAGCCAAGCCTTGGATGACGTTCGTGCCGTGGCCGGAGACCGATGCAAGAGCGATTGATTTTACGGGAGCGTATTTTGTGGAAGTGAAATATTCAGTTATGACCACCAAGGCGCCGGTGACGACAAGGCCGACAATGGAACAAATAAACAAATCCATTACCGAGTATTTTCCGTTTCCGCTCATGAGCAATTTCGTGACGGGGTAAAATGCCGCGGCCGCAATCAAGCCGGAAGCGATAAGTCCTTTGTACAAGGCCCCCATTATATTTGGGGTTTTACCCAGACCTGCCTGCGCAGGCAGGCGGACGAACCATGTGCCGATTATAGATGCGAATATAGCCATACTTCCTATGACGAGAGGGTAAAGAACGGCGTTTTCAAATCCGGCGAAAAGAAGCGAGCCCAAAAGCATTGTAGCGACGGAGGTAACTGCGTAAGTTTCGAAAAGGTCGGCAGCCATGCCTGCACAGTCTCCGACGTTGTCCCCGACATTGTCCGCGATGACTCCGGGATTTCTAGGGTCGTCTTCCGGGATTCCGGCCTCAAGTTTGCCGACCAGGTCAGCACCAACGTCCGCAGCTTTGGTAAAAATTCCTCCGCCAAGCCGGGCGAATACGGATATAAGAGAAGCCCCAAAGCCGAGCCCGACCAAGGCGGTGATGTCTTTGGTTATTGCATAAAATAAAGTTACGCCGAGAAGGGCAAGGCCTACCACCAAAAGTCCGGTAACCGTGCCTCCTTTAAACGCGAGGGAAAGAGCGCTGTCTATTCCGTTTCGGGCCGCTTCCGTGGTCCTCACGTTCGCTCTGACCGACACATTCATTCCTATGTACCCCGCCAGCGCGGAAAAGACTGCGCCGACTAAAAATCCGAAAGCCATAGTCCAGCCGAGTTTCGGAACGAAACCTATGACGAAAAAAAGAACCACAGCAATCATGCCGATAGTTTTATATTGTTTGTTCAAATAAGCTCCGGCGCCTTCCTGTATCGCTTTTGCAATTTCCTGCATGCGCTCGTTGCCCGCGCTCTTTTTTAATATGGACTTAGCCAGGATGAGACCGTAAACAATAGCTACAACTCCGCCCACAACCGCAAACAATAAAAATTGATTCATAAATGATTTTTAACGAACGGGGTGAGTATAAAAATCTTTACCCTGTTAAATAAAATCCTTCAGATTTTAATTTTTTAACAAAAATTATTTAACAGGGTTACTTAAAATACATTCACTACGTTCATTATTTTAATTAATAATTTTTTAATTTACCTTTATTCTTTTACCTCAACATTCTCTTCTGTCTGCTCCCCGCCTGCGCGGGCAGGAGGCAGGCCGTTCGTGGAAGCCACTTCTGTGCCATTTCCCTTTATATCTATCCTCCAGCCGGTAAGTTTTGCGGCCAAGCGTACATTTTGTCCTCCTTTGCCGATAGCGAGCGAAAGCTGGTCGTCGGCGACTTCCACCGTAGCCTTATGTTCTTTGTCGTCTATGTCAATGGAAATAACTTTTGCCGGGGACAAGGAGTTCGAAACAAATTGCGACGGGTTCTCACTCCATGGGATTATATCAATTTTTTCTCCGGAGAGCTCCTGGGTAATAGTGTTTACCCGGGTTCCTTTTTGTCCGACGCAAGAACCAACAGCATCGATGTGCTCGTCGTTTGAATGTACCGCGATTTTTGAACGCGCGCCAGCTTCTCTCGCAACTGATTTTATCTCCACCACGCCGGATTCTATTTCTGGAGCTTCCATCTCGAAAAGTTTCTCTATGAATTTCGGATGCGTGCGGGACAAGCGCAAGTTAATACCCCGCGGCGTGTCCTCTACGCTGTATAGGTATGCGCGCACTCTGCGGCCGCGCTCCCAGTATTCCCCGGGAATTTGTTCTTCCGCTGGCAAAATTCCAGTCGCGCGGTTGAAGTCCACATAGACATTGCCGCGCTCAACTTTCTGCACCACGCCGGAAATGATTTCTCCTTCCTTGGTTCCGTATTCGTCTATTATGGAGGTGCGTTCCGCTTCGCGTATTTTTTGGATGATGACCTGCTTGGCGGTCTGAGCGGCTATGCGCCCGTAATCGTCTTTGGCTTCTAGCGGAAAAATTATTTCATCGTTCAGCTCGACTCCCTTTTTTATTTTTTTCGCATCTTCGAGGAGCATGTGGTGCTCGCTGTTAAAATGCACGCGTTCATCTCCCTCGTCTTTTACCGAATATTCCCCGCCTGCATCAGCTATGCCGAAAGTATTGCGGGCAGGCGCGTGTTCCCCCTGGTGCTTCTTGTCATCTTCCAAAATGGCGATGCTTTCATCTACCACAATTTTTACCTGGAAAAAGTCCGTCTTGCCGGTGTCTAGGTCAAATTTTGCGCGGATTATCTGCCCTTTTTTACCGTAGTCTTTCTTGTAGGCCGCTGCCATTGCCTGCTCTATGGCTTCTAGTATTTTCGCCTTCGGTATTTTCCTTTCTTCTTCCAGCTGTTCCAGTGCCGATTTGAATGTTTTTAGATCTAACATGTTTATTTTCGTTAATTTTGGTAAAAAATAAAGCCCTGTTGCGCAGGACTCTTACCGGAGAATACTACCACAATGTCTATGGAAGTGCAACTGGCAAGGGAGGGAAAATGCCCCCAAAAACCCTTATATATTGAATGTTTATTAAGATATCCCCACGAAATCCCCAAAATTTGCTTTTTCCATCATTTTATGGTATACGTCTAAGGACTGGATAGTTAGTTCCTTCCAGTGCTGTTTGCAGTTCTTTCACAATGTTAATTTTTGTTGCGTGTTCGCGTGAACACGTGATTGGCAAGTTTTCCAACAGCAGTCACAACAGGTTCGCTCCCGAAAGGAGCGGCCAAAGGAGGATGTCTTGCGTACTCGGTTTTTCATTGCTCTTCTGGTTGTTTTTTCGCTGGCGTCTTCCATTTCTGTGGCGGCGCAGGGGCGTCGGCGGACGGTGCGAGTGACCG
>Ga0209542_10002662_pt1 | contig 39575 bp, 42 predicted proteins | sample RifCSPhighO2_01_FD_184028 | JGI IMG/M metagenome (GOLD analysis project Ga0209542, IMG submission 184028) | Soil microbial communities from Rifle, Colorado - Rifle CSP2_plank highO2_0.1 (SPAdes) (version 2) | ecosystem: Environmental > Terrestrial > Deep subsurface > Rock core/Sediment ... | reverse complement strand
TCTCCGTGCCTTTGGAATTCGACGGCGTTTCGCCGGCGGTCAAGGAGCTCGGCGGTATTTTGACCAAGGTTATACACGAAATTGAAATTGAGTGCGAGCCTGCCGAACTCCCGCGCGCTATCCGCGTCGATGTTTCTAAACTCGCGACGCTCGAGGACCAGATTAAAGTGTCTGACCTCATCTTCCCCAAGTCTGCCAAAATTTCCGTCGACCAAGACGAGGTGGTTGCGATGATATCGGTCGCCAAAGAGGAGCCGGTAGAGGCGCCTGTCATGGACATTACGGCAATCGAAACATCCGTCGAACGCGGCAAGAAAGCCGAAGACGAAGTCGCAGGTGCCGACGCAGGAGGCAAAGAAGCCCCCGCCGAAGAAAAAGAGTAATAAAAAACCGCCCCGAAAGGGGCGTTTTTCGTACTAGTCCTGTGAGTCAGACTCACTGGACAATGAGTTTTTAAGTTGTCCACACCTAACTACTGTGAGTCAGACTCACGGGGTTATTATGGGGCTATGAGGGTTGAGCCGCACACTGTAGGTTCGATTATGCATGTTGTAAAACGAGGCGCACGCGGATTGCCGATTACCCGCGACAAAGCCGATGAGCAGCGTTTCGTGAGGCTGCTTTATTATGCGAATGATGTCTTTCATGATGAGTTTTGGGAGCCTTCGACTAAGGGTTTTGACAAATTTTACAGGCCTGACAAGTGGCCGGACCAAGAGCTCTTGGTAAAGGTTTTGGCGTGGACTCTCATGCCTAACCATTTCCACCTTGTGTTGAAAGAAGTAAAAGAAGGAGGCATTGCAAAATTTATGCAAAAACTTTGCAGCAGCATGGGCACGCATTTCAATAAAAAATACAAAGAGAGCGGAAGTTTATTCCAAGGTTCCTACAAGGGGCGTACCGCCGACCTCCATGGCGACTCATATCTCAGACTACTCGCAGTCTACGTGATGCTAAAAAATCCATTTGAACTTTATCCGGGCGGTTTAACCAAAGCAATCCGTTCTTTCGATCAAGCATATGAATGGGCACTCCAGCAGCCATTTTGTAGCGTCGGCGATTTTGCGGCAGGGAAACTACATCCAGTTGGTGATCCGGATATATTTAGTGAAATTTTTGAAAACTCCGGTGAGTTTAAGAAGTTCGCCAAAGAATCTCTCTTGTATAAGTTAGACCAACTAACCAGTAAGTCTGACTTACTGGGGCCGGGTTTTTGATGCTAGAGTCTTTATATATGAAAACCGCGATTGTTGTTCATCAGTGGGACGGGTCGTCTGAAGGAGATTGGATGCCTTGGGCTAAGACGGCTCTTGAAAAGGAAGGAGTGAAGGTGATGGTGCCGGACATGCCGCACACCGAGGCGCCTGAAATAGGCGAGTGGGTGGAATATTTAAAATCAATTGTTGGGACGCCGGACAAAGACACCTATTTTATCGGTCACAGCATCGGGTGCCAAACTATTTTGCGGTATTTGGAGACACTCAATGCACCCGTCGACGGAGCGATTTTTGTCGCAGGGTGGTTTAATTTGATTAATCTCGAAGGACCGGAGGCCGAGGCTATCGCCAAGCCGTGGGTTGAGACGCCGATGGATTTTAAAAAAATCCGTGCAAATCTCCCGCGCTCGATCTTGGTGCTCAGCGACAACGACCCATTTGTACCGCACGAGGAAACTAAAAAACAATTTGAGGAGCGGCTCGGGTCGGAGGTTGTTACCATCAAAAGCGCTGGACACATAACCTCCGACGACGGTTTCGGACCGTTTCCACAGTTGATAGAAAGCTTTCAAAAACTGAGCGCTTCATCGTAATGTAAAAGCCGCTCGGCCGTCTGGTATAATTGTAAGAACGATGAAATTCGGGCTCTATACCGGTGCTTTTGTCTTTGGATTGGCCTTGGGGGCCGGGGGGCTCTTTATTTTCGGCGCCCCTACGCCCGCGGCGCAGGCGCAGACACTCTCGCCCGAGCAGCGCGCGGTGCTCCAGGCCGAGTACGACCAGCTCCAGACGGAGATTGCAAGCTGGCAAAAGGTTTTGGACGACACGCGCGCCAAAAAGAACACCCTTACCGGCGATGTGACCGCGCTCAACGCGCAGATTGCAAAGGCGCAGCGCGAGATCAGCCAGCGCACCATTACCATCACCACGCTGGGGAGCGAGATTACCCAAAAGACCGCCACCATTTCTACGCTGGAACAAAAGCTCGCGGGAGGCCGCGAGGCGCTCGCCAAACTCCTGCGGCAAAAGAACGAGCAGGAGCTGCAGCCTCTCGCCATACTCGCGCTCTCTTCCGACGACCTGTCGGGCTTCTTCGGCGATGTGCAGGCTATAGACACGCTCAACGGCAAGCTCCAAGAGTTGTTTGCCGAGCTGCGCGGGGTAAAAAAGCAAACCGAGGAGGAGAAGGCCGCGCTTGATGCCCGCAAAAATGCAGAGCTCGACGCCAAGCACGAGGTGCAGGTCAAGCAGGCCCAGATAAAAGAAAACCAGGTCGAAAAAAAGCAGCTGCTCGATATTACCAAAAAAGACGAAAAGGCCTACCAAACAGTGCTTGCCGAGCGGCAAAAGCGCGCGCAGGAAATCCGCAACGCGCTGTTTGAACTGCGCGACAGCGCCGGGATATCCTTCGCTTCGGCTCTGCAGTACGCCACCGCCGCCGAGGCGGCAACCGGCGTGCGCGCCGCGTTTATACTCGGCATTTTACGGCAGGAGTCAAACCTCGGAACCAACGTCGGCCAGTGCCTGCTCGTGGATGCGGCAACTGGCTACGGCAAGGGCAAAAACAGCGGAAAGCCGATAGCAAAAGTGATGAAGCCCGACCGCGACGTACAGCCGTTCCTCGACCTGATGAACCGGCTCGGCATCAATCCGTACGGACAGCCGGTGTCCTGCCCGCAGTCGGTCGGATACGGCGGCGCCATGGGTCCGTCGCAGTTTATCCCCTCGACGTGGAAGCTGTACGAAAAGCGCCTCGCTTTGGCGCTTGGCGTATCGACCCCCGACCCGTGGAACGCCCGCACCGCTATCATGGCAACCTCTTTGTATATGGAGGACCTTAGGGCCGACCGCGGTACCTACAGCGCGGAGCGCGAGGCGGCGGCGCGCTACTTTGCAGGAGGCAATTGGCAGACAAAAAGCGCGCTCAACTACGCCGCGAGCGTCCTTGCCTTTGCCGACAAATACCAAAAGGACATAGACTTCCTTAAAGACAACTAGCCTCGCCGCCCAAAAACCTGGGCTATACTGAAGCTACCTATGCAGCAGCGCTGGCGCAATTTTTTGGTGCTTTCAGGCGGGGCGGGGATGCTCATCGGCGTGGCGCTCATCCTCTCCGGCGCGCTGCCGTTTTTGCCGGACGGACTACGGGTGGCGCTTAATTTGTTAAAAAATACGGCATCTCTTGCTTCGCCCTATTGGTACAACACCATAGGCTCTTCCTACGCGCCGTATCCGGGGCAAACCTCGTGCATTGCCGGCACCGGCGGAGAGTGCACGTACAATTGCCAAGGTAACCCAATTTATGGCGCGATAGACCTGCAAAAGACCGACAACTCGGTTGGGTTGACTGGATATGTTTACCAAAACGGTGCCACTGGCAGCGGGGGTACCGCGCCGGCTGTTACCTCGCCAAGCGACTCGATACTACTCGACTATTCCTGCACTCCGGGCAGGAGCAGGGCTAACCAGCATACCGAGTCCCGCTGGGTCAGTTGTGGAAAAATTGCTTGCCAAGAGTGGGGATGTTACCCCGATCCCACCACGTACGAAACCTTTAACACCAGCCTTACCGTAACCGACCCGAATAACAATGTAATAATTACCGACAGCAGTTCTTTGTACGGCTCGCCGACCATCCAACCCGCGGCCGGCCCGCCGGGTACATACTCCGATGGTCAAACCCTGCAATACGCGCTCAATTGCAGCGGTGTTGCCACTCCAGCCGTCGCGTCGGTAACTGTAGTGTCATCGGTAGTTCCCACTATCTCCGCTAACCCAACGACGGTGCGCGCCGGGTACGATACCTCGACACTTACTATTAATGCGTCGAGTATGGTTGCCGGCTCTTGCAATCTACTCGCCCCAGACGGCTCGACGGTAAAAACCTACAGCGGCGACAGTATTACCAACGACCAAGTAACCGTCGGTCCGTTTGGCAACGCTACCCCGCAAGCGTATACAATAAAATGCATAGGCGCGCTAAGCGGTTTTAATGTCAGCAGGTCCGCCTCTATAACTGTCAATCTTCCGCCGATTCTATCTCTTACCGCCAATAACACGCCGTACAGCCTTCTTATCCCGCCCTCTTCCAGCGCCGATATCCGCTGGACCTCGAGCAACCAGCTGCCGAACTCCTGCTCGGTAACCTATACCGCCGTCGGCGGGAGCTGTATCACGGCGGCAAAAACCATATCCACCAGCGGCGCGTACAACTGGAAGACATTTACCATAGGCGCCGACATCTACTTGGCGGCCGCCAACGCCTACAGCGGCGCTACATACAGCCTCGACTCCAATATATATAAATGGGTTCCGAGCTTATCGTGCTTCGGCAAGGACGGGAGCTCCTCGTGCGGCACGTCGTATCAATCAATCGCGACCAACGGCGCCGCCAAGTGGGAGTCGTTCATCATCGGCGGCAATACATACTTGGCTGTCGCCAACAGCCGTAACGACACCACGCGCACGGTTGATTCCAAAATATACAAATGGCTGAGCGCCCAAGCGTGTTTTGGGAACGGTACTACCTGCGGCACCGCATACCAGTCAATAGAAACCAGCGGAGCAGTGGACATAAAACCCATAACCGTCGGTGCCGACACCTACTTGGCGGTTGCCAACTATCGTGATGACACTAACTACAGCATCAACTCCAATATATATAAATGGCTCTCCGCTGAGGCGTGTTTTGGAAGCGGTACCACTTGCGGAACGGTACTGCAGGCAATCCCCACCAAAGGCGCCTACCGCATGGAGTCGTTTACGCTTGACGGCGGTTCATACTTGGCTGTCTCCAACTCATACGCGCCCGCTATCACCTTAGGATATAATCAGCCTTCATATATATATAAATATATTGCAAGCGGTTCCAATTGCCCCGCGGGCGGAGGCTTCGGCAACGCCGAGTACGGTTCTTGCGGCACCCCTATGCAGGCTATCGACACCAGCGGGGCATACGGATTTAAATTCTTTGCCGTCGGCAATGTTTCGTATCTGGCGGTAGCCAACGCTTACAACGGCACCTCCTTCAACATAAACTCAAAAATATACCAGTGGATGTCTGTCTCAAAGTGCTTCGGCAACGGCACCACCTGCGGAGCCGCTTTTCAGGCGCTGGCGACCAACGGCGCCACGCAGCTGCAGACCTTTACCACCGGCCCTGACCTCTATCTGATTGCCGCCAATGCTTACAACGGCTCCAGTTACAATATCAACTCCAGTTTCTACCAATGGATGACCGGCTCTCAATGCTTCGGCAACGGCTCGGTATGCGGGACGGCTCTGCAGTCTATCCCGACCAGCGGTACCGCGTGGTGGGAGCCGGTAACGATAAGCGGGGACATCTACTTGGCGACCGCCAACTACTACAACGGTTCGTCGCGCAACATCAACTCCTCAATAATGAAATGGTCGCCAAGCGGCTGCGGCGATGAGGAGCTCGGCACGCCCACCACATGGACAGGCGACCAGAGCCCGTCTCCCAACGGCTACCAGACCGGCATCTTTTCCGGCTCGCGGCTTTACACGCTAGCGTGCAAATGGCTCGACGGCACCACAGCGTCCTCGACCAGTGTTAGGGTTACCACGCAGACGGAGCTTATGCTGAGCGCCAACGGGAGCAGTACGCCAACGGTGTATATCACACCGGAGAGCTCCGCGCTCATACAGTGGTCGAGCAAGGGCGTACAGCAAAACTCCTGCCACGTTACCAACACCGCCGACAGCTCCGACTGGGCAGCGGACAACAACCCGACCGGATATTCATCGCCGGTGCTTGCCGACGGGCAGTCGGTCACCTATACGTTCGCTTGCGTAGACATTGTCGGTGCCGCCGTGAGCAAAGTGATGACCGTTACCGCCGCAACGCCGCTGCCGGGTACATCAGACCTTTCCATATCGGTAAAACGCGTCGTGCGTGGCGGCCGGCCTACTGTTAGCTGGAGCGCGATAAACCTCAACCCAGGCATAAGCTGTAGCGTAACTCCGGCATTGCAGAGCGGCGTGCCGGAATGGGACGGCACCGGTACGTCGTGGAGCTCTCCGGTTGGCGGAGCGCTCGGCCCGATAATAAATGTAACCACCACCTTTACTCTCGCTTGCGTAAACAAGGCGGGGAACAGCGCCAGCGTCTTCGCCACCGCGTACCTTGTTCCAGCGTTTAAGGAGCTATAAATGAATTGATATACTACCGTTATGTACAAAAACTTTATCTTACTTTCTATTTTTGTTTTTGTAGTTGCCGTGACTACGGCGCAGTTCGCCTTCAAGGCTATTATGCAAGGTATAACCGGCAGCCAAAAATCCAGCCAAATTGCTTACAGTTCATGCTCGCTTCCTCTTAAAGACAAGATGCATTTTGTCGGCTGCAACATGATTTTTTAATATACCCGCAGCCGCGAGTATCAAAGCAAAAATGATGTAAAGCGGCGCGTTGCCGAAGCGGGAAAAGGGAGTCGGAGCGGGAGCGCGCAGCTCAAGATTTCCATGCATCGTTGTTCTTTCATCTATAGTTGTCTGCGCTATAATCGAGCCGTCCCGTGCAATGATGGCCGACGGTCCCAGCAGATTGGCGCGCACAACGGGAATATTATTTTCCGCCGCGCGGAACTGAGCAGCCTTTAGGCTGTATACGCGCGCCGCGTTCCCAACGAATCCTTCCGAGCCTGGGGAAATGATGACTGAAACGCTCTTGGAATCGCCGCGCGCGAGGCTTTGTTGATAGATTTCTGAACAAATAGCGCCTCCGAGCACGGCGTCTTGCAGGAGTATTGTTTGGCCGGCGCCGCCGGAGGCGACGCCTTTGAACGCGCCGCCGAATCCGAGCCTGCGGACCCATGCTGGCACGTAGTCAAAAAATGGGGAGATGTCTCGCTTGCGGTAGGTTGCGGTAGAAACTCCGTCTTTAAAAAACTCGAGCTCGTTGAAGTACTCCGGCTCCTTATAGTAGTCGGTCCATATCGCGGCGGTTGTCGAAGTTGGGACGAGCGATTTCAGCCACGCCGCTACAGCCTCTTTGCGCGCGGAGCCGACTCCGTATGGGAGGGTCGGTTTTTGCGTGTCGTACAAAAAACCGCCCACCGGTGAAAATGGGTACAGAAGAAGGTCCGGCGCCCCTTGCCCCGCGTCGCTGAGCGTTTTCTCCAGACCAGGAAGCGAAAAGACACCATTCGATTCCTTGCCGATCACCGTAAGCTGATTTGAGACATCACCCAACTGGATTACCGCTACCGACAAGGTTCGCACCGGCATGCCGGTTCTGTTCTGCAGAAGGTTTGCGATGCCGGGCGAGAAGACGAAGGCTGCAAGACCCGCTAAAAAAACGAGTGTCGGCAGTGCCCGCCGCCAAGTGGGTGCAGTGAGAGCCTCGGCCGCCAGCGTGTTGCTCCACGCAACAAGGAAGGAGACTAAAAACAATCCGCCGAAACCCGCGGCAAGCATGAACGCGCTCACCGATACGGCCGCATAGGCCAAGATTGCAAAATTATAGCCGCTGTACAGACAATATAAAATCATTTCTCCCGTGACATACAGAGCAGCCCCCGCGAGGCTGTTCAGTAGCGGAGAACGGCACCGCAAGAGCCGGTACGATGCCAGTACCAGTCCGCACGAAAGCGCTCCGAGCGCGGTAATAAGTATGAAACTAGCGCGCATAAGAGTTGTAAAGATGTGCGTATCCGGCATCCATTGAAACCCAACGACCAGGCTGAAGGACATCGGCAGTGCGAACATGCCTCCGGCTATGCAGCCGCCGGCAAACACCTGCCGGAGAGACAGGTTTTTAAACGCTGCGGCAAAAAAATAAAGGGGCACGAGGGCCACAAACGCAAGCGGCCAGAGGTCGTACGGGTACAGCGACAATATCAGGAGGAGCCCCGAAAAGACCGGCAACACGAACCAGTTCCGTTCCAAAAAACTAAACAACATGATTGATGAACCGCTTGAGCTTTATGCCGCTCTCCGACAGCGTCGGTACGACCGAGACCGAAAAGGACGCAAGAGAGCCGTTTTCAAGCGCGGTTTGCACCGTGGCGGTTGCAGACAGCTTCCATACGGCGGGCAGTTCGCGTTCTGCAAACGCCGCGAGTTCTTTGCTCCGGGTTTCGTCGGCTGACGCCGCAGGGTCGGCTATCTCGATTTTTAAAGCGACGGCAGTACGGCCGGGCACGGGGTAAAAGTGCGCCTGATATTCTTTGCCTGCAACATGAGGAAAGACCGCAAAAGCGCGGTCTGCCTCTTCAACATCAAATGCCATTCCATTGACGCGCAAGCGGTCAACGCCGCTTCGGTGCGACCATTCAATGACTGGCCCCAGGAGACCACACGGACAGCCGCCCGGCACTTCGTCAAAATAATCGCCGGTTCGGTATCGCACAAACGGAGACGCCTGATTGAGACCATAGCTTAGAACGAGTTCTCCTTCAATTATTTCAATCGCCGCAAAGTCCTCCGGTATAGTGTGAAATTTGTTATTTCCGCTACGCATCATTGTTGGACAGGTAAAGAGTATCGGCCCGAACTCACTCGAACCGTACACGTTTCCTATAAGAGCATTTGGATATACTGAGTGTAATTCCATGCGTCGTGCAGAAGTAATTGTTTCTCCACTAAGAACAATAAGGCGGAATTTTTGTGCAATGTTTTGCTCTTTGGCATACGGAGCGAATGCCGATGCTATTGTCGGGAGTGCCCAGAGGGAATCACACGCTGCTGCTTTTGCTATAAATGCACTGTTAGCCATGTTTTTTATGTCACCATGTACTGGCGTGACTTTATACTTGGCTTCTTCACATACTCTGATAAAAATTGTGCCGAAAGCTTTCATAATTGGAGGAAGTAGGACAAGGGCGCGCGACACTTTGCATCCGAGGGATGGCTCAAAGGAGTATTTTTCTATGCGTGAAAAAGGAATGCTTAGTGGCATGTTTGAACTGGTGCCGGAAGTAAATGCCACTGTACATATTTCCTCTTGCCGCGTAAAAGTACGCGCCGTAATAGGTACGTCGGTAAGCTCACGGCGCGATAGTAACGGAAGTTTTGAGAAGTCGTCGACAGTCAATGTATCAGGGTCGAGTCCGGCGCGCGCGTACCTGTCCCGATAAAAAGAGGAGTGCGGTTTCTTAAGGACTTGGGCCAGAAGATCTTCTGCGCGCGGGCGGTTAATCCAGTACATGTTTTTTAGTATACCCTAATGAAAATGTTTGTATAAACGCACCAAACCATATAAGTAGCTATAGCTACACACATGGTACAATAAGACGATGGCGTCACTCGAACAAAATACGGCGGAAAAAGCGCGCCGCGCGCAGATTCAGCAAAAAGTAACTCTCCTACTTTTTCGCATGACCAGCTACAGCTCACTTGCATTTGCACCGGAGCACTATCTGCGCAAGCGGCTCGGTCTTCCCGATGTTGGCAAATCTTCAGTTTCGCGCAGGATGCGGCAGGCGCTAGTCCGGCTCGAGCGCCGCGGATTGGTTGAAAAGGGAGACAAGGGATGGAATTTTCGTCTTACCAGTAAAGGAAAAAAATTTGCCGAAAAGGTTGAGGCAGTTGAAAAATTAAAAATTAGGAAACCCAAACAGTGGGACGAGAAATGGCGCGTGGTTATTTTTGACGTGCCGGAAAAGTACAGGAGCTCGCGGGAGCGGTTCCGCAGGATACTGCAAAAAGCTGGCTTTCTGCGGTTGCAGGACAGCGTTTGGATACATCCGTATGATTGTGAAGAATTGGTTGCTTTTATGCGGAAAGAGTTGAGGCTCGGCGGCAGTGTGCTTTATTTGATAGTAGAAGGGCTTGAAGGAGAGTTTAAGGTACGAGAACATTTTAAACTTTGATTTCAATTGTAACCATAAGATAAGCTATAGCTACTGACATGGTTAATATAGGAAGTTGATTTGTTGGAGTGGAATTGGTAGTCTTTTGTCAGATTTGTCTGGAGTAACAACAATCGGGAGGAAGCAATGTTTGGCAAGATGGATATGGTTTTGGCCACGTATGCGATGTTGCTTGCAGTAGGTTTGCTTACGGTTTTCATCATGCATGAAGGTGCCCGAAAGTTTATGCTTGCGATCAAGCTAAGTACTGCAGTCCACAAAGACGCTCGAGAGCTTGCCGGCGGTTTAATTGGCGCCCTCAATATAATCTTTTGGCTTGTTGTGCTGGCGTGTGGCTGTGTTCTCATGGTTATATTTTTCCATCTGTTCCAGTTAGACTCTAAAAACCTCGCTGTCAGTATTCTTATGGGAGCCATGGTTTCTGCATTGGCTGTTAGCAGTGGCGCGTTGTCGGGATATTATGACCGATAATTTACTCAAGGCGCGCGTTTGCGCGCCTTTTTTCTTTATGGTATATTCTTGGCACATGAAATCCGAGACACATCCAGCTTATTTTCCGGAGGCTACCGTGACCTGCGCGTGCGGGCGCCACTTTGCCGTGGGCTCGACCAATGAGAAATTGGAGGTCGAAATCTGCTCGTCCTGCCATCCGTTTTACAGCGGCAACGAGAAGATCCTCGACACCGCCGGCCGCGTGGAGAAGTTTAAGGCGCGCCGCTCTAAAGCTACCGCGAAAAGCGCGAAGTAGATGGATTTAAGCAAATACAAAGACAATCCCAAAACCGCTTATCTCGCTAAGGCGGTTTTGATGATGGAAGGCGACGAAGAGCAGCAAAAGATGCTCATCGCCGAAATGGATAAAATAATCGCCGCCGAAAGTGCGAGCGAAGAGTTCCCCAACGAGGTCGTGCTCGAGGTGCGAGCCGGGGTGGGCGGGGAGGAGGCAGCCCTGTTTGCGGAGGAGCTGGCAAACATGTACAAAGGCTACGCCGCGGCAATGGGCTGGCACGCGCGCATGCTCTCGGAGAGCAAGACCGACCTTGGCGGCTACAAAGAAGCGGTGTTTGAGCTGCGCGGACTTGGCGTGTACGAAAAACTGCGGTTTGAGACCGGCGTGCACCGGATACAGCGCGTACCAGCGACGGAGAAGTCCGGCCGCGTGCACACCTCGACAGCGTCGGTCGCCATTTTGCCTATCCGCAAAAAGCACAAGTTTGAAATAAATCCCGGTGACATCGAGATGGAGTTCTCCCGCGCCGGAGGCGCGGGCGGACAGAACGTCAACAAAGTGGAGACCGCCGTGCGCCTCGTGCATCGGCCGACAGGGCTTGAGGCGCGTTCGCAGTCCCAGCGCAGCCAGATGGCAAACCGCGAGCAGGCGATGGCAGTGCTTTTGGCGAAGCTTGATGTCTTTCAGGAACAACTCGAGGCGGCAAAGCACGCCGCGACGCGCAAAGAGCAGATAGGCACCGCCGACCGCTCGGAGAAAATCCGCACCTACAATATTTTGCAGGACCGCGTCACCGACCACCGGATAAAAGAGGACTGGCACAACCTGCCAAAAGTTTTCGCGGGCAATATACAGCCTATCGTCGAGGCGCTGCTCGCGGCTCATCAGGAGGCATGAATCCCGTTAGAAATAAAATTTCTAACGGGATGAAGCTTTTACTTCTCGCGCTTTGCGTTGTAGTTGGTGTAGCAATCTACGTTTCTTCTCCGGAGCAGCCGGCCTGCCCCGTAGCCACTGCGGAGCAGTGTGGTACCGGGGTGCGCGTGCTTTTTGTCGGCGATATTATGCTCGACCGCAACGTTGCGCGGACTATCATGTCGGAAGGCCCGGCAGCGCTTTTTGCCGGTACGAGCGCTCTATTGGCGGACGCCGACCTGCGGGTGGGCAATTTGGAGGGCACCATTACGGGCTCTTCTTCTATAGCGCAAAAAGACAACAGTATTTTGCGCTTTACGTTCGACCCGGCGCAGACCGATGCCGTGCTGGCTCCGCTGCATATGAGCTCGCTGTCGCTTGCCAATAACCACTCGCTGGATTTCGGCCAAAACGGCTACGCCGAAACGCGCCGCAGGCTGAAAGAGAGCGGTATCGCCGCGTTCGGGCATCCGTACAACGCGCCGGGCAAAATTTCGACCACATTGCTTATTAAAGACAAAACCATATGTCTGGTCGGATTTCATTCGTTATACGACGCAAGCGCCGCGGATGCGATTGCTGAAATACAGCGGCTGCGCAGCAGCTGTTGGCGCGTCGTCGCTTTTGCGCATTGGGGCGATGAATATCAGGAGCGCTCTAACGCCGCGCAGCAGGATGCGGCGCACGCGTTTGTCGATGCAGGAGCGGACCTCGTTGTCGGCGCCCATCCGCACGTGGTGCAGGAGCACGAGATATATAAAGGAAAGGCTATTTTTTATTCGCTCGGCAATTTTATGTTCGACCAGAACTTTTCCTGGGGTACCACGCACGGATTGGCGGTGCGGGCCGACTTTTATGAGGCACAGACGCGTTTTACGCTTACGCCGACCGTCGTTATAGAGCAACACTCCTCGGTCGGCACTTCGACGGTTGCGCAGTTCAATCTGCCGTGATAATCTCTTTGTACTAAAGGCGCGGGGCCTTTTTTGATATGGCAGAAACTAATCCAATAATCGACAAGCTATTTGGAGCCGGAGCCCACTTCGGCTATGCTCCGTCGCGCCGCCACCCCTCCGCCTCTCCGTATATTTTTGGAGCCAAGGGCGGGGTAGAACTGTTTGACCTCGAGCAGACAGTGAGCCTTCTTGAGGCCGCCAAGGAATTTGTCAAACAGCTCGCCGTGGAGCGCAAAACCATACTCTTTATCGGCGGCAAAGCCGAGGCGCGCGAGGCGCTCAAGCGCGCGGCGGAGAGGCTGGGCCAACCGTACTGCGCCGGCCGCTGGATAGGCGGTTCGCTCACCAACTTTTCTGAAATAAAAAAACGCCTCAGCCGGCTTGAGGAACTCTCGAGCATGCGCGAGAAAGGCGAGCTGGCGAAGTTTACCAAGCTTGAGCGCCTGCTCATCGATAGGGAGATAACAGACCTCCAAAACACGTTCGGCGGACTGCGCGGCATGCACAAGCTCCCGGACGCGGTGTTTATCGCGGACCCGCGCAAGGAGTACATCGCCGCCGCAGAGGCCGCGCAGCTCAATATTCCGGTTATCTCGCTGATGAACTCCGACTGCGACCGCTCTACCATTGCGTATCCTATTCCCGCCAATGATGCATCGCGCGAGACGCTTTCGGTCATACTCGACGAGATTGCAAAAACCTACGCAGAAAATCTTGCTCCTGCCCCTTCGACAGGCTCAGGGCAAGTTGCATAGCATAATGGAAATCACCAGCGAACAAGTAAAAGAGTTGCGCGAGAAGACCGGTGTTTCCGTCATGGAGTGCAAAAAAGCGCTGATAGAGGCACAGGGCGATATGGCTAAAGCGCTCGAGGTGCTGGGGCTCCGCGCCGCCGCCGCCGTAGGCAAGAAAGCCGGCCGCACGCTTGGTGCAGGAACCGTGGCATCGTATACGCACAATACCGGCCAAGTAGGCTCGCTCGTTTTGCTCTTGTCCGAAACAGATTTTGTATCGAAGAACGAGGAGTTTGTCGCGCTGGCTCGCGACATCGCCATGCACGCCGCGGCCATGCGCCCGGCGAGCGTCGAGGAGCTGCTCGCACAGCCGTTCATCAAAGATCCCTCTAAAACTATAGCCGGCCTTGTATCAGCCGCTACGCAGAAGTTCGGCGAGCGCATAGAGGTTTCCAACCTCGCTGTCTTTTCGGTTAAGTAGGGCTATACTATCGTTATGGTTGTATTTCTTACTGCACTCCTTTGTATTTCTCTGGCAGGGCTCGCCTGCGTTCTGTACGCCAAACATTGGGAGCAGACAAACGGCAAACTTATGATGAGCAGGGTGCGCCCCAAAGCAGGAGAGGTGCTCGGGGTAGGACTCAACTTCGTTGAGAGGCGCGCGCCGGCTCTACTGCGTGATGCGGCTAGCCGCGCCTATGCGGCGGCGCGCACACTAGTGCACCGCAGCACTGCATGGGCGGTACTGCAGGTCGAGCAGATGCTCGAAAAGACGCTCCATACTCTGCGCCATACTACCGCTGCGCGCAGTGAAGGGGAGGCATCGGCGTTTCTGCGCGAGGTCGCCGAGCACAAAAAGTCTTTGATAGAAAAATCAGGCGAAAAAAAGAACGCGATATACGAGGAGTAGTTTGAGCCACCGCGAGGAATCGAACCCCGGACCACCTCTTTACAAAAGAGGCGCTCTACCAACTGAGCTACGGTGGCGATGTTTGTATATTACTGCACTGCGGTTGTTGTGGCGAGGGTTTTCAGCTCCGGAATCAGCTTTTGCATTTCTTGCAGGGTTTTAAAGCCGTAGACCGGCGCGCGGTTGTTGACCACGAAAGCGGGCAGGCCTTTGCTCGCGTCGATTTTGCGCAGGGTAACAAGCGTACGGAGCGCCGAGAGGTCGAGATGGTAATCAAACGAGTATACGCGCAGGCCCGGGTAGGTCTCCCGCAGGTAGGTAAAGACATCCCCCATTTTGCCGCAGTCCGCGCAGTCGCCTTTGTTGGAGTAGAAGTAGAGTATGTAGACGGGTTTGAACTTCGCGCATTTGTCGCTTATATGCTGCATCAGGAGGTAATCTTTAATCTCCAGCAGAGAGTATTGTTTTTTAAGAGAGATTACCTGCTCATCGTCTTGCCCGAGATTTTCATCCGCGACCGAGAGGCGCGAGGCGAGCGTGTTGAGCTCCTCGGAGAGCACCGGATTGTCCGATAGCGTCGAGCAGGAGAGACTGCCCATAAGGTCGAACTGGGTTTCCAGCGAGAGGATGTTGATGGAGACCGCCTCCTGCGTGGCGCGGATATCGGCGACGCGCTGCGCGTCAAATGTGCCTGCAATAAAAAAGGCGGTTACAAATATGGCGGCGGTTATCACGAACGTGAGTACGTATTTATGCCATTGCACCCAGCTACCCTACCTCCAAGCGCTCTCGCGCGCAAGCGCGGCGCCCCACGCCGCGCGTATTAGCCACAAAGGCGCCAGAAGCCCGAAGAAAGCAAAGTACGCAAAAAAAGCTTTTGGGCCGAGGCGCGTCTTGGCTATCCCGCTGCCGATCCAAATGGCGATGAGCGTCAGGACAATCACCGCCGCGATGACAAACGACATCATGCCGGTGTTGAGGAAAAACCAGTCTATCGTGGGCGCGTGCGGAAGCGCAAAGGGGACGCCGGTCGCAAAACGGTCGCTGAGGCGCTCAACTCCGATCGATGCTAAACGGTAGGCCACGTAAAGAGCCGCGTAAATACCGGACACAAAAGCGCTGAGCGCGAACGGCAGTACCAGCATCCCGAAGTTGCCGTACCTGCGGTTAAAAAACATGTATTTATAGTCGCGCGCGTTCTGCAGGAACCCTTGCGACCATCGCGTGCGCTGACGCAGCAGGCTGCGCACGGTCGTGGGCACTGTCGTGTATACGTAGGTGGTATGCGCGTTGATTATGCGTAAGTTGTTGGCGTGCATCCGGAAGGCTATCTCCATGTCCTCGGTGTTGTGCGCGTGGCGGAATACGCCGATTTTTTCAAAAACTTCGCGCCGGTACATCGAGAAGGGTCCCGGCAGTACGTTGATGGCCGAAAGGTTGTCGAACATTTTTTTATAAAAGATGCCGAAGGTGTACTCGACCGACTGCATAAGCTCGAGCATGGTGCGCGGCTTATAGACCTGCATCGCCGGAGTGATTGCCATGGCCGTCGGGTCATTGCCGAACATTTTTACCGCTTCCATAAGCGCGTCAGGAGCGGCAAAGGAGTCCGCGTCGAGGCATCCTATAAGTTCGCCGCATGAGCGCTCAATACCGAGGTTGAGCGCGGTGTATTTGCCGCCGTTCTGTTTTTGCAAAAAGCTCACTTGGGCGGGATGCTTCTGCGCGTACGCTTCCGCTATTTCTGCGGTGCCGTCGCGCGAGCCGTCGTCGATGACGACTATCTCCAGCTTTTCCTCCGGGTATTGCATCGCGAGCAGGGAGTCTATGGTCGAGGCGAGCGTGCGCTCTTCGTTAAAGCAGGGCACCAGCATCGATACGCTCGGGTAGTACGCGGGAAGCGAGCGGTCCTTTTTGGACGGCCGCTTCTCAAAAAAAGAAATCATCAAAAAAACCTCAAAATAGAGGGCGACAAACAAACACACATACAGGCCGAAAGAGCCCAAATCCATACACTATAGGTATAGCATTTTTATCCCCTTAGCGCACTTGCGCGCCGTAGTTTGAGACGGTTGCTGACTCCAGCTTTTTATGGAGCGCGTCCACTTCATCGTTGGTAAGCGTCCGGTCGAGTGAACGGTAGACGATACGGTACGTGTAGCTTATTTTACCGCCGCCGAATTTTGCCGCATCCGCGTAGGTGTCGAGCAGCCGCACTTCCTCAACCAGATCCTCGCCCACCGTCTCGCGCAAGAGATCGAAGTAGTTATTGGGGGCGAAGTCGTTGGCAACAATAAAAGAAATGTCGCGCACGACGGGCGGGTACTTGCTCACTTCCTTGTATGCCTGGTCTAACTTAAGTTGCGCCGTGACGCGCGAGTCTGTCGACCAGAGTAAGCGGATGTCGGGGAGCTGCATGCTGATAATCGCCCAACGTTCAAGGCCAAAACCAAAGGCCCATCCGTTGTACATCTGCGGGTCTACGCCGAGTTTTGCCAGCACGGAGCCTTTGACGACGCCGCTGCCGAGGATCTCGATCCAGTCCTCGCCCTTCTTGATTTCTATCTCGGTCGAAGGGTGCGTGTAGGGGAAGGTTTCCTCATGGAATCGATATTCGACTTCCTTGCCGAAGACCGACTTAACCGCGCTTGCTTCCACCTCTTGCAAATCCTTTAGCTCGAGCGTCTTGCGGTCCTTGCGGCATAGGTAGAGCGCATCTATCTGATGAAAGACGTTCATATGCGTCCGGTCTATTTCATCCTTGCGATAGACCTTCCCGAAAGAAAAGACTCCGATATGCTCGCCCGCCGCGATTCTTTTTTTTACAGGTTCTTGATTGAGGTAGTAGTACCACATGACCGTTGTGTGCGGCCGCAGGATGTGCGTGTCATCGGCAAAGTACGTATCAGAGCGGCTTCGCGCCGGGTGACTTTGGGCGAAGTCGAAGAGGTCAAAGGCGACATCGGTCGGGACGACCTCCGGGACGCGCACCGTATCAAACGTTTTGAATTCCGGTATGGAGGTTATCCGCTCTACTAAAGCCTTAAGGGGGCTCCCGTTGGTGCGCGTAAGGTCGGGCATTAAGAGAGAGCGCTTGATGCGCAGAGCATCGGTGTCCTTGCGGCTCTGCAAAGCTTCGATGACCTTCTTTTCCTCCTCCGTGGAAATGACGTATTCCATACTATTGATATGATTATGCGTTCTTCATACCCTACCACTTTACCCTTATTTTGCAAGCTCTTTTTACCCACGCTATGCTTCCAAAAACCTTCATAATTTGATACAATAAAGGAGCAAGTATGGTAGCCGAAAAGACTAAAAAAGGCAGTTACAGCGCTGCCGATATTACGGTATTGGAAGGCCTGCAGGCCGTCCGGCGCCGGCCGGGCATGTATATCGGCACCACCGGGCCCGATGGCCTGCACCATTTGGTGTGGGAAGTCTTTGACAACTCGCGCGACGAGGCGATGGGCGGCTTTGCAAATGATATCGAAGTAGTTCTGCTTCCTGGCAATGTAGTGCGCGTGGCGGACAACGGCCGCGGCATCCCCGTTGAGGTCCACAAACAAACAAAAGTTTCCACGCTTGAGACGGTGATGACCATACTCCACGCAGGAGGCAAGTTCGGCGGAGAGGGATATAAAGTTTCCGGCGGTCTGCACGGCGTCGGTATCTCTGTGGTAAATGCGCTCTCGATAAAATTGGTAGCCGAGGTGCATCGCGACGGCGCCGCGCACGCGCAAGAGTACTCTATCGGAAAGCGCAAGTCCGCCATCAAAAAAATCGGTTCTTCAAAGCTCCACGGCACGGTTATCTCGTTTACTCCGGATAAGGAAATCTTTACGAGCGGCATTGAGTTTGATTTCGATAAAATAGTCGCGCACCTTCGCGAGCAGGCGTATTTGGTCAAGGGCCTGCGTATTACTATCGTAGACGCGCGCCGAAGCGGCGCAAAAATACCCGGAGTCGGCGAGGAGTTGTATATTCGAAACCTTTTGCGCGATTGTCCGTCGCAGAGCTTTTATTTTGAGGGCGGGCTCCGCAGCCTCATAGCCTTTACCAACCGCTCGCACAAGCCGGTCCATAAAAATATTTTTTATGTGGAGAAGGAACAGGACGGCGTGATGGTGGAGATAGCGCTCCAGTACGTCGACGACCTCTCTGCGCGCGTGCTCCCCTTTGCCAACAATATTTACACCGCCGAGGGAGGCACGCACGTAACCGGCTTTAAGGGCGCTTTGACGCGCTCGCTCAACGCGTATGCGCGCAAAAGCAGCGCGCTCAAAGAGAGCGAGGAAAACTTTACCGGCGAGGACGTGCTCGAGGGCTTGGCGGCAGTTGTTTCGGTCAAACTGCGCGAAATCCAGTTTGAGGGCCAAACTAAAGCCAAATTGGGGAGCGTAGAGGCGCGCGGCGCGGTGGACACCGTCTTCAGCGAAGCGTTCGGGCATTTTTTGGAGGAGAACCCCGATGACGCCCGCGCCGTCATGGGCAAAGCGGTGTTGGCGCTTAAGGCGCGCAAGGCCGCCAAGGCCGCCAAAGACTCTGTCTTGCGCAAAGGCGCGATGGAGGGCTTTGGCTTGCCGGGCAAGCTGGCTGATTGCCAAAGCAAAGAAGCGTCCGAGTCGGAGCTGTTTATCGTAGAGGGAGACTCGGCAGGCGGCTCGGCCAAGCAGGGCCGCGACCGCCGCATCCAAGCGATACTGCCTCTGCGCGGCAAGATACTCAATGTTGAGCGCGCGCGGCTGGACAAAATGCTCGGGAGCCAGTCGGTCAAAGACTTGATACTGGGGCTGGGCACCGCCATCGGCGATATTTTTGACATCCAGAAGCTGCGCTATCACAAAATAATCCTCGCGACCGATGCCGACGTGGACGGCGCGCACATCCGCACGCTTTTGCTGACGCTCTTCTTCCGCCACTTTAAGCCTATTATCGAGGGCGGGTATCTGTATATCGCCCAGCCGCCGCTGTATAAAATTAAGCGCGGCAAAGAGGTTATGTACGCTTACAGCGATGAGGAAAAAAATACCCTCGTCGGCAAGTCCGAAGTAGAAGAGGATTCCGCATTTGACCCGGAGGCGGCCGCGGCGGAGAATCCCGATGAAGAAGGTGCAGAAGAAGCTCAAAGCTCAAAGCTCAAAGCTAAAAGCTCCCGTGTCTCCATCCAGCGCTACAAAGGCCTCGGCGAAATGAACCCGGATGAGCTATGGGAGACGACGATGAACCCGGAAAACCGCGTGCTCAAATTGGTAAATATTGAAGACGCGCAGGACGCGGACAAAGTCTTTGATATCCTGATGGGCGAGGACGTCTCAAGCCGCAAGAGCTTCATCCAATCCAACGCGAAACTCGCCAACTTGGACATTTAACCAGGACGGTCCTGGTATTTAGTAAACCTGGTAGGAGATGCCGGCGGTGTTGTTACTTTCGTTCAGTTCCCACACAAGGTTGTACGGGTCGGCGTTTATCGAAGCGCTCTGCATGCCGCCGTAATTTTGCTGCGGATACGCGTAACCGTACACATTCGGCGCATAGCCGGGTATGTTGCACGGGCCGTAGGCGTTGCAGGTGCCTGGGCCGCCGTATACCGGTGTTGGGTTGGTGCACGGATAAGTCCAGCCGCTGCATGGATTAAAGTTCGGATCCTGCGCATTCTGCGCGGTGTAGCCGAGCGTGTAGACGATTTTGTCGCCCGGGTACAGCGCCTGCTGGACCGGTGATTGGTACGTGTAAACCGGATTGTAGGGGAGGCTGGCGGTAAAGTACCAGTTGGCAGGAACCGCATTGGTGCCGGTGTTTTCGATTATAAATTGCAGGCTGACCTGTTGCCCGGCGCGCACGCTGGTGGGCGCGTTGATAATGAGCACGGCGAGGTCCGGGTAGCCGTAGAGAGCCGCGCGCGGTTTGGGGCTCGCGACATATTTTGTAGAAGCGGGTGATTTAATAGCGGGAGTTTTAACAACAGGCTTCGGAGTTTCTGCAACTACGGCGGTTTTTACCGTAGTCGTTGCGGTTGTTTTAGGCGCTTCGGTCTTAGGGGCAAGAGAACCGCCGATATTGCCGAGGAAGGTAGGGATAAAAAAGGCGAGCTGGATAATGCCCCACGCGCCGAGCAGAAGCACGGCAATAAGGCCTATCACGGCCACGATGCGCAGAACGTTCTCACGGAATGTGTGTTTAGTGGTCATAAAATATGTAGTTAAGAGGATAGCATCATGCCATTTATTTGTCAAGTATGCAAGTTGACAAAACACCAATATAGCGTATATTATATAGCATATGGCTAAACAGTCTACAGCCTTTGCCCTGACCTTTGTGGCGCTTTTTGCGCTGGCTTTTGTCTTTCTTGCCGGAGTGGACATGCTACCTGAACCAAAAGCTAATAGTGGGACATCCGATGTCCTTAGGACATCGGATGTCCAAGCTCCGGAGCTTCCGGTCCGCATCGTGGCCAAATCAATCGGGCTTGATAAAACAATTGCAAACCCCATCTCGACCGATGTCGAGACGCTCGACACCGCTCTGCTTGATGGCACCGTGCGCTACCCGACCTCGGCGCGGCTCGGCGAGGAAGGCACCGTGCTTATCTTCGGGCATTCTTCGTATTTGCCGATTGTGCGCAACCAAAACTACAAAGCCTTCAACGGCATCCAAAAACTTAAGGCGGGGGAGACGGTGAGCGTATACTCCGCGACCGCGGAATACCGCTATACGGTAACCGGTGTGCGCCTTGCTAATGCAACCGAGGATGTGGTGGAACTGCCGGCAGCGGGCAAGTTCCTTACGCTGGTTACTTGCGACTCTTTTGGCACCAAGTCGGACCGCTTTGTGGTAACGGCGGAGCTTCAGGGTGTCTACACTATCTAGAGGGTATATTTTGGTACTCGCACCAGAACCTTGACAAATTTCTAGAATAGTTTATGCTTGCAAATAGAGTTCATCAAACCACATCTTCTAAGTAGAGGACCAAAACAGAGAAGGGGATACAAATGCGTTTCGTAATGAAAGTTATCGCTTTGGCGGCGCTGTCGGCAACAAGTTGGGCGTTCCCATCCTCAGCCGTAGCATTTTCTGAAAGCGAGTATGTCGCCATGACACCCGAGGGCCGTCTTATTGCGGCCGAACGCTATTGCGGCCCGTCTCGGCCGTTCTCTGATGCCGGGGTCCGGCGTGGTACCATCAACCGCTTTGGTCGGATGACCTATGTCGAATTCCGCACAAACGTACGCCAAACTTGCGGGGTTGATATCCTCGTCGTCGGGTCGACGCAGGGTAACAGGCGTGGCCAGCCGAACTGCAAGCTATGGCCTGGGACGGCGTTCAACTCGAACACCGGCACCTGCGACATGACTCGCGTCGGTCGCAACGAGGTAACTCGCAAGTACGACCGGCCCAATGTCGGGTGCAAACTCGGCGATCCAATCGTACTGAAGGTTCCACTTCCCGGTGGCGGAACTCGGACGTTACGCGGCACTTGCCGTCCGGATGCTGAAGTGCGGTAACCAACGTGTTCTGGCGGAACCCCATTAAATAAAAAGGGGTTCCGCCAGTCACTACTTTCTTCAATTTTCATACCCCCGACTTAATCTATTATTGAGTCTGGAGCGTGAGTATTGACAATTATTGGAGCCTAAGTTACTTTATGTTTTCGTTTATGAATACCATTACCAAAACTTCAATACATATTTTTGCACTTATTGTGGTGCTCGCGGTACTTACCCTTTTTGTCGCGGTACCTAAGGTTCATGCTGCAGATATGTCGCTCGATTCCGGGGGTACTGGCTATTATTTTGATTCGTATACCGACTCATACCCTGCAAGTTACTCTGATACGTCGAGTACTGGGTATTACTTTGACTCGTATACTGATTCTTATCCGGCCTCTTACGACTCAGGCTTCAGCGGCTTTTCTGGTAGCGGCTTCAGCCCTGCCAGCGGGTTTACCGGCGGATGGGGTTTCGGCGGTAGCGGCGGCGGATTTGGCGGCAGTAGCAGCGCAAATTCTAGCGTCTACGCTCCGACCAACACCAACACCTGTACCGCGTTTAACAGCTGCAATACGACCTATGATGACCACTCAATCTTCAACGCTCCGACCAACATTGTGACGAACTATCCTCCGGCGCAGAACGTTGTGTATTCTCAACCGAGCTATCCGGTCTATACTCAGCCGGCTCCGGTTTATACGCCTCCGGTGTATGTTCCCGCGCAGCGCCCTATCGCCTACAACAACGCTCCATACGTAACGCTCGCGGCGGTGCCGTACACCGGCCTTGAGCTCGGCTTCTGGGGAACGATTGCCTACTGGGGCTTCCTCGTACTGTGGTGCCTCATCGCCGCGTACTTGATAGTGGTTAAGAAAATACAAAACAAAATCGCCGCGTGGTTTACCGGCAACGCTACTCAGAATTCTGCTTCCCAAAAGTCCTCGGATCTCCCGTTCTCCGGCGCCCTTCGGGCGACTCCGGCGGGCCAGACTTTTGTTAAGCACAATTCTGCTCCGCTGTTTACGGGTATCGACTCCTTCGTGCTCTCGCAGATCAACCGCGCGTAATAATTTCTCCACGCTTCAAAACAAAAAACCTACTCATCAAGAGTAGGTTTTTTGTTTATAAAATCCGCGATAGCGTGAATTATGTACACTTGTGTTCGGGTTGACTCTTTTTCTTGTAAGTAGTACAACTTCCGCAGAGGAAAAGTAGGCAATATTGGACGGAGGAAATACCCCATGAACCTGGCTGAGGAAATCGCGAAGGCACTAGGCGGAGTGATACCGCAAGACTGTCCCATCAAGGACAAACCAGCCGAAACGGTCAAAACGCGCCTGCTGCCGGACCAGGCCAAGAGGCTCGTCCCTATCTGGCACCGGTTGCATGAAAAGAGCGTATCGCTCGTTACCAACGGCACCGGGAACGATGGCGGGGTTTGGTTTCGCCATCGTGGCGAGGAGTTGGCGCTCAAAACGCTCATCGACAGCATCATCCGGGACGAGCGCGATCTGTCATATCGGTTCCGCTTCGACCTATTCGACGACTGGCAGTACGCGGAATACAGCACTTGAAACGCATAGCATCCGAAGGGATGCTATTTTTATTTATCTGCGCGATTTAATTTCTCCCTGCAATTTAGCAATAATTTCTGGAATAGAGAGTACTCCGATTTTGCCTTTGTCGCGGCTTTCGAGCGATGCTGATTGCGCAGAAACTTCGGCATCGCCTATTACGAGCAGGTAGGGTACTTTCATCTTTTTGGCGTCGCGGATTTTTTTGCCTAAGCTTTCGTTGCTTTCATCGAGCTCTGCGCGTACTCCGGCGGCTTTAAGTTTCTCAAGGACTACCCTTGAGAATTCTTGATGTGCCTCGCCGATAGGCAGCACGCGCGCCTGCACCGGCGCGAGCCACGTGGGGAAGGCGCCTGCCAAATGTTCGATAATGATAGAAAGGAAGCGCTCTATTGAGCCCATGATAGCCGCATGAATCATTACAATACGCTCTTTCTCGCCTTTTTCATTTATACAGGTGAGGTCAAAGCGCTCGGGCATATTGAGGTCGAGTTGTATGGTGGCAACCTGCCACTCGCGACCCAGCGAGTCTTTGGCCATAAAGTCGACTTTAGGGCCGTAAAATGCCGCCTCCCCGATGCCTTCGTAAGTATCGGCGCCTTTTTCTTGTGCAATCTCGCGCAAGATGCGCTCGGCAAGTGTCCATCGGTTTTTGTCGCCCAAGTATTTCTCAGGCTCTTTTGGGTCGTGGAAAGAGAGTCGTATTCGCAAATCAAACCCAAACGTGCCATAAAATTCCTGCACAATGTCCCAAATTTTTAAGAATTCTTCCTTTGCCTGTGCTTCGCGGCAAAACACATGCGCGTCGTCTTGAGTGAACGCGCGTACGCGAGAGAGGCCGCTCAGCTCGCCACTCTGTTCGTCACGGTAGCACATGGTGGAGTTAGCGTAACGCTGCGGCAATTGTCGATAACTCCAGGGTTTGCGCGCGTATATCTGTGTGTGATGCGGACAGTTCATGGGCTTAAGTGCAAACTCATTGCCCTCGCGCGAAGTGATGCGAAACAAGTCATCTTCAAATTTGTCCCAATGCCCGCTCTTTTCGTACAGGTCTTTTTTGGTGATGTGGGGGATTTCCACCTTTTCATACCCATATCGCGCGCGAAGCTCCCAGACAAAGGCATCAAGCTCGGAGCGGAGCACCGTGCCCTTCGGGGTCCACAGCGGCAGCCCCGGGCCGACCAGCTCGGAGAAGGTAAAGAGGTCAAGTTCTTTTCCGATGATTCTATGGTCTCGCTCTTCCATATCTTATTTGCTTAATACTATCAAAAAAAATCCCCAGCGCCAGTCGGCGCGGGGGAGATGGACGAATCAACGTCCGGCAACAACATCACCGAGATGACCTTGCTTGTTCAAGGCACAGCGGCGCTCTAACTCAGCTTTCATAGCGTCGCACTGTATCTCGATGACTGAGTTGCGCGGATTGTCTTTGTCGTAGACAATCTCAAAATCGCCGTTTGGCAGATGACGGACTGTATTGTTCATTTCAAACCTCCCTGTTCAACTACCATCATTTTACAACGCTTTTATGGCTTCTGCAACCAAGGAGAACTCGCCGTTGCGGTTAGAGAGCCGCCCTTTAATGGCGCGGCGATTTCCTCACTTACACTAACTACCAGTAAGTATACTCTTTAAAAAATAGACCCCAAAGAATGGGGTCTAACTTGAAATACGCTCTAGCACTAAAGGGGGCTCTCCGCCGACATAGAAGTGGCGCAATCCTCCCAAGCAATCGCCCAGCTCGCTTGCCGCCTCAAGAAGCATTTCGACCGATATCGATCCGCCGGAAGCGAGCTTTATCACAAGCCCAATGCCGCTTGTGCCGTTGTCGAGCTTTTGCGATGGCCAGGCGCAGGCCATGTACTCAAATCGCGCGCTCTTTTGGAACTTCTTTGGCAGTCGCCATCGTGCTCTCTCTTCCTCAAGCGGTGTCTCAGCGTCGCTGAGGCACGCAACAAGCATGATGGAGCGGCCCGGCGCGGGATAAAATCCCAACGCCGTTCTTTCCGGGGCGGTCATCTCTACTTTAAGCGGGACCACTGCGTGGTGCTCGCCCGACAGCCGGGCTTTCTGCTCGAGCATCTTCCGCAACGAGTTGTTAACCCCTTGCTTGTCCGCACCGACCATAGCACCGGCGCGTACGATAGTAAGCGAGCCGGCTACTTTGTAGGGCATCTTTATCCCCATGGTTAGAGTGCTATTCCACGCCTAGTAATACGCGGTTTTTAAGTGCCGGTCAACTAGAGCTAGAGAGCCTTAAGAGCTTCTGCAACAAGGCTGAGCTCGCCGTTGCGGTTGGAGAGCCGCCCTTTAACGGCTATGCACGCCTCCGGTTTTAAAATATTTTTATACTCGGCGAAGCTTTTTGGAAATACGACCGCTTCTATTGATGCGGTTTCGTCCATCAGTTTGATAAACGCCATCTGGTCGCCGCTCTTGGTGAGTATCACGCGCACGTCATCCACCATGCCGGCGGCAACAGTCGTGGCGCCGGGCATAACTTTGGCCTTCATGTCACTGATGCTCATGGAGCGCTTACTCAACTTTTCTTTATACTGGTCGAGCGGATGTCCCGAAACATAAAGGCCGAGGAGCTCTTTTTCCCATTTTAATTTATCTGCAGGCGGGGCTGGCTTAGATGCCGGCAATACCAAGTCGCTGCCGCCGCCGAGCCCCGCAAACAGCGAGTCGCTCGAGCCGCCTATATGAGTGCGGTGGTACTCAAGCAGCAGTTCGATAGACGCGAGCATGGCGCCGCGGCCGCCGTCGGGCGATCCGGACTCTCCAAGGTTGTCGAGCGCGCCGCACATAATCAGACTTTCCAGACCTTTTTTATTGAGATTCTGGTCGGTGACCCGGCGCAAAAAGTCGGAGAGCGAACTATACCTGCCGCCTTTTTTGCGCTCGGTAATAATCGCCTCGGCAACGCCGCGTCCGAAGTTTTTAATCGAGTTGAGTCCGAAGCGTATCGAGTCTTCCGACACTCCGGCGGCGAGCGCGGCCGCTTTTTCGGTGCGCTCTTTGGTCGCGCCGAGCAATACCGTAAAGTCGCCGAAACTCTCGTTAATGTCGGGCGGCAGGACAGGGATGCCCATGCGCTTGCATTCGGCGACCATGATGCCGACCGTGTCGACATCGCCCGCCTCGGCCGTAAGCACTGCCGCCATGTACTCCACCGGGAAGTTGGCCTTCATGTAGGCGGTTTGGTATGCCACCTTGCCGTAGCTCGCGGCATGCGCCTTATTGAACCCGTACGCGGCAAACGGCTCGATGAGCTTCCACAGTTTTTCCGCCAAACTGTAGGAGAGCCTGCCGTAATCAACAAACCCTTTTATGAGTTTTTCCTTTTCGGCCTGCATGACCTTGGGGATTTTTTTACCCATAGCTTTGCGCAGCAGGTCGGCCCCCAGCCAGCTGTATCCTGCCAGCTTAATCGCCGTAAGCAAGACATCGTCTTGATAAACAATCACGCCGTAAGAAAAGTCGAGATACTCGCGCATCCGCGGGTCGAGGTAGTGGATGAGCGCGGGGTTATGTTTCCGTTCTATATACGTAGGAATGGTCTCCATAGGTCCGGGGCGGAAGAGCGCCACCATCGCGTTGATGTCGTGGATGCTTGAGGGCTTAAGCTCTTTGAGATACCTGGTCATCCCCGCGCCGTTTAGTTGGAACGTCCCTTCAGTCTCGCCGCGCGCCAGCATCTCGAATGTTTTTTTGTCGTCCACCGGCACGTTTTCTATATCCACCCTCATGCCGCGGGTTTTCTCCACAATCCGCACCGCGTCGGCCAAAATAGCGAGGTTGCGGATACCGAGGAAGTCGAACTTAAGCAGTCCCGCGTCTTCGATGGAGTACATGTCGTACTGGGTAATAAGCTTGCCTCTCTCCTTATCTCCTTTGGGGTCCAGCTGCAGCGGCGTAAAGTCGACGAGCGGCGTGGGCGACATCACCACGCCCGCCGCGTGCACGCCGACGTGGCGGGCGCAGCCCTCAATTTTGCGGCCGAGGTCGATTATTTCTTTCGCGTCCTCTTCGTTGTCGTAGATTTTTTTAAGTTCCGGATTTTCATCCAGCGCGCGCGCAAGCGTCATGGGGAATCCCTGCGAGCCGAACGGGATTTCCTTGGCGATCCGGTCGCCGATGCCGTAGGCGTAGCCCAGCGCGCGCGCGACGTCGCGCACCACGCCGCGCGCCAGCATGGTGCCGAATGTCCCTATCTGCGCGACATTGTCAGCGCCATATTTATTTTTTGCATACTCGATAACCTCGTCGCGCCGGTTGTCGGCGAAGTCCATGTCGATGTCGGGCGCGGAGGGGCGCTCCGGGTTAAGAAAGCGCTCGAACGGGAGCTTGTACTCGAGCGGGTTGACGTTCGTAATGCCGGTAACATAGGTCACCAATGAGCCGGCGACCGAGCCGCGGATGGTGGTCAGTATCCCGCCCGCGCGTGCAAAGGCGAGGAGGTCGGCGACGACGAGGAAGTATGGCGCATACCCTTTGTCGGTGATTATTTTGTACTCGTACTCAATGCGCTCGCGCACCTCGGGAGTGGCGGAAATAAATCGGCGCTTTATTCCTTCTTCAATAAGTATCCGCAGTTCGTCGTTGTAGGTTGAGCCCGGAGGGATAGGGAAGTTGGGGAACACCCACTTGCCCAACTCGAGCTCCACGTTGCACTGCTCGGCAATTGCGGAGGTCCGGGCGATTTGTTCGGGAGTGTAGCGCTCGGTAACCTGCTCTTTGGCGGGGAAGAAAAACGCTCCGTCCTCCTGCGTGACGTCGCTGCCGTCTTGCGGACCGCGGTTCTCTATCGCGCGCATGGTCTCCCATGCCCGCCGGTCCTCCGGCTCGAGATAATAAATTTCGGGGAGCGCAATGCTTTTATCCTTCGGGTCGACAATAACAAGCCCGAGCGAGTGCTCCTCGAGCATGCTCTCCGTGATGGGCGTACCCTGCGCGTCTGTCAGATGCGATTTGGTCACGAGCGCCAGCAGGTTTTTGTAGCCGGTAATATCCGCGGCATACAAAAGCTTGCGCGAACCGCCTTCCATTTTTGCATCCAACCCGATGATGGGTTTGATGCCCTGCGCCTTGCACTCTTTATAAAATTCAATCGCGCCGTACAGATTGTCGATGTCGGTCAAAGCCATGGCGTTGTAGCCCTCCGCCTTGGCGGCGGCAACCAGCTCGGGAATTTTAGGCAGTGCCTTAAGCAGGGAGTAGTGCGAATGTACGTGCAGGGGTACAAAGGCGGACATAGAGTGAGTATACTAGTGTGTATGGTGCGCGTCATTATCGGGGTTGATGAGGCGGGGCGAGGGCCTCTTGCCGGGCCGGTGGCGGTCGGGGTAGTCGCTATTTCACCGAGGTTGAACCTCGGTAGGATATTCCCCGAACTCGATGATTCCAAGAAACTCTCTGAAAAAAAACGCGAGGAGATTTATGCCGAGGCGGTGGGTCGCGCGCGGGCGGGGGAGATGTCTTTCTGTACGCGGTTTTCCGGCAATGCTTACATCGACCGCTTTGGCATTACGCGCGCGGTGCGCCGCGGAGTTTGGAGCGGCGTGCGCACGCTGGCGCCGGACCCGGCAGAGGTAAAAGTATTTTTAGACGGACTTCTTAAAGCACCGCCGGAGTACCGGCAAGAAACAATTATCGGCGGCGACGCGCTGGTGCCGGTTATATCTCTGGCATCTATTGTTGCAAAAGTCCGGCGCGACCGTCTGATGAAGCACCTCGCGCAGTTGTATCCGGAATATTTTTTTGAACAGCACAAAGGATACGGCACTAAAAAACATTTTGCGGCAATCAACAAATTTGGCCTCTGCGATATCCACCGCCACACGTATTGCAAGATGTTAGAAACTGGGGCATAATTGCCGATGGATAGTAGTAGCAACCGCGTAAACAGAAACCAAAGCTTTAGGGAGCTTACTGTGGGTAAAGAAGACTTGCCGAAAAAACCTCTGCCGCGCGAGCGATGTTCTATCATCGCGAGAGCGGCGATCAAACAGGCAAAAAAAGAAGGAAAGGAGCCCCTTTGTGCATCGTGTGAAGTGCAAAAGTTTACCATGTGTCCGGCAACCGGCCACGCGATTTGCTCTAAACGCAAAGACATTGGCTGGGTGCCGGTGCCGTTTACTACCGCCGGGTGTGGACTCTATCTGCCGAAAGAAAAAGCCGCTGTCGCTTAACGCTACCCCCGCCCAGTGCATTGCACAGGGCGGGTTTTACTTTTTAAGTCTTATTTGATAAGGTAGAAGCTATGGTAGTAAGGATGCGACATACGCGCGCGCATACGGCAAACCGCCGTTCGCACCACGCGCTCGTGGCCCAAAAGCTCGCCGTGTGCGAGTGCGGGGCTCCCCGCGTGTCTCACCGCGCATGCGCCGCATGCGGCCGCTACCGCGGCAGGGTGGTTACGGACTTCGCGGCTAAGGCCGCAGCCAAATCCGCCCGCCGCGCCAAGAAAGGAGACAAAGCTCAGGCGTCGAAGTAATTCTAAAAAAGTTCGGCTTTGAGTTTTGCATCGTTAGTACCGGTTCACCCGTCCGTTCTCTTACATAACCATGGCCAACAGGCACCTCTCACGCTCAGTCGTTCTCCAAACACTCTTTGAGTGGGACTTCCGTTCATTGTCCCTCGATTACACTCGGGACGCTCTGCACCGGAATGTCAGTGAGTTTGCTCCCGCCGCCGGCGATCTCCCCTTTATGGAGTCGCTACTTACCGGTGCAATCAGCCGAAAAACTGATCTTGACTTGATTATTACCAAAGCGGCTCCCGAATGGCCGCTCGAGCGCATCGCGCCAGTCGACCGCAACGTCCTGCGGCTCGGGCTCTACGAACTGCTTTTTGCCGACCGTACCGCGGTGCCGGCAAAAGTAGCTATTAATGAAGCGATAGAACTTGCCAAGAGCTTCGGCGGAGAAAATTCAGGCCGCTTCGTCAACGGGGTGCTGGGCGCCGTGTATAAAGAGCTCGGCGAACCCGGCAAGGACGAGGTTTCAAAAAAAAAGAAGGACGTCCCGTACGCGGATATGCCGGTCCAGCGCCTCGGCGGCGCTATCGTCTACGCCAAGCAGGGCAAAGACATCTACTTAGCGCTGGTGCACGACATCTTTGGCCATTGGACGCTCTCCAAGGGCAAAATAGGCGACGCGCCCGAGATAGCAAACGAGACGACCGAGGAGGGCACTATCAGGGAAATTAAAGAGGAACTCGGGCTGGATATAAAAATTATCGAAAAGATAGGGGAGAACGAGTACGTCGCAAGCGACCCGGCGACCGGCAAAAAGCGCAAGCACGTTACGTACTTTTTGGCAGAGTCGCCGTTTGCCGAGGTAAAGCTCGAGCAGAAGGGAGGGCTCGACGACGCGCGCTGGTTCCGCCTGCAAGACGCGCTCGAGCTCAACTTCTACGAAGATATGCTGCCTATTATTCAGAAAGCGGTAGAAAAATTTTCTATAAAATCAAATGCAAAAAGACTTTGATACATTCCAGTCCGGGCTCGGGCTGCAGTTCAACGATCCGGCGCTTTTGCGGCAGGCTTTTACCCACCGCTCGTACCTCAATGAACATCGCGGCGAAAGTATGGGCCACAACGAGCGGCTCGAGTTTTTGGGCGACGCGGTACTCGAGCTTATTGCTACGCACTTTTTGTACGAAAAATATCCCAAGCTGGCCGAGGGTGACCTGACCGCGTACCGCGCGGCGCTCGTCAACGCGGTTACCTGCGCCGAGGTGGCAAACGCCATAGGCATGAACGATTTTCTGCTCCTTTCGCGCGGCGAGGCCAAGGACACCGGCCGCGCGCGCAACATCCTGCTCGCCAACGCGTTTGAGGCACTGGTCGGCGCCATCTACCTCGACCAGGGCTACGAGGCCGCGCGGCAGTTTATCAACAAGCACCTCTTCCCAAAGATAGACGAGATAGTCAGGGAGCGCCTCTGGCAGGACGCCAAGTCGTCTTTGCAGGAAAAGGTGCAGGAGAGCGATGGTGTGACACCGAACTATAGCGTAATCCGCGAGACCGGTCCCGACCACGACAAGCATTTTATCGTCGGTGTGTATGTCAAAGACACTCTTGTGGCGGAGGGCGACGGCAAATCCAAACAAGAAGCCGAGCAATCGGCCGCACGCGAAGCCCTCGACAAAAAGGGGTGGTAGTGCGAGAGTAGAAGCAGACCGGTTCTCAAACAAAAAAGAGAGGGCATGATGGCGACAATGATAGTCGGAACGTCTGACCGTCTTGAAGCGGTGGCGGAGCTTGCGGAGCAACAGCGTTGGGACTGCGAGCGGCTCGATGAAGAAGAGCTCGAGCTCTTTGTATCAATTCAAGGAGCAGAGCTGCAAGTGCGCGTCACCGATCTTACTAACTTCGACGCCCTGCATTTTGCGTTCGCGGCTACAAAACTCAGGGTCCCCAAGCGGCGCCACTATCAAATGCGCCATATGCTCGGGAGCATAAACGAGCGTATGTGGGCGGGACATTTTGACCTCTATCCTGAAACAAAGCAAGTTTTGTTCCGGCACGCGCTCCTGCTTGCCGGCCAAGAGGCGGTCAAAGAGTCCTGCGAGGCGGTTATGGCTTTTGGTTGCAAGAGCTACGAGAATTATCTTACCTCTTTTGTGCTTGTAGCAGGCGGCATTTGCAACGTGGAGGCAGCTCTAAAGTCGGCAAGCTTTGGTACCGACGGCAACGCATAACGGCTCAACTGAGCCGTTTTTCTTTTGCTTGAATGCTTGCTTTTTAAATAATAGTGTGATATAATTGCTAGCAGAGGTTCCGGTCGGAAACTCAGCAACTCAAATACGGAGGTGTGTCGTGCGACTTGAAGATTTTGAACTGGGCGACGTTACTGACTGGGCAGGCTTTATGCTCATCCGCGTATTTCACAACAACGCGGAAGGCTTGAACGACGAGCAGCGTGTTGAAGCCCTGCTTCATATCCCGGTCGGCTACGTATTCGTCATCGACCCGAAGTTCGGTGATAGCGCGCAATACAAGATGACGTCTGGGCACAAAAAGGACGGCGAAACACCGTTCGATACCGCGATCCGCGAAGCGCTGGGGGAAGCGGGTATTCCTATCCCTCCGGAGCGGGTGGCGTATAAAACGAAGTATTTGGCGCCGCGCGGTGACCATTGGAAAGCATTGTGCGTCGGCGATATCTTCGAACACGAGCTCCGGTACATGCATGACCGCGATGTGGAGAACGAGGGCGAACAGCCCAAGTACTTTACCGTCGCGGATTTCTATGAATGCATGCGCTCCGGCAAGTTCAGGCGCGACCACTTCCGCATGCTGGAAGAAACGTCTCTCATTCTTCCGCTCGGACGCGAAAAGGCCGCATAAATATTCGAAGGCCGCGGACAATCCCACTTGGGACCCGCGGCCTTTTTATTTGGTACAATAGCCGCAATGCGGCTGAAATCGATAGAACTATCGGGGTTTAAGTCTTTTGCCAAAAAGACCTCTTTGGAGTTTGCCACGGCCATCACGGCTATCGTCGGCCCCAACGGCTCAGGCAAGAGCAATGTCGCGGAGTCCTTCCGCTTCGTGCTCGGCGAGCAGTCGATGAAGAGCATGCGCGGCAAGCGCGGCGAGGATTTGATATGGAATGGTTCTGGCAGTTCGCCGCGCGCGGGGCGCGCGGGGGTTAAGCTTGTCTTCGACAATCCGCCGGCTGGCGGACAACGCGCGCTCAACCTTGATTTTGACGAGGTCTCTATCGAGCGTGTCGTGCATCGCGGCGGTGTCAACGACTATCTTTTAAACGGCTCACAAGTGCGTCTGCGCGATGTCTCGGAACTGCTTTCGCAGGCGAACATCGGCGCATCCGGGCATCACATAATCTCGCAGGGCGAGGCGGACCGCATCCTTTCATCCTCGGCAAGGGAGCGCCGCGAGATGGTGGAAGACGCGCTGGGCTTGACTGCTTTTTTGTATAAGCGCGAGGAGTCGGAGCGCAAGCTCCAAAAGACCGGAGAGAATATGCGCGAGGTTGCGGCGCTGCGCCGCGAGCTCGCGCCGCACCTTAAGTTTCTTTCATCGCAGGTTAAAAAAATAGAAGATGCGCAGAAGCTGCGCGACGAGCTTGCAGTGCGCTACGCGGAGTATCTTAAGCGCGAGAGCGCGCATGTGCAGACGGAGCGCGCGGTGCTTGCCGAAGAGCGCGGACCGCAGGACGAGCACAAAAAACTCGGAGTGCGCATAGAGCATTTGCGCGCGAGCTTAAGCAAAAAGCACGATGCGGGTACCGACGAACTCATTGCGCTGGAAGGCCGCGGCCGCGACACGGCGCGGCGGCGCGAGGTAATACTGCGCGAGCTCGGGAGCATCGAGGGTGAGCTGCGCGCGCACGCCCGCCTTGCGGGCGAGGCGGGCGGCACCGTGCCTGCAGCGGAGGCGCGCGATTTTGGAGAGCAAATTTTAACACTGGCCGAAGGGTCAAAGCTCGCCGAGCTCATCGCGCTTGCGCGCGGATTTTTGCAAAAGCTCGCGGCCGCAGCGCGCCGCGACGAGTCCGGCAATCTGGAAGAAAAAAAGAAGAAGCTTGAGCATGAGCTGAGAGACCTCGAGGCGCAGGAGGAGCGCGTCCACAAAGAGGTCGCCGCCCTGCGCAATAAAATAGAGAGCGAGAAGGATGCCAGCCGCGACGCGGAGCGCGAGCTTTTTGCCGCGATGGCAAAGCGCAGCGAGCTCCAGGCGGCGCTTGCGGCCTTGCGCGCGCGTGAGGAGGCGCTTGCCGGCGAGGAGCTGCGTTTTAAAGAGGAGTTGCGCGAGGCAAGCATACTCATCGGCCGCGTGCCCGATTATGAGCATGTGGAAGTTGTGTTTGAAGAGGAGCCCCGCTCCGCACAAGAGGACCGCCGGCGCAAGCTGGAGCGACTCAAAATCCGCCTGGAGGAGGCGGGGCTGGGCAACAGCAGCGAGGTGCTTAAAGAGCACCGGGAAACAGCCGAGCGCGACCGGTTTTTGGAGCGCGAGCTTGCCGACCTGGATGCTTCCGCGGCGTCTCTGCGCAATTTGATAGAAGAGTTAACCAAGACGCTCGAGACGCGCTTTGGCGACGGCATAGATTTGATAAACAAAGAGTTCAGCGACCTGTTTAAGCTGATGTTCGGCGGAGGTACCGCAGAATTGCAGATAGTTAAAGAACAAAAAATAAAGAGAACCGACGAAGATTCCGAAGAAGAAATGGAAACAGAGGAGGGTATCGAAATAAACATATCACTGCCGCACAAGCGCATCAAAGGCCTGCACATGCTCTCCGGCGGGGAGAGGGCGCTCACCTCTATTGCGCTCATCTTCGCGATGTCGCAGGTCAATCCGCCGCCGTTCCTCATACTCGACGAGACAGACGCCGCGCTTGATGAGGCCAACTCCAAGCGCTACGGCGACATGATAGAAAACCTGTCGCGGAAGTCGCAGCTGATTTTGATTACCCACAACCGCGAGACCATGTCACGCGCCGGGGTACTCTACGGCATAACCATGGGCGCCGACGGCGCCTCAAAACTCCTATCTGTTAAGTTCGAAGAAGCACTTGCAGTGGCAAAGTAGGTGGCAAAGCAATTTTTTCGTTCCAGTGAATCTAATAAAAATAAAACAGTATGTGAATAACTCCAACTATAGCAAATTTTATTCGCTATACTAGAAATACTTCCATGCGGATTAAAGGATCGCCACTGCTTACCCATTTTCTGTTGACTTTGGCAAATGCCGCCGTCGCTTTTTCACTTCCCACCACACACAACGCGCGCGGAGCACACCAAGCGTTTCGCAAATTCGATGAACTTCAGAAAATGACTAATCGGCAATTACAGGACACTGTTCGCCACTCAATACGAGGGAAATATGTTGTTATTAGAGGACAAGGCGAACGTCGCCGTCTTGTCCTGACACACAAAGGGAAGCGTCTCCTTAATCAAAAAGCACTCGAAAATCTTCGCCCTCCGGTGTTGCGCGTGTGGGATAAAAAGTGGCGGTTGGTGTTGTTTGACATACCGGAAGAGTTTAAAAAGAACCGCAACAGTTTTGCGGTTGGACTTAAACATATGGGTTTCGTGCAAATGCAAAAGTCCTGTTTCATATTCCCGTTTCCGTGTCTTGATGAAGTTGAGGTTCTGGCGGATTTTCATGAGGTAAGGCCATTTGTCACTTTTTTGGTCGCAGAGTCGCTTGAAGGCTCAAAGGCACTATCTCGCCGGTTTAAACTCTCATAATCCATAATCATAAATGTGAATAACTCCGACTATAGTGAATTTTATTCACTTGAGGCTTAAAGTGGAATGGTGGCGTAATAGTTTAAAAGTGGTAGAGTGTTTTGCAGATTACAAATGGAGATGGACAATGGTCGAGTCTGTTACGTTTACGATGGAGTCCGGGGATTTCATGTATTCGATGGAACTACAGCCAGACGGTACGTACCACTGCGAGCGGACACTAGTTGGCGACCCGGGTAAACAACCGGAATCATTGGACGACTGGGCGCAATTACCTAAGACGGTGCGTGACTATTTTACGCAAGTTCAAAGTCCAACTGCCTAGCCGACAGGTCGGCGTTGACGAGTTTGACGCGCACGGAATCTCCGAGCGCGTATTTTTTTTGCGTTTTTTGGCCGACCAGCGCGTACTCTTTGGCCGAGTAGTTATAAAAGTCGTTGCCTATCGAGCGCACGCGCACCAGGCCCTCGGCGGATGTCGCTTTGTCCTCTACATACAAACCCCAGTCGGTCACACCCGAGATGAGTGCGTCAAAGGTCTGGCCGACTTTGCCGGTCATGTACTCGACGAGTTTGTATTTAATAGAGTCGCGTTCGGCTTGCACGGCTTTGGCCTCCTGCCCGCTCGCGGCGATGCACAGCTTTTCGAGGTCGCCGAACTCTTTGTTGGTAAGCGGATTTCCGTCGAGGTGGCTGGCGAGAATGCGGTGCACCAGCATATCCGGATACCGGCGGATCGGCGAAGTAAAGTGGGTGTAGTAGGTAAACGAGAGCCCAAAGTGCCCGATATTTTTGGTCGAGTAGATGGCTTTTGCCATGGAGCGCAGAGTTGCCGTGCGGATAAGCGCAGCCTCCGGCTTGCCTTCTATTTGTTGTAGCAGGCTTTGGATGTCCTTGGCGCCGTAGCCGCCTTTTTTCTTCTTATTAAACTCATAGCCGATGGCTCGCACAAAGGTCGCCAGCTCCTCGATGCGGTCGGCCTTAGGCTCGTCGTGGATTCGGTAGAGGAATATCATGTTGCTTCCAGGCACTTTGGCGGCGAGTTTGGAAATGTAAGTAGCGACCTCGCGGTTGGCAAGCAACATAAATTCCTCAATGAGCCAGTTGGTGTCGATACGGGTCTTGCGTATCACAGAGAGCGGCTTGCCCTGCTCATCCAATTCAAAACGCACTTCGTTGTCGCCGAAGTCTATTGCGCCCTCATCGGCGCGCTGTTTGCGCATGATAGTCGCGAGTTTCAGCATCACGTTGAGCTCGGCGAGGTACGGGCCGTTTTGTTTATCCAAAACTTCTTGCGCCTCTTCGTAGCTAAATCGCTTGTCGGAGCAGATTACCGATTTGGTAAAGGTGCGCTCAAGCACGTTGGCGTTTTTATCCAGCACAAATACCGCGGAGAAGGCGAGCCTGTCCTCATCGGGCTTCAGTGATGCGATGCCTGCCGAGAGCGCGTGGGGGAGCATGGGGATAGTCGCGTCTACCAGATATACGGAAGTGCCGCGCTTCTGCGCTTCCTCGCCGATGGCGGTGCCGGGCTTTGCAAAAAAAGACGCGTCGGCGATGTGGATGCCGACCTCGTACTTGCCATCGGTGAGCTCGCGGAGCGACAGCGCGTCGTCGAAGTCCTTGGCGGTACTAGGGTCGATGGTCATCGTCACTCGGTCGCGGTAGTCTTTTCTTTTTGGGAGCTCCTCGGCAATTATTTTAGAGTGATTTTTTTCCAAGTCGGCGGCCTCCTTTTCTACTTCGGGAGAAAAAGAGGTTTTAAACCCGTGCTCCATCACAATCGCGTTCATCTCGGCGCGGTGCTCGCCCGCTTTGCCGATAGTTTCAAGAATTTTGCCTTTTGCAATTTTGCCGTCGTAGCTTATGAGTTCGACAAGTATTTTGGTGCCGTCGGCGGGAGCGCCGCCGACTTGTATAGGCTCGTTAAAACGCTGGTCGTCGGCCAATACTTGGCCGCCTTTGACCGTGCAGACAAACTCGGTTTTGGCGCGGGTGACAATCTTTTTGACGCGGCCGCGTGGGCGGGGAAAGAGCGAAAGGATTTCTACCTCCACTTGGTCGCCGTTTAAAGCGCCGTTCAGTTTTTCGGGAAAAATCTCTATATCCTCCTTCTGCTCTTTACCCTGAGCGGAGTCGATGGGCCACACCATATACCCCGTGCCTTTGCGGGTTACCTGTACGATGCCTGCTATGTTCTTTTTCTCCATTTTACCCTTATTTTTAGTCACTTGTTGCGCACTATATCATATGTGTGCTACAGTGTCGCCCATGCTTACTATCAGGCTCACCCGCGTCGGAAAAAAGAAGGACGGCTCCTTCCGCGTCATTGTCGTGGAATCAAAGCGCAAGGTCCAGCCGGGCAACTATCTGGAAATGGTCGGCTCGTACGACCCCCGCGTTGATACCGTTAGCCTCAAGGCCGACCGCATCAAATATTGGATGTCGATGGGCGCGACCGTCTCGGACACCGTACACAACCTGCTTGTTTCCCAAAAAATAATCGACGCCAAAAAGATAAATGTTTTGCCCAAGAAGACGGTGCCTAAAAAAGAGGAGGTAAAGGAGGAAGCAAAAGCAGAAGTAAAAGCGGAGGAGGCTGTTAGTACCGAGGTTGCGGCAGAAGTGCCGGCTGATACAATTGCAGAGTAAGGTTTAATAAATAAATATACTGATATGGCAGAAAAGGATCAGGAGTTTCTTGAGTTTGTTATTAAGGGTTTGGTTGAACATCCGGAGGACGTCAAGATCAAGCGTGTCGTCGATGAGATGGGCGTTCTTTTGACGCTCGACCTCAATGCCGAGGATATGGGCAAGGTCATCGGCCGCTCGGGCAACACCGCCAAGGCTATCCGCACGCTCTTGCGCGTAGTCGGGATGAAGAACAATGCTAGGGTTAATCTCAAAATCAACGAGCCGGCCGGAGGCCGCATGGACGGTGCCGCCCCCTCGGGCGGTACGGCCGCCCAAGGTTGGGACGGCACGCATGATGCGCCCGCCACCCCCGCGATGAAGAGCATCGACGAAGCCATGGGCGACTTAGGCGGTATCTAGTTTTTGCAATGAATTTTCATGTAATAACCCTCTTTCCGGAGGTAATAGACGCCTATACACAAGCGTCGATACTTGGGCGTGCACAGCGCGAGAAGTTGCTTAAGGTTAAGACTTATCAGCTACGCGATACGGCGGGGAATAAATGGGGCAAGGTTGATGAGCGGCCGTACGGTGGCGGCCCTGGCATGGTCATTAGAGCTGAACCGATTATAAAAGCGGTTCAGCAAATCACAAAAAACAAATCACAAAAAACAAAGGTTTTGGTTACGGCGGCGGGAGGGAAGCCTTTTACCAACGCTTACGCAAAAAAACTTTCAAAGTTGAAGGACGTGATTATTGTCTGCGGGCGGTACGAGGGGATCGATGCCCGCGCCATTAAAGCGTTTAAGGCTGAGGAAGTTTCTGTCGGGCCCTACATTTTGACAGGTGGTGAGGTGCCGGCGATGGCGATTATCGATGCAACCGCCCGGCAGATTAAAGGAGTTCTTGGTAAGTTTGAGAGTTTGGAGGAGAGCCGCGTTGCCAGCCACGAAATCTACACCCGCCCGGAGGTTTTGAAAATTAAAGGCAGGGCCTATCGTGTCCCCAAAGTCCTCCTCTCCGGCCATCATGCAAAAATGGACGTCTGGAAATCCAAAAAACGCAGCAACCCATAACGCAGAGAACCGTTCTCTGTAACTGTGGATAACTTTCCCTGTGGACAGGGGATTTGACAGGGAAACACATCCTGCTATACTCGATAGCGAAACCAACAGGGGCCCGAAAGGGCAGATTGCGTATCGAGTGGGGGTTTCGATACAACCGCAGTGTTAGAAAATACCTAGAGCTTCATAAAGAAGCAGAGGGAACGCTATGCGTGCCCGCTCTTTTTATGTTTATTAACCCCGCCTTCATTAAGAAATCATATGCGTGAAAAAAAGCATTTCGCCC
>Ga0209542_10002661_pt1 | contig 39580 bp, 37 predicted proteins | sample RifCSPhighO2_01_FD_184028 | JGI IMG/M metagenome (GOLD analysis project Ga0209542, IMG submission 184028) | Soil microbial communities from Rifle, Colorado - Rifle CSP2_plank highO2_0.1 (SPAdes) (version 2) | ecosystem: Environmental > Terrestrial > Deep subsurface > Rock core/Sediment ... | reverse complement strand
CAATATAACGACCGTGGGCATTCGCACCACAGCCGCCTCAAAAATTTTGGAAAATTATCAATCAGCATACGACGCGACAGTGATTAAAAAATTGAAAGACGCGGGCGCTGTAATTTTAGGCAAAACCAATCTTGATGAATTCGCGCACGGCGCTTCCACGGAGAATTCTGCTTTTGGGCCGACAAAAAATCCTTGGGACACAACGCGCGTGCCCGGCGGTTCTTCCGGCGGTTCGGCCGCGGCCGTGGCTAGCGACCTTTGCGCCGGCGCGTTGGGCTCGGACACGGGCGGGTCAATTCGCTATCCGGCCACATTTTGCGGAGTGGTCGGCTTAAAAACCAGTTATGGACGAGTATCGCGCTCCGGCCTTTTGTCTATGACTTCGTCAACTGATGTCATTGGGCCGATAACCAAAAGTATTCACGACGCGGCTGTACTGCTTCAGACCATCGCTGGACCAGATTCTTTAGATCAGACAACATATCCAAAATCGCCTCGCGACAATGAATACGCGGAAGCTATTAGCACTCGGGCCGATTTAAAGGGCTTAAGATTCGGTGTACCTAAAGAATGGCTTAGTGTTGGCGGTTTAACAGCGGGAGTTGCCAAAATGATCAAAGAAGCTATTGGCACTGTTCAGAAACTTGGAGGTGAGGTTGTAGATGTGTCTTTACCGTACGCTAAATATGGTATCCCTGTTTATTATGTTATAACTCCGTCAGAAATCAGCGCCAATTTAGCGCGCTACGATGGGATTCGTTACGGTTATCATGCGACCGAGGCTACCAATCTGTTTGATGTCTATGCCAAATCGCGTGGCAAGGGTTTTGGGCCGGAAGCCAAGCGGCGTATTATGATTGGCACGTACGCTTTGTCGCACGGCTATTATGATGCCTATTATCTGCAGGCGCAGAAAGTGAGAACGATAATATGTCAAGACTTTGACAAAGTTTTTAAATCAGTAGATGCCATTATTGGCCCGGCCGCGCCTCATGTCGCATTCAAACTTGGCGCGAAAGTTAGTGACCCCTTAAAAATGTATTTGGAAGATATTTTTATGAGTCCGGCGAGTTTAGCGGGACTCCCAAGTTTGGTTTTGCCGGCTGGTTTTGCTAAACCCGAAGAGGGGGGCGAGGAGATGCCAGTGGGTTTGCAAATAATCGGCCGTCGGTTTGATGAAGCGGCACTGTTCGCCATAGGCCACTGTTTTGAGCAGGCGACGGAGCACCATATAAGGAGACCCAAACTCTAAGCACGAATTTCATGCCCAGAATATGGAATATAGAATATTGAATACAGGAATATGCTTACAAAATTACGAAAAGATACGAAAAATCGTTTGTCGCAGGTTAAATGGCATTTCGTATATTCGTATTGATTTCGTACTTTCGTATGGGTACAGAAATTTATGCGATTGACTATTTTATTGCTAACGGCTGTACTGGGGGTCGTTGTCGGCCTTATTTATTTGTTGAAATATCTAAAGAGGCGCTCTTATGCGCGTGATTTTAGAATTAACGACCGTTTAGCTTGGCAAAAGAGGTGGCAAGAGTTGGAGGCCATGCTCGCGGGGGGTTCGTCGCAGTGGGCTGTCGCGGTGATTGAAGCCGACAAATTATTTGATCGGGTGACGCGCTCAATGGCCCTGCCGGGCAAGGATTTTGGCGAACGCCTGCGTTTTCTTTCTTTAAGCAGGCCAGAAATTAGGGCTGTCTGGCCCGCTCATTTAATACGGAATCGTTTAGTTCATGAAGCACATTATGAACTTGACCGGCGCACGGCTATCAGCGTCTTAAAAACGTTTGAGCGAGCATTGAAGGATTTGGGAATATTGTAATTGTAATTGATTATGCCATTTATAAATAGATTAATCTTATATGTTTTTGTCAAACATGGAATCATTAACGATTTACAAATGTCGTTTGACATATTTGAATTTTTTTGATACAATAACAACATAAAATAATTAAGTCTGGTACTTACGCACTTCATATCATAGATTTCTAGTGATTTTGATGAATTTTGACTAACAACACTAATAACTTTTTAAGAATCAAGATAAGAAATGGGCAACTTTTGTAATATGGAATACGTAATTTAGGCGTCGTATAACGTTAAAATGCGTAGGCCCTATTAAGTATAAATAAAATAGAGGGGAGCCCATATGTTTTTTAATTCACATATTAAACTTGTCAAACTCAAGCGGAATAAAGTCTGTCGCGCTTGGTACAACCGTCCAGAGCATATATTCTGGCACTGGTTTATTATTGGTAGTTGGCTTACTCTCGCCTTGCTCGTGATTTTAGGAATCGGATTCAATCAAATGGTCTCGGTTGATGATTATGCGTTAATTAACTGGCCGTCAGCACAAGCACAAAGTGGACCAGTTGAATTCATTTCTACCATCAAACAATCAGTGGGAGATTATAGCTCTTTAAGCTCGTGGTGGAACGCTATGAGCTCTGGAGGAATTGATCTTACAGTTACTTCAACAAAGGTTTTTTCTCACACTGGCATTACTGGAACCATTGCTGATGGCGCTCTGGTCACCGGGGACATGTCTGGAGCAACCGCTACCGCTGTGCATACAACCCCCACCCAGATTCTTCTCAAAAACATTGTCGGCACATTCCAATCGGATGAACCAGTCCGCGTTGATGCTTCAAATTACGTCACTCTTACTGATGTGGGCAATAGTGTAGCCCTCATAGCCAAAATAGACGGTACTTGGACAGTAGCTGATACAGCCTATGTCAACATCCAAAATGCGATTACCTCGGCCTCCAATTATATCAAAATCTATACAACACCTGTGGCTAGACATACAGGAAAATGGGATGACACCAAATATCGTCTGGTGATGACGAGTTGGCGGAATCCTATTGTTGTCTTTGTTAGCAACGTAATAATCGATGGCTTACAAATACAGGCAAATAATCAACAAGATGGCAGAGGGATTGCTCACGGGGTGAGCGGTATTAGTAATGTTTTGGTTTCTAATAATATTATTCGCTTTACCATTTCTCCTCCCGGCACCAATAATCGTGGAATCTCCTTTGCAGGAGTTCCTGCTGGCGGATCCGTAAAAATCTGGGATAATATTGTCTATGGTTTTTATTACGGAATCTTCGGCAATCTTCAAAGTAACCAAGGATCAGTTTATATTTACAATAATACGGTTTCCGGAAACCAATACGGTATTGTCCGTGGTGGCTATGGCAGCACTGTTTCTGCAAAAAATAATATTGCTGTGGATAGCGCTGTTCAAGATTACTACGCACAATACACGGCATTTAATAATCCTGTTAACAATATTTCCTCCGATGCCACCTCTCCCAACACCTCGCTCCGCAACCAGACTGTCTCTTTTGTTGATACATCAAATAACGATTACCATCTTGCTTCTTCTGATACTGCCGCCAAAGATATGGGGGTTGACCTTTCCTCTGATGCCAATCTCGCCTTTGCTAGTGACATTGATGGTCAATCCAGACCGCAAGGATCATCGTGGGATATTGGAGCAGATGAAGTTGAAGAAACGGTTAGCGCTCCTCCTTCATCCGGCGGCGGTTATATACGTAGTCCCACTTTTTCAGATAGCGGTTACGGTACAACAGATTTAATCATGGGCGGGACAGTTGTTTTTGGTCTTGGCGACGGTAGTTATGGCATCATTCGTATTCCGCCAGACTCTAGCGGTGGCAAAGTGGTACATCTCAGCATCGGTCAGGTAGCGTCATCTCAATTACCTAATTTGTCGCCCTTGCCCGGTGGCGCTGTCGTAGTTGGGCCTCTCTATCGTTTTACGGCAGCTTTAGATAATGGCACCCAAGCCGATCTTACCAAAGAAGCCACCATTGTTATGGAAGTCGTTGATCGCAGTATGGGGTTGTCTCTTTTTGATCAAGCGTCTTTGGCTATTTACCGTTACGATCCAACGCTTTCAGAATGGAAAAAATTTGACACCATTATGACCGTTTATTCCACCAATCTTATTTCCGTCGGAACGCAAACTAGCCAATTCGGCATATTCGCTTTGATGAGTGTTATACCCTCACCACCATCTTCTTCTGTAAATACTGCGCCTACGCCTTCTTCGGACCAAAAACCGCCAGAACAGACTTCTCTCCCCTTACCTACCACGGCCTCGCTTTCTGGAATAATCACCGTTGATAGCTTTGGCGGCTCTACCTTACCCGAAGCAGTAGTCACGCTTCAACCAATAAATCTTACTGTTCGTACGGACGCGGTTGGGCATTACCAATTTGATGGGTTAAAAGAGGACGATTATTCTTTGGCTATCAGCCAGTTCGGTTACCGTTCGTATACCAGCCGTATTATTACGGTTAAGGCAGGAGATACTCTCAAGAGAAATTTTTACTTATCTATTCTGTCATCGGGCACTCTGCAAGTCACCACGTCGGGGCGGCGGGATATTAGTTTAGAAAAACAGGCGCTCGGTATTTTTGGTCGTTTGTATAGCCGTCTTCCTCTGCAAGAGTCTGATTGGGTGCTGGTGCGTTATTTAGCTTATGGAGGTGCAATAGCTAAACGAGACCTTAGTGAGGAACGTCGGGCTATCAATCGTTTTTATACTATTTTCCGCTATCTGCCCTCCAGTACGCAGGACTGGCGCGTTGTTCATGTGTTGGGGTACGGTACCTTGATGAGTGTTATGAGATAGATGGAGAGATTTGTGTTGTGCGCTTGCTAGACATTCCTGATTTGAATAACAGAGCACGGTGCTTAGAGCGTTGAAAATACAAACGTCAGCATTTTTATTTAATGTCAATATTATTGATAATATTATGCTTTACGACGTTATAATCATCGGTGGTGGGCCGGCGGCCGTGGGCGTGGCGGTTTACGCGGCGCGCAAAAAATTAACCAGTTTGCTTATAACAGAGACTTTCGGCGGTCAGTCAATTGTTTCCGATGATATCCAAAACTGGATTGGCGAGCCGCATATTGCTGGCTGGGAGCTGGCTCAAAAACTTGAGAAACATGCACGTGACTATCCTGATGTTTTGACCATTAAAGATGGTGAACGGATTGTGGCGGTTCAGGAAATCGCCTGCAGTCAGGATAGGATTTGCGATTTTGAAGTGGCCACGGAAAAAGGGGAAAAATATCAAAGCAAAACAGTTATTGTGGCTTCGGGCGCGCGTCGTCGTAAGTTGGGCATTCCGGGCGAAAATGAACTAAACGGCAAGGGCGTGGCTTATTGCTCCACTTGCGATGCTCCGCTTTTTAAAGACAAAACAGTGGCCGTTGTCGGCGGCGGCAACGCCGGTCTGGAAGCGGTTATTGATCTTATTCCTTATGCTTCTAAAATCTATTTGGTTGAATATGGAGAAACATTAAAGGGCGATGCCGTTACTCAAGCAGAAATTAAGAAAAATCCTAAAGTTGAAATTTTATTAAATACTCAAACCGTGGCTGTGTTGGGTGATAAATTCGTGCAAGGGTTGAAATGTCTGGATCGCAAAACCAATAAGGAGAAAACGCTTGATGTTGGCGGCTTGTTCGTGGAAATCGGGTCTGTTCCTAATTCGGAGATTGTTAAAGGATTAGTAGAGATTGATAAATTTGGGCAGATTGTTACTGACGCCAAATACGCGACCACTTCGCACGCTGGCATATTCGCGGCTGGTGATGTTACGGATGATCCGTTTAAGCAAAACAACATTTCGGTTGGTGATGGCGTGCGAGCGGCCTTGTCCGCTTATGATTATTTATTGAAGCGTCAGAAGATGAGCCCGGCGGCGGAAACAGCGAGACACGGCGATTAAAATAAAAGACGACGCCGCTCTCATTCTGAGTGCGGCGTCGTGGTGGTTTCGTGGTCGCTGTCCACATACCGGAAGAAGTGGGCAAAAAACAAGAGCGCTGCCAGAAAAATGAGAAGAGGTAATACTAGAAGCGCTATTGGCCCCCACACCTCATTCTCAATCCGAGCGGCCAAAAAGAAGCCGATCTGTCCCGCGATGACCATTAAAGCCCAAAACACTATACCCGGCATTTGACCCTCCTTTTGGTTTCAGCGTGACGTACGTTGAGGGGAAGTATATAGATTTTTTTAGATTTGTCAACGCCTGTAAAATTTTATATAGTGATCACGAATCGTCGTGCCCAAAGCAGATCCCTGCCCGCCGGTAGGCGCGGCGCCTCTGGCGGAGAATCCAGAAGTTTGTACTTTATACATTGAGCGGAAGGGTCGCATAGAGGCCTAGTGCGCCTGCTTGGAGAGCAGGTATACCGAAAGGTATCGCGAGTTCGAATCTCGCCCCTTCCGCTCAGTGTGAAATATTTACCCCGCACCGTCCCGCCATGTGCGAGAGAGAGCAGGTACCCCGCATGGAGGAGTCACGACCGAGGAGACGGTAGCCAGATGAGAGTTGTGACCGAATCTTGCCTTTGGTAGCAACATTTAGTATCGTTAGATCGAGATGGTTTGAGATTAAGTTGTCTGTTGTAGTTTAAAAATTTAGTCCCCATATTATGTCTAGGGAAGGAAAATATTGGTTCAATGACGAGGACAATGTTGTTGAAAATAAAGCGACCCGCACTCCTGACTCAATATCAGAGGTGCCGCAGGGGGAAATAAATAGAGAAAGAGACCAGCAGAGTCGTCTATTGGTCGTTAAGGAGGCTCCTCCTCTTGTGCACGGGAGCGAACGGCGAGATGAAGCAACACAACAGGAGACGAAGGAGGTATGCCGTAAGCCCAGCACAGTCACCGATTCTGAGCGAGAAGTCGGTAAAGAACGAGAGGTCAGCCTCGAGCCAGAAGGAAATGATCAAGAAAAACTAAGTGAGAGATCGTTCATTGTGAGCCTTTTGGGTCTTACAGCTTCCGGAAAAAGCACAGTCACCGGGTTGTTGACAAAAACTTTTGAAGAAGAGGGAGTTTCGTGCACCGTTATAAAGAAAGATGATGCAATTCGCAGGCTAGCTCGGGAAAGATTTGGAGAACGACAGGAGTGGCGAGGCTACGCACCCGTACGTGGTTTTGGTGAACAGGACGTGAATGCCGAAATAAATCGAGAGATTCTTCAAGTATTAGGAAAGGCCAAGGTGATATTTCTGGAGGGCGGAACCAGAACCAGACGTTCGCTTGCTACTACTCTTCATGGTGTTGAGGGTCAGGCAGATTATCGTATTATCAAATTCGACGTGTCGCCGCTCGAAATCATGAGACGATTGGCTGGGAGAAGAAGGCGCACAAAGCGGATTGACGATGCTCTTCCTTTGGCTTTTTTTAAGTTGGTAGGGCAATATATTCGTCCTCTGCTCACCGATGCCCCAAGCAGGCGCGATCACGACGTCGAGGTGGTTGATGCTAACCAACCACCCGAGCGAGTGGCGGAAGCAGTGAAGGGGATTATCAACAGAGGACTGAAGAGATAAGGATCGTAATCTTGAGATTGTAAAGAGTAAAATTTTAGCTATAATTTTATTTGTATGCCACCAGGAGAACGCGGAGGATACAACCCCGAACAGCTTATTCCTTCGGAGCCGACACAGCCAAAGGACATTCTTGCGGAACTTGACGCACAATCAGTAGAGATCAAAAAGCGTCGTTCCTTGAAGATCACTCGTCCTTCTAATGTTCGTGGTCCTGAACGAAAAGTTGACGCTAAACGTCCCGAGCAGGAACGCAACCTCATTGTACGTTTTGAGCGTGAAGAAATATTACGTATCTATAAATTATTACGAGAAAAAGGGGCGCACGCGGGCAAATCCTCTGAAGGGAAGCCCTCAGAATTATTAAAACGATTCCGTGAACGCGCGAAGCAGCTAGAGCGCAACCTTGACCTTTTGAGTGAACAATTATACAAGAACGTTCGTCCCGTGCAGATTGAAGACGCAGATATTGGCCAACACGTTGTTCCGGTGGCTGAGCTTTGTTTACCGGATGATCAACGCGAACGAACCGATAAGGACACTCCTTATGTTACGCTCGCTGGTATTGCGACAAATCATCACCAACAGGCCGCTCTGGCTATGGCCATGGCTTTGCAAGGGAAGCGAGTGTTCGCGATGACGCATCCAGGAAATGCTCTCGCCAAGACGCCAAAAGATTGGGCAAAACATGTTCGCCAGGATGGAACCTATCGGCTTCAGGCGAAAGTTCTTCAAGAAGCTGTGAAGAAACTTGGGCTCAAAGAGTTTCACATGGTTGGGTACTCAATGGGTGCTAGCGTTGCCCTTAAAGCAGCGCGCGATCCGGAGTTTAGCCGCGCCGCTAAAGAGATCGACCTTATTGAACCATTGGGCTTTGAAAATCTCGGGCTGGCTCGTTTGGGGTACCGCTTTTTAGGCAAAGAAACAGTTGGCGTCATGCGCGATCCCGAATCAAAGCTAAAAGCATTTTTATCGGGGAACAAGACGACCGGGCTCCCCGGCGGGCCGTTTATAGCCGATGCTTTTGCTTTGAGTAAAGAACAGTTTACAGTTAGAGAGCTCGCCGAACTCCGGCCGGAAGGGAAGTTGCGCATCTGGACGATGAGTCAGAGTACTCTCGTGGATGTTGCCGCAGTACGAGGGAAGATTGCCGCCGCGAACGAGCTGCGCGAAGGCGCTACCGCCAATCACCCGATAGAATTTTATACCGTCGAGGGTGATACCCATTCGACGCCACTTATCCATGCCAACGGGTTTGCAAGTATGTTGGAACATGGTCCTGGGGTTCCTTCGGGCGATGAAGTAAGTATAGCCCAGCTAGATAATTCTGCGGCGCGAGCATTATTTAGGGGGGTCGTCGACGCTGAGTCTAGGAAGGAGAGAATTTGAGTCGCTCGTCCCCTCCGTTCAGGGCAGAAGTTTAGTTAATTTGTCTAAAACTTGATTTCTCTCTTTCATACTGCGCGCGTGCATGACCACGATAATGTCGTCGCCTTTCTTTATTGCAACGCATCGTTGCGCTTCAATTAAAAATCCCACCTTAACCGCGTCAGGCTGGTAAGCCTGCAGGCTGGCGTTATGGTCATTAACTTTAATACTTCGCGGAGCGATGTTACGCGTGGTGATAATATAATTATCTTGCCGCGTGGCGGCAACTATTTCTTGCTGACTAAATGCGGCCTTGGCGATAATAGTCATCTCATACGGCGTGGTAACATTGTGCGCGTCAAGGCCGGTTGGTTCAAAGAATAGCGTGTGCTTTAGCCCGAGTTCTGCCACTTTTTTATTCATCGCCGCCGCAAACATTGGACGCGACAATCCCGAGGCGTCCACGAGCGCCATGGTTGCTTGGTTAGATGAGGCAACGAGCATTGCTACCCACAAATCGTAGGCACTGACCACGTCGCCGTCTTGCAATTTAACTTCACTAGTTGTATCGTCGCCGACGAGTGAAGCGGGGTAGTCAAGTTGCGCTTGGGTAATTGTTATTGTTCGGTCCCAGTTTAGCGGAGTTTGATCAAGCAGTGCGAGCGCTGTTACCAGTTTGCTCATTGAGGCCGGCGGCAGAATTTGATTTTCGTTTTTACCAGTTATGATTTTGCCGTCGCGCAGGAAGGCGTAGGCAACGTCATCAAAAGTAGTATCATGCACTATCTGTGATGGGTTGATGGGAATGGTTCGCAAATCAGCGTTGCTGACCCCAAGCGCAAATTTTTTCATGAGGGCATAAGCCGTCTCGCCGTCTCTCATATAGTAACGCAATCCGTCAAGCGGGTTCACGTACCAAGCTTCTCCGCGATCTTCTACTTGCAGTAAAATTCGGCCAGACAAACGCGTTGCCAGTTGGCTGTTTCGCGGCCCCATCGTGTTGGTTGGAATTTTCGCGAGATCAGCGTTGGTTATGCCCAAGCCCATCGTGCGCATTATTTCGTATGCCGTTGGCCCATCTTTTAGGTAGTAGCGAGTGTCGTCGGTTGGATTAACGTACCAGGCTCGGCCATAGCTTTCCACCTGCAAGAGGATTCTGCCCTTAAGGTGTTCCGTCAAATCGTTATCCGACGCAAAAGTAGGCAAAGGCGCAAAAAACGTTATACTCATTGCGCCAATGAACAATAAAACAATCTTTTTCATAAGCTATATTATAGTAAATATTGGGTATAATGAAAATCTGCCCTGTTCAGATTGTTGAAATAATATTACAATGTATGCACAGACTTAATGCTTAATCATACATAGTGACTTATAAACTTTTTTGTTTATGTTATCTCAAGCCATAAAAAATTTTCCCAAACAATTTTCTTTTGAGCCGATCATTGAGAACAAGGAGGGGCTTAAATCAGCCTCCAAATTTGTGGTTGCCGGCATGGGTGGCTCCAATCATGCCACGGATGTTTTGAAGGCCTGGAAGCCAGAATTAGATATCATTGTCCATCGTGATTATGGGCTGCCGATCGCTAATGATCTAAAAAATCGTTTCGTTATCGCTTGTTCATATTCGGGCAATACAGAAGAGACAATTGACTCATTTAACACCGCCGTAAAAAATAATTTATCAGTTGCTGTTATTGCCAAAGGTGGAAAGTTGATTGATTTAGCTAAAAAGCACATAGCGCCCTATATTGTACTTCCGGACACTGGCATTCAGCCGCGTTCAGCCATAGGCTTTATGTTTATGGCTCTTTTGAAAATCATGGGAGATGAGGCTGATTTGAAAGAGGCATCAAGAATGGTTGAAATTTTGCAGCCGGTGTCAACCAAGATTCCGGGTCGCGAACTGGCCAATAAATTAAAAGGTTACGCGCCAGTGATTTATGCCTCAAGTCGCAACTATGCTGTGGCTAACAACTGGAAAGTTAAGTTCACGGAAAACACGAAGATCCCCGCCTTTATGAACGTTTTTCCAGAACTCAATCACCACGAGATGAATGGGTTTGATGCGGCAAAAAGTACTCGGGAATTGACTGCGCCATTCCACTTTATTTTTTTGCGAGACGACGAAGACAATCCTCGCGTCATTAAACGAATGGCAATTTTACAAAAGATGTATACAGACAGGGAATTGCCAGTGGAAGTTATTAACTTAACAGGTCAGTCACGCCTGGAGAAGATATTTTCTTCGTTACTGTTGGCCGATTGGACCTCCCTGGCTCTGGCCGAAATTTATGGCATTGATCCCGAACCTACGCCAATGGTGGAAGAGTTTAAGAAATTGATAGCTTAGGAGCTCGGCTGAATAATAATCATGGCTGTTTGCGGATTGGGGTTTGGTTCACGGTGACCGGTGGGGTAGTCAACGATAGCCTGCGCGACCACGTTGCTTTTGTATCGGTAATTTTGGCCGCGGCGCGTGCCCGGGTCATTCGTCACGAATTCATCCGTCTTTTCGTCATAGTCAAAAATAACAAGCATATGCTCAGGCGGGCCAGGTTGGCGGTAGTAGGGATTGCCTAATTTTCTGCCGTCGGTCGGCACCAGCACGAGATTGCCATCTATTAATGATGCTTTAATATCTTCGGCGGAGATATCGTGTTGCACAGTTATGTTGTTGTAGTTATAGTATTCGCGAAAAATTTTTGCCGTATCTTCGGCCGAGGTGCTGCGCCATTCGCCAATCGTTTTTTCTTCAAACGCGGAAATGGCAAGAATTTCATCAAGCGCTTGTGATTTGGTAAAAGTGGTGCCCTCTATCCAGTGCCAAGCCATTACTAGACTGGCTTCTTCGCAACCATCTTGCTGACGCGGATCCTGCCAATCGCCAAACGGCGCCTGCGCCGTGAAAGGAACAGGGCGTGGTTTTAGGGGGACAATTTTAGCCGGCGCCGAAATCGTTGATTTAATTTCATTTGTAAGCTGGGAAATTACGGTATTATTTTGAATAAATTGAGGATTCGTGTTAGCGACATTAACGGGGTTGAGCTTCTTTTCTTGTGTATATGGCAACGGCAGCTTCGCTAAGCCCCACAAGAGTAGGCCTAGGGTTATAATGGCGATTAAAGTCCGTTGTTTAGTCGTCATGGCCTTATATTATCTTAATAGATATCTGATGGCAAAGTTTTGGCTATTAGCGATTTATGTTATACTGAACTTAGTTATTAAAATTAAGTTATACTCCGCAATATTGTTGCGCAGTAGAGTTTTTGTTTTAATGCAGTAACTCGTCTCTCTATGGAGATTAGGGGTAAGACACATTCGCACGAATGAGCGAATATGATTCATATTGATGAATAATAAGTAAATAATAAATATGAGACAGCTTAGCAAACTTTTTAGAGTTCTGGGGAACGAACGACGATTGCGGATTTTAACATTACTGGAGCGCGGGCCGCGCACGGTTGACAGTATTGCCGAGAATCTTAAGCTGTCGGTGAAGAGCACCTCAAAACACCTTCTGCGATTGGAAGAGGCCGGTTTAGTTGGCCGTGAGGCCAAGGGCCGTTATGTTTATTATAAGCCAAAGCATTTGACTATGAAGAAATTATTGACCATAGAGCGTTTGTGTCGATAGTATCAACATCAGTTAGATATTCGCTCATTCGCACGAATGAGCGAATGTGGGAGATGAAGAATGTTGGTAGGAGGCGTGATGGTGTGACGAGGCGACGGAAGATGGATAGAAATAAAAGACGGTCGTTTGAGCTTCGCGGTCGGGTAATTAGAGGCGATGGCTTGGGTTGCGCGCTTGGCTATCCGACGGCTAACTTGACTCGTCATTATTTTCACTATCATCACGTGCCCGATGGGGTGTATTTTGGCTTCGTCAATTTTGGCGCCAGTCGCCCGCCCACCCGTTCACTGACTGGTCTGCCTGCTTTAGCGATTGTGGGAGTAAATAAAAAGGTTGAAGTCTACATTCTTAATTGGCATAAGATTTTATATGGACGTTATTTGCGCATGGAGCTTATAAAAAAAATCAGGCCCTTGCGTTCATTCACCAGCCCGGGGGCGCTTAAATCACAAATTAAAAAAGATATCATTGTCGCTCGGCGTATTCTTAGTTATCAAAAAAATAACTTTTAACTTTTAAATTTTGCATTTTGACTTTACATTTGTGTTCACTGGCATAATCATTTCTCGGGGAACAGTCCGTCGTCGCCAAACGTTACGAGAGAACGCGGCTGTTGCTTTAGCTATTCCCCGCGCCCATTTGCGTCGTGGCGATTCAGTAGCTGTCAATGGCGTTTGTCTAACTGTGACCTCGACGGCCAGGGGATTGTACAATGTTGTTATCATGCCGGAAACACTGCGCCGTACGACCTTGCGGCGTATTCAGAAAGGCGATAAGGTGAATGTAGAATTACCCTTGAGATATGGCGAGCCATATGGCGGACATTTTGTGTTGGGCCACATTGATACCGTCGGTAAAGTTAATGATGTCAAAAGAGGAAAAGGCGGGATAGTGGCAAGAATTTCATTTCCCGCTCGTTTTCGTCATCTGGTAGTAGCCAAGGGTTCCATTGCCATTGATGGCGTCAGCTTGACGATTGTGGGCGTTCATCATAATTGGGTTACCGTAGCCCTGATCCCCCATACGCTTCAGCGCACGACACTTGGGGCTCTTAGTAAAGGAAGTCAAGTAAATATAGAATTTGATATTTTTGCGCGTTACGTTCATGCAACGAGCCGTTAAAAAAATTACCGTGAGTTCAAAAAGCCGCAGTCTCAAGCTGGCGGTAGTTGTTGCTGATTTTAATGAAGAAATAACAAAAGGACTTTTAAAAGGAGCGTTAAAAGCCATTCACGATAGCGGACTTGAGAGGAAGCAAGTCAGAGTTTATCACGTGGCCGGATCATTTGAAGTGGCCGAGCTCGCCATGCGTTTAGCCAAAACCAAGCGCCTTGAAGCTATTGTTTGTTTGGGGGCGATTATTAAGGGCGAAACAACGCACGATCAGCATCTCGCGAGCGCTGTTACTCATGGCCTAATGCAAATCGGCTTAGATACGGGCGTGGCAATCGGTCTTGGGGTTATCACAGCGAATAATATGGTCCAAGCTCGCGCCCGCTGTGGCGCGGACAAATATAATCGCGGTTATGCCGCCGTCGTGGCCGCTATTTTATTGGCCACACAAAAAATTTAACCGCTACGGCTATGTCACCAGCAGAGGAAGTCAAGTCACGGCTGGATATCATTGACGTTGTCAGCGAATACTTTCCTTTAAAGCCAGCCGGTGCCAACTGGCGGGCGCGCTGCCCTTTTCACGAGGAGCGCACGCCGTCGTTTATGGTAAGTAAGTCTAAACAGATTTGGCATTGTTTTGGTTGTGGCGAGGGAGGCGATATATTTTCATTTGTCATGAAGCAGGAGGGGCTGGAGTTTCCAGATGCCCTGCGACTGTTGGCGGATAAAGCCGGAGTGCGCTTGAAGGCCGAAGATCCTACTATTCGCAGTGAACGGCAGAGACTCATGGCTTTGCTTGAAGCGGCTGTAGTGTTTTGGTCAGAAGTTTTGTGGCGGGAAGTATCTGCTAAATCTGCCATGAGCTATCTGGTAGAGGAAAGAAAACTAAAACCGGAAACAATTCGCGCCTGGCGGTTGGGCTATGCTTCAGATTCGTGGGAGGCGCTCATAAATCATTTGGTTAAGCTCGGATATAAAGAAGAAGAAATGATCAAAAGCGGCGTGGCTATACGCAAAATGGAAACGCGCGGGCGGGGGGCATATGATCGTTTTCGCAATCGTATCATTTTTCCTATTGCCAATACCTCCGGTCAGATAATTGGAATAAGCGGTCGGACCTTGTCTAGTAGCGAGACCGAGGCCAAATATGTCAACACACCGGAAACACTCCTTTATTATAAAGGGCAAGTTCTTTACGGTTTAGATAAAGCCAAAACTTCAGTCAAACAGCAAAATTTAGCCATTATCGTTGAAGGCAATATGGACGCCATTGCTTCACACGAAACTGGTGTGGCTAATGTCGTGGCGTCTTCGGGCACTGCCCTGACTCAAGATCAGGTGCGTTTACTTAAGCGCTTTACCGATAATTTAGCCTTTGCTTTTGACGCGGACGCGGCCGGCGAGTCAGCCACTCTGCGCGGTTTAGTGATGGCTCTTTCCGACGGCTGTCAAGTTTCGCTTATCAGCTTGCCGCTTCGCCCTGACGGCAAACGTTTTAAAGATCCGGATGAGTGCATTCGCGCCGATTCTAAACTCTGGCTTGAAGCCATTGCTAAAGCCGAACCAATGTTGGAGCATTATTTCAGCCGAGCCGTCTCGGAGTACGATCTTACGAAATTGCCGGACAAACAGAAGGTAACCAAATTACTTTTGTCATTGATTGGCCGATTGCCAGATCCGGTGGCCTTAAATCATTATTTGAAAAAATTATCTAATTTGGTTGATGTGCCGGAGAGATATTTAAGAGAAGTAATGCCACGGCAATTTAACAGTTCTGACTCGCAGACAGGTTCGCCAGTTAGCGTTAGTTCGGGTATTGTTACGCCGCTTCGTGCGCGCGACAGCCGTTCAGTTCAGAGTGAGCGGCTATTGGCGGCGCTTCTCGCCGCGCCCAAGCAAACGGGCTATGTGGTCGGCGTCATTGTTCCGGAAATGCTGGCGTCCGAATATGCCCCTCTTTATCGGGAAATGGTGGTTTTCTATACAGCCAAAACAAAAAATGGTAAGATTGATTGGCAGGGGCAAGACTTTACTGAACACCTGCGAAATTATTCAGAAAGCGAGTCGTTCTTAGCACAGCTGGCGGTACTGTTGCTCTTGGCAGACAAAGAATTTGCTGAGTTTGATTCACTGGGGATTGAGCGCGAAATACTTGTCACTATTAATCGTTTAAAAACGTCGTATTTGAAGTCAGTTTTGCAAAGACTAGAAAACGATATTCGGACTATTGAGCAGTCTCCATCGCAAGATAAAGTACGATTGGCTGCCTTGTTTGAGGAATTCAAGACGGTCAGCGTAGAATTGGCCAAAATTCATCATCAGAAAAATAGCAATAGTAAATAATTATGAAGCGTAAAAAGAAAAAAATTGGTATTCGCTCAAAAAATGGACGTCGGAAAAAGTTATTGGCGCGCAAATCTGCCGCAGTTAAAGCCCGCAAAAAATCGGGCTTAACTCGTCGTGCCATAAAATCATTATTGCCGCCATCGCCGCACCCTGACGAAGCGGCCGTAGAACGCTTGCTAGCCAAGGCCCGCTCCCGCGCTTTTGTGACCGAAACCGAGATAACTTATGTTTTTCCTGAAGTAGAAGAATATCTGGAAGAGTATGAAAAATTTTTAGACACCTTGGAAGATATGGGTGTTGGCATTGTGGCCATGGGAGCAAACATTCTTGATCTTCATGGTCAAGTAAAAAAGGAAGAAATGAACATAAAGATTGGTGCGCCAGTAGACAAACGCCGTCTTGATCTCTCTGATATTTCCGCCGATTCTATTCAAATGTATTTGCGAGAGATCGGCAAAGTGCCGCTTTTAACCGCCGAAGAGGAGGTTGTTTATGCCAAGCGTAGAGAGAAGGGTGATGAAGAAGCCAAGAAAAAACTTATTGAAGCAAACCTGCGTTTGGTTGTGTCTATCGCGAAGAAATTTACAGGGAAAAGGCTTTCTCTTCTGGACTTAATTCAAGAGGGTAATATAGGTCTTTTCAGAGCTGTGGAAAAATTTGAGTACCGTAAGGGTTATAAGTTTTCCACTTACGCCACATGGTGGATTAGGCAGGCGATCACGCGGGCCTTGGCCGATCAGTCACGCACCATTCGCATCCCCGTGCACATGGTGGAAACCATTAACAAGTTTCAGCAGATTGAACGTCAATTGATACAAGACCTCGGCCGTGAGCCATTACCCGAAGAGATTGCCGCGGAAATGGGGGAGCCCATTGAAAAAATCCGCCATATCATTAAAATATCTCAAGATACGATTTCACTGGAAACCTCCGTTGGTGAAGATGATGAGGATTCAACTTTGGAAGATTTCATTGAAGACGTTAAAAACATTACGCCTGACCGCGCGGCCGCTCTGCAATTACTTAAAGATTACGTGCGCGATGTTATTAAGGAATTGACTCCTAGAGAGCAGAAGATTTTGGAAATGCGCTTTGGTTTGATAGATGGCGTGGCACATACCCTGGAGGAAGTGGGCAATGAGTTTGGCGTAACGCGCGAGCGCATTCGCCAAATTGAAGCGAAAGCCCTGGAAAAAATTCAGAAACATGAGGGAATTAAGCGGCTGAAAGACTACTAAATTGAGCTGTAAGCTGTAAGTCATAAATTTTAAGTTATGACCAAACAAGATTTTCTCAAAACACCGGTTGAGCATATTGATTTTAAAAAAATTGATCCAACGTATTTAGTGGAAGCGATGTCCAAGATGTCGTTTTCGTCGCGCGATTTGGCGCGGGCGGCCGATATTTACGTAAGGATGCTTAGCGAAAAAGAGAGCACTGTTATTTTAACGCTGGCCGGCTCCACCAGCGCCGCCGGTTGCATGCAGGTTTATGTTGACCTCGTGAAAAACAAGATGGTAGATGTCATCGTGGCTACAGGTGCCAGCATCGTGGATATGGATTTTTTTGAGGCTCTAGGATTTAAGCACTATATTGGCACGCCTTGGGTTGACGATAACCAATTGCGTGAGCTTCATATTGATCGCATCTATGACACGTTTATTGATGAAGATGAATTGAAAGAATGCGATATTATTATTGCTAAAATTGCCGACAGCATTGAACCAAAACCGTATTCTTCGCGAGAATTTATTCAATTGATGGGCAAGTATCTGTCCGAGGTGGGCGCCAAAAAAAAAGATTCGCTGGTACAAGTGGCGCATGAAGCAGGAGTGCCGATTTTCTGTCCGGCTTTTTCTGATTCCAGCGCCGGCTTTGGGTTGGTGTATCATCAGTATCATCATCCGGATAAACACGTCTCCATTGATTCGGTAAAAGATTTTTTGGAATTGACTAAAATCAAGATGGCTGCGGGAACGACTGGCCTTTTAATGATTGGCGGCGGCGTGCCTAAGAATTTTGCTCAAGACACGGTGGTGGCCGCGGAAGTTTTGGACAAAGAAGTGCCAATGCATAAGTACGCCGTGCAGATTACTGTGGCTGATGTGCGCGACGGCGCTTGCTCCAGCTCAACCTTAAAAGAGGCGAGCTCATGGGGTAAGGTGGAAACGACTTTTGAGCAGATGGTTTATGCTGAAGCAACACTTGTGTTGCCACTCATCGCCGCTCACGCGTACAGGAGTGGGGTTTGGCATAATCGCAAACAGCATCGTTGGGCAGATTATCTCAATAAGCAATAATTAAAAGTTGCGCAAAACTTATTCTCGTGCTACACTGCTGCATATTTTGTTCTTTGATTTATATTCCGGGGTAGCTCAGTGGTAGAGCAGGTGACTGTGAACGTATCCGCGGTATACTTTTTATATGCCGAAACGGAGAACATATGCTGACCGTCGAGAGTACATAAAGGCGGCCGTGGCCAAGCGACGCAAGAAGATTAAAGTCATGGCTGTTGAGTACCTTGGTGGAGCGTGTCATATTTGTGGTTATAAACGCGCAATAGTAGCTCTTGATTTTCACCACTTGGATAAACATCATAAAGATTTTGCTGTTTCTCAAGATGGATTAACAAGAGCTTGGAGTCGTGTGAGTTCAGAGTTAGATAAATGCGTTTTATTGTGCGCGAATTGTCACAGAGAAGTACATGCTGGTGTAATCGCAGCCCCGCGTAGGAATGCGCGGAGAAAAACTGGGTGAATTCGGGGAAGCCCAGCCCCACTTTTTGATAAGATGCCACCAGTAGATAAATAATTGTGTATTTATTTGCTGACGTTAGTACTAGTCATTATCGGTTTTGTCAGAAAGTGGGGCTGGGTAATCCCGAGCCAATACCTGACGGGTAAAAGTGTCAGGAAAGGTGTAGAGACTAGCGGGTGAGTCCCAACGATAATCCCGCCACGAGCGCCCAGCGCCTAGAACAGGCGATGAGATAGTCCGTCCCTATTGGTAACAGTAGGATAAACGTAATCACTTGGTCGTGGGTTCGAGTCCCACCCCCGGAGCCATCAAAAAACTTCTGCCATCTCGGCAGAAGTTTTTTGATATTTCAGAGGTGCGGGTTGGAACTCGAACGGGCAGAAGTGAGCGGCGATGAGTAGCGGAAGCTGCGACGAGCCAAGTGAATGTCGATAAGTCTGAGCGAGCGCAAGACTTAGCGCTGCCCAAGGCAGAGTGCGGAGTCGGTCTGCTGCCGATAAAGCACGTCGGAAGTCCCACCCCCCGAGCATTGATTGAGATCGAGTCATGAGTTTATCGAAGGGCTCGATTTCTGTTTTACTTGTCCTGAGTCTTATCGAAGGATTCACTGGGTTTTTTTGCGGTTTCCTGCCCGCCGAAGCCCTCACCTTGTCGCGAAGCCCTCGGCGAAGCGCAGGTCGGCGCAGGCGGGGAACCGAGAGTGGAGAGAGTCTCTTTTTTCTTCTCCCACGAGCCGGTAGTTGTATTATATAACTCCTTTATGTTAATATATGAACTGGAGATGACCTTTAAAGTATTTTCGGGTAACAATATTGCTAAATATATGAGTAGAAAATCTGGTTTTAAACTAACAAAAGAACACAAAAGAAGCATAAGCGCAGGGATGAAGCGTGCTTGGGAAAAATCTGTTGGAGGGACAGGGGCAGCCTCTCTTGAGAAGTACGGATTTCTTATAAAAGACAGGAAGCAGATAAGGAAAGAGGTAATAAAAATGCTTGGTGGAAAATGTAAAAGATGCAACTTTTCTGATATTCGCGCCCTTCAAATAGATCACGTAAATGGGAATGGGAGCAAGGAAGTTAAGTCGTTTTATGGTGGAAACAAAACAATGCAGAGATATATCTTCACGGGACGACTTCCGAAAGAAAATTATCAGATTTTGTGTGCTAATTGTAACTGGATTAAGAGACACGAGAACAAAGAGTTTACGCAACCCAAGTAAGGTTACTTCCAGTATAAATATGGACCCCGTTAGATATTTGCGGGGTAAAACAGGTAAAAAACAAAAAATTATGATGATATCTAATGGGGTGGATAAAAAACCTACAAAGGGCGAATACTTGGATATCTTGTTAAGATCTCCCAAAACCGTCTTTTCAACCAAAGATGTTGCTTTATTGTGGGTTGAAGAAAGAGAAAATACGGTCAGTGCTAGATTAAATAAATATGCTAAGGCCGGAAAGTTGATTAGAGTTCGTCGCGGCTTGTATGCCAAAGACAAAAATTACGACAAGTTTGAGTTGGCGACAAGAATCTATACTCCCTCATATATCAGCTTTGAGACCGTTTTGACCCGGGCTGGGATTAACTTTCAGTATTACAGCAACATCTTTGTTGCGTCTTATGTTTCGAGAGAAGTAGAAATAGACGGCCAAAAATTTACATTTGTGAGAATGAAAAGTTATGTTTTGTCGAATACCGACGGCATTGACCACAAAGCCGGCCATGCCATTGCTACAAAAGAGCGGGCCTTTTTAGACAGAATCTATGTAAGCAAGGATTATCACTTTGATAATTTGGATTCTTTGGATTGGGATGCGATTTTTCGGATTTTACCCATTTATAACAACAAAAGGATGGCAAAGAGAGTTAACGCATATTTTAAACATTATTCCGCAGAAGGCGGATCCGCCTCTGGCGGAAAAAATTCCAATTCAAACATATGACCTTAGATTATTCGATACATAAAAACATACAGCTTCAGATTCTCAAAGAAATATATACCGACACGACGATTGCTCCGCACCTCGGTTTTAAGGGTGGGACAGCAGCCCTTATGTTTTATGACTTGAACCGATTTTCGGTTGACCTTGATTTTGATCTTTTGGATGAAAGCAAAGAGAAAAAGGTATTTGAGAAAATTTTAGAGATTGCCAAAGGATACGGGGATATACGAGAATCGCGGATTAAGCGCTACAACTTAATAATAATTCTTTCCTACGACATCAAGGCTCAAAATGTAAAAATCGAAATCAATCGCAGAGAGTTTGGTTCTCGATACGAGCTCAAAACCCTGCTTGGCATTTCCATGCTTGTAATGATCCGCGAAGATATGTTTGCCAACAAGCTTATGGCAATGTATGAGCGGGTCGGCAAAACGAGCCGGGATGTTTTTGACGTATATTTCTTTGCGAAAAATAACTGGCCGATTAACAAAGAGATCGTAGAAAAAAGAGCCGGCATGCCTTATAGGAAAACGGTAGGAAAATGCATTGAGCTTTTAGAGAAGATGAACAATCGGAACATCTTAGATGGTCTTGGCGATTTCTTGACCGAAAGCCAAAAAGATTGGGCCCGGGCAAAACTCCGTACGGAAACAATTTTTCTATTAAACGCTCGCCTTGAAAGCGAAATATGAAAATGGATATTCGCGGAACGCTCGCCCGGATTGATTTTTAATTATTACTTGTAGTGAATTTAATTAAACTATGATTATTGAACTCAAAAAATTCGGCGCAATTCTGATATCCCGTCCCGCCGGCCGGGAGGCGTTCAACGCTATTCGGCCAGAGCTAAAGCGTGGCGAGGCGGTACAGGTGGATTTTCGCGGAGTGCTTGCGGTAACTCCGTCATGGGTGGATGAATTCCTTTTGCTTTTAATTGATTATGTCGGCGACAATGTGGAACTTTGGCCGACTGACAACACCTCGGCACTCGCTACGTTTCGGGTACTTGCCGAAGCGAAACAAGAACCAGTTGCCAGCCTCGCGCGCCGATATTTAGAAAGTGAAAAATTCACCCCATTAGATACGAAGTTATCTAACGGGGTAAATGTGCGATTCGTCAATAACGAAGCCAATCGGGAAGAAATTAAGAAAGAGAGAAAAACATGAAAATTAAGGACCTGCCCAAAATTGATAGACCACAAAACGAACATCCAAGTGCTGGTCATAGAAAAAGATTACGCGAAAGGTTTTTGCGCGCTGGGCTGGATGGGTTTGGGGATTATGAAATTGTTGAATTACTTTTAACCTTGGGTACCCCGATGAGAGATTGCAAACAAATGGCTAAAGAAGCAATTAAGGAGTTTGGTGGATTACGCGGTGTGCTCGACGCTTCATATGAAGAATTGCAAAAAATAAAAGGACTCGGTCCTCATAATATTTTTGGCCTGAAATTTTTCCAAGCACTCTCAAAGCGTTATTCTAAAGAGAAACTCCCCAGGAAAATTACATTTGATTCTCCGCAAGCCGTCATATCTTTTCTTCAAGAAAAAATAGGTCAAGAGCCAAAAGAACATTTCCTGATTCTTTCGTTGAATACGCGCAATAATTTAATCAGGCACGACGAAATTTCCATTGGGACTCTCAACGCCAGCATTGTTCACCCGCGCGAAGTTTTCAAAACTGCAATCCAAGCTCTCGCCGCTAATATAATAGTGGCCCATAATCACCCTTCAGGTGATTCAGAACCTTCTAGGGAAGATATAGAAATTACCGTGGCGTTGAAAGAAGCTGGTAAAATTATAGGCATCGAGGTTCTAGACCATATAATTGTAGCAAGGGAAAAAACTTTCAGCTTCAAAAATAATGACCTTATAGTATGAAAGATCAAAGAATAAAGAAACTTATCGCAAAGATAATTAAATTCAGAGATGCGAGAGACTGGAAGCAGTTTCACAACCCTAAAGATGTCGCGTTATCTCTTGTATTGGAATCGGCAGAAGTGCTTGAACATTTCCAATGGAAAACCAAAGAGGAAATAGAAGAATACGTTAAAACAGCAAAGAACGAGATAGGAGAAGAACTTGCAGATGTATTATACTGGGTTTTGTTGTTAAGCAATGATCTAGAAATTGATGTTCTTGATGCCCTTGATTCTAAAATGAAGAAAAATGAACAAAAATATCCAGTTGATAGGGCTAAGGGAAGGCACACAAAGTATACAGATTTATGATTGACTTCACCCCGTCATTAATCGCAAAAGGATTTTTCAGGTTTACTGGACCGCCCGAGAACTGGTTGACGGCGATTAAGTTCATGACTTGGGGGTTAGAAGAAAAGTTACATCCTCGATGGGAAAAAATCCAACCAGGCGACATATTTTTTATACATAGCACAGGCCCGCAAACTTCTTTATTCGAAAACGCTAGGTCAGGGATTATAGGTTTGGGGGTGGTGGGACCAAATTTCTCAATTAAAAATAATTACCTCTGGATTAGAGAGTTTGAAGAAAAGCGGAATATTTGGCCTCTTCTGGTCCCTTTTTCAGAAATTTATTTATTTAGCGAACTGCCACCGCGCGAAAGTTGGGTAGTGCCTAGCTCTACAAATATCCAACAAATAACTAACTTAGTTGATAGGTTATTAAAAAACTACATACCCTTAGCGAGTCTTCAAGGTTTTCCGCGGATGGGAAGTTTTTCTCCTGTTTCTAAAACAGTATCAGAACAAATCCTCTATGATAAAAGGCCTCTCTACATTTATACAAGTGAAATAGCGTTAAGTACTCTGAAGGCAAAACCAACAAGATTAGAAAAAATAAAAAGCGCTTCGGAAACACTGCGATACGCAGAAACATTGAGGGTATTTGACACAATCAGAAAACGAATGGTCCGAGAAACGCCTGGTCAATATACTCGCGATAATGAATTGCTGGCGAGGGCCGAAGCTGCTCATAGCACTATTTTAGAAGAGCTTATTGAGATATTTAGGAACAAAGGATATGAAACACGCTCAAATAAGCATGTAGACCTATTTGCATATAATAAAGAAAGGTCATTCTTGTTCGAAGTAAAAAGTACTGAAAATAAAAATTTCATAAGTCAGGCCAGAAAAGGTTTAATTCAACTTTTCGAATATGATTATTTCGAAATACGGAAATTCACGTCTGAAAATAAATTTGATTTTAAAGATAAGTATAAAATTTTAGTACCCTCACAAATTCCTAAAGACACTAATTATGTGGGGTTCATTAACGATTTAAAAACTGGCGTAGCAGTAGTAAAAGATAGGTCTATTAAACCTGTGGGTGCAGATTTTGGTTTTTCAAAAATATAATAAAATATAATTCTGTTTATAAACTCTACGCCCTCCCTCCAGAGGCGGGCAGGCACCCCGGAGGAGATTAAGATCGTTGAACAAGATTATGGCACGAAAAACAATTGAAAATTTAACAAAAAGTAGCCTTTCAAAAGTTTTTAGACGCCTTAAAAAAGATACAAAGGGCTTTTCTACATTATTGGTGCGAGATCCTATTGATTTTGTAGATTTTGAATCAAATTTGGATGAGGCGCTTGATTCTTTGTTATCTGAAATTAACAAAAATCATTATCACCCTCAAAAACCGTGCCTACACCCTTCGCCAAAAAGTAAAGGTATCAATCGCCCAACCGTTGTATTTGATGTAAAAGATGCGCTGGTTTATCGTTTCTGCATTGAACAAATTGAAGATGTGCTTTTCAAAAAAGCTAGACAGAAAAACATCCGTGGTGGAGTAAAAATTACCCCGAATCGCGCGGTCAGTGGCGGTGATTTCTACGAAAAATGGTTTAAAGATTGGGCAGATCACCTAGATGGTATTAAAGATAGCCTCACAACGAAAAGATACTTAGTTAATACAGATATCGCCTCTTACTTTGAAAACATAAATATTTTAGTGCTTAAGGACTTGGTGCGAAGTGATGTGAAAGAGAAAAAAGGCGTTATGAATTTACTTTTTTATTTTTTGGAGAATACAAGATTTCGAATCGATTATGAAGTTAACACTTTTACAGGACTCCTTCAGGAAGATATTGACTGTTCTCGTGTATTGGCATACTACTTTTTGCATCTTCATGATGGTGTAATGCGGGCTTTTTGCAAAGAGCATGACGCCGAGTTTTATCGCTTTGTAGACGATATGTCTATTGCAGTAAACTCAGAGGTTATTGGCAAAAAGGCATTAAGATGTATCACCGAATCCCTGAGGAGGTTAAATTTAGTATCCAGTATAGAAAAAACCACAATCTTCAATCAAAAAATAGCCAAACAGCAACTTTTCTTTGCTGAAAATACAAAACTATCGGAATTTGAAAAAAATGTCTTGCTTAAGTTGGGAAAAGGTCAAAAAGTTACAAGAGAAGTTCAGGCGATACAGAAATATTACCAAAAACTTTTAAGAGATGAGAAAGATGAATACAAAAATTGGATAAAAATACTCAAAAGATTTTATTCACTTGCGGCATACACGAAATCTAACTTTCTATTTTCGGATATAACAAAACATCTCATTGATTACCCCATCCTTTTTACAGGAAGCAATACGAAATTAAGTAAATATCTTCTTAGGACCCGGGGCGAGAAAAAATTCAATAGTGTGATGAGTGGGATTATTAAATATCTCTATTCAAAGGAAAATCTTTACTCGGCTACCGAGACAAGTTTGCTCGAGCTTTTATTAACTATTGATCCGCAGAACTATTCTCCTAGTGTAAAAATTAAAATTAAAACCCTAGCTGACGATATTCTATTTAAAAAAAATGGTTATAACCCCCTTTCAGATTATGCTCGAGCATTGGCTTGTTTATTTTTCTATCGCTATAGACGCAGCGATATTGATCGGATCGCAAATCACTATTTACGATCAAACGAAGAAAACCGTCTAATAAGAAAATATTTGATTTCTGTTTCGTTAATAACGCAAAACAACGATTTGCGAACCAAGGTGTTAAATAAAGCGAAGAAAGAACAAGATCTTTCAATTAACCGTCTGATTAATCTCGTTGATAACATCAATGAGTATAAAAAGTTGCCAACAATCAAACACTATCTTAAAGAAAAAGAAGTTTACTATACCTATAAAAATCCATCAGTTCAGATAATAGAAAAATATAGGGCGGTACGCGCAGAAATACTTAACGAAATTATCAGTATTTACTCAACCTAAGAAAAAAATACGCAAATAAAAAGATGAATCCAGAAAAATATTATTACAACCGATTTCGTGATCAGTTTACGGAGTTTGTTAGAAAATCAAAAGCCCTTTCTCGCCTCTCCAAATCCAAAAACAAATTGTCCAAAAATTGTCGGTAGTTCAGGAATATAAAACGCGACTCATTGAGCAACGAGCGAAATTAAAAGAACTATTTGACAGTATGCTACATCAATCTTTCAGTAATAAAACATCCTTACAAACTTGAGAATATGAGAATGTTTTTGTATGCAGCCGAAATACGATTTGGATAAAATTAAATTTGCGACGGATGGGCCGACTTTTGAGAAGGCGGTTGATTTGTATGAGAAAGGAAAGGTAACACAATTTAAGGAAGAACTTAATGGATTTTTCGCGATTGTTTTAGGAACGAAACCATACAAGGTTTATGTAGATAACCGGCATTATGATCAAGGTGACTGCGAGTGTTATCTCGGCCAGAATGATACGCTTTGCAAGCATATGGTGGCGGTTGCGATTCGGGCCGTAACCGGTGGTAAACCGCTTTCAGACGAAAATAAGCGGCTTGTAACTCAAGTTACTTGTAGCGGTAAATTGGGGGAGTTAAGCAAGAATGAATTATCTGTGGTGAAAAAATCCATCACTGGCGCCATGAAATATATAAAACCGTATAATGGCCCCTCTCGCATTTGGTTTTCATATCAAAGTTCACTGTCGGAAGGGTGTAATCGGCTGGCAAAAATTGTCTCGGAGTTACCGGTGAGCGAACAGACGGCGAAGTTACTAGTTGATATGCTTCTTCGGCTTGATAACAAACTCTGCCGGAGCGGTATTGATGATTCTGACGGCACCGTTGGCGGTTTTATTGAGGAAACCGTACAAATGCTCAAAGAATACTCAAAACTTGATCCTTTTTGCGCGAAAGCGTTCAATGAACTGAAAGACAAAGAAACTTGTTTCGGCTGGGAAGAGCCTCTTTTGGATATTGGTCATCATTAGAACATCCTTATAAACTTGAGAATGTTGGTATGATGTAGTACAATGTGAATATGGGCAAAATTAAAACTGCAAAACAAGGAGTTTGATCCTGATTAATTTGACGAAGATCCTCCTTCGTCCTGAATTTACTGAAGGACTACGGACGGGCGCAGCGAGCAACCCGCATGTGCCGACCTGCGCTTCGCCGATGGCTTCGGTCTGGCTTCGGCGGCCGGGAAAAATACCTTATTGCAGTTAAAGAAATTCAAACGGCCTTATATGCGGGCTAATCCTTAATTTTCGCCTATTTTTGCATAGTTTGTTAACTTTGTGCATAGATTTTACTGCATATTGCATAGATTTTAAAGATGTAATAGGATACGGAAATGGATGAAAGATTGCTTAAAATTAGTGAAGCCGCCGAAATTCTAGGTGTTTCTATAGATACGCTTCGTCGTTGGGATGAAAGTGGGAAGTTAACTGCGATTAAAAAGGAGGGCGGTACGCATCGTTATTATTGGGAAAAAGATATAGAGATTTTTGCAAGCGATCTTTTTAAGTTTGCTTCTGATTGGATCAAAGAGGGAGCCGAATTTCCCGGCACTTTTTACTGCCCTACGAGCGCTGTGTTTCAGGCAAGGCTGGTAAAAATGGAGCGTATGATTATGGAAAAGCCGGGCTTCGAAAAATTATACTCTTTGATTGTTCTGGTAGCCGGGGAAATCGGAGATAATTCATTTGCTCATAACTTGGGAAAATGGCCGGATACTCCGGGGATCTTCTTTGGATACGACATTCAAAAGGGTACCATTGTTCTTGCCGATCGGGGTTTGGGTATTTTAGAAACGTTGCGCCGCGTTCGCCCGGATTTATCTACGCATGTGAAAGCAGTTGAGGTGGCATTTACGGAATTTATATCCGGCCGCGCGCCGGAAAAGCGTGGTAATGGTCTTAAATTAGTTCGAGAAGTGGTTCTTACCCAGCCGATTGATCTATTTTTCGTGAGTGGTGATGCAGAGGTATATTTAAAGGGCGCCAATAAATCCTTTCAGGTTACTCGTGGCCCGAATGTAATACGCGGTTGTATGGCAAAAATTAATTTTTAACGTAATCTAATAAAATATATGAAATTAAAATTAGAAAAATTCGGCACTACTCTCATGTCCCGTGAATTAGGCAGCGAGGCATTCAAAGCGTTCCAGCCCACCTTGCTTGAACTTTACCCGTCCGATGAGCTGGAAATTGATTTTTCCGGCGTATTAACATTGTCATCCTCATGGGCGGACGAGTTTTTAAGTCCTCTACTTGAAAAATTGGCTGAACGGCTGGTGTTATTGCCCTCTGACAATCTCTCGGTGCAAGCAACCTTAAAGATTCTGCAAGAGGCGAATAAACGCCCGTTCAAATTTAGATTCACCCCGTTAGATATAGCAAACGATCTAACGGGGTAAACACCCGTTAGATATTTATAATATGTATTACATCTATATATTGCAAAGCAAAAAAATAAAACCAACTAAAATAACATCCTTATAAACTTGAGAATGTTGGTATGATGTAGTATAATGTGAATATGGGCAAAATTAAAACAGCAAAACAAATGGAGCGGCACTTCAAGGGGGTAGCAAATCACTACCGTATTGAGATACTGCTTCTTATAGCTGAGCACGATGGTATAACGCTGGAAGATATTGTTGAGGGGCTTGGAGCAAACGAGAAGACCATTGGTGAACACACCCGACGACTGTACCAAGCCGGATTAATCAATAAAAGATACCGCGGCAAATTTGTGGAACACGCCTTGTCGCCATACGGAAAAACATTTGTCCATTTCCTAAAATCATTTCAACAAACACAATAACATCCTTACATACTTGAGAATGTAAGGATGTTGCGGATGTGGAGAGTGGGCATCGCGGCGTTTTTTGTTCAGCTATTCTTAAACGCTATCTGGTCAATTATTTTCTTTGGCCTGCATGGTTCGACGTGGCTCACCATAAATAGTCCCGGCTGGGCCATCGTTAATATCGTGGCGCTCTGGCTCGCGATTGTCTGGACAATGATTGTCTTTTACAAAATTTCTCCTCCTTCGTCCTCGTGGTGGACTACGGAAGGACACGGAAAACTCGCGGCTTATCTGCTAGTACCGTACATACTTTGGGTAAGCTTCGCTTCGTATCTGAATTATTCGATCTGGGTTCTTAACTGAACTGACAAGCTGCCAATAATTCGCAACTATAGATACCCATCAGTATTTGTCACCTCAATAAGGTTAACGGTATATGTCGTTGACATTTTATGAGATTAGATTATACTGCAATGTTCCTAATACAATATCAGGAGGGTATTGGGAATCTCTGCTGACGCATAGGGCGTTCACGCTAGAGTAAGCACCGAGCATAGTTACATCGTAGGCTCGGAAGCGCACCTTACAACATGGGGCATAACGTCCCCACAGGAGGTCAGAGATGGTTGACCAGCGAAAGATTTTGGAATGGCACCGCAAAGGGGTGAAGACAATCGTCACGCACATGGATCCGCACCCTGACGAGATCGTAGCGATTCTCCTTGCTCGTTCCAAGCCGGGATTGCAGTATTTTCCGGGCGCGGACACGGCGCCGATTGAAACGTGGTCCAAGTCAGATGAGCGCCTTCAGCGACCGCCGGACGCATTGGCACAGGAGGGCTGCCTCCTTATTGGCATTGGCGGCAGTCCGTTTGATGAGCACGCTACCGAGCACGGAGAGGGAAAGCCCGGCTGTGCTTCAACCTTGATGGCAAAGCTTCTCGGCTTTGACAAGGTTGACCAGTTGCGAAAGTTCCTCAAGCACATCGAGCGTAACGACAATGGTCAGTGGGGTCAGTTTGATCTTGCGACCGCTGTCATGCAGATGTACGACGAGGGGCGGCCGACCGATTCCGCCCTGACTGCCCGACACCAACAGCGGTGCGTGGGAATCGCCTTGCACCTCTTCAGCGCCTTGGTGAACCGTCACCTGCGGTTCTTGAGTGAAGGCGCTGCGGCTTTTGCGGCGGCCCAGAAGTTCAAGGTGGAGCGCCGCGGTGACCGCCGTGTTATCAACATCGCCGTCGGCGTCAGCGACGCCGAGAGCTTCCCGCGCTATGCCCGCTCCGAGCGAGGGAACAGTGCAGACATCGTCATCGTCAAGAGTCCGTCGACCGGGTGTATCTCCATCCTGACGGTCGATCAGAAATTCGACCTGACGCCGCTTGCCCGGGCGCTCCGGATGCGGGAGCTCTATCTCCGCAACCAGCACCGCGGCACGGGGTGGGAAGAGCTCTCGTGTGTTGGTGTTCATCCGGCTGTTCCCGAGTGGTATCTTCACGACAGGCGCGGTCTTGTTCTCAACAAGAGTCGAGTTCGCCCCGACGCCCCGCCGACGCAGATTCCCTTGGAGGACGTGGTTGACATGACCGAGTGGGTGGTCGGCGGGTGGCTACCGGAGTTTCGGGATCAGTCCTGCGTCCGAGCCCAATGCTGTTTCTGGGAGAAGTGCTCGGTCTACGCCCTTGGCCTGCCTCGGTGCAGGGATTATCGCCGCGAGCTTGCTGCTTAGGTGGAGGACTCTGCCTGCCTGGGACAGCGTGACAAATGACGCTACAAAAGGGCGAGCTGTTGCTGGTATATCCGCGCACAGCTCGCCCTTGACTTTTTTATATATTGTGTTAGTGTATAATCATTGACAACGTGCTGTCCTGGCAGGAGCTCGGACAGCCCAGACGAGAGGAGGGATCAAATGATCCACAATCGTGGCCGCCCCGTAACAACGGGCCATCAGCCGTTCGCCATTATTGTCGACGTCGCCGGCACGGCCTGACCCATGCGGCTGCTCCACACGGCTCGCACAGGGCTGAAGACCCTGTAAGCGAGCGGCGCCGCGCGGGACATACTCCCGGAAGATACAATTTACCGCCAATTTTGTTCAGTTTCCAGCGCGGTATTGTACTCTTCCGGGAGTTTTATATTGACAGCTCGTAGCTCTTTTGCTAGTTTGTTCTTGGAAGGAGAAAAAGTGCCATTGGGGCACTTTTTGGTAACAACCAGAGAAAGAGGAGGGAAGGACAGTGGGAAGATTATTGACGACGGATATCTGGCGCCAGCATCAGCAACTTCGGCGGGATGAAGTACTTTTGCCGTTCAATGGCGGCGCCTTGTGTGGCGTTGATGACGAAATCATGAACCTTGTTTTGGTTCATTGCGGCGATGGTCATAGGGCGCCGCATTTCATTGGCGACCTTGAAAGAGTGACACAATGCCGACACGCCATTGCGATCAATGGTGGAGCGCTGTGGCTCGATCCAAGATTCAGAGATCCATTCTTCAACTCTCGTCAGCATGATACAATCAGGACATTTCTGGTGTATCAATTCATTGAGTCTATGATCCTGAAGAGCACGAACCGCGGCGGCGTGGTTATCCATCTTGACCCGTGCGGCAAAGCGCGGCGGCACGAGATTCAGTTGCTTCCTTTATTAGGAGTGGCTGTGGCTGGAAAGCAACTTGCAAAACAGCAAACTCCCAAAATCGTTCAGCGTTTACATCGCCTGGACACCTTTAGCAAGGAGGAGCTAGACATTGTGTCCAAGGTTGAGGTAGCTCCGATGTCTCATGTTCACAATGGTAGCGAGCTCTTGATTGACTACATCAATGAAGATCATCCTCGCTTCCGTCACCTGCGTGACCTTGCCTGATCTTTCTATATTGATGGCGAGGAGAGCTCAAGAAGAGCTCACTCGCCATCCCCACCTAAATTAGGCGGGCGTATGTAAAGCATGCTTGTATCACCGTACTAGTACAGTGATGCAGAGTTTAATTTATAAATAATTTTTCTAACAATGACAGCAAATAATCAAAACAATGCTCATCACTGCGACGCTTTAGTTATCCATTGCATTGATTTTCGTTTTCACGAAGCGATTAAAAATTTTTTGCAAAATGAATTGGGGATTAAAAGTTACGATTTATTAACTATCCCAGGCGCGGCCAAACACCTGACGGCCGCCGGGTCAGCCGCAAGACGCGATGGTCTGCTTGAGGACATTGGAATTTCTATCCGCCTGCACGAGCCCAAAGAAATTATTTTAATTAATCACTCTGACTGCGGAGCCTATGGAGGTCGCACGGCATTTTCTGACACGACAGCAGAAGAAGCGGCGCATCGCGCCGCCTTGGAGGAGGCGAAGTCTGTTATTGGCGGAAAGCACCAAGGAGTTCGCATGCGAAGTTATTACGCTCGATTACTAGACCAAACAGTTACTATCAGCTAATAATTCATCCCGCCCTCCCATTTATTTTAGAATATTGAATGGGCAAAGTTTTTGTGGAGCGTTTTTGGGCGTTTGCTTGCTATTATCCAGCCCTTGTATTACTATACTTTCATGCTTAAACGTGTAATTACTAATCACATTTTTTTCTTTAGCCAGTCCGTGGTGAGTGGTTAGCTTTGCTGTTGCAACATCTTTTGAAACAACAACGCCAGCCCCTCACCGGGCTGGTTTTTTGTGACGGAATGGTCATTCGAGTTTAATAACGACAAGGAGGAACAGTCATGGAGGGAATCATTCGTATTGGGTACCTGGGTCCTGAAGGGGCCACGTTTGGCTACCGCGTGGCCAAGGAGTACGCGCCACAGGGCGCTACTTTGGTGGCTCTCAACACGCACACCGATATCGTTCAGGCCGTGAGCGAGGGGCGGATTGACCAAGGTATCGTGGGCATCGAGAACCGTTGGGACGGCGTGGTGACCGAGACGACGCGAGCGATCTGGCGCTACAGTAGAGGACGCATCCGGGCGATCGGGGAATTGCGTACCCCCGTAGTGCTCTACTGCCTTCAGCGTTCAGACGGCCAGTGGCCCCCGCGTGTCGTGAAGTCGTACACGGCCGCGTTCGGCCAATGCCGGTCGTTCCTGGCTGATCTCGCTATTCAGGGTATCCCGATTGATAACGCGTCCTCAACTGGTGCTGCCGCTCGAGAGGCCGCCGGAGACTCGACTATTGCTGTTATAGCCTCAGAGCTTGCCGCCGAGTCATGCGGGTTGCGCAAGATGTGGGTCGTTTCCGACGACCCACGAAATCAGACGAGATTTCTGGTCCTGGCGGCAGTCAGTACCCTGCAGCTGTCGGCAACCGGGAACGACCGAACCACGGTGTTGGTCCGTCTCGCCAATGTGCCGGGAGCCCTTCATCAGCTGACCGGTGTCTTTGCCACAGCGTCGCCATCGTACAACCTGACACTCCTCTATCATGACCCAGTGGAAGGAGAATTCGGCGACTACGTCTTCTGGCTGGACGTTACCGGGCACCAGGACGACCCAATATTGAGGAGCCGCCTTGAGCAACTGGCGGCAAGACCCAACTCGTTCATGCGTGAGATGTTGCTCTTGGGGTCATACCCGGCAACGGCCAACCTCTGACCACATCACCGATCTAGTGAGGTCGGCAATGCGATACCTGGATGGGGCGAGATTTTCAAGTCTCGCCCCATCTACCCTTTTTAGATTTTACGTTTGCCTGTCTTTTTTGCCTGTGCTACAATAATAATGCCCCTGAAAAAAGAGTAAGTAAAAAACAGGGGTAAGCACTCCACCTCATGGGTTACTAGTTTTGGGACAACCTTGGTAGTCAGGAGTTCATATATCGCGCGGCCGTGGCCAAGCGATGAGAACACCAGCGGCACGTATGGTTAGCTTCCGTTCCGAGTGTGATAAACACAAGGTAGAAGGAGGCGAAAGCCAAAAGCCCACTTATACCTGATGCCAAATCTAGACCCTTGTCCGTGGAGTTTGCTTATAGTTTTATTTGACCCAAGCGGGTCTTTTTTGTTTGACCGTTTTTCAGGAGAGGGGTGTACCCCGTTAGAGATGATTTACAAATTGGCAAAGTACAAATATAATTGTTTATGCAGTATTAATTAACTCAAGACAAATTGAACAGTCGGTTAAATCTCTAACGGGGCGTAGTATAGTGGTAGTACACGTGCACTTGCCCCGCACTTTTTCGCGGGGCGTAGTATAGTGGTAGTACACGCCCATGGGGTGGGTGTAGTCCGAGTTCGATTCCCGGCGCCCCGATAGGGCAATTAAAGTGCGGGGTGGCAGGTGCATGTAGACCGGGTTCGATTCCCGGCACCCCGACCAGAAAAGTAGTAAAAAGGTGCGGGGTGGATCAGGTGCATGTAGTGGCGGTTTCCGCCCTGGGCGCCCGCCTGCCGGACGGGCAGGGATCAGCCTCGGTCTGACGATTCCCGGCACCCCGATATTGAGTGGATAATTATTATGAAGTCTGATGAAAAAGAAACAGTGATGGATCATCTTGTTGAAGCAGTGCCGACTGCCGGCGCGGCAGATACTGTTGAGGCGGTATTAAGGCACTTACGCAGCAAGAAATGGGACACGCTCAATTATGTTTATATCTTAGATGATAAGCGTTGTCTTATTGGAACTGCGTCGGTGCGGGAAGTTTTGGCCGCCAAAAATGAGGAAAAGATGTCTGATTTAATGGTTAAAGATTTGGTAGTGGTTCATCCGCACAATGATCAAGAGCGAGCCAGTATTCTGGCCATTCAACACGATATAAAAGCCGTACCAATAGTGCGGCCGGGCACAAATGAATTTTTAGGAGTCGTAGGGGCTGGCCAAATTTTAAAAATACTGCACGAAGAACATACCGAAGATTTTTTAAGGTTATCCGGGGTACAGCGTGAGCATCCTGTTACCGATATGCTCCATGTGGGGCCATGGCGATTGGCTAAATTGCGTTTGCCGTGGCTCATTATTGGCTTCGCTGGCGGTATTATAGCAATATTGGTCGCTCGTCTTTTTGAGGCAAGCATTGAGCAACAGATTTTTCTGGCATTTTTTATCCCCCTCGTTGTGTATATGAGTGATGCCATAGGTACACAGACGGAAACAATATACATCAGGAGTTTAACGCTTAAACAATCGTCATTATGGCGTTACGCCAGTCGCGAGTTTGCCGTTGGTCTTCTTATCGCCGCGGTCATTACTCTTTTTATATGGATTTTCACATTAATATGGACGAGGGCTTGGTCGCTAGCCTTGGCAGTGGCGGTGGCTATGTTTGTCAACATGGCTTTAGCGCCAGTCGTTGCCCTCATCGTGCCAACTCTACTTTATTGGACAAAAAAAGACCCGGCCTTAGGATCCGGACCATTCACCACGATTATTCAGGATATAATAAGTCTGATAATCTTTTTCTCCATTACCACCTGGTTGCTGTTCTAGTTTAAGCCGCAGCCATTCTTTTAGTCATAGTTCGCAAACAGCGCGTGCAGATCTTAACTTTTTGATCGTCCAAGCGGCGTGTTTGCAAATTTAAAAATTGTCGCCGCTTGGTGGCGATATTGGAATGACTCCGGCTCTGCGCGCTCAAGGCGCCGCGGCCGCATTGGGAACAAACTCGGGACATATAATATAAATAATTTTATAATGGTGGCAGGTTAACACGTATTCGCGTGGAGTGTCAACAGCAAGATTACCAAGAAGTGTAAAATGTATCTTAGTTTATACCGACAGGTTGCCAGAAAGCACGTTTTCTATTATTCTCAGTAATTATGTACACAATTGCTTTTTTCGCGATTCTTTTGCTTTCCGCTGTGTTTCATGAATACATGCATGGTTGGGCGGCCGATGAACTTGGCGACCCAACACCAAGAGACCTAGGGCGTTTAACCTTAAATCCGGCGGCGCATATAGATCCGTTTTTTACTTTGCTGTTGCCAGCGTTTCTTCTTATAGCGACCGGTGGTCGGTTTATGTTCGCGGCGGCAAAACCTGTACCCTTCAATCCTTATAATTTGCGGTATCCTAAGTATGGGCCAGCTTTAGTTGGAATAGCGGGGCCAGTGGGAAATATTATTTTAGCTTTAACTTTTTCTCTGCTTATTCGTTTTATAGCCTTGCCGCCAGCCATCGCCAGCTTAGCCGTCTTGGTCGTATGGGCCAATGTTCTTTTAGCCGTTTTTAATTTGGTGCCGATACCGCCGCTTGACGGGTCGCATGTTTTAATTTCACTCATACCGACACGTTGGGAAGGATTGATTCTGTTTCTGGAAAGATACGGCTTGATTATATTTTTCTTTTTCTTATTTTTCTTGTCTGATTTTCTTCTGCCTTTAATGGTGGCCGTCGCTTACGCGCTTTTGGGAGAGAATGGTCTTAGTATTCTTCTTTCAACCATGGCACAGATGTCTTTATAGTTTGCCCTTGACGGCCTTAAGTATTTTTTCTATACTCATTTGCACTACATTAAGAGTAACGGAATCTAGAAATGGCGGCATAAATTATTAAAAGCTGTAAATTACAGTTTCATAGTTGCCGATTTTATTCCAAACATTTCGTTTCTTCTGGTAGATCTTTAGAGGTCTATTTTTCATTACCGTAAAATGTAATTAATACAAAACACATGCCAACAATGAATCAGCTTTTGCGTGGATCAAGGCGCAGCCATCAGCGTAAGTCCAAAACACCGGCGCTGGCTTCGGTTTTTGATACCTTGCATCGTAAACGTCATATCTTGCCGCAGGGCAGCAGCTTCAAAAGAGGAGTATGCCTCAAGGTAACAACCATGACGCCAATGAAACCGAATTCCGCCCTTCGGAAGATTGCACGCGTGCGTTTGTCTAACGGCATGGAAGTGACGGCCTATATTCCGGGCGTTGGCCATAATTTACAGGAACACTCCATTGTTCTCATTCGTGGCGGTCGTGTAAAGGATTTGCCCGGTGTGCGCTACACTATTGTCCGCGGCATTTACGATACCCAAGGCGTGGCAAACCGTATGCGCACCCGTAGCCGTTATGGGGTGAAGAGACCGAGGCAGGCGCCCCGTTAGAAGTCTGACTTATTAAAATCATCACTTTTTAGCCATGATAGCATCTCTTAACCAATTAAGTATTATAATCACCGCAGAAAATAAAATTCTCTCAAGAATTTTATTTTCCAAGGACTTCTAACGGGGTATGCGCGGCAAGAGAGCAGTCAAGCGAGCCATCCAGCCGGATCAAAAATATCGCAGTACTGACTTGGCGAAATTTATCAACTACGTAATGGAACGCGGTAAAAAAACCGTGGCTCAAAAAGTGGTCTATGGCATGCTTGATATTGTGGCCGAAAAAACAAAGTTGAATCCTTTAGAAGTTTTTGAAACAGCTATCAAGAATGTCTCGCCCGTGGTAGAAGTCAGGAGTCGGCGTGTCGGCGGTGCTAATTACCAGATCCCGGTGCCGGTTCGTCCGGAGCGCCGAATGATGCTGTCTTATCGCTGGATCATTGAAGCCGCGGCCGGGGCAAAAGGGCGTCCCATGAAAGAGAAGCTGGCCGCTGAAATACTTTCGGCGGCAAATAACGAAGGCGCGGCCATCAAGAAAAAAATGGATGTCCATCGTATGGCCGAGGCCAATCGTGCCTTCGCGCACTTCGCGAGATATTAACCCCGTTAGAAGTTTGACTTAATATAATAATCAATCTTTCAACCATGATACAATCTATTAACCAATTATATACTCTAGTTACCGCAGAAGATAAAATTCTTGAAAGAATTTTATCTTTCCAGAACTTCTAACGGGGTATGCCACGCGAGTATAGTCTAGAACGTACACGAAACATAGGCATCATTGCTCATATAGATGCGGGCAAAACCACTGTTTCAGAACGGGTTCTTTTTTATACCGGCAAGAAGCACAAGATCGGGGAGGTTCATGAAGGTGAAGCGACCATGGACTGGATGGCGCAGGAGCGCGAACGCGGCATTACCATCACTGCCGCGGCCACCACCTGTTTTTGGAAAGACCATCGGATTAACCTTATTGATACGCCGGGTCATATTGATTTCACGGCTGAAGTGAAACGGTCGTTACGAGTTTTGGATGGGGCAGTGGTTGTTTTTGACGGCGTGGCTGGCGTGGAGCCGCAATCAGAAACCAACTGGCGCTACGCCGACGAATATGGCGTGCCGCGGCTGTGCTTTATCAATAAATTGGATCGCACGGGCGCGGATTTTTACAAAGACCTTGATTCAATTCATGAACGATTGACTAAAAATGCTCACCCCATTCAACTCCCGATTGGCATTGAAGATTCGTTCTCCGGTATTATTGATCTAATTGAGCGCAAGGCGCATGTTTATCTAGACGACCTCGGCACAAAGCATGAGGAACGGACTGTTCCGGAAGATATGAAAGAGAAAGTGGAGAAATATCGCCATAAACTTATTGAAGCAATTGTTGAAAACGATGAAGAGTTGATGCGCCAATACTTGGGCGGTCAGGAGCCGTCCGTGGCCGATCTAAGGCGCGTGCTTCGCCAAGCTACTATCAGCGGCGCGATTGTGCCGGTTTTTTGCGGTTCGGCGCTGAAGAATAAAGGCGTGCAGTTTATGCTTGATGCAGTGGTTGATTATTTGCCGAGCCCATTAGATATTCCGCCAGTTGAAGCAATGGATGCTGACCATCCTGATAAAAAAATTATTATTAAACCAGACGACAATGAACCGTTTACCGCGTTGGCTTTCAAGGTTGTATCAGATCCGTTTGTGGGTAAGCTCGCTTTTTTTAGAGTTTACTCCGGCACTCTTGCGGCCGGCTCGTACATTCTCAATACCACTACTGATAACAAAGAACGCCTGGGTCGCATCGTGCGTCTTCACGCCAACAACCGTGAAGATGTTGATATGGTTTATTCAGGAGAAATCGCCGCCGCCGTTGGTCTGAAAGACACGTTCACTGGCCACACGCTTTGTGATCCAAATCGTCCGGTTATTCTTGAATCAATTGTGTTTCCAGAGCCGGTTATTTCCGTGGCTATTGAACCAAAAACCAAAGCCGATCAGGAAAAAATGGGCATTGCCCTGCAAAAATTGGCCGAGGAAGATCCTACTTTCCGAGTTCGTTCAGATGAAGAAACGGCCCAGACGCTTATTGCCGGAATGGGGGAACTTCATCTTGATATCATCATTGACCGCATGAAGCGCGAATTTAAGGTGGAGGCCAATGTCGGCAAACCGCAGGTTGCCTACAAAGAGACCATTAAGAAAACGGCCGAGGCGGAAGGTAAGTATATTCGCCAATCCGGCGGTCGTGGTCAGTACGGCCATTGCTGGTTGCGGGTTGCGCCTCGTGAGGCAGGCGCCGGTTTTGAATTTAAGGACGCGGTGAAGGGCGGTGTTATTCCCCGAGAATATATTCCGGCGATTAAGAAGGGAGTGCAAGAGGCGCTGGATCGCGGAGTGATCGCTGGCTATCCGGTTATTGATATTGAAGTCGCGGTTTATGACGGCACCTATCATGAAGTTGACTCTTCCGAAGCGGCCTTTAAGATTGCCGGTTCTATTGCCTTGCAAGATGCGGTCAAGCGTGCCCAGCCAATAATTTTGGAGCCGGTTATGAAAATAGAGGTTATCACTCCAGAGCAGTTCATGGGCGACGTCATCGGTGACCTCAACGCTAAGCGCGGGCAAATTCAGGAGATGCGTGATCGCGTTGGAGTTAAAGTGATTGACGCGACGGTGCCCCTGGCTGAAATGTTCGGCTATGCCACGTCACTCCGTTCAATGTCTCAAGGACGCGCCAGTTACTCTATGGAATTCTCTCATTACGCTGAAGTGCCGCGCAATGTGGCCGAAACAATTATTGGCGAGAAGGTAAAATAGGGGTCGGATTGAACGGCGAGCTGGCCACCGTTCTCCCGAATAATGCGCGCGGTCGAACCTTATTGGGAAAAGGGTACGGTTTGAGATGGTTCGGCTGTTTGTTCGCTGGAGTTGGGAATAGTAGCTGGTTTT